>Ga0181518_10000161_pt1 | contig 75750 bp, 71 predicted proteins | sample PEATcosm2014_Bin_28_FD_119751 | JGI IMG/M metagenome (GOLD analysis project Ga0181518, IMG submission 119751) | Peatland microbial communities from MTU Mesocosm Facility, Houghton, MI, USA - PEATcosm2014_Bin01_60_metaG | ecosystem: Environmental > Terrestrial > Soil > Wetlands > Peat | place...
GACCTTCGAGGAGTTTTATGCCGGCGTCACCGGCGGCAAATCGCTCGCCAGCGATTTTCGCTATCAGGCCATGCGCGCCGCGGCCGACCCGCAGCTGGCGATGTTCCGCGTCGCCGCGATGCCGCCGAAGGTGCCCGCCGACGTGGTGGCCGCGATGCGGGCATCGTTCGACGAGCTGTGGCAGGACCAGGATTTTCTCGCCGGCTATGCCAAGGTGCTGGCGACCAAGCCGATCATGGTCTCGGGCGCCGACGGCCAGGGCATTCTGGCCGATCTCGCCAAGGTGCCGCGTTCGATCAAGGGCTTTGTCATCACCTACACCAACCGCGTCACCGAGAAATAGCCGGCGCCGACCGGTGCCGCGCGATCAAACGGCCATCACAGCTTCGTAGTTGGCGCGCGGCGCGGTTGCGCTTTGCCGCGCATCGACTACCTTTAGGTCATCCCACCTTAACGAACGGGCGAACCATGAGCACCCAAACGGACACCAAGCACTATCCCGTGACGCACACCGAAGCCGAATGGAAGAAGCTGCTCACGCCCGAGCAGTATCACATCATGCGCGAGCACGGCACCGAACGGCCGGGAAGCTGCGCGCTCAATTACGAGAAACGCGCCGGCACGTTTTCCTGCGCCGGCTGCGGCCAGGCGCTGTTCTCCTCGAAGAAGAAATTCGAGAGCGGCACCGGCTGGCCGAGCTTCAACGATCCGGAGCCGGGCTCGATCGATACCATCACCGACCGCAGCTGGGGCATGGAGCGCACCGAGGTGAACTGCAGCCGCTGCGGCAGCCATCTTGGCCACGTCTTCGACGACGGTCCGCCGCCCACCCACCTGCGCTATTGCATCAACGGCGTGGCGATGAATTTCAAGCCGGCGTGACGCTGGCGTTTCCCGGATGCGGTGCAGCGCCATTAGCGCGTTCACGCGCGTCTTCGACACGCTATGGCGGTGCACCGCTGATCCGGGATCGTTCCACACTCCGAGTCTGTTACGATCCCGGGTCTGCAGCGCACCACTTCGTGCTGCGCTGCGCCCGGGATACAGGCTTCCAGTAGGCGCAAAAATTCTTTCCCGCTTCGCCTAATCCAAAAACTCCTCCGTATATAGCGTGCGCATGTCGGGCTTAGCCGGCAGGATCTCCATTTCCGGAAACGAATCGCCGATCACGTCGAGCGCCTTGGCGTGAAAGCGCAGGTCGCGCGACATCATCGGCATGACGTCGTCGTATTCGCGGCTCTCGATCGCTTCGTCGAGTCCGGTCACCTGCCGGGCGACGCGCACGGTCTCGGCCTTGTTCGCCGCCATGAAGGCGATGACGTCCTTCCAGCCGGCGAGGAAGCGCCGCACCTGATCCGGCTTGTTCTTGATCATGTCATCAGTGGCGAAGATGACGTGGGTGTGGAAATTTTTGATATAGGTGCCGAACTTGAGCAACAGGCGCCCGTCGCCGGTTTTTTCCAGTCCATAGCCTTGCGACGCCGACAGCACGACGCCGTCGATCTGGCCGCGCTTGAGCGCCGCCACCATCGCCGACATGGCGCCGAGCGCGACCGTCTCGATGCCGTTCGAGCCCCAGCCCATTTGCCGCGACAATTCCCGCGCCAGCCAATAGCTGAGCGAGCCGTTGGTGGTGACGCCGATCTTCTTGCCTTTGAGATCGTCGGGTTTTTGGATGTCCGGCGCCGGCCCGACGATCAAGCCCATGCTCAGCGGCTCGTTGGCGAGCGCGCCGACCGCCTTGGCCGGCACGCCTTTCGCCAAAAATCCCATGGCCGGCCCCGAGCCGAGACCGAAGTCGACGGAATTCGCCACCATCCCTTGCTGCAATTTGGCGTCGCCGGCGAAGATGACGGTTTCGACGTTCAGATCATGCTTCGCCCAAATGCCTTCGGCGGTGCCAATTTCAATTGGCGCGAAGGCAAACGGCTGGCTGACCGATTTGCCGACGCGCACTTTGTCGGCGGCGGCCGCGGCGGATGCCGCGCAAACCACCACCGCAAACAGCAATGCGGCGAACGCTCGCATCACTCACCTCGTCCGCGGTCTCGAGCGGACCAGAACTTCCGCCGCCGTGGCGGCGACGCGCACGATCGCGGATATTAAAACGTTGCCCGCTTTGGCGTCGGCGGCACCGGCCTGCAACGCATAGACGCCGTCTTCCACCAATGTTGCATCTGACGACGCCTGGAACTCGGCTCCTTCGTGCAGCGACAAACCGATGCCGTGGCCGATGCTGCCGCCGAGCACCGGATGAAGCTTGTACGGCGCGAGCGCGCCGACGGCTTTGGCGTGCAGCGCGTCGATCCGCGTGCCCGGCCGCATATTTACGATGATGGCATCGAGCGCAGCCTCGGCGTGCCGTGCGGCGGCCGTGGCGGAACCGTCATCGACGGTGACGAACATGTCGGCCCAATAGCCCAAAACCTTGACGGCGAGATAGCCGACCAGCAGGCCTTCACATTTTTCGAACCGGCCCTGGTACGGCACAAGCGTGCGGCCGCCGTCGAGACTGACCAGCGTGCGGACATCCTGCGCGGCGAGCGAACGCGCGACTCTTTCGGCATCGAGCGCCGCTGTCTCCGGCGCATGGCTGCCGCGCCAGCTTTCGACGAAGGTTTTTGCCGCGGTTTCGAGCAATTTGCACGACGCCCGAATCATCGTCAGCTCACGCGGCCGCTTGCGGCGCGCTGGTATGGCGACAACATCGTCGGCGCGTTGCAATACAAATCGCTCGCCGAGGCTGCGGCGCACCGCCGCCTGCAAGACCGGCGCCATGACGTCGAAGCCGATGGTGCCGAGTTTTTGCGCCTGATTGTCCGTGAAACGCTCGAGCCACGGATCGAACGCCTTCTCCCATTCCGGGCCCATGCCGGACCGTACGTCGGCAATCCAGGTGAGTGTCCGCATCGCCGGCAGATCGCGCGTGCTCATGGCGCATAGCAGCCGCGCGTCGCCGGTGCGCGGCAACAGCGCCATGCCCCAACGCACCCGCGGAATGAAGCTCGTGAGAAAAGCGAGCGCTGCGTGTTCACGCACATCGCCGTAAACCAGAACCGCCGGCCAGCCGTTGCGATCCATGGCGGCGCGCAACTCTTCGAGCCGCAGCGTAAACTCGTCATACGGCAGGCAATCCTGCGCCCAGATATAGGAGCCGATCGTCACGCAAGGTTGCACGGTCTGCATGGTGCGTGCCTCAAACCGCGATGACGTCAAGCTCAGCCGGCCGCACCGACAGCGCTCGCGAGCCGGTATCCGTGACCACGACCGGCTCGCCGCACATCAGGTAGCCGCTCTCCGGAATGTACTGGTTGGGATGCATGACGAACACCATGCCATTTTCCAGCACGCGCGCGTTGGTGTCGACGATGTCGCCGGGCCGGTCCGAGGTGATGCCGAGGCCGTGACCGCGCACCCGCATATAGGGCGGCCGGCAATAGTCTCCGTAGCCCGCTTTGGCGATGACGCCGTTGATGGCGCGCGTGACGTCGGCGACCGTGGCGCCGGCGCGGCCGGCGGCGAGGCCTTCGATCATGGCGTCCTGCAATATAGTGAATTTCTCTCGGATCACCGGCCTTGGTTCGCCAATCACGGTGGTCCGGCAGATCTGCGCGAACTGGCCGCGATAACACGGCGTGATCTCGGAGAGAATAATGTCGCCGACGTCGAGCACGCGCTCGCCGGCGGCACGGACGGCGAGATTGTGCTGCGAGGCGCTCATCAGCAGGAAATTGTCCTCGGCGCCGAGTTTTTTCGTGAAGCAATGGAGCTCGGCCGCCAGCTCGAACTCGCGGAGGCCGGGCCGCGCGTATTCGAGGAGCCGCTCGTAACCGCGCTCGGCGATCCAGGTGGCGCGCTCGGCCGCTGCAAGTTCGTCAGGCGTGCGCAGACGTGCAAGATCGCGCGCCAATTCATCGGCGGCTTTCGGCAAGGCGCCGAGCGCCGATGTGATGCGCTCGACCAGCGCCGCGCCGAGCAGCGACAGCCCGACTGAAATCGTCCGCGACAGATCCAAGCGATGTGTCCCGGCCACGCTCTTGAGCGTGGCGGCAAGATCGTCGGTGCCGATTGTGCGATCGGTCGACGAGATCGCCGTGGCACGCGTCTCGTCCCAGGCCGGCGTCACGATCAAAGTCGATCTGCCGTCACGGTCGAGCACGACGGCACTTTCGCCGATCGGGCGCACACCACTGAAAACATAGACGGCATTGGACTCCAAAAAATTATTGAGACCGTTGCTCGCGGCGATCACACCGTCGAGCGCCTGAGTCTGGAGATGCTCGGTTGCTTCGATCAACCGGCCCATCTTCCTCGCGGTCACCCGCTCATCCATCGCGCGATCCCATCCCTGCCGGCCCGACATTAGCTCAGACTGGAGCCGTATAATGCGTTGCCAATCAGGATACGCCGGTTTCAGCGGGGAATGGAAATGCCCGGCGCGCAATGCATGATTGTGGCTTTGGAGCGAGCTACGGCACGGCGCCCTGCTCCATGGCGAGCTCGGCTTTGAGACTGTCGAGGTCGCGGTAGATCGAGGCGACCGCGAGCACGCGCCCCTTGGACTTGTAACGCAGCATGCAGTCCTTGGCCGCGACATCACCGTCGATCGCGATCTCATCCCATTGCTCGGCGTGGCCGACATAGTTGATCGGCACGTCATAATGCTGGCTCCAGAAAAACGGCACGGCGTCGAAGCGCTCCTGCGCACCGAGCATGTTGCGCGCCGCGGTCTGGCCTTGCCGTTCGGCCACGACCCAGTGCTCGACACGGATGGCGCCGCCTGAATGCGGATCGGGCCAGCGCGCGATGTCGCCCGCGGCATAGATATCGGGCGCGCTGGTGCGCAAATAAGCATCGACCGTCACACCGCGATCCATTTTGAGACCAGCTTGTTCGGCGAGCGCCAGGCGCGGCCGCACGCCGACGCCGACGACCACGACGTCAGGTTCGAGCGTGCTGCCGCCCTTGAGCGTGGCGCGGCGGCCGTCGAACGCCGTGACCGTCTCGCCGAGATGAAACACGACGCCGTGCTCCTCGTGCAGCGCGCGAATGAAATCGCCGAGCTGCGGCCCGAGCACGCGCTCCATCGGCCGCGCTTCCGGCGCCACGACATGGACCTCGAGATCGCGGGTGCGCAGCGCCGCCGCCGCTTCGAGCCCGATGAAGCTCGCGCCGATGACCAGCGCCCGCTTGGCGCCCGTCGCGTCGGCGATAATGGCGCGGCAATCGGCGAGCGAGCGCAGCGTATGGACGCGGGGCCGATCGGCGCTGGGAACCGGCAGCCGCCCCGGCTCGGCGCCGGTCGCCAGCAACAGCCGGTCGTAATCGAGGCTCGTGCCATTGGCGCAGCGGACCTGGCGCTCTTTGCTATCGATCGCGGTGACCTCGGTGGCGAGCCGCAAATCGATTTTGCTTTGGCCATAAAAATCGTCCGGCCGCAGCGGCAGCCAATCCTCCGGCGCGCTGCCGGCGAGATAGTCCTTGGACAGATTGGGGCGGTCGACCGGCGGCGCCGCGTCGTTGCTGACCATGACGATGCTGCCGCCAAAACCGCGCCGGCGCAGCATTTCGGCCGCCGCAAATCCGGCCGCGCCGCCGCCGACGATGACGATCTTGTTGGGCGTATCCGCCTTTGCCGGCATGGCGCGCGGCTTCGGCTGTTCGCGTTTTTGCGTAACGAAGATGCGGCCGTCGCGCTGTTCCACCGCCCAGCAATCGATCGGACTGAGCGCCGGCGCCCGCTCCGCCTCGCCGGTGCGCAGATCGAAGCAGGCGTGATGCCAAGGGCAGCGCACGCTCGCGCCGGTCACCAGGCCTTCGGCCAGCGGACCGTGGTAGTGGCTGCAATGGGCGCCGACGGCGAATATTTCGCCGCCGCCGCTCACCAGCAAAACTTCCTCGTCGCCGACATGGCCCAACAGCTTGTTGTCGACGAAATCGCCGAGGCCGACGCCCTTGGTCAGATCCGGGCCGCTCGACGGCGTCTGCTCTTCGGCCATGGCCGTGTTCCTCCGTTGCGCGGTCAGCTGAAAATGCCGCCGCATCGAAAATAGATGGATCGCGGCCGAAAAGGTTCCGGCGCCCCGGCAAAAAATATCAAATCGAGGTGATCGCGGGACGCGAAGCCGCGTCACCGCGCCACGTTATCTCTTCAACTGCCCTTTGAGCCACTCCACGATCATCGTCGTGATATGCTCCGACGGCTCGCCGGGCGTGCGGCCCATATGCGCGCCTTGTGGATAGATGCGTGCCGATTTCGGGCTGCCGTGCTCCATCAGCAGATAGATGTCGTCGACCGGCGCCTGGTCGTCGAGCTTGCCGTTGACGCCGAGGATCGGCGCCGACGGCTTGTCGAGCAGCCCTAGAGTTTTCAACGACAGGCGCGGCGCGGCTTCGAGAAATTCCTCGAGCGTCTTGGTGCCCATGGCGCGGCCGCGGGCTTCGAGCAGGCTGTGGGCGCCGAACAGATAAGTCGCGCCGCCGGTGGTGAAGGCGGGGATCAGCCATTCCTTCTGAAAACCGTAATGAATGTTGCCGCCGTGGAACACCGCGCCCTTGATGCGGTCGGCGGCGGTGTAGGCAAGCCGCGCCGCCCAATAGGCGCCGAAACTGCCGCCCCAGACGCCGACGCTGCCGCCGTCGATCTCGCCGCGCCGCGGCAGATAATCGAGCCAGGCGAGGAACGTGCGCTCGGCTGACGGATCGCCGTAGAGCACCGGGTTCTCGCCGCTGCCCGGCATGTCGATGGTGAGCGAGGCAAGCCCCTTGTCCATCACCGCCTTGGCGATGCGCAGGCGATCCTCTTTCCAGCCGTCGACGCCGCCCCAATGCAGCACCACTGGCGGCTTGTTCACGCCGGGCGGCAGTTGCAAATAGCCGATGAGCTTTTTGTCGATGTCGAACGGCAGCTCGATGATCTCCAGCGGTGGCGTGAAATATTGCGCCGCCTTGCGGAACATGCGCAGCGAGTGCTGGTACGCCTGCAACTTGCCCGGCGAGTTCGGCGTCGGATAGCGGCCGACGCGGCAGGCGTCGAAGGCGTGCATGTAAAGCTCGGCAAGTTCGGTGCCGGGAGCGTCGGCCTTGGCGCGGGTGTCACCCTTCTCCTCGTAGCCGAGGCCGATCTTCGACCACTCTTGCGCCCAATGATCCTTGTCGAGATTTTGCAGCGCATTCATCACCCGCTCGGCGTCCTCGCGGCGGATGTCCTCGAACGGATTGAGCCGCCCGGCGCGGCGCATGAACTCGGCCTTGACCTCGTCCAGCGAGCGCTCGCGCGATCCGGCCGGTTTTGCCGGTGATGTTTGCAGATTCATGGACGCCCCCTTTGCCGCCGCTCGTTTTGCAAAGCAACACTATCGCAATGCGGACATCCGGTGGCGGCTATTCCTGTGCGGGTATTGATCGGCCGCGCCGCCACGTCCCCAGCCACCAGTACAGTCCTGCCGTTATCAGCCCGGCCAGCGGAAAAATCGCCGTGAATGGATCGGCGGCCCAGCGCACGAAGAACTTCAAGAAGCTCTCGGTCGGCGGGCCCGAATCGGTGCCGCTGCTCGTCCAGTCCAGCCACGTCATCGGCACGAACACCGCCGCGCCCAGCGCTAGTCCCAGCAGGCAGACCCTGAAGCCCGTCATTGGCCGCCACAACGAGAGTAGAAACAGGCATGGCAGGAAGAGGACTATCGTGGTGCCGTAGGACACGATGCAACCCGGGACCAGCATTATCAGGAACGCCAGTGCCGGCCATTTCCCTTCGGAGAGACTCGCAAATGCCGCGCTGAACAGCACCGGCACCAGCAACGGCGCCAGGATCAGGCCAGTCCAAGTGAATCGCATTGCCCCTCCAGGCTGGTCTGCGCGGCAATGATAGGGCTGCGACCAGCCAAAATCACCGGCGCTCGATACAAAAAAATTCCGGGCAGCGTCCCGGGGTTTTCGTTGATGGATATTCGACACGCAAATTGCGGAGGTGTTTTGTCCCGGGCGCTTAAATCAATCCATGCCCTGCCAGACGATACCAATGAACCTGGCGCCGAGTTCTTGGTTGAACCGCCAGACCACTTTGTATTTGCTTTCCTGGGTTACGCGGTGGCCGGAGAGGAGCAGCACGAATTCGTCGGGAACGTCGTACCCGTCAACATGGAGCCGCACGCCGCCGTCGGAAATGTCCATGACGACGCACTCGCGCGGCGGCGCGCCGTTGCCGAATTGGATCCTCGCCACACGGTAGAGGGGGCGGCGCGGCTCCCGGCGCCTCTCATGAGGCAGCAGCGCAAGCATGACCCAGCTCCGTGTTGCGGCCCGCTCTCAACAATTGGCGACAGCACCCGTCCATTAAACGTCTACCCGATAACAATTGCCCGCAGCCTAACACGCGCGCTCGGATTTTCCTCGTATTTGCCTGAATTTGACGCCGCCGATCGGTAAACGACGGATCGATCTGGGCGCGGTGGTCAACCTAACCTTTCTTCGGCGACCAGCCATAGGCCTTGGCGCATGCGCCGCTCATCAACATCGCCCGCTCACTGTCGCTCAGGCGGTCGGTCTTGAGGAACGGCACGACGCCCTGCTCGTAGTTGACGACCGCGAAGGCGCGAGTCCAATCCGTGCCCCACAGGCAGCGGTCGAAACCCCAGGCCGCGAACACGCGGGCGAGCGGGTCCCAGATGTCCGGGAACGGATAGGGTTTTCGGGACAACGTGCAGGCGCCACTGACCTTGATCACCGCGTTTGGGCGCTTGGCGAGCTCCAGTACCTTCGGCAGGTCGGCCCAGGGCTGCGGCGGGGCGGGCGGCGTGCGCGGCTGCAGGATGCCCAGATGGTCGATGATGAATCGCGCGTCGGGGTGGCGATCGATCAGCGCCGTGCCGTCGTCCAGGTTGCCCCAGCACAAAATGTTGACCGGAATGTCGTAGCGAACGGCGGCGCGAAGGATGCGGTCGAGGCCGGCGTCGTTGGGATCGCGCTTCGCCTCTTTGGTCAGCATGATACGGATGCCGACCGCGCCCGGCGTCTTCTTCCAGTCGGCGATGACGTCGGCCACCGCCGGATCGTCCGGGTCGACCGGCTTGACGATGCCGAACTTGCCGGGATGGGCGCGTTGCACTTCGACCGCATAGCTGGCGTCGTAGCGGTACATGGAAAAGGCGGAGATGAAGATCGCGCCGTCGACGCCGACCTTGTCCATCGCCGCTACCATCTCGTCGCCGGTAACGTGAGGAGGCCAGTTCGGCACGGTGTGCCAGGGTCGCTTCGGCGTGTTCGCCTCGTAGGCGTGGACCTGGGAATCGATGATCGTCATCGGGGACGCTCCTCTGGACTCGGCGGGTTTGCTATCGCGGCAGGTCGGCGGCCGGATCACTCCGCCTTGATATTGGCGGAGCGGATAACCTTAGCCCATTTCTCGGTATCGTCGGCGATGAGTTTGCCGAATTGCGCGGCTGTCATCGACAGCGGCCGAACGCCCAGGGCGACCAGGCGCGCCCGCGTGTCCGGCTCGGCGACGATGGCGTTGATCTCCTTGTTGAGCTTGTCGACAATGGCCGTCGGCGTGGCCGCAGGCGCGCAAATGCCGAACCAGCCGCTGGCGTCATAGCCCGGCACGAATTCTCCCACTGCCGGCACGTCAGGCAAGATTTCCGACCGCGCCGCGCTGCTCACGGCCAGCGCGCGCAATTTGCCGTCCCTGACGTACGCGAGCGCCTGGGTTATCGTTGAAAACGCAACTTGCACCTGCCCGCTAAGAAGATCGGGTATGTAACCGGTCCGGTATGGCACATGGACCAGCTCGATGCCCGTCATCATCTTCAAGAGCTCGTACATGAGATGAGGCGTGGTTCCGATGCCCGGCGACGCCATATTGATCCTGCCCGGATTCGCTTTGGCGTAGGCGATGAACTCCGGAAAAGTTTTCGCCGGCACTTCCGGATTGGCCGCCAGGAGAAAAGGCGCGCTGCAGATCATGCCGACAGCCGCGACGTCGCGCACGAAATTGAAAGGCAGGTTCGGATAAAGGCTGGCGTTGACTGCATTCGCGTTGGCGGCGAGCAGCAGCGTATAGCCGTCCGCGGGCGCGGCCACGACATCCTGAGCGGCAAGGCTGCTGCCTGCGCCCGACCGGTCCTCGACGACGAATTGTCGACCGAGGCGGTCCCCGACCCGCTGTCCGACCAGGCGGGCGATGACGTCGGGCCCGCTGCCGGCCGGAAAGCCGACAATCACACGCACCGGTCGTGTCGGATAATCGAGCGACCATGCGATGCTCGGCAGCACCGGCAGCGCCGCAACACCGGCCGTCATATGCAAAAAAGTTCGGCGGGGAAGTTTCACGGCATTTCCCGCAACGCGTTTGCGCGACTTATGAATACTAGTACAGCGGCTCGCCCTCGACGGTGCAGCGGCGCAGCGTCCGGCGCTGTTCGCTCGGCCAATCGGTGCGCGCGTGCAGGCACGCGAGGTTGTCCCACATGACGAGATCGCGAGGCCGCCAGACGTGCTCGTAGATGATTGCCGGATCCTCGGCGATCGCGAACAGCCGTTGCAACAACGCTTCGCTTTCATCGCGGTCCATGCCTTCGATCCACATCGAGTTCTGGCCGGCGACGTAGAGCGCTTTGCGACCGGAGCCGGGATTGGTGACGAAGATCGGCTGTGCGCAGTGATGGGTGCTCTCGAGCGGCAGCGTGACATCGATGCGGCGGCCGACGCCGTATTGCTGGCCCTGCATGACCATGGCGCCGTCGAGCCGCCGCTTCAGGTCGGCCGGCAAGTTCTCATAAGCCGCGTACATACTGGAGAACTGCGTGTGACCGCCCTCGGACGGAATTTCGATGCCGTAGAGGAACGTCGCGCGATGCGGTCGCCGATGGTAGCACTTGTCGGTGTGGAACCACATTTCGCCGTGTCCGAGCGAGCCGAGTGCCTTGCCGTTGGCGTCGACGTGGTCGCTGATCGTCATCATGTCGTCCCACACCAGCGCATCGGCCGCGCCCGGTGCGCCGGGCTTCGGCGGCACCCGCTTCGCGACCGGACCGAAATGGGAGGCGAACCGGCGTTGATCGTCTTCGCCAAGATTTTGATCGCGGAACAGGAGCACCGCGTGCTGGTGCCAGGCGTCCTTGATCTGCCGCAGCGTCTCCCCGTCCAGCGGCCGGCTGAGATCGACGCCGCGGATTTCCGCGCCGATGTCCGGATGCAGTTTTGTGACCGAAATCGCACGCGTCCGTTCGGCGACTGGCGACATGTTGTCCTCCCTGGCGGGCCGATCTCGAACTATTACCAATTATGCTAACGTCAATTGAGTGTTTGTGCAAAGGTGCTTGTCGGCGCGATTACGGAGGAGGCGTTCAAGATGTATCGGGTCACCAAGGACATCATGCTGCCGACGACGATCACCGGCTCATTGCCGCGGCCGAGCTGGTACACGGAGAATCTCGGCACACGGCATTTTCTCGAGGCGATGGTGACCCGCCGCTTCCGCGAGCAATACGAGGATGCGCTGGCCTGCTATCTGCGCGATCAGGAACTCGCCGGCCTCGACATCGTCACCGACGGCGACTGCCGATTCGACGATGACGTCGGCGGCCAAAGCTGGACCGCCTATCCGCCGAACCACATGAGCGGGCTGGACACCGCGCATCCCGAGGCGACGCCCGCAGGACGCGGCGGGGTGAGCTTTCCGCGCGGTCATATTCTCCACGACTATCTCGAGTCGCGCGTCATGCCGGTCATCACCGGCAAGATCGGTCGCGGCAATCTGCAATACACCGCGATGTGGAAAGCGGCGCAGCGGTTCACCAAGCGGCCGGTCAAATTCGGCGCGGTATCGGCGGAGATCGTCGCGTTTGCGTTGCAGGATCGTCACTACAAGAGCGTGCCCGAGCGCATGTTCGCCATCGCCGACGCCTTCAACGAGGAATACCACGAGCTTGCCGACGCCGGCTGTCCGGTGATCCAGATCGAGGAGCCGCAGATCCACCTGATCGCCGTGCGCAAAATCCAGGACGATGTGATCACGCCGCAATTGATGGTCGAGGTGTTCAATCGCACGGTGAAAGGTTTGCGCGACAAGACGGAGGTGTGGGCGCATTCCTGCTGGGGCAATCCCTCGCAACAGCGCATGTTCGCCGAGGTGCAGAGCTATAAGCCGGCATTGGACATCTACAACACGGTCGATGCCGACGTGATTACGTTCGAATCGTCGAGCTCCGGCGGCATCGATTTGGCGGCGATCGGCCAGTCCATCACCGGCAAAAAGATCGCCATCGGCGTCATTGACCACCACGTCCTGCAGGTGGAAACCCCCGATCAGGTGGCGGCGCAAATCCGCGCCGCTCTCAAGCACATTCCGCCCGAGCGGCTCGTGATCTCGACCGACTGCGGCATGGGGCGCGAAGGCATGAGCCGTCGCCATGCATTTTACAAAATGGTGTCGCTGGTGCTCGGCACCAACATGGTGCGCAAGGAGCTGGGTTACCCGCAAGCCGAGTGCCTCGCCGCCGACGGGCGCTACTCCCTGGTGGCGCCGGCAAAATGAAGAAGTCGACCGATTGAAGCATCGATGCGCGCCAGGAGGAAAAGATAATGACCCGCAAATTAAGCCGCCGAACGCTCGTCCGGGGCACCGTTGCCGCCGGCGCGACCGCCGCACTGGGGCGCTTCCCCGCGCCGGCTATCGCGCAATCGTCATCGATCAAGGTCGGGCTTCTCACGGTCAAGACCGGCCCGCTGGCGCAGGGTGGTGTCCAGATGGAACAGGGCGTGCTCACGTTCCTGAAGGACAACAACGCCATGATGGGCGGCCGAAAAGTGGAGCTGTTCTCCGCCGATACCGGCGGCAATCCGGCCGGCGCGAAGACCAAGGCGCAAGAGCTCGTCGAGCACGACAAGGTCGACGTCATTCTCGGTCCGCTCGCGACCTTCGAACTGTACGCCATCAACGATTATATCCGCGACCAAAAAATGCCGACGTTCAGCGTCGCCGCCGCCGACGATCTGACGCAGCGCCATCCCAACCCCTATCTGCTGCGGGCGGGCGCGACCGCGTCGGGGGCCATGCACGTGCTGGGGCATTACGCGGCGACCGAATTGAAACTCAAGCGCGTTGTGACCGCGTGCGAAGATCTTTCTTACGGTTACGAGGAGATGGGCGGCTTCCAGGCGGCGTTTGCGGCGGACGGCGGCTGCATCGTCAACAAGCTATGGCCGCCGCTGGTCACCCCCGACTACACCCCATATATCGCGCAGATCGCCGAATGCGACGGCGTCTGCCAGGGCTTTGCCGGATCCAATCCGTTGCGCTTCATGAAAGCGTACGCCGGCGCCGGGCTCAAATATCCGGTAGTGGCGGGAATGACCGGCGCCGACGACGCCTTGCTCAGAAGCTTCGGCGACGAGGCGCTCGGTCTCGTCAGCGCGACCCCCTATACGGTCGACCTCGACACCGACGGCAACAGGCGCTTCGTCGAAAGCATGCTGAAAAACCACGACGTCATTCCCGGTTTTTACGCCGCGGCGCTTTACATCAACTGCCAGGTCGTCGACGCCGGCTTAAGGACGCTCGGCGGCGATCTCGGCGACAAAGACAAGTTCATGGCGACGCTGAAGGCGGTCAGTCTCGCCGACACGCCGCGCGGGCCGCTCAAATTCGACCATCTCAACAACGCGGTGGGGAACATTTACGTGCGGCGCCTGGGCAAGGAGGGCGCCAAATACGGGCTCACGCTGTGGAACAAGACGATCAAGACCTACGAGAACGTCAGTCAGTTCTGGAGCTGGCCGGAAAGCGAGTTCCTCGCCCACCCGGTTTATACCCGCGACTATCCGCCGTTGACGAAATGCTGAAAGTTGCGGCTCGCTATGCCGCCTTCGCCCAGAGCTGCGCGGAGGCGCGGCGGGCGCCTTCGGCGAGCGATTGCAGCTTGAGCCAGACGATCTTGCTGTCGACCTGAACGCGGCCCGCAAAGGTGCCGAAGCCGCAATCGACGCCGGCAATGACGTTTTCACGCCCGACCACATTGGCAAAATTTTGGATGCGGTCGGCGACGACCTCCGGATGCTCCACGGTGTTCACCGTCGAATCGATGACGCCCGGTATGATCACCTTGCCGGCGGGCAGCTTGACCTCGCGCCAGATTTTCCATTCGTGCTCGTGCCGCGCGTTGGCGGCGGGGAACGACACGGCAAGCGGCTTTGCGGTCAGCACGATGTCGATGATATCGATGAGCGGCACGTCGGTGTGGTGCGGCGCTACGGTTGAGCCCCAGCACACATGCATGCGCATGCGGTCGGCCGGGATATCGGCAACCGCGTGATTGAGCGCCGCGACATTCACCGCGATGATGTTGCGGAAATCGGCGAGGCTCTTGTCGAGATAGACGGTGTGGCGAAGCATCGCGAGGTCGGGACAATCGAGCTGCAGAATGAAGCCCGCGTCGACGATCGCCTTGTATTCGCGCTTCATCACATCGGCGAGTGCATACACGTAAGCCTTTTCCGTCTCGTAGTGCTTGTTCTTGAGATAGCGCGCGATCTGACCGGGCGACGGAGAGGTCATGAACAACTCGGCGGCGCTTGCACCCTTCATCGCGTCCTTGGACATGTCGATGTCGGCAAGGGCTGCGGCCCAATCTTTCCAGGTCACCTCACCGGTGCAGGACGGCCGGTACTGAAACGGCGAGGCGAAATGCGTGAGCAATTGCGCCAGTTCCGGAAATTCCTCATCGCCAGTGCCTAGCGGCGGCGTGCTTTCGCCGGCAAAGCCGGTGAGCCGGTCGAGCACATGCACGGTATAGTCCGTGCGGCCCTGTTCGCCGTCATTGATGATGTCGATGCCGCATTCGATCTGCTTTTGCACCACATGCGCGATTGCCTCGCGGACCGCGGCATTAAGCTCGGCCTTGCGCGCCCCAGGATGCTTTTGTTCGGCGAACAAAAGCTCGACCACCTTGGCGGTACGCGGCAGGCTACCGGTATGCGTGGTGAGAATCCGGTCGGTACTGCGTTTCATGTTGTTTCCATCTGCTCCCGATGCGCCCGGAGGAAGGAACGGATTTGGCGAACCGCCAAGGGAATCCGCTCCACGGGCTCCTTCCACGGAAACATGCTCACTTCGGCTTGAGGCGCGAGCATCGCTGACTCCATGGCAACGGCGTAGGGATGCGACGGGACATCGTCCGGCAGGATGAGCACCGGCGTCTGGCAGTTGCGCACGAAATCGCGGGTCACGGTGAAGACGAAGTCCGGATTGGTGCGGTACATCCTGGTCAGGAATTTATCGACAATCTCCATTGTGATCTCGGGCCGCTTGGCGGTCAGCGGCGGACCCCAGCGCTTCATATTGGTGTCGTAGAAATGGTCGCGCAGCTCCGGACGCGAACCGCTGGGCTGCGCCAGCACGGCGGCGACAATGCGATTGGGCGCCCGCTGCAACAGCTTCCAGATGAAAGGACCGCCAATGCAGAAGCCCAACACCAGGAACTTGCCGATGCCCAGGTGATCCATCAATCCGAGCTGGTCATCGGCGTAGGCGTCCCATGGCCGGTCGATCTCGAGCGGGCCGCTCGACTGGCCGCCATTGGCGTTGCGCAAGTCCGCGGCGATGCAGCGGTACTCGCCCTTGAACTCCTGCATTGGGTTGAAGGGTGAGTTGCTGGCACTGAGGCCGGCGATTGTCGAGTTCAATCCTCCTCCGGGGAGGACCAGCAACGGCAAGCCGGAGCCGGCCTCCTCATAGTAGATACGAACGGCGCCATTTTCGTAGAACGACATGGCAACTTCTCCCTGGCAACTTCAATCTGCCGAGCAAACATGTGCGGCGCTAGGACGCCGAAATCGCTTCCGCGGCGCGCAACGCAATCGTCGCCTTGATCAGTCCGCCGACGTAACCGGCGTTCGGTCCGCCGTCCAGCCCCCCGATAGTGGAGCCTGCCGCGAACAGACCCGGTATCGGCGTGTCGCTCTGATCGAGGACGGCGCCATTGCCGTCGACCACGATGCCGCCCATGGTGTTCGTGATTGCCGCGCAGATCGGCAGCGCATAGAATGGCGCCGTCCTGATCGGCCACGCTTTGAAGCGCTCGCTGCGACGCGGCGGCGAAAGCATATACAGCGTGTCGGCGTCGACGGCGGCGTTGTATTCGCGGACGAGGTCCTCCAACCGCGGCGGCGCGATGCCGATCAGTCCGGCAAGCTCCGCAATCGTGTCGGCGCGATGCAGCGTGCCGCCCGCCTCAGGCAGCAGCGGATTGGGCGGCTGCGCATGGCCGCGGCCGGGCGGTCCGTCCCAGATCGCCTGGTCGAAGACGATTGTCGCGCCGAGCGGATCGGGCAGACGGGCCACGACGTTGGACAAATAGATGCCGCCGAGCCCCTCGTCGGCGAAGCGGCGGCCGTCAGCGTCGATCACGATGCTCGCGGCCGCGACCTCGTCGGCATAGGGCCGCGGCCACAGCCGGACGGACTTCATCGCATCGCGGCTGTGCAGATGGCCGTAAAACACGCCGAGGCCGGTGCTCGCGGCGCCGACCGCGTGCGCCATGCGCAGGCCATCGCCGGTCGCGGTGCCGCCGTTGCGCGCCAGAAGTTTTTCGGGCGCGGGCGAAATATGCGCGCGAATCATGTCGAAGCTGGCCTGGAAGCCGCCGTCGGCGATGACGACGGATGGTGCATTGAATTTGCTGGCGCCTGCGGCCTCGTCGGTCTCAACCTCGATTCCGCCCGAAGCAAATTTCAGCGCACGAGCGCGCATCCCGCGCAAAATCCGGCCTTGCCGCTGCGCTAAGTTTGCTTCGAGCCGCGCCAGCGCAACGTCGCCGGCATATCCTCGCCAGGTCAGGCCAAACCCTTTGCGCCACGGCGGGGCCAGCACGTTGGTCTGGTAGCCGCCGAGATCGACGAGATCAATGCCCTCGCTCCTGAGCCACTGCATCAGCCGGCGGGCGTCCTTGGCGATGGCGCGCGCCAGATCCTTGCGCGCAAGGCCGTCGGTGCAGGCTTCGATCTTATCGAACAGCACATCCTCGTCCGCCGCCACGTCGGTGAAGTTGATGTGGAACGTGCCGTATGTGTAGCGAGAATTGCAGAGGTATTTTTCTTCCTTGCTCTTCTCCAGGACGACGACGCGCTTGCCGAGCTGCGCGACGCGGTTTGCGGCGACGAGGCCGGCGATGCCAGCCCCGATCACGATCACGTCGTGCTGGACATTTGTTTTGGCCATCGCCCCAGGGTCCCGATCAATCTTCTTTGATGTTATCGCTTCCGATCATCGGGCACCACGTCCATCGAGCGCATCCTTAAAAGCGCCACGCCCGCTGACCCACCGCGCGTTGACAGCCAAATGCGGTGTCCATAGGCTCTTTCGACAAAAAAATGTTGCTGCAAAGGCAACGAAACAGGATCTCGTCAATCGCCGGGGTACCGGCGATGACGAAGGGAGGGTCGCCATGCTCGAGCAAAACCTGAAGACCAGGTCAGCCGTCGCAGCACTTTGTCTGGCGCTGGGTCTCATGTTCGTTTCCAGTGGGCAGGCGCCCGCTGCGGAGGACTGGAATTTTTACATGCATCAGTCGGCGCCGAATTTCGCGACATCGCGCGGCGCCAAAATGTTTACCGAGGAGATCGAGAAGGCGACCAACGGCGAACTCAAGGTTCGGCTGCATTTGGCGGGCACGCTGCAGATCAATGCCAGCAATATCACGCAGGCCGTGGGCGAGAATGTCGTTCAGGTCGGCGACGACCTGTTCAATTCGGGAAATATCCCGGTCGCCGGCATTCCCCGATTGCCGATGCTCATTCAATCCTACGCGGATTTCGCCAAAGCGGACGCGGTGCTCAAACCGTACATCGAAAAGGCGTACCTTGAGAAAGGCTCGACCCTTCTCGCCTCCTATACCTATCCGTTGCAGTTCATTTGGGGACGCAAGAAAATCGAATCGCTCGACGACATCAAAGGCCTGAAGCTTCGCGTCGCGCAGCCGGAACAGGGCGAGTTCGTGCGCAGCTTCGGCGGCACCTCGATCACGATGAGCGCGCCGGAAGTCCCCTCGGCGCTCGACCGCGGCGTGGTCGACGGTATTTTCACCGCCGGCGTCGGCGCGGTGTTGTGGAAGGATCTGCTCAAATACGGCTATGTCCTGATCATCAACGTCAACAATTCCTATTTCATCGCCAACACCGAAGCCTACAACAAGCTGTCGCCCGACCTTCAGGGCAAGCTGCGCAAGGTTGCCGAAGACACCGCGCGCTGGGACCAGGAGACGATGCAGAAGGAAGAGGCGGAATCGGTTCAAGTCCTCACCGCTGCCGGATACACCTTCACCAAGGCGACGCCGGAAGAGAACGATCGCGCGGTCAAGGCAATGACACCGTACTGGGACGAATGGGCAAAATCGCGCGGTTCCGACGTCATCGAGGCGCTGGCAAGGGTGCGGAACGCGCTTGGACGATAAATCCCAGCAACCATAATGGTACAGATCGAGCAGGGCCGCCCCCGTGGCGGTGCGTCTACGCCAAGCCTCAAGGAAAGCATTGTCGAGCGGGCCTGCAAGCTCGCATGCGTCGCGGCGATAATCGTGATGCTGGTCGTGATCGGCGTCGATATATTGACGCGGTCGCTGTTCAATTTTTCCTTTGAGATTTCTGATGAGCTCGGCGGCTACATGCTGGTAGTGATCAGTTTTGTCAGCCTGCCGGTATGCCAGATCAGCGGCAGCTTTCACCACGTCGAGCTGGTCCAGTCTCGCCTCTCGCCGTTCGCCCGCGCGGTGTCCCACGTCATATTCGATGTTCTCTCGCTCGTTTTCTGCGTGCTGCTGTTGTGGCAATTGACGAGGTTCGAGCTCTCCTCGTTCCGCTTCGGCGATCGCGCCCCGACCTATCTGGCGACGCCGCTGTGGATACCGCAAAGCGCCATGATGCTTGGCGCGGCGGCGCTGTGCTTCTCGGTTGTGCGCACGCTCGCGGCCGACGTTGCCCGCCTGCGCGCGTTCAGCCAGACGACGGAGGGCGCCGGTGAGCCCTGACATTCAGATCGTCGTCACGTTCGCCTTTTTTCTTGTTCTGCTGGCGTGCGGCATGGCGGTTCCTTTCGCCATCGCGGTTCCCGCGATGTTTTATCTGCTGTTGCAGGGCGGCCTGCCGAGTCTCAACAGCCTGGGGCTGGTGAGCTGGGGCAGCATGAACAGCTTCGTGCTGACCTGCGTGCCGCTGTTCATGCTGATGGCGGAAATTCTTCGCGTCAGCGGCTTGAGCAGCCGCATCTACAGCGGCCTTGCCAAGCTCGTGGCCCGGCTTCCCGGTGGATTGCTGCAGACCAACATCGCCGGCTGCGCGATCTTCGCCTCGGTGAGCGGATCGAGCATCGCGACGGCGGCTTCGATCGGCGGCGTGGCGCTGCCGCAACTCATCAGCCGCAATTACGACCGGCGATTGGCGGCGGGATCGCTGGCGGCCGGCGGCACGCTCGGCATTTTGCTGCCGCCGAGTTTCGGCATGATCGTCTACGGCACGTTTACCGAAACCTCGGTGCCGAAACTGTTCATGGCTGGGCTGGTGCCCGGCCTGATGATGACCGCGGCCTTCATGGCCTATATCGGCGCCCACGCTTTGGCCGTGCCCACGGTGGCGCCGCGCGAATCCGGACCGCGCTCGCTGCACGAATTGATGATCGCGCTGGCCGATGTCCTGCCATTCGCCATCCTGATCGGCGGCACGCTCGGCGGTATCTATGCCGGCCTCGTCACCACGACCGAGGGCGCGACCATCGGATGCAGCCTTGCGATCCTTCTCGGCGCCGTGTTCGGCAATCTTACGCCGCGCGGATTGATCGACGCGATGTACAGCACGATCAGATTCTCCGGAAATATCCTGTTCATCATCTTTTCGGCCTATGTGTTCTCCTATGCGATCAGCTTCGCGGGCGTCGGCGAAAAGGTGACCGCATTCGTCGTCGGCCTGCATCTCACGCGGCTGGAATTTTTCCTGGCGCTGTTCCTCCTCTACACCGTGCTCGGCTGCCTGATCGAAAGTCTGGGCATGATCGTGATCACCGTGCCGCTGATCTTTCCGATCCTGCCGAGTTACGGCATCGACCCGTTGCTGTTCGGCGTCGTTCTCGTCCTCTTCGTCGAGCTTGGGCAAATCTCGCCGCCGATCGGCATCAATCTGTTCGTCATACAAAGCATCTGGGACGGCAAACTGAGCGAGGTGATCCTCGGCACCATTCCGTTCCATCTGACGATGTTCGTGGTGCTGGCGCTGGTGATAGTGTGGCCCGATCTCGCCCTGTGGCTGCCTTATCACGTGTCAAGATGACTAGGCCCAACCGATGCAGCGCAGCACTTCGAGAATATTGACGACCCATACCGGCAGCCTGCCGCGGCCGCGCGAGTTGACGCGGCTCTATGCCTTGCGCGCGCGGCGAGGCGGTCGATGCCGCCGAAATCGATCGCGCCGGACGCGAAGCGGTGCGGGCGATCGTACGCAAGCAGCACGACGCCGGCATCGACGTCGGCAATAACGGCGAGCAGCAGCGCGATTCCTTCTTTCTCTATCTCAAGACGCGACTATCCGGACTTGGCGGCTCCTGGGAGCGGCCGTCGCGCGCCGATGTCGACCGCTATCCGGACTTCAAGCGCATGTGGAACGAGCAGCATGCCAGCAGGACCCAGGTCTCGGCGCTTGGCGGCCTGCCGAAGGCGATCGGCGAGGTGCGCTATCTCGACGCTCGCGCGATCGACGACGAATGCCGCTATTTCAATGCGGTCCTGGCGGAAAATCCGGGCGTCTTCGTCGAGCCGTTCATGAGCGCGCCGTCGCCCGGCATCCTCGCCACGGCGGTGCGTAACGAGCATTACGATACGCTTGCGAACTATCTCGCGGCGCTCGGCCGCGCGCTTCAAGTCGAGTACGAAGCGATCGTCAAGAACGGGCTGCTGTTGCAGATCGATGCGCCCGATCTCGCGCTCGAACGCCACATCACCTACAAGGACAAACCGGTGGCCGCATTCGTGGCGTTCGTCGAGCAGGTCGTCGCCACCATCAATCAGGCGCTGAGCAACGTTCCGCGCGACCGCGTCCGCCTGCACGTGTGCTGGGGCAATTCCGAATCGCCGCATGACTGTGACGTGCCGCTCGAAGACATCCTGCCAGCGCTACAACAGGCCAATGTCGGCGGCTTCGTGCTGCCCTTCGCCAATCCGCGGCACGCCCACGAATTTCGCTGCTTTGCCAAACACCCGCTCAAAGACGATCAGGTCCTGGTGGCGGGCGTCATCGACAGCCTGACGAATTTTGTTGAGCACCCGGAGGTGGTGGCCGACCGCATTGAGCGCGTCGCCACAGTCGTCGGCGATCCATCGCGGGTGCTGGCGGGGACCGATTGCGGATTCGATACCTCGGCCGGCTGGGGCCGCGTCGCCGAGGACGTGGTCTGGGCCAAGCTTTCAAGCCTCCGCGATGGCGCGCGGCTCGCTTCGGATCGGCTGTTTTCGCGCGGACGATAGGTCAGGTTGAGCGAGAGGAGATCCCGGACGATGCTTGCAAGATGGGCCAATTCTTGGGCTGCCACCACAATATTGATGCTTGCCGCGAGTCTCCTTCTTGCGGCCCCTGGCGCGCAGGCGCAGACGACGACCACTCTCCTGGGTGTGCCCGTTCCGGATCGGGTCGCGGGTCTGCCGCACCTGGCGCCGACGGATTTCGAAACCAAGCAGCCGGGCATGGGCTACGGCGTGCGGTTCGCGCGCCCGGACTGGACGATCGACATCTACATCTATGATCTAAAAGTGAAATCGATTCCCGACGATCCAGCGTCAGCGGCAGTTCAGGCAGCGCTCGATGAGGCCAAGGGCGAGATCGTCGGCACCGAGAAGCGGGGTGACTATGCCGGTCTGACGATGAAGGACGCGTTCACGATAGCTGATACTGCAGGGCGCGGCCGATTCACCTGCGTGGAGTACAATTACTTTCACAAGCGGCGTGCGGTCGATCTCGACAGCTATCTGTGTCTCGCCGGCGCCAGAGGAGAGTTCTTCCAGATCCGCATGGATACGGTCAAAGGCAAGCACCCGGCCGATGAGGCCCGTCGCTTCGTCGAGGCGTGGGCACGCGCTTGGATACCGGTCCTTTGGCCGAGCTGACGCTTGGCGGCCGGCACCAGGTTGCCGGCGATGCTTGCAGATTCATGTGCGCTCCTTTGCCAACTCTCGGTCCGGTCGCCTGTAGTATATTGTAGCCATCGGCATGGACGCGTCCACGCGCGTTGCGTGCGCCGACGCCCGGGGGGAAGATGAAGCGCCGACGTTTTTTGCACTTGGTCGCCGGCGCTGCCGCGCTACCGCTGGCGCCGCGACTTACCCGCGCCCAGGCTTACCCGGCGCATCCGATCCGCCTCATCGTCGGCTTCCCCGCCGGCGGCCAAGTCGACATCATCGCCCGGCTGGCGGCGCAATGGCTCGGCAATGCGCTTGGCCAAACCGTCGTGGTCGAGAACAAGCCCGGCGCCGGCGGCAATCTCGGCGCCGAGGCGATCGTCAACGCAGCGCCGGACGGCTACACGCTGTTCTTCGCCGCGGCGTCGAATACCGTGAACACGACGCTGTTTCCCAACCTGCCCTATGACTTCGCCCGCGATGTCGCGCCGGTCGGCACCATCAACCGCATTCCGCTGGTGCTGGAAGTGAACCCGTCGTTTCCGGCGCACAACGTCGCCGGCTTCGTCGCCTATGCCAAAGCCAATCCCGGCAAGCTCAGCGTCGGCTCGCCGTCGGCCGGCACGCCGCCTTACCTGTGCGTCGAATTGCTCAAGATGATGGCCGGCATCGATGTCATCCACGTGCCTTATGTGGGCGAGAACCAGATGGTGACCGACCTGCTCGGCGGCCAGCTGATGGCCGGCGTCGGCGGCATCTCGTCGGGCATCGGCCATATCAAGGCCGGCAAGCTCAACGCGCTCGGCGTCACCACCGCGGCACGCGTCGCGGAGCTGCCGGACGTGCCGACGATCGGCGATACGATCCCGAGCTTCGAGGCCAGCGGCTGGAGCGGCATCGTCGCGCCGAAGAACACGCCGAAGGAGATCATCGACCGGCTCGCCGCCGCGATCGGCGTCATTCAAGCCGACCCGAAATTCAAGGAGCGGCTGTCCGACTTCGGCGCGCCGCTGTTTGCCATGTCGCCTGACCAGTTCGGCAAATTCATCGTCGAGGAAACCGGGAAATGGGGCAAGGTGGTCAAGTTCGCAGGATTGAAGCCGCAATGAAACCGCAACGCCGTAAATTCCTGCGTCTCGTGGCAGGCGCCGCGGCGCTGCCGCTCCTGCCGCGCGTGGCGAGCGCGGACGACTATCCGACGCGGCCGGTGCGCATCCTCGTCGGCTATCCGGCCGGCATCGCGCCCGACATTTTTTCGCGCTTGGCCGCGCAAGGGCTATCGGAGCGGCTCGGGCAGCAATTCATCGTCGAGAACCGGCCCGGCGCCAACAGCAACATCGCCACCGAGATGGTGGTGCGATCGGCGCCCGACGGCTACACGCTGCTGACGATGACGGCGACCAACGCCATCAACGCCACGCTCTATGAGGGCCATCTCAGCTTCGATCTGTTGCGCGACCTAGTGCCGGTCGGCGGCCTCATGCGCTCGGCCAGCGTGATCCAGGTGACGCCGTCGCTGCCGGTCAAGACGCTGGCCGAATTCATCGCCTATGCCAAGGCCAATCCCGGCAAGCTCAACTACGCCTCGGCCGGCGCCGGCAGCGCCACCAATGTGGCCGGCGAGCTGTTCAATTCCCTGGCCGGCATCAAGCTGGTGCACGTCGCCTATCATTCCAATTACATGGCCGACCTGATGAGCGGCCAAGTGCAGGCCTCGTTCAGTCCCGTGGCGCAGTCGATCGAATTCATCAAGGCCGGCAAGATCCGCGCCCTGGCGGTGACCAGCGCGAAGCGGCTCGACACGCTGCCGGATGTCCCGGCGGCGAACGAGATCGTGCCGGGCTACGAGGCCTATGTGTGGGACGCCATGGGCGCGCCGGCGAACACGCCGGCCAACGTCATCGACAAGATCAACACCGCGCTCAACCAGACGCTCGCCACGCCCGAGATGAAAGCGCGCTATGCCGCGCTCGGCGCCGAGCCGATGATCATGACGCCCGCCGAATTCGGCAAATTCCTCGCTGCCGAGACTGAGAAGTGGGGCAAGGTGATCCGGCAGTCCGGCATCAAGCCGGAGTGAGATTTTAGGCCGCCTGCGATCCCCACAGCGTCTTAGAGGCGATCGCGGCGCCTTCGCTGAGGGCTTTCAGCTTCGCCCAGACGATAGAGTCCGCGACCATCGGCTCGGTGCGCACGGCGGTGCCGAAACCGCAATCGACGCCGGCGATCAGGCGCTCGCGATCGACCACTTGGGCGTAGCGGCCGATGCGCTGGGCCACCAGCCGCGGATGCTCGACGAAATTCGTCGTCGAGTCGATGACGCCGGGAATGAGGATTTTGTCGTCGGGGATTTTGATCGCCTTGAGGTCTTCCCATTCGTGGTCGTGGCGCGGATTGGCCGCCTCGATGCTGAACCCTTGCACGCGGGCCTTGAACGCGATGTCGATGATCTTGGTCACCGGCAGATCGTGGGTGTGCGGGCCTTCGTAATTGCCCCAGCAGATATGCAGCCGCATGCGGTCGGCGGGCAGGCCTTCGATCGCGGCGTTGAGTGCCGCAATATTGCGCTCGGCGATTTTTGAGCGGAATTCATCGTCGGTAAGGTGACGGTACTGGTTGTTACGCGCCGAGCCGAGGTCGGGCGCGTCGATCTGCAGCACGAAGCCGGCCTCGACGATGGCGCGGTATTCGACCTTGAGCACGTCGGCGAGCGCCGAGACGTAGGCCTCCTCGGTCGGGTAATGCAGGTTGATGATGAAGCGCGTCAAAATTCCCGGCGACGGCGCGGTCATGAATACTTCGGTGGGCTTCGCCTTCGCCGCGGCGGCCTTCAGATGCGCCAGATCGCGATCGAGCGCCGAGCGATCCATGTAGCGCAATTCGCCGACACAGCCGGGAAACGGCACGGCCGAGAAATTGCTGCGCTGGCGGGCGAAATCCGGAAATTGCAGCAGGTCGCGGCCGATCATGATGTCGCGGCCCTTTTCCGCCGCGCGCCGGTCCATCGCAATGCCGCTGACCCTGTGGCGGATATAGGTCGTATAGGACGGCTTGCTCATCTCGCCGTCCGAGACCACGTCGATGCCGGCTGCGACCTGCTGCGCCACGACGCCGTCGACCGCTTTGACCACCTCGGCCTCGAAGGCGTCGGGCTCGATCGCCTCGCCCTTCTCGCGACGGAGAATAAGGTCGATCAGCGACTTCGGTCGCGGCAGGCTGCCGGTATGCGTGGTCAGAATACGATCGGTCGAGGTCTTCATGGCGTGCTCCGGCATGGCGTTGTCGTGGTCTTTCGAGGCGGATAGTGTTCGCCCAAAGCCGAAGCGGCAAGGGAGAGAAATGCAATGCGGATCGTCGATTTGAGCCGGGAGCTTTATCACCGCACGCCGTCTTATCCCGGGCAGCCGCCCATCATCCACGGCATCTGGAAGACCCACGAGGAGGCGTTCGCCGAGTCCGGCAACGTCCAGGGCAACAGCGTGATGTTCTTCTCAATGCCCGACCACGGCGGCACCCATATCGACGCACCGCGGCATTTCGGCAAGAGCGGCACGCCGATCAACGAATATCCGCTGGAGAACTGCATCGTCCAAGGCATCTGCATCGATCTGCGCCACATCAAGCCGCGCGCCGAGATCACGCCTGCCGATCTCGAAGCCGCGGTGAAAGAGGCCGGCGTGCCGATTCCGAAAAAGGGTACGGTGCTATTGTGCACCGGCCATCACGCCCGCACCTTCCCGACCGCGGCCTACGCGACCGACAATCCGGGCGTCAACGTCGCGGCAACTGAGTGGCTGGCGCAGCAAGGCATCGTGCATTTCGGCATCGACTCGATGCGGCCGGGGCCGGAAGGCAAAGTGAACTCGCTGGTGCACAAAGCCTGCCTCGAGCTCGACATCACCCACATGGAAAGTCTGTGCAATCTCGAAGCGTTGCTCGGCCAAGGCGAATTCCAGTTCATCGGCCTGCCGCTGAAATGGCGCGAAGGCACCGGCTCGCCGATCCGCGCGGTGGCGGTGTTCGAGAAGTAAATCGCAATCCTGTCATCATCCGCGCAAGCGGATGATCCAGTAATCGATGGCGGTGCGATTCAACAAACAGGCGCGACGAATACTGGATGCTCCGCCTTCGCGGAGCATGACAAGTCAAGGGATCAGGAAACAAATCACATGCAAATCGGCCACAACCGCAAAATGACCGGGGCGCAATGCCTCGCCGACATGCTCAAGGGCTACGGCGTCACCCACGTGTTTCACGTGCCTGCCGTGCTGCGCACCACCTATGCCGAGATGGAGCGGCGCACCGAGATCAAGCGGCTGCATGTGCACGGCGAGAAGGCCGCAGCCTACATGGCCGACGGTTACGCGCGCGCCTCGGGCAAGCCGGGCATCTGCATGGCGCAGGTGATCGGCGCGCTCAATCTCGCCGCCGGCCTGCGCGACGCCTGGCTCGCCCATTCGCCGGTCATCGCCATGACCGGCGGCCGCGAGCCGAAGACGAAATTCCGCAAAGTGTATCAGGAGATCGACGACATGCCGGCGTTCGAGCCGGTGACCAAATTCAACGCCACGGTGGACGACGTGGCGCGATTCCCCGACATGGTGCGCCAGGCGTTCCGCACCGCGGTGACAGGCTGTCCGGGCCCCGTGCATCTGCAATTCCGCGGCAACGAGGGCCAGATCGATGCCGAAGAAGCCGACATGGAGCCGCTGGTCGAGCCGCAATTCGCACGCGTGCCGGCGTTTCGTCCGGAGCCCGATGAAGCAAGCGTGCGCGCGGCGCTGAAAATTTTGCAAGATTCCGCCCGCCCGGTGATTGTCGCCGGCGGCGGCGTGCGCGCTTCGGGCGCGGCGACGGAGCTCGTCGCGCTGGCCGAAGCGCTGCAAATCCCGGTGGCGACCTCACTCAACGGCAAGGATTCGATCCCCGGCAATCATCCGCTGTCGGTCGGCGTCGCCGGCACCTATTCGCGCGAGAGCGCCAATCGCGTGGTCAATGCCGCCGACCTGGTCTGCTTCATCGGCAGCGAGACCGGTGGCATGACCACGCACTTTTGGGCGGTGCCGAAGATCGGCACGCCGGCAATCCAGATCGACATCGACCCGGAAGCGCTCGGCCGCAATTACCCGCTGGCGGCGGGCGTCAACGGCGACGCCAAGGTGACGCTTGCGCGCATGCTCAAAATCGCCGACCGCGGCAGCGCGGCGAAACGCAAGAGCTGGGTGGCGGAGGCGCAAGGCCTGTGCGCCGAGTGGCGGCAGAAATACCAAGCCGCGCTCGAATCCGACGCCGTGCCGATGCGGCCGGAGCGGCTGTGCAGCGAGCTGACACGGCACGTGCCCGACGACGCCATCGTGGTGGTCGACACCGGCCATGCCGGCATGTGGATGGGCGGCATGTTCGACCTCACCTCGCCGCGGCAGAGCTATATGCGCAGCGCCGGCCATCTCGGCTGGGCGTTTGCGGCAGGCCTCGGCGCCAAATGCGCCTGCCCCGACCGGCCGGTCGTCACCTTCACCGGCGATGCCGGTTTTTGGTATCACATCGCCGAGGTCGAAACCGCGGCGCGCTGGAACATCAATGCGGTCACCGTGGTCAACAACAATGGCGGCGGCAACCAGTCCAAGCGCGGCTTCGACCGCGTCTATGGCGGCCAGCAGACGCCAAAAGCGCGCGAATTGTGGACTTTCAGCAAGGTCAATTTCGCCCGCCTCGCCGAGGACATGGGCGCGCTTGGCATCCGCGTCGAACAGCCCTCGGCATTCCCGGCGGCATTGGCCCAGGCACTCGCGGCAAATCGTCCCGCCGTCATCGACGTGGTCACCGATATCGAGGCCCTGGCGCCGACAGCCGTGGCGTAAGTTCCAGAACAAATCAGTTCAAATGCGGCCAATTTGGAACAGTCAAGGCTGACGGCCGGCCGGTCCGGTCACGCGCCGGTCACGAATTTGCAACTGATAAAGGCCACCGCCGCCTCGTTTGCGCCCGAGAAATGTGGAAAACTGACGGCGTAACGATCGCGCTATACGCAATCGATGAACACCGCACGGGAATCGGCAGTCCGTCTGCTGAAGCTGATGATGGTCGCGTCGCTGGTGCTGCCGGCGGCGCTGTACGGCTATGCGTCCTGGGTCAGCTATCGTGACACTCATGCCGCCGCCGACGAGCGCATCGAGCGCTCCCTTGAGGTGCAGCAGGAACAGGCGCTGAAAGTATTCGAGACCGTCGACCGCACCTTCGCCGAGGTCGACGAGGTCGTGCGCGGCATGTCCGACGACGAGATCCGCGCGGCGCAGCCGCGGCTGCATCCCCGCCTGGCGCAGATCGCCGACGTGATGCCGCAGCTGCAGGCCATCGTGCTGATCGGCCGCGATGGCCGGCCGCTCGCTTCCAGCGCGCTCGAATCGGTCAAGACCAGTGTCAATTTCGCCGACCGCGATTACTTCAAGGCCCAGGTCGACCGCAACATCGGCACCTATGTCAGCGACGTGCGCACGCCCAACCTGTCGAGCGTCGGCACCGATTTCTTCGATCTGTCGCGGCGGCTCGCCGCGCCGGACAAGTCTTTCCGCGGCGTGATCGCGGTCGCGGTGCGGCCGAAATATTTCGAGGATTTTTATAACTTGATCGGCCAGCCGCCCGGCAGTTTTTATGCTTTGGTGCGCGACGACGGTTCGCTGTTGGCGCGCTATCCGATCCGCGACAATCGCGCGCTGCGCTTGAGCCCGACGAGCGCGCTGCGCATGGCCATCGACCACGGCGTCACCACCGGTGTTTTCACCGTCAATTCCGAGGTCGACGGCGTGCCCCGGCGCGTCGGCTTCCGCAAGCTTGCCGGCTACCCGGTCTATGCGCTGTCCGGTATCAGCATCGCGGCGATCAACCACGAATGGTTGGCGGCCATGGGCGTGCATTTGATCTTCGGCTTGCCGGTGACGCTGTTGCTGTTTGCCGTGCTGTGGTTCGCCTTGCGCCGCACCCAGCGCCTGCACGACGAAGCCGAGCGCCGCGAAATGGCCGAAGGCGCACTGCACCAGGCGCAGCAGCTGCAAGCCATCGGCCAATTGACCGGCGGTGTCGCCCACGACTTCAACAATCTGCTGATGATCGTCAGCGGCAGCGTGCAGCGGCTGCGCCGCCACATCAAGGACGACAAGCAGATCCACCTGCTCGACGCGATCACGACAGCGACGCAGCGCGGCGAGAGCCTGACCCGGCAATTGCTGACATTCTCGCGCCGCCAGACCCTGCAGCCGAGCGTCATCGACCTCGCCGAGCAGCTGCCCGAGATCAAGGACATGCTCAGCCGCTCGCTGCGCGGCGATATCGAAATCAAGGTCGGCGTGCCGCGACGGCCGTGCACCGTGAAGGTCGATCCGAGCGAGTTCGAGCTCGCTTTGCTCAATCTCGCCGTCAATGCCCGCGACGCCATGCCGTCGGGCGGCACGCTGACGCTGACCGCCAAGCCGGTCGTGCTGCGCGGCAAGGCCAGCGAAGAAGGTCTTGCCGGCGACTTCGTCGCCATCCGCGTCGCCGACAACGGGTCTGGCATTCCGGCCGACGTGCTGCCGCGGGTGTTCGAGCCGTTCTTCACCACCAAGGACATCGGCAAGGGCACCGGCCTGGGCTTGAGCCAAGTCTACGGCTTCGCCCATCAGTCCGGCGGCGCGGCGACCATCGCCAGCTCGGCACGGCGCGGCACCGTCGTCACCCTTTTTCTGCCGCGGACCTGGGAAGCCCCGGCGCAGCCGCAACAGCAATCCGCCGTCGTCGGCGCGAGGAAACACGCCGGCACCGTGCTGCTGGTCGAAGACAATGCGGAAGTCGCCGAGGTCGGCAAAGCCTATTTCGAAGAGCTCGGCTACACGGTCAAACAAGCCGCGAGCGCGCAAGCCGGCCTCGATTTTGTCGAGCGCGATCGCGACATCGATCTGGTGTTCTCCGACATTTTGATGCCCGGCGGCATGAACGGCCTCGAACTCGCCGACGCCATCCGCCGGCGCTTTCCGCACATCGTCGTGCTTTTGACCACGGGCTACAGCTCGAGCGCGCAGGACGCCGTGCGCCAAGGCTTCGCCGTGCTGCAAAAACCCTACGACCTCGCCGCGCTCGACCGCGCGCTACGCGAGGCGCAGCGCGCGGAGGCGCCGAAGCCGCAGGCGGCGGTGGGGTGACGCCAAATACGATTCACTTGTGATGCGGCTCGGGATCGATGCCGAGCGCGGTGAACACGCGGGTATGCATGTTGTAGAGCCCGATCAGCACGCTCAGTTCGACGATCTGCCGTTCGTTGAAATGGGGCTTGAGCGCATCGAACACATCGTCGGGCACGGCAATGTCGCGGGTCATGGCGTCGGTATAGGCCAACGCCGCGCGCTCGCGCGGGCTGAACGTTTTCGCTTGGCGCCAATCGGCGAGCGCGTCGCATTCGGCGTCGCTCAAGCCTTCGGGCGCCGAGAGCTGCGGTACGTGCTGCTTGAACACATAGGCCGTGCGGTTGAGATGAGCGACACGAACAATGACGATCTCGCGCAGCCGCCCCTCAAGCTCGACCTTGAACCGCGCCGCGCTAACGAAGTCGAGCCAGATCGCGGCTAGCGACGGCGTGTGCAGCAAGAGCTTATAGACGTTGATTAACGCCCCGCGCCGTCCGGCGCGGACTTTTGCGATCAGCTCGGCGAGCTCGGGGTGATCGTTTTCTTCGATGTAGGAGACGCGGGCCATAAAGCTTTCGGATTCTGGAGTGCGAGACGAGGCGCGGGTGGGATGGCCGACATTCGCATTGGCGCTTGCCGGGAACAAGCCGGCGCGGCGGCCGTTGCCCTGATGCCGGCCGGGTGAAGGGATATGCCAATGCCGGGTCCAATGCAGGCGTGGAACGCCTGGTGCGCGTTATCGCTGCAGACTGCGCGGCTGGGTTGGGAAGCGCAAGGCGTCATCGCGCTTCGCCTGATGCGCATGGCGGCGCAAAGCCCGGGAAACCAAACCGAAGCGCGCCGCATGGTGACCGAGAAAGTGGCGGCGCTCGCCGAGGCGCAAGCCGCAGCGGCCGCCGCCGTCATCAAAGGCGGCGAGAACCATCGCGTCGCGAAGAAAGTCTTGGGCGTTTACAAGAAGCGCGTGCGCGCCAACAAGCGGCGGCTGACCAGAACGTAGCGCGCCCATCCGGGTTACGCATGCCGCGAACATTCCGGCCGCACTCATAAGAATGATTCGTTCGCCGCGCGGAAGTTCATGTCAATCAACGACTTTTCGCATTTCGTCCAATGCGCCTTAGTGCGCGATTTGATCGCCGGTCCGTGCTGCGGTTCGATGGGAAGAGGTGACGAACGGTGAGAAGGAAATAGGGAAGAGCGAATAGAACGAAGCGAATAGAGAAAATCTTCGATCATTTGCAAATCGATTTGGCAGACTCGGGCGTAATGCGCCGCGAGAACGCGCTCCTATTTCACCTCTCCCCAGAGGGAAGAGGTCGAGCGAACGAAGTGAGCGAGGGTGAGGGGGGTTCGGAAGCTAGGGTTTTTCCGGTGCGCCCGAGCCCCCTCACCCCACCCCTCTCCCCTCTGGGGAGAGGGAGTCGCAAGCGTTGCGAGATGAAGTTAGCCTTCACCGATCTCTTTCAGAATTTCTTTGGTGTGCTCGCCGAGTCGAGGCGCTGGGCGATCCGACGCCATCGGCGCGCCGTCGAGCACGATCGGGCTGCGGATGCCGGGGCTGGTGCCGCCTCTGGCGGCGGGGTTTTTCAGGGTGAGCTTCATGCCGCGATGGATCACTTGCGGGTCGGCGAAGACCTGTTGCAGGTCGTTGATGGGGCCCGCGGGAATCCTGGCGGCTTCGAGCTTGTCCAGAATTTCTTCGCGCTTCAGCCGCGACGTCAGCGCGCAAAGCTTACCGACCAATTCGGCGCGATGGGCGAGCCGCCCTTTGTTGTCTTTGTACGCCTTAACCTCGGCGAGCTTCGGGTCGCCCAGGATGCCGCACAGCTTGACGAATTGCGCGTCGTTGCCGGTGGCGATGATGACGGCGCCGTCGGCGACCGGAAATTCCTGATACGGCACCAGGTTGGGATGGGCATTGCCGATGCGTTTGGGGATTTCGCCGGAGACCAGATAATTGAGCGCCTGGAACGCCAGCGTGCCGACGGTGGAATCGACCAGAGCGCAATCGACATAGCCGCCCTTGCCGGTCTTTTCCCGCCGCGCCAGCGCCGCCAAGATGCCGACCGCCGAATAGACGCCGGAAAAAACGTCGGCGACCGGCACGCCGACCCGCATCGGCGGACCGTCAGGCTCGCCGGTCATGCCCATAATCCCGCCGATGCCTTGCGCCATGAGATCATAGCCGGCGCGCGCCGCCGACGGCCCGGTCTGGCCAAAACCGGTCACCGAGCAATAGATTAGGCGCGGATTGTCGCGCGCGAGGCTTGCGTAATCGAGGCCGAATTTCTTCAGGCCGCCGACCTTGAAATTCTCGATCAGCACGTCGGAGCGCGCCACCAGTTTCTTGACGATGCGCTGGCCCTCGGGCGTGGTGAAATCGGCCTCGACCGAGCGCTTGCCGCGATTGGTGCAGTGAAAATAGGCGGCGCTCAGATGTCCGCCGTCGGCCGCCTCGACGAAAGGCGGCCCCCAGGCGCGGGTATCGTCGCCGGAGCCGGCGCGCTCCACCTTGATGACGTCGGCGCCGAGATCGGCAAGCAACTGGCCCGCCCAAGGACCTGCCAAAATCCTGGCCAGCTCCAGCACGCGCAAACCAGCCAACGGACCCGGCATTCGACAACTCCCCGGCAGCGGCGCGGACGGCCGCCGCACGGCGTTTTAAGTGGCGCAGTGGCGCGAATTTGTCCAGGCGGTGCGGCTAGTACACTGGCGACCGATCGGGATAGCGGCCTTCAGATGTGCCCTGTGCCGGACGGGCAACGTTAACTCGGCTTGTTTACAGTGTGACGCACCGCCAACTTGTCATGGCCGCCGGCGAGCATTAGCTAATTCGTGCCGGCGGATGGGAAGAATTCGGTGAATACGACCTTTTTCAGCGAGATGTTGCAGAGCATCGCCGACCGCGGCCGTGCCCTGATCCAGCGCCGCGAGCCGTCGCATGAGCGTTCGGCCGGCCTGTTGGAGCTGTGCGAGGCGCTGTTGTCCGGCCGCGGCGAGGCTTCCGGGGTGGCGCTGGCCCGCGACATCCTCGGCCGCTACGAGGATTTGACCATCGGGCCGCGCATCGCCTTCTTCGAGGCGCTCGCCACCACGTTCGGCTCCGACCGCGCCCGCATCGCCGACGCGATCAAAGCGTGGCAGCAGGCGCCGTCGGACGAAACCGCGGCCGAGCTGCACCACGTCAGCGAGCCGCGCCGGCTCGAACTGTTCCGCCGGCTCAATCTCGCGCCCGGCGGCACCGCGGCGCTGGTGCGCATGCGCGAACAGCTGATCGACGCCATGGATCACCGCGACGATCTCGGCGTCATCGACAACGATTTCGTCCATCTGTTCTCGTCGTGGTTCAACCGCGGCTTTCTGGTGCTGCGCCGCATCGACTGGTCGTCGCCGGCGATCGTTCTGGAAAAGATCATCCGCTACGAAGCGGTGCACGAGATCCGCGACTGGGACGATCTGCGCCGCCGCATCGATCCGCCGGACCGGCGCTGCTACGCGTTCTTCCATCCGGCGCTGGTCGACGAGCCGCTCATTTTCGTCGAAGTGGCGTTGACCCGCGAGACGCCGGCGGCGATCGCGCCGATCCTGTCCGGCAAACGCGACGAGATCGACCCGGAGCGGGCGACCACGGCGGTGTTCTATTCGATCACCAATTGCCAGCGCGGCCTTGCCGGAGTGAGCTTCGGGCATTTTCTGATCAAGCAGGTGGTCGAGGAATTGTCGCGCGAGTTCGGCAGGGTAGCCTCCTTCGTCACCTTGTCGCCGGCGCCGAATTTCGCCGAATGGCTCAAGCGCGAGCGCGCCAATCCGGCTTCGATCGCGATCGACGAGGATGATCGCGAGGTGCTGGCCGCCCTTGACGACGTCAACTGCTGGCGCGTGCCGGAGATCGCCGAGCGGGTGCGCGAGCCGCTGTTGCGCGCCGCCGCCTGGTATTATGTGCGCGGCCGCAACCGGCGCGGCCTGCCGCTCGATTCGGTGGCGCGCTTCCATCTCGGCAACGGCGCGCGGCTGGAGCGGCTCAACTGGCCCGGCGACACTTCGGAGCGCGCGCTGGCGCAGTCCTACGGCCTGATGGTGAATTACCTCTACGATCTCGGCTACATCGAGAAGAACCACGAGGCCTATGCGCAGCAGCATGCCGTCGTCGCCGCGAGCGCCGTGACGCGGCTCGTCCATGCGCCGGTGCGCGAAGTCGTGCCGGTGTCGGGCTGACCGTGCCGGACCTGCACGGCATTCTGGAAACCGTGCTCTACGTCGACTCATTCGAGCGCGCCTGCCCATTCTACGAACAGCTGCTCGGGCTCAACAGCGTCTATCGCGATCAGCGGCTGTGCGCCTACGATGTCGGCGGCCGCGGTTTGTTGCTGCTGTTCCTGCGCGGCCATTCGCTCGAAACCGTGCAAATGCCCGGCGGCACGATCCCGCCGCATGACGGCAGCGGCCCGGTGCACATCGCGTTCTCGATTGGCGCTGACGAGCTTGCCGCCTGGGAAGCGCAACTGGCCGAAACCGGTATCGCCATCGAAGGCCGCACCACGTGGCCGCGCGGCGGCGTCAGCATTTATTTCCGCGATCCCGATCATCATCTCGTCGAACTAGCGACGCCGGGATTATGGCCGGGTTATTAGGACTTGCCGTAGACCGACACGATGGCGCCGCGGGTGACGCGGTTTTCGGGCGAAGCCAAAAATGCGATCGTCGCCGCGACCTCCTCGACCTTTGGCCACAGCGCGTAATCGGCTTTCGGCATGGCCTGCCGATTGGCCGGCGTGTCCATGATCGAGGGCGCCACGGCGTTGACCAAAATGTCGTCCTTGACGACTTCCTCGGCAAGCGCCGCGGTCAGCGCCGCGACCGCGGCCTTGCTCGCGGTATAGGCCACCATGCCGGCGCCGCCGCGCCACTCCAACCCGGCGCGGGCCGAGACATTGACGATGCGGCCGCCCCCAGTCATGGCGCGCACAGCGGCACCGCAGCACAGCGCGCAACTGACGAAATTCATATCGATCTGCTGGTGAAGCATCGCGGCCGTGGTTTCGCGCAACGGCGCCGCGGCAAAGCCGCCGGCGATGTGGATCGAAGCCCACAGCGGCGCGATCCCTTGATAGAGGCGCCCAACGGCCGCCTCGTCGGCCAGGCTGCCGGTGACCGTGAGCCGCACGCCCTTGTGATCGCGCAGCCGGAAACGTTGCGCCTCGGCCTTATTGAAGCAGGGCACATGGCAAATCGCGCCGGCGCCGAGCAGCGCCTCCACGACAGCGCTGCCGAGCGCGCCCGCTCCGCCGGTGACGACGATGTGACGATCGCGAAAATCCATGCCCCATCATCGCCGATCCGCCATTCCAGGCAAGCGGGGCCGGCAAGAAATCTCTATCATCGGCGCCGGGGGTGGAGCAGTGGCTGACTTCGATCTCGCGGTCATCGGCGGCGGCATCAACGGCACCGGCATCGCGCGCGACGCCGCCGGCCGCGGTTTGCGGGTCGTGCTGGTCGAGCAGAACGACTTGGCGTCCGCCACGTCGTCGGCTTCCTCGAAGCTGATCCATGGCGGGCTGCGCTATCTTGAGCACTACGAATTCCGCCTGGTGCACACCGCGCTGAAGGAACGCGAGGTGCTGTTGCGGGTGGCGCCGCACCTGATCCGGCCGCTGCGCTTCGTACTGCCGGTGAACGAGGCGCGGCGCTCGGCGCTCATGCTGCGCCTTGGCCTGCTCATTTACGACTGGATCGGTTGGCGCCGGATCTTGCCCGGCACGCGCGAGCTCGATCTTCTGACCGACGCCGCAGGCGCGCCATTGCGGCGCAGCTTCCATCACGCTTTCGAGTATTCCGACTGCTTCGCCGACGACGCCCGCCTCGTCGTCCTCAACGCCGTCGACGCCGCCGAACGCGGCGCCACCATCCGCACGCGCACGCGCGCCGCGCGCGCCGAACGCGGCGATGCCTGGCGGCTCATCCTCAATGCGCGCGGCCGCCGCGAAGAGCTGACGGCGCGGGTGCTGGTCAATGCCGCGGGCGCCTGGGTCGAGACGCTCGCCGAGACCGTGCTGCGGCTGCGGCAAAAGCCGCATCTGCGCCTCGACAAGGGCAGCCATATCGTCGTGCGCCGGCTCTACGACCACGACCGCGCCTATATCCTGCAGGCCGCCGACGGCCGCGTCGTGTTCACCATCCCGTTCCAGCGCGATTTCACGCTGATCGGCACCACCGACCAGACATTCATCGGCGATCCCGCAGCCGTGCTGCCGACGGGTGAAGAAATCGAGTATCTATGCGGCGTGGTGAACGAATATTTCCGCAGCGTCATCAGCGCCGCCGACGTGGTGTGGGCCTATGCCGGCGTGCGCTCGCTCTACGACGACGACGCGCGCCAGTCGAAAGACGTTCGTTCTCAAGATCTGGGCCGCGAATATGTGCTGAGCCTCGACGAGCGCTCCGGCGAGGCGCCGCTGCTCACGGTCTATGGCGGCAAGATCACGACCTACCGCCGCCTCGCCGAAGAGGTCATGGCGAAGCTCGCGCATTTCTTTCCGCGCACGCGGCCGTGGACCGCGCACAGCCCATTGCCGGGCGGAGATTTCGTCTATGACGGACTGGAAACGCTGGTGGCGCGCACGCAGCGGACCTGGCCGTTCCTCGGTCCCGATCACGCGCGCCGTCTCGCGTCCAGTTATGGCACGCGCGTCAATGACGTGCTCAAGACCGTGAAGCAACCGGACGATCTCGGCATGCGCTTCGGCGCCGATCTCACCGCCATCGAGGTGCACTACCTGATGGACAAGGAATGGGCGCGGACCGCCGACGACGTGCTGTGGCGCCGCTCAAAACTCGGCCTGCGTTTTAACGATGCCCAGCGCATGATACTCGATCGTTTCATGGCGGCGGGTTGAGTGCTTTCGGGCATTCAAGGAGGGAGCGCGCGATGTTCTACGAACCCGACAAAGACGATCACGGCCTGCCGTTCAATCCCTACAAATCGATCGTGGTGCCGCGGCCGATCGGCTGGATCTCCACCATCAGCCGTGACGGCATCGTCAACCTGGCGCCGTTCAGTCAGTTCAACAATCTGGCCTACGATCCGCCTTACGTGATGTTCTCGGCGAACTCGTTTCCGGAAAGCGGCCGGCGCAAGGACAGCGTCAAGAACGCCACCGACACCGGCGAGTTCGTCGTCAACATGGCGACCTATGCGCTGCGCGAGGCGGTCAATATCACCTCGCAATTTGTGCCGCCGGAGGTCGACGAGGCGGCGCTGGCGGGCCTCGAAATGATCGGCTCGCGCATCGTCAAGCCGCCGCGGGTGGCGGCGTCGCCGGTGCATCTGGAGTGCATATTTCATTCTTCGACCGCGTTGCCGGCGCGCACGCTCGACGGCGTCCATCACGTCGTCATCGGCCGCGTCGTCGGCGTGCATATCCGCGACGACGCGCTCACGCCCGAGGGCAAGCTCGACGTGGTGAAAATCCGGCCGCTCGCCCGCCTCGGCTATCACGACTACACCAGCGTTGAGTCTTCGTTCACCATGCGGCCGAGCGGGCCCTATGCCGCGGTGCGCGACGCCGGCCTCGAAGGCCGGCCGATCCGCGCCCGCAAGACCGGCAGCGATTGATCGATAGAATTTTACCGATCCATTTCACGCCAAAATTATGAAATTGTGATCAGTTTGGCTCGCGGGGAATTCAACGCCGACGCATTGCAGGGATTTCATGCAGCCGGTTACCAGCCAGTTTACGCAGCAGCTCGAAGCGCTGAAGGTGCTCATCGTCGATGACGAGGCCACCATGCGCAAGGTGACGAAATCGCTCCTGCAAGTGATCGGTGTCCAGACCATTTACGAGGCTAACGACGGCCGCAGCGGCCTCGAAGCCATCTGCCGCTGGGCGCCGGACGTCGTCATTCTCGATTGGTCGATGCCGAGCCCCGACGGCCCGGAATTCGTGCGCCAGGTGCGCGCGCCCGGCCGTTTCCCCTACCCCGACGTGGCGATCATCATGCTCACCGCGCACGGCGAACGTTCGCGGGTGGTCGAGGCGGTGCGGCTTGGCGTCAACGAATTCCTGCTCAAGCCGGTGTCCTCGACGGCGCTCTTGGCGCGGCTGGTCTCCATCCTCGCCAAGCCGCGCGAGATGGTGAGGAAGGGCGACAACTACGTCCCGGCACCGCGCAAAATGTCGAGCTACAAGCCGGAGAACGATCCGGCTCTGGACGACGTCGTATTCGTCTGATTCGACACCCGGCACACAGACCATGACCGAAACCCCGTCAAAGAAAAACATCGCCGATCAGATCCAGTCGCTGGCGGTACTGGTGGTCGATGACAACCAGTACATGCGCAAGATGATCCGCAATCTGCTGGTCAATTGCGGCATCAAGGACATCTACGAGGCCAATGACGGCATCGCGGCGCTTGACGCCATCCGCAGCATCGCCCCGGACGTCGTCATCCTCGATTGGGAAATGCCGCTGTTGAGCGGCGCCGAGCTGGTGCGCATCGTCCGCTCGCCCGGCGTGTTTCCGATGCCCGACGTGCCGATCATCATGCTTAGCGGCCACGGCGAGCGCTGGCGCGTCGTCGAGGCGGTGCGGCTCGGCGTCCACGAATACCTGATCAAGCCGGTTTCGGCGAAGGCGCTGTACGACCGCCTGGTCTCCATCATGATGCAGCCGCGGCCAGTGGTGCAGCTCGGCGATTATTACGGCCCGGAGCCGCGCAAGTTGATGACCGAAGGCCTCGACGATGCGCCCATTGTCGAGACCCCGTCGGTTGCGATGATCGATTGATCGCCACCGGGCCGAGCCGCCCGGTCATTTCCAGTCAGCGGAAAAATGCTCTAGCTTGTCGGCGCCGCCGGGGATGCGAGCCGTAGCCGCTAGAGTATGATGCCGACCGTTCGATCGAAACGTAGTTTTGCGCCGTGGGCGGACCCGACCGAGCGCCCGCTATTGCGCATCGAGGATGTGAGCAAGCGCTTCGGCAGCAGCGCGGCGGTCGATAAGCTTTCCCTCGACATCTATCAGGGCGAGTTCTTTGCGCTGCTCGGGCCGTCCGGTTGCGGCAAGACCACGCTGTTGCGCCTGATCGCCGGTTTCGAGCGGCCGGATTCCGGCCGCATCCTGCTCGACGGCGTCGACCTTGCGGCCGTGCCGCCCTATCGCCGCCCGGTCAACATGATGTTCCAGAACTACGCGCTGTTCCCGCACCTCAATGTCGAGGCCAATGTCGCGTTCGGCCTCAAGCAGGAGGGCCTCGCCAAAGCCGAGATCGCGCAGCGCGTCGCCGACATGCTGGCCATGGTGAAGCTGGAAAGTTTTGGCCGGCGCAAGCCGCACCAGCTGTCCGGCGGCCAACGCCAGCGCGTGGCGCTGGCGCGCGCTTTGGTGAAGCGCCCGCGCGTGCTGCTGCTCGACGAGCCATTGGCGGCGCTCGACAAGAAGCTGCGCGACCAGACCCGTTTCGAGCTGATGGATCTGCAACGGCGGCTCGGGCTCACCTTCGTCATCGTCACCCACGACCAGAGCGAGGCCATGATCGTCGCCGACCGTATCGGCGTGATGGACCGCGGCTGGCTCCGGCAAGTGGCGCGGCCCGCGGAAATCTACGAGCAGCCGAATTCGCGCTGGGTCGCCGACTTCGTCGGCGACGTCAATGTGTTCGAAGGCCGCGTCGGCGAAGACGGCTTAAGCGTCGAAGGCACGTCCGCCGGCACGCTGCGCGTCGCCGCGAAGATCGATGCCAAGCCGGGCGCGACGGTTTGGCTGGCGGTACGGCCGGAAAAGACGCGTATTGCAGTCGAACCGCCGCAGCAACCATCGCCCGAAAACTGCGCCGCCGGAACTATCGTCGATATCGGCTATCTCGGCGAGCTGACCATCTACAAATTGCGCCTCGCCGACGGCGCGGTCGTGACCGCAGCTATCGCCAATACCGGCCGCGGCGGCGAGCGCCCGATCGATTGGGACGAGCGCGCATGGATGAGCTTTTCGCCCGAAGCCGTTATCGTGCTGACCAAATAAAGCCGCGGCGCACGCCATGATCCCGAAACGATCTTTTGCGGAAAAACTCGTGGTCAGGCTTCCCTACGCGTGGCTATTGGTATTTTTTCTGGTGCCGTTCCTGATCGTGCTGCGGATCAGCCTATCGCAGCCGGCCCTGGCGCAGCCGCCCTACACGCCGCTCCTTGATCTCCTGGCCGGCTGGCACGGCGTTACAGCCTTTTTCGGCGCGCTGTCGCTCGACAACTACGCCCTCATCGGCTCCGATCCGCTCTATCTTTTGTCCCTCGTGAAGAGCGTTGAGATCGCCGCGTTCTCGACGCTATTCCTGCTGACCATCGGTTATCCGATCGCCTACGGCATCACGCGCACACCGCGCCGCGTCCAGGCGGTGCTCATGACGCTGGTCATGCTGCCGTTCTGGACCGCGTTCCTGATCCGCATCTATGCCTGGATGAACATTTTGCAGCATGATGGGCCGCTCAATCAGCTGCTCCTGGCGCTGCATCTCGTCAACACGCCGCCGGTGTGGCTCTCGACCGACACCGCCATCTATATCGGCATCGTCTATTCATACCTGCCGTTCATGGTGCTGCCGCTCTATGCGACGCTGGAAAAGCTGGACGAGTCGCTGCTCGAAGCGGCGGCCGATCTCGGCTGCCCGCGCCGCAAGATTTTCTGGGAGGTGACGCTGCCATTGTCTGCGCCTGGCGTCTTGGCCGGCGCGCTATTGTGCTTCATCCCCGCGGTCGGCGAATTCGTCATTCCCGACCTGCTCGGCGGCTCGCAGGCGCCGATGATCGGGCAGACCATCTGGACCGAATTTTTCGGCAACAAGGATTGGCCGGCCGCCGCGGCCGTCGCCGTCGCGCTGATCGGGCTATTGGTGACGCCGATCGTCATCTTCCAGCACCAGACCATGCGCACGGCGGAGCGAGGCTGACCATGCGTAAAGTCTCCGCATTCAATCTCGCCGCGATCGTGCTCGGCCTCGTCTTTCTTTATCTGCCGATCGCCATCCTGGTGATCTACTCGTTCAACGCCTCGCGGCTGGTCGCGGTCTGGGGCGGCTGGTCGACGCGCTGGTATGCCGAGCTCATCAATGACGCGCCGCTGCTCGATTCCGCCTTCATCAGCATCCGCCTTGCGCTGGTTTCGGCAACCGCGGCGACGATCCTGGGCACGCTCGCGGCGGTGGCGCTGGCGCGGTTCGGCCGGTTCCGCGGCCGGCTGCTGTTTGCGTCGATGATCTATGCGCCGCTGGTCATGCCGGAAGTCATCACCGGCCTGTCCATGCTGTTGTTGTTCGTGGCGGTTGCGATCGACCGCGGCTTCTGGACCGTTGCCATCGCGCATACCACCATGGCGATGTGTTTCGTCACCGTGATCGTGCAGGCGCGGCTCGTCGATTTCGACATGAACCTCGAAGAGGCGGCGATGGACCTCGGCGCCACGCCGCTCGACACGTTCCGCGCCGTGACCTTGCCGCTGATCCTGCCGGCGATCGCCGCCGGTTGGATGCTCGCCTTCGCGCTGTCGCTCGACGACCTGGTGATCGCGAGCTTCACCACCGGGCCTGGCGCGACGACTTTGCCGATCCGCATCTATTCCGAGGTCCGCCTCGGCGTGAAGCCGGAGATGAACGCGGTCTGCAGCATCATGATCGGCGGCGTCGGCATTGCCGTCATCGCCGCCTCGCTGCTCGCCAAGTTCAATATAGTGCGAGCAACACCAGCGCGGCCGTAATAAATAGCCGCTGGATCAATCCCTGCTCTCGCCCGGCGGCCGGAACAAATAGAATAGGAACCACACCGGCACGATCACCAGCGAGCCGAGCAGCAGGTTGGGCAGCGCCCAGGCAAAACCTTCGCGGGCCAGCTCCTCGATGCGCTCCGGCGACAGCCCCGCGGTCTTGATCAGCTCACCTGTGGAAATGCCGAAATGCGCCAGGATCGTGCCGACGATCAGCGAAGCGACCAGCACCTTGACCAGAGTGCGAGTGAGGCGGTTGAGCATCTTGCGCCCGTCGCGGGCAGCAAACCCGCGCTGATTCGTGCGCGGGAATCATAGAGCATGATCCCGAAAAGTGGTTACCGGTTTTCGGAAAAGATCATGCTCAAAAGCAAGCAGAGCATGATGCTCGAAAAAGCCTGCCCCGCGCGTTATTTGGGCGACGCGGGAGCCGCAGCCGGGGCGGCGGCGGGCTCGGCCGGCGGTGCCGCCATCAGCTGATCGATCACGGAACGGACCGCGTCGCCGGCGGTGCGGCCTTTGACGGCATCGAGCAGCGGCGCGGCCGCCCCCGAATGGCGGATCAGGCTCTGCGGATCGGGCAGCATGATCGGGTCGTCCCAGCGGCCCTGCACCACGAACGGCAGCTCGAACTCGTTGGTGGTGGCGCTCGAGATCAAGGTCGCGGTGCCTTTGAGGTCGAGATCGCGCATCGGCACGGAGGCCTGGCCGCCGACCGCGAGCCGCACCACCGGCCCGTCGATATGCATGTCCTGCACCGCCACTACGCCGTGGTCGATCGCCAGATTCAGCACCAGCTGGTCGAACGGCGTACGCCCGGAGCGGAAATCGCCGTTGCCGGAGAGCGGCCGGCGCTCGAGCCGTCGCAGCAATTGCTCGACATTGAGGCCGACCAATGCGCCGTCGTGCGCGGTGAGGCTCGCCGTACCGTTGAGCGTGTTGGTCATCGCCAGAACGGAATCGCCCGCACCGTCGATGTCGAGCGTCAGGTTGCCACGACCGGAGACTTTCTGAATGCCGAGCACCTGGCCAAGACAGCTTTCCAGATCGACGTCGACGAATTGCACGTGGGTCATCGCTTCGGCGCCGCCATTGGCGCTGGCGATACCGACGGCGCCCTTCACGACGCCGCCGAAGGCTTGCGATTCACCGATCGTGACGTCGAGCTTGCCGTCGCGCATATTCGCCGCGACCGCGGTGCGGCCCAACCGCGCGTTGGCGATCTTGATGCTCGCCGCCGAGAGCCGCAGGTCGAGATTCAAATCGGCAAGCCCGTCCAGCGCGATCGGCAGTTGATCCCAATTGCGCTCGTTGGTGGCCAGCAATCGCATGCCGGTGACATAGGGCGTCAGATCCAGCGCGTCGGCCGCCAGCGTGCCTTGGACCATGCGGTGATCGCCGGCCGAGAGCGTCAGCACGCCCTCGGCGGTATTGCCGTCGAGCTCAACGTTGACGTTGGCGAGCGAAATCACGCCGCCGCCGATCGTGCTCTGCGCCCGCAAGGCAAAACGGCCGAAGCCGCCGAACGGCACTTTACTTTTGCCGGTCCAGCGCAAGGCGTCGCGCAGTGACGGCGCGTCGACGCCCAAGGTGCCCTCGAGCTTGAGTGTCGGCTCCGCGCTCGATGCGCCGTCGAAGGCGAGATTGAGCGGCGCGGCCGCGAGCCGCACCTTGACGCCGGAGCGCTGGCCCGACAGCGCGGCGAGAAAATCGGTGAGCGTGAGGCTGGCCTCGACCGGTTCGCCATGCCAGACGAGATGGCCGTTGGCGCCGAAGCTGCGCGAGATCGACGGCCACGCGACCTGGAATTCCACGTTGTCGAGCCGTTCGATGTAGCCTTTCTCGGAGTCACGGACGACGATGGTGCCGTCGTTGATGCCGATCTCCGAGAACGACGCGGTGCGGCCGGGATTGGGCGCCAGCGCGCGCGCGAGCGATCCGATCAGCCCGGACCAGTTCGACTGGCCGTCGGGCAAAAAGGTGACGGTGATCGTCGGCCGCACCAGCGTCACGTCGGCGATCTCGATCCGTCCGGCGAGCAGCGGGAAATAACGCAGCCGCGCGGTCAGCTCGTCGGTGACCACGGCCGGCTCGCCGGTGCGGTCGTCGCCGAGCAGCACGTTGCGGAAGGTCACGGTTCCGGAAGGGAACAGCGACACCGAAACGTCGCCGCGCAGGATCGGATCGAGTCCAGTGACAGCCTGGATTTGTTTGGCGACCGCGTCGCGCACCACCGCGGCCGGCATGAGAAAAGACAGCGCGATCAGCGTGACGAACGCCACCGCGACCATGGCGGCAGCGGCAATGGCGAGGCGTTTCAAGCCGGTAGCCACGGGCAAGGGACGCACATCCGATGTTGCAGGACCCGACGAAATATACCGAGCGGTCGGTACACTGCAAACGTGCTCGACATCTGTGTCGCTTTCGTGGCCGGGGCCACCGCAAACCACTGCCAAATGTCGGATTTAAAACAAAAAATGGCCTTGGCGCCAAGTTGCGTGGCGCCAGGTCGCTCGGCGTGGGCTCGAAGCCGGCGCAGCCTTAGCGGGCGGCAGCGCGAAGCGGCAAAGCCTCGTGCGCCTGCGCCACCTCGGCGATCATTTTTTTGATGATGGCCTGGCCGAACGAGTTGAAGTTTTCTGCCACCATGACGAAGGCGCTCGGGCCGCCGACCACGTTGTTGCGATAATAATTGGCGAGACCGCCCGGCGGATTCGTGTGGTCGGGATTCCACGACATCGGGTTGTCGCTGAGGATCACGAGTCCGTTGATGGTGATGCCTTTGGCCACCGCCTCGTCGCGCAGCGTGGCGATGTCGCGGCCGGCATTGTTGGTGCCGTCGCCGGAGACGTCGATGGTGCGGCGCGCCGCCTCAAAGGGCGCCTTGTCGAACTGGCCCATGGCGAATTCAATCGCGCCTGAGATCGAGGTGCGGTCGGCGAACGAGCGCGGCGCCTCCAACAGGCGGTCGCCGAAACCTTTTGCCGAATCCGCGTCTCCGATCGTGGTCCAGTCGATCACCACCTTCTGCGCGCCGACGCCGGACCATTCCACGAAGGTCAAGCCGATGCGGCCGGTGCGGCCGGTGCGGATGGCGTCAAGCACGTGCGGATCGGCGACCGCGGCGGCGTAGCCCTCGCGCTGCAGCTGGAATTTGCTGGCGTCGATGCTGCGCGATACGTCGACCGCCAGCACCAGAAGCAGGTCGACATCCTCGGCGGCCCGCGCCGCCGCGGGAACCAAGATGGCGGCCAAGATGGCAGCAAAGATCGCGGCAAAGACGAGCGACACCAGGAAGGTTCTGATCGTGCGCATGATCACACCTCACCGAGGTTGCCGCCCGGCCCGGCGCAAGCCTCGACCAGGTAAGTTTAGCCGATTCCGCGGCGCGGGTACCGTCGGATGACGGCCGGTGGATAGCTTTCGGCCGCTTGCAGGCTAATTCGTGACGACGCGGCTTGGCGGAAAGGCGATTTCGACCAGGGTGCCGGCGTTCGGCGCGCTCTTGATGTGGAAATTGGCGCGGTTGGCCTCGGCCAGCGCCTTGGTCAGCGGCAAGGCCAGCCCGGTTCCGCCGGAGCCCCAGCTGCCCGACGTCGCCACTTGGCGGAACGGCTCGAGCGCCGCCTCGATGTCTTTCTCGCTCATGCCGACGCCGGTATCGCGCACGCGGAGCACGACTTCGCTGCTGTCGGAGACCGCGGTGGACACGATCACCTGGCCGCCCGGCCCGGTGAACTTGATCGAGTTGGCCAACAGATTGAGCACGATCTGGCGCAGCGACCGCTCGTCGGCGATCACCTGCGGCAATGCCGGCGTCAGCGAAGTGCGGATGATGATGCGGGCGCGGTTGGCCTGCGGCTGCATGATGCCGACGCATTGCTGGGTGAGATCGTTGACGCCGACATTGCCGAAGCTGAGATCGAGCTTGCCGGTCTCGACCTTGGACAGATCGAGCAGATCGTTGAGCAGCGAAACCAGATGCGTGCCGGCATTGTGGATGTCCTTGAGATAGTCGCGGTAGCGCTCGTTGCCGATCGGGCCGAAGCGCTCCGCCATCATGACTTCGGCGAAGCCGGTCATGGCGTTGAGCGGCGTGCGGATCTCATGACTGATCTTGGCGAGAAAATCGGCTTTGGCGGCCGCTGCCTTTTGCGTTTCGCGCTTGGCGTTGCGCAGCTCGGTCTCGGCGGCGGCAAGCGCAAGCTCGGTGGCGCGGCGGCCTACCGCGTTCAATCCATTGGTCAGGGTGAGTGCCAGCGCCGCGGCACCGTTCCACGGCACCGAGAACAGCCGGCCGTCGACCGCAACCGTGTCGCCGCGGCGTGTCATGATCGACAGCGTCTGCGCGCCGGTACTTTCCGCGAGCGCATCGGCACCGCGCTCGACGAACAAAGAATTCAACCCGCCGGCGGCTTCGAGCGCGGTGAGATCGTCGTAGCCGGTCGTTTCGAGGAAATGGCGATTGGCGTAGAGCAGCGCATCGTGCCGATAAACCAGCACGCCGATCGGAAGACGGTCGAGCAGCGATGGATCGATGACGGCGGCCGGTTGCGGCTGCGCCGCGGCAGCTGCGACCGCTTCGGCTGCAACAGGGCTCTTGGCTTCATCCGCGCGCTGCGGCGGCTCCTCGGATGAGGTCAGCGCGGCCGCGGATTCGGCGGCTTGGGCCGGCGGCTTCGGCGCTTCGGCCAGCGCACCTTCGGCATCAGGCGCAGCGGCAGCGGGCGCCTCTGGCGCACCGCGCAGCCGCGCGTTCAGTTCCTGCGCCAGTTCGCGGAACGCCCTGCGCTCCACCGGACTGAGCGTCGGCGCTTTCGGTTCCGCAGGCGGCGCCTGACGGAATGGCACCACATTGGCGGCGGCCGGCGCGATATTCAGCGTCGCGCGCTCGGGCCGCGTTACCGCCTCGGCGGCTGCAGGGCTTTGCGGCGCCGAGGACGCGGTGTCATCGGTTTCCGGCGCCGCCATGAAGCCGATCGGCCGTTCGCGGCGCGTGCGCGCCAACTGGTTGATGCGGGCAATGTCGCGGCAGACGCCAAATCCGCGATAGCCGCGAAAGCTGCGGTCGCGATCGAACACCGGCAGGCCCGACAGCTCGACCGGCAGCCGGTCGCTGGTTTCATCCACCGGCCAGGGAATGACGATGCCGCTCCAGGTCTCGTGGCTCGCCACCGCACGCGCGATCCGATTGTCGGGATCGAGTTTCAGCTCGGCGGCGATCTCGCTCCAGGTGCGGCCGAACGCTGCCGTGGTTTTCGGTCCGACCAGTTCGATGAATTCATCGGAGCCGACGACGAAGCGGCCGTCGGCATCCATCTGCCAGACGAACCGCAACGGGTGACGCCGTTCGATGATCGGCTCGGCGGGCGAAGTAGTTTGCGGCGCCGGCGGAGTCGGCGCTGCTACCGACGCTTCAGGCGGAGCTGACGGAACAACGGTCTCTCTCGGCTTCACATCCGGCGCTTCGATAAGCGCAGCTTGCGGCTGCGGCAAGCTGAGCACCAGTACGCGCGTCGGTCCATCACCGAGATGTTGCAAATTGGATTCGAGGATGCCGAGCGCCGACAATGAATTTGCTCCGCCAAGCTGTGCGCGCGCCGCTACCGTGGCGTGAATGAGCGCGCCGTCGGCCGCGAACACGGCGAGCGGCTCGTCATCGCCGAACAGGCGGCGGACACGTTCGGCAAGCGGCAGCGCCGGCCCCGCCGGCTCGGTCGCGGCGATTAGGACTGCGGCCTTGCCATCGGCAACAACGAGGCGCGAGCAGGCGCAGGTCAGCGCGCGACCGAAGCCAAGCCCAAACCCGCGCAAACGCTCGAGGCGCGGCGGGCCGGCCGACGGCAAGGTGGCGGCGAGGCGGATGATCTGCGCGGCGGCCGGGTTGTTGGCGTCGAAGCGGCGCTGCACGCATTCACGCGTATCGCCAGCGCCAAATAGCGCCGCGCCGGCCGCATTCGCCCACAGCACCCGCGAGGCATCGGCGCTCCACAACCAAGCGGGCCATGGGCTCGTCGCCAGCGCCGCAAGTCGCGGATCACGCAATAGGGCGAGCTCTGACTCTACAAACGTCATGCGACGGAACTCGTTGCCTAAGGAATTCTTAATAGTGCGGGGGCGCTGCGGCGTCCATGGCGCGAAGCCGTCCGCCGCGGGCCTTGGCAGGATAACCTTAATCGCGGCGCCCCATCGCCCGGACGCGCCATTTGGACCTTGCATGTCCGAGGCGAAATTAAGCTAGGATCACCCTGCCCCCTTTTGCGGAGTACACCCATGGCCAAGGATCCCTTCGAGCAATTCGCAATCCCCAACGAGATGCGCAGCTTCGCCGAGCAGAGCGTGGCGCAGGCCCGTCAGGCCTTCGACGGCTTCCTGCAAGCGGCAAACCAGGCCATGGGCCAGTTCCAGGGGCAGGCTCAGGCGGCGCGTAGCGGTGCCCAGGAGATCGCGCAGAAGTCGATGACCTATGCCGAGCAGAACGTGGCGGCGACCTTCGATTTCGCGCAAAAGCTCATGCGCGCCAAGGACGCAGCCGAGGTCATGGCGTTGCAATCGGAGTATCTCACCCGCCAGATGCAGACGATTTCGACCCAGGTTCAGGATCTTAGCCAAAGTGCCGCCAAAATGGCGATGGAAGCTGGCAAACCTAAGACCTGATTGCACCGCGCGAATTTTCGCCCGAGACCCGGTTACGGAGCGAAAATACACGGTATTTCAAATATTTATGTCATTTTGTGCAATGCAATATTTCCTGTTGCATTGCACCAAAAACGTGCTATATAGAATGTCTGGAAACCCCGGGTTTGAACACGCTCAGCGTTCGACCGAGGGATCAGCAGCGAGGCGCACCGGCTTCGCGCAACAGTTCAAGGACACCGATCATGGTTGAAGCCAGCACAGCCCCCAAAGCGAAGACGAGCAAGCCCGCAACGGGCGCGTTCGAAATGCCGAAATTTGAAATGCCCAAGTTCGACATCCCGAAGGTCGAGATGCCGGCCGCCTTCCGCGAATTCGCCGAGCGCGGCGTCGCTCAGGCCAAGGACACCTACGAGAAGATGAAGGCCGCCGCCGAAGAGGCGACCGACGTGCTCGAGACCACCTATTCGACCGCCAGCAAAGGCGCCGCCGACTACGGCCTCAAGGTCATCGAGGCGACGCGCGCGAACACCAACGCCGCATTCGATTTCTATGGCGAACTGTTCACCGCGAAGACGCTGTCGGAAGTGATCGAGCTGTCGAGCGCGCATGCGCGCAAGCAGTTCGAGGCGCTCACGGCGCAGAGCAAGGAACTCGGCGCGCTGGCGCAGAAGGTCGCCACCGAGACCGCGGAGCCAATCAAGAGCGGTATGAACAAGGCATTCAGCAAGGTTGCGTAAGGTCGACGTTTTCGACCTGTTCCACCGCGTAATGGTGAGGGAAAAGCCCGGGTTTGCGCCCGGGCTTTTGCTTTATGGCGGCGCTCGCGGCGCGACCTTGAGCCTTGCCAAAATACAGCATTGCCCATAGGTTCCGCGCGCTTGCCGACCGCGAGCCCGTGCAGCTGTAGCTCAGTTGGTTAGAGCGCTTGACTGTGGATCAAGAGGCCGGTGGTTCGAGTCCACCCAGCTGTACCATCCAGACCAGCGAATATTGCCGCTATTCTCCCATGAGGCGCGCGGCCGTGCGCCGCGGTCCTCGTTGCCGTGCGGGATGAGCATCGGCTCTCCAATTTTTTCAGATTCAAGCAATGGCGCATTGCCGGCTCCGGCGACACCGAGTGTCATGAGTTTGGTTTTGGCCTTGGTTTCTGGGGCTTGCTCCGTTGCCATGCTCCGACAACAATACCACCCGCGTGACCTTCGTTCCCTCGTTTCATGGAGGATCGACCCATGTCGGGCATCCATCACGTCACGGCGATTTCCGGCAAGGCCGCGCGCAATCTGGATTTTTATACCGGCGTCATCGGGCTGCGCTTCGTCAAGAAGACGGTGAACTTCGACGATCCCGGCACCTATCATCTCTATTACGGCGACCGGGTCGGTCACCCCGGCACCATCCTCACATTCTTTCCGTGGGAGCACGCGGCGCCGGGGCGCGGCGGCATCGGCCTGGCGCAGCAAACGACGTTTCGCGTCCCGGCAAGCGCGATCGGCTATTGGGCGCACCGGTTTGTCGAGAACGGCGTAACCCATGAGGCGCCGGAAAAGCGCTTCGGCGACACGGTGCTGTCGTTCACCGATCCCGACGGCATGAGTCTGGCGTTGGTCGGCGTTGCCGGGGCCGAAGCCGAGCCGGCATGGAGCGCCGGCACCATTCCCGCCGAACATGCGGTGCGCGGCTTTCATGGCGTCACGCTGATGGTCGAAGACTCATCGCGTACGGCCGCCGTGCTGACCGATGTTTTGGGGTTCAAGGATGGCGGCCGGGACGGAACGCTGTCCCGCTTCCGCGCCAGCGAGGCGGTCGGCGGCATCATCGATATCCGCGAGGCGAAGGGTTTTTTGCCCGGGCGGCTCGGCCGCGGTTCGGTGCACCATATTGCGTTTCGCGCCGCGGACGACGCGAGCCAGGCGGCGATGGCGCAAAAGCTTGTCGCGGATCTCGGTCTGCGGCCGACCCATCAGCTCGACCGGCAGTATTTCCGCTCGGTTTATTTCCGCGAGCCGGGCGGCATTCTGTTCGAGATCGCGACCGATGCCCCGGGCTTTGCCGTCGACGAGCCGGTCGAAACACTGGGCCACGATCTGAAGCTGCCGCCGTTTCTCGAGGCGCGGCGCAAGGAGATCGAAGCGGTCCTTCCGGAGCTGCCAGCCACGGAACGGACGGCCTGATGGCCTTGTCCTTTATTCATTGCTTCGAAACCGGAGCCGAGCCCGACGGGCGCCCTCTGCTGTTGCTGCACGGCACCGGCGGCGACGAGAACGACCTCATCCCGCTCGGCCGCATGATCGCGCCGGCAGCGCCGCTTCTTTCGCCGCGCGGAAAAGTCCTGGAAAACGGCATGCCGCGATTTTTCCGGCGCTTTGCCGAAGGCCGCTTCGACGAGGACGACGTGCGCCACCGCGCCCAAGAGCTCGCGGACTTCGTCGAGCAGGCGCAAACCCATTACGGCATCGCGACGCCGATCGCGCTCGGCTATTCCAACGGCGCCAATATCGCAGCGGCGCTGCTGCTGCGCCCGCAAACGCTGGCCGGCGCCATTCTGCTGCGGGCGACGCTGCCGTTGTCGCAAACGACACCGGTCGACTTGACCGGCAAGCCGGTCCTGATCGATTCCGGCGCGCGAGACCCCATGATGTCGCCGGAAGGCGCCGCGCGGCTGGCGGCACGCTTGCAGCAATATGGTGCTAGTGTCGAGCATCGCACTTTGCCGAGCGGCCATGAATTATCGCAGGCCGACGTCACGATTGCGCAAGCTTGGCTGCGGTCGCACGCGCAGCCAAAGGCCGGGGACTGACAGGGGAGACTTCCGGTGAAAATATTCGCTTATGGTCTAAGCATAATCTGCATCATCGTCGCCATCATGTACTACGCGCTGCCGGGCGGATCGTTGCCGACATTTTTTCCGGGCTATGCCGTCGACTCGACGCGCGTTCATAAGCTGCATGCGTTCGCGGCAGCGACTGGAGCCGTGGTGTTTTTGCTGATCGGCCTCTCGACGCGGCGGCGCTAATTCATTTCTGCGAAATCTTCTGCAGCACCGGCAGCCAGGTGTCCTGTTCCTGCTGCACGAAGGCGAGGACCTGCTCGGGCGTCATGGCGCGCGAATAGCTGCCGATATTACTCAGCCGTTTCTTGAAATCGGGATCGCTGACCACTTTGGCCAGGTCCGCGCTGACTTTGCTGACGATCGGCGCCGGCGTGCCGAGCGGCGCCACCAGCACTTGCCAGCCGCGCGCGGCAAATCCCGGAATGGTCTCGGCCACAGTCGGCAGGTCGGGAAATTGCGGCAGCCGTTCCGGCGACGCCACCGCGATCAGCTTCACCTGCCCGGCTTTGACCGATCCGACGATCCCCGAATAGCCCTCGATGATCATCGACACGCGGCCGCCGGCGACATCGGCAAGCGCCGCCGCCGGCCCGCCGTTATAAGGCACCGGCAAGAGACTGATGCCGGCGCGATCCTGGAACACCAGGCCGGTCAGATGCGTGAGCCGGCCGACGCCGGTCACCGCAATGGAAATCTTGCCCGGATCTTTTTTGGCGAGCGCGATCAATTCCGGCAGGGTCGAGACGCCGAGCGACGGCGTCACCGCGAAGAACATCGGATTTTCCGCCGTGTAGCCGATCGGAATGAAATCGCGCGGCAGTTTCAGCGGCAGATTGGGCGCGACCGACGGCAGCGCGGCGAAAGTCGACAGCGCCGGCATGAACAGCGTGTAGCCGTCCGGCACGGCTTCGGTGGCGGTGCGCGCGGCGATGCTGCCATTGGCGCCCGGGTGATTGATGACGATGACCTGCTGGCCCCACATTTTGCTCAAGCCCTCGGCGACGAAGCGTGCGTCGACGTCCGGCGTGGCGCCGGGCGCCGCGTCGGCGATGATCGTCACCGGCTTTTCGGGATAGTTGCCGGCTTGCGCATGGGCGGTGGGAGCGGGCGCCAAGGCCAGCAGGCCGAGACCCGCGAGGCCGAGCCCAATAATCGTCTTCATGTCATCCTCCCTGGCCGCCAATCCTTCACGCAACGACGCTTGGTCTCAACGTTACCAAACGCCGCACGCGGCAAATCTGAACGCCCCAACGCCGCGATGCGATCCGATTGCGGTTCCATGCGCGACCGTGCCGCGTCCAGGAACGAATTGGCCGGGATTCAAGGTAAACGTGCTTCAGGACGGCTTTACCTTAACAAGTTATTGCGTCCCGGCGGCGATGCATCCTTAGCGATTCTCCCCTATCACATTGAACGGGCCACTCATTCCGTCCAGTGAACTGTGACACGCGCGACACCAGTACAGGCGTACGGGACTGCGGACGTACCGACCAAAGCCGGACATGCGGCCGTCGCGCGTCTGGCTACGCTGTCGCGCGAATTCGCGCCTGAATTTGGTGTCGTCATTCACGACAATCTGGACGCGGTCGAAAGCGAGTGGCGCCGCTTCGAAGACCTCGCCGACGGCACTCCATTCCAAAGTTTTGATTGGCTCGCCACGTGGCACCGGCACATTGGACGGCGCGACGGTGTGCGGCCCGTCATCGTCGTCGGTTCCTACGCCGACGGCGAGACCGCGTTCATCCTGCCGCTTGCCATCGCGCCGAAGCTTGCAAGCAAGCGGCTATGCTGGTTCGGCCAGGAGCAGTGCGACTATAACACGCCGCTGTTGGCGCGCGATTTTTCGCAGCGCGTTTCGCCCGAGCGCTTCCTCGCCGCCTGGCACACGCTGCGCGAACAAATGCAGCGCGACCCGCGGTATCGGCACGACTGGATCGAGCTGGAGAAGATGCCGCAGACGATCAGCACCCAGAGCAATCCGTTCGTCTCCCTCGACGTCACCGTGAATGCCTCCGGCGCGCATCTGACGCAACTCGGCGACGATTGGGAGAAGTTCTATTTCGCCAAGCGCTCCTCGGCGACGCGCCGGCGCGACCGCGCCAAGCGCCGGCACATGGCCGAATACGGCGACATCCGCTTCGTCACCACGACCGGGATCGACGACGCGCGGCGCACGCTGGAAACCTTGATCGATCAGAAGCACCGCGCCTTCGCGCGCCGCGGCATTCCCGATATCTTTTGCCGACCGGGATTGCGCGAATTCTTTCTCGACCTCGCCTCCAATCCGAATATCCGCCATCGGTTTCATATCAGCCGCATCGAGGTCGGCGACACCTGGGCGGCGGCGAATTTCGCCATTGTGTCCGGCGATTGCTATTACCACGTGCTGGCGAGCTATGAAGACGACACCGCGGTGTCGCACTACGGGCCCGGCGCGCTGCATCTGCGCGAACTGCTCGCGCATGCGATCAAGCTCGGGCTGCGCCGCTTCGATTTCACCATCGGCGACGAGCCGTACAAGGACGAATGGTCCGATACCAGCGTGAAACTTTACGATCACAGCATAGCTGCGACCTGGCGCGGCTGGCCGGTGAGCGCGGCGTCGATAGCGCGGCGCCGGCTCAAGCGCTTCGTCAAGCAAACGCCGGCGATCTGGAAGCTGGTCTCGCGCCTGCGCGCCACGGTCGGCACGCTCACGCATCCGAAGGCGTCGCCGCGGCAAGCCTCCGCAACGCTCCCCGCAGCCAAGGCGCAGCCGCAACGGGCATTCGCCTGCGTCATGGGCGACATGGATTTGCTGCAGCCGATCGCGGCGGCCGGCATTCCCTGCGCCGTGGTGACGCGGCCGGGCGTGCCCTCGCTCTATTCGCGTTTCGCGCGCGCGCGGCTGCCTTGGGACGATTTCTCGCAAAATACCGGCGCATTGCTCGATGCCCTCGAACGCTTCGGCAACGCCCAGCGCGAACAGCCGGTGCTGTTTTATGAAGAAGACGCGCAGCTTCTGTTGATCTCGCGCCATCGCGAACGGCTGGCAAAAACGTTCCGCTTCGTCATCGCCGACGCAACCCTGGTCGAAGACCTGCTCGACAAGGCGCGGTTCCAGGACTTGGCGCAGCGCCACGGCTTGCCGGTGCCGCCGGCGCGCCAGTTTCATCCCGTCGCCGTCGAGCCCGACGATCTCGACCTCACCTTCCCCCTCGCCATCAAGCCGCTGACCCGATTGGAGCGCTGGAACGACGTTTTCGGATTGCGCAAGGCGCTTGAAGTGAAGGACGTCGATGCGTTGCGGGCGTTGTGGCCGCTATTGCTCGACGCCGGTGTCGAAGTGCTGGCGCAGCAACTGATCCCCGGCGCCGAAACGCAAATCGAAAGCTATCACTGCTACGTCGACCGGCGCGGCAGCATCGCCGGCGAGTTCACCGGCCGCAAGATTCGCACGTTTCCAGTCGCGTACGGACACTCCACTGCGCTCGAGATCACCGCCGCGGCGGACGTGCAACGGCAAGGCCGCGACATTGTGGAGCGTCTTGGGCTGACCGGCGTCGCCAAGCTCGATTTCAAGCGTGACCCAGCCGGCGCGCTGCATCTGTTGGAGATCAATCCCCGCTTCACGCTGTGGCACCATCCCGCCGCCGTCGCCGGCGTCAACATCCCGGCGCTGGTCTACGCCGATTTGACCGGAACGCCGCGGCCGACGGCGACGCCCGCCAGAGCCGGCGTGCGCTGGTGCCGCGCCTGGAAGGATTTGCCAGCGGCGCGCGCGGCCGGCATCCCGCTGACGACGTGGTTGCCGTGGATGGTCAGTTGCGAGGCGAAGTCGGCACTGTCGTGGAGCGACCCGATGCCAGTCGTGCGCTCGACGCTTTTTCGCCTGCTGCCGGGGAAGGGCGGACAAAAGCCTGCGCAGCCGGGCGCGTGGAGATGGAGCGATCGGTGAGGCTCGCGCTCATTTCCGACATCCACGCCAATCTCGAGGCGCTGGAGGCGACGTTTTACGATATTGCCGAACGCTCGATCGACCGCATCGTCTGCCTCGGCGATATCGTCGGCTACAATAGCGACGCCGCCGCCTGCATCGCGATGATCCGCGGCGCCGACTGCGTGTGTGTCGCCGGCAATCACGATCTCGCCGTCTGCGGCCGGATCACGACGCGCAAGTTCTCGAGCGCCGCCGCGCGCGCCGTCGCCTGGACGCGTGCGCAATTGAGCGCGGACGATCTCGACTTTCTCGCCGGTCTGCCGCTCAAGGCCAATATCGGCAACCGCGCCGTCGCCGTGCATGGCGCGCTGCATCCCGAGACCGGCTGTGAGAGCGTGCGGCTCGACACCGATAAGCGGCGCCAGCTGAGCTTCGAGGCGCTCATGATCCATCCCTCCGGCGCGCGCATTTGCGCTTACGGACACACCCATCACGCCGGCGTTTATGAAATGCGCCCCAATCGCGTCACGATGCATACAGACGCGCACGTCTCGTTGCGCGACGATGCCTATTACCTGATCAATCCCGGCACGGTCGGCGAGCCGCGTTCGACCGAGCGTCGCGCCACCTACATGATCCTCGATCTCGAGCGCCGGACCGTGACGACACGCTGGGTCGATTACCAAGCGTCGGCTGAATTCATCGCCACGCATAAGGACGGCGCGGCGGCACGTTTCGGCATGGCAGGACTGGCCAGCCGATGGCTGGGCTGATCGCCTCACTGCTCTAACGTTCGATCCGATCCAAATTTTCCGTCATCCGCGCAACGATGCGCCGGAACGCGGCGAGATCGCGCGGCGCGATGCCTTCCTCCGCTTCGTCGGTGATGGTCCGCGCGACGCCCAGCAATTCGCCGCGCAGCCGTTTGGCCTTCGCGGTGAGGAAGACGCGCACCTTGCGGCGGTCGTCGTCGCCACGGACGCGGCGGATCAGCCCGGATTTCTCCATGCTGCGCAGCGCGATCACCGTGGTCGGCTCCATCATGCCGACCCGCGCCGAAAGCTCGCGTTGCGAAAGCCCGTCGGTGATCCACAGCACGCGCAAAAAATACCATTGGCCGCGGGTGACGCCGTAGGCGGCGATGCGCCGCTCCAGCAGCCGCTGAAACGCGCGATGGGCGTCGCGCACCAGATAGCCCGAGCTCGTTTGCGGCGGGAACTCGCCGGCGCGGCGCGGCGGCAGCTTGGCTTTCGGCGAGGGTCGCTGTGGCATCGGCGTTGACAGGTCGCGCAGCGTTACCGATAATTACTTAGAAATCTATGCAATGGGAACGCCGACAATGCAACAGCCGCTGCGTAAGGAACAACAACAAACCCCCGCAACGCCGAACCAGGCCTTCGACCTGCGCGCGACGCTCGAATGGCTGCGCGCCTCGGGCGCATTGATCGAGACCGACAAGGAGGTCGATCCCGACCTCCAAGTCACCGGCCTGCAGAAGCACATGGATGGCGGCTGCCCGATCCTGTTCAACAACGTCAAGGGCAAGCCGAACCACCGGGTCATCACCAATCTGTTCGGCGACATTTCGATCATCAACCGCATGTTCGGCTGGAAGGACGACGCCGAGCGCGTGCGCAAGCTCGCGCATGCGCTGTCGCATCCGCTCAAGCCGGTCGAGATCGCACAGAGCGAAGCGCCGTGCCAGGAATTCGTCGTCGAGAAGCCCGACGACGTCAATAAATGGATGGTGCCGATCCGCCACACCACTTACGAGCCCGAGCTCACCGTCGGCTCCGGCATCCGCTGCGTCACCGGCGCGCAATTCGATGGCGGCTCCGACCTCGGCTATAACCGCATGAATTTCCGCTGGGGCAATGTCGGCACGTTCCAGATCTCGCCCGGCTCGCATATGTGGCAGGTGGTCAACAAATATTACAAGGAAGACCAGCCGGTGCCGATCACCATGTGCTTCGGCGTGCCGCCGGCCTGCACATTGATGGCAGGCGCCGGCTTCGACTATGCCGTGCTGCCGATGGGCTGCGACGAGATCGGCATCGCGTCCGCGGTGCAGGGCGCGCCGATCCGGCTCGTCAAGGCGCGCACCGTCGACGCCATGGCGCTGGCCGACTGCGAGCTGGTGCTGGAAGGCTACGTCAATCCGCGCGACCGCCGCTTCGAGACCAAAGAAGCCGAAGATGCCGGCGTGCAGGGCCGCTACCACTTTCATCCCGAGTGGGCCGGCTACATGGGCAAGTCCTACAAGGCGCCGACCTTTCACGTCACCGGCATCACCATGCGCAAGCCGGAAACGAAGCCGATCATCTTCGCGCTCGGCGTACACATGCTCGACGACCACAATATCGACACCACGGTGCGCGAGGCGGCGATCTACGAACTGTGCAACCGGCTGCAGCCGGGCATCGTGCAGAACGTGGTGATCCCGTATTGCATGACCGATTGGGGCGGCTGCATCATCCAGGTGAAGAAGCGCCACCAGATCGACGAAGGCTGGCAGCGCAATTTCATGGCGGCGGCGCTGTCGTGCTCGCAGGGCATGCGACTTGCCATCGCGGTCAGCGAGGACGTCGATCCCTATTCCATGGACGACATCATGTGGTGCCTGACCACGCGGGTGAACCCGCGCACCGATATCTTGAACCCGATCCCCGGCGGCCGCGGCCAGACCTTCATGCCGGCCGAACGCATGACCGCGGGCGACCGGCAATGGACGGCCTCGAACACCCAGTTCGAAGGCGGCATGGGCATCGATGCCACGGTGCCGTTCGGCTACGAGAGCGACTTCTTGCGGCCGGTTTATCCGGTCGACAAGGTCAGGCCGGAGGACTGGTTCTCGAAAGAGGACATCGCCAACGCCAAGAAGCGCATGCATGGCTGGGTGAATTCGCTGGCGCGGACGGGGCGGTAAAGTCTTTCACTTTAGTCTCGGCAACAAGCAGCAGGGAGTAAGTCATGCGAAAATCGATCACAGGTGCGATCGCCGCGAGCATTCTTTCGATCTGCGTCGCGGCCGCGCTGGCGCAGACCGCGCCGGCAAAGAGCGCCGACACGTCCAAGGGCAAGGCCCTGGTCGACGCCAAGGGCATGACGCTCTACATTTTCGACCGCGACGCCAGCGGCAAATCGAACTGCAACGGCGCCTGCGCCACCAATTGGCCGCCGCTGATGGCGGGCGCCGATGCCAAGGCATCGGGCGATTGGACCATCGTCACCCGCGACGACGGCGGCAAGCAATGGGCCTACAAGGGCAAGCCGCTCTATGACTTTGCCAAGGATACCAAGCCGGGCGACGTGACCGGGGACGGCGTCAACAGCGTCTGGCACATCGCGGCGCCGTGAGCTCCGCCTCGCTGCCGGAGAACAAATAATTCCCCGCCGGCGCAGAAAGCGGCCTTGATCGCTTGGACAGCGTTCTGTTCGTGTTGATGGCCTTGTCAAGGACGGCGCGAAGCGCCGCCGCCTTCGGCGGTCGCAGATCCTTGACAAGGCCATCAACACGAACAACTTGACGTCCAAGCGATCAAGGCCGCCACCCGATCAGGAGATTTGAAAGGAATACGCCGGATGTCCGAAACATCCGATCAGCGCCTTTATTTCCCACACGTCGCGCGCAACCGCGAGCCGATCCTCGAAGTTTTGCGGCGCGTGCTGCCGCGTGAGGGATTGGTGCTCGAAATCGCCAGCGGCGGCGGCGAACATGCGGCTTACTTTGCGAGCAATCTGCCCGGCTTGCGCTGGCAGCCGACCGACACCAATTCCGAGATGTTCGAAAGCATCGCCGCGCACCGCGCCGCCGCCGGCGTCGCCAACCTGCTGGCACCGCTGCATCTGGACGTGATCTCGGAGCATTGGCCGGTCGAACGCGCCGATGCGTTGGTCTGCTGCAACATGATCCACATCGCGCCGTGGGCAGCCACTGAAGGCCTCATCGCCGGCGCCGGGCGAACGCTTCCGCGCGACGGTCTCCTCTATCTCTACGGCCCCTACAAGATCGACGGCCGTCACACCGCGCCGAGCAATCAGGATTTTGACGCCAGTTTGCGCGCGCGAAACCCGCTCTGGGGCGTGCGCGACCTCACCGACGTATCGGACCTGGCGAAACGCCACGGCCTTACGCTCGAAGAAACCGTGCCGATGCCGGCCAACAATCTGAGCGTCATTTTTCGCCGCGCGTAATTCGATGCAGCCTCACGCCGGCATGCTCGACGGCCAATGCAGCGTGTAGAACTCGACCGGCTCCATGCGGCCCTTGACCGGGGCCTGCCGCAAATCGCAGCCAGTGATGTCGAGGCCGCCGGCTTCGGCCGCGGGCCGCGACACGATCATCACGCAATCGAATTCCTTGGTCAGGCTTTCTAGCCGCGCGCAGGTGTTTATCGTGTCGCCGATGGCGGTGATGATTTGCGAGCGCGGCGGTCCCATGGCGCCGACGATGGCTTCGCCGTAGTGAATGCCGATGCCGATGCGCAGCGGCTCCTTGAGATCGTTGCGCAGCCGATAGTTTAGCTGATCGACCGCCGCCAGCATCTCGCGGGCGCCGCGTAGCGCATCGGCGGCGCCGCGCGTCGGATCGTCCTCGTAAAGCCCGTAAAGCGCCATCAAGCCGTCGCCGGTGAATTGCGAATAATGGCCGTTGGTGGCGACCAGCGCCTTGGTCATCTCGTGGAAAAACTGATTGAGGATGAACAGCACGTCGTAGGGAAGCTTGGCCTCGCCCAGCGTGGTCGAGCCGCGCATGTCGACGAACACCACGGTGATCGGCCGCTCGCGCCCCTCGAGCCCGCCGCGCACGGTGCCGTCGATGGCGCTGGCGTCCGCGGCCAGAAGCGGCATCACGGCGATGTCGGCGGTCGGCCGAACCTGGCAGGCGAGCCGCATGCCCGGCGTGCCGCCGATGCGCTCAAGCGCGATCGCCTCCAGGCCCGACGCGGCGGGAAGCCGGTCGAGGCCCTTGGTCACCAGGATGCGGCAGGTGGTGCAGCGCGCCCGGCCGCCGCACACCGAGGCATGTGCAATGCCGTTTTCGCGCAACGTCTCCAGCACCGTGGCGCCGGGCAGGATCGGCACGCTGCGTCCGCTGGCGTGCGCCAGCATCGGCGGCCGGCTGCGGCGATGATACCAGGCGCGGATGCCGCGTGCGGCGAACGGCAGCAGCAAGAGGCCTAGATAAATGCCCCAGCCGAAATGCTCGATGCGGCGGATTCCGGCCATCGTCGCGTCGGTGAGATTGGAATCCTCCAGCGCCGAACTGACAAAATCGGGAGTCTTGGCCTCGCGCAGAACCTGATTGCCGCCGGTGACATAACCGGCCAGCGCCAAAGCCGGCAGCAGCAGCGCAAAACCAAACAACCAAATCCGCAAGCTCGGATACCAAGGCTTGGTGCGCAGCCAGAAATGGATGCCGATGCAGGCGTGGGTCCACACCGTGAGCACCGCGATCATCTGCACGGCGGCGAGCCATGGAAACATCACCCACTGCACGATGAAGACCGTGTTGTAATAAGTAGTGACGTCGAAGACGCTGGCGGCAATGCGCGCCGATACGATATGGGGGATCAGCAGCGCCGGAATGCACAGGCCGAGCAGGAGCTGCGCCCATTCCCACCGGATCAGGCGCAGCGAGCGCCGGATATAGATCGACCACAAGGCGTTGCTGAAGTGGACGACGAAGGCCGCGGTCAAGAGCACCGTGCCGGCTAAGGTCCGCCAGGGAAACATCAGGAAGTCGAGCACCTTGCCGGCGGTCTCCAGCGACACCAGCAGGAACGCATGCGCGGTCAGATGACAGATCACGAACGTGAGCATGACCAGCGCGCTGGCCAGCCGCAGGCTGCTTCTGGAAATGGCGTGTTTCCAAGTCATGCCCGCGGTCTCGCATCGAGCGTCAGCAGGTCAAGGCGTACCACAATAACCAGGATCACTGGGGTTTGAAATTATTCCCGTCCCGGCCCCACCTTGCGGCCAGCGCCCGGCGATCGAGCTTGCCGCGTTCGGTCTTGGGCAGCGAGGTGCTGATCACGATCTGCTTCGGCGCCTTGAACGCCGGCAGCACTGTTGCGCAATAGCGCAACAGCTCGTCGGCATCGACCGGCGTGCCCGGCCGCGTCACCACGTAGCTCACCACCTCTTCGCCGTAGATCGCATCCGGCACGCCGACTGTCGCGGCTTCGATCACGTCGGCGCGTCGCATCAAATAGGAATCGATCTCGACCGGCGAGATTTTGGCGCCGCCGCGGATGATCTGCTCCTTTTCGCGGCCGGTGAGCTGCAAGAACCCGTCGGCGTCGAGGCAGCCGAGGTCGCCGGTGCGAAAGCGGCCGCGGCTGTGGATCTTGATCGCGCCGTCCTCGCCGAGATAGCGGAACGGGTGATCGGGCCAGCCGCCAAGCTCGACATAGCCGATTTCGCCCGGCGGCAAGCGCCGGCCGTCGGCGTCGACGATGGCGAGATCATGATAGGCCAACGGTTTGCCGACGGTGCCGAGGCGGCGCTGTTCGCCGGGAATGGCGGCGATCCAGCTCGCCTCGCTGGCGCCGCAGCCCTGCGCCACGGGAATCCCGAATCTCTGTTCGAAGCGCTTCCATTCTTCGACCAACAGCGGCGCCGAGCTCGAGGTGACGAAGCGCAGTTTCGGCAGGTTATCGCGATGCGCGCTCTGTTCGCTGTTGAGCAGAATATTGATCGTCGTCGGATTGCCGGCTGCAATGCTCACGCCGTGATCGCGCAGATGCTGGAAAAAACGGCTGGCCGAGAATTTTTCGGCGAGCACCAGGGTGGCGCCACGGTTGACGATGGTCAGCGCGCCCAAAGTCTGCGCCGAGTTCCAGCTGAACGGGCGGAAATCGTAAAGCCGGTCGTCGGCCGTGATGCCCCAGCCGGCGGCGAGCGGATCGATGTTGAGCAGGTATTCGCGGAAATTCAGCACCACACCCTTGGGCTGCGCGCTGGTGCCCGAGGTGAACAGGATGATGGCGTCGTCTTCGGGCTGCGCCGCTTGCGCTGGATCGCTTGGCACGCAGCGCGCAAGCTCGGCGAACAGCGTCCCCGGCTCGATTTTGTCCAAGCGCCCGATCCGCAGACGCGGGGCGGACGTTGCGGCCAGCAGATCGTCGAGCTGCAGGCCGTCCTGATACAGAATGAGCTTCGGCTTGAGCCGCTCGAAAATATTGCCGAGCTGGTTGCGGTTCATCTCGACATGGATGGTGCAGAGCGTCGCGCCGTTGGCCATGACGCCGAAATAGCAGAGCAGTTGCTCGATCGAGTTGTTGGCAAGCAGCGCGACCCGGTCGTTCGGCCCAAGGCCGCGCTGCCGCAAAAATGTGGCGAAGCGGCCGACCGTCTCGCGCAATTGGCCGTAACTGACGGTGCGGCCATCATCCGCCGCCACAACCCACGGCTTCTCCGGCGCGGCAAGTGCGGCGCGCGCGATCCAGTCGTGCAGCAGGTTTGAGCCGGCGTCTTCTTGCATGATAGGATGGCTTAAGGCTAATTCCTTAGCATTATAAGCATTTCGCGGCGGCGCGAAACAAGGGTGCAATTCATGGCGGAACAGAACTTCATGCCTGATCCCATGTCGACGCCGCTCGGCGATGGAACGTCCAGCGCGGCCGGCTCGAATGCGGCGCCGTTTTTGCCCTACCACGATCTGCGGCAATGGCTGGAAGAGGCGAAAAAGCTCGGCGAGGTGAGGGAAATCGGCGGGCTCACCTACCAGCAGGACATCGGCATGGTCGCGGAAATGTCGGCCCATGCCGACGACGCGCCCTGCTTCGTGTTCGAGGACGTGCCCGGCACGCTCAAAGGCAGCCGCCTTCTGGTCAATTTCTTCGCCGGCAAGCGCAAGAACATGACGCTCGGATTTTCCACCGAGTTGTCCAAGCTTGAGCTCAGCGAAAGCTTCCGTGTCAATCACGCCGGCATGCTCAAGCGCATTCCGCCGAAATTCGTCGAGACCGGCCCGGTGATGCAGAACGTCATGCAGGGCGAGACGATCGACGTCACCAAATTCCCGGCGCCGCAATGGCATCCGCAAGACGGCGGCCGCTATATCGGCACCGGCTGCTACAACATCATGCGCGATCCGGACGACGGCTGGATCAATTGCGGCACCTATCGGGTCATGATCCACGACCAGAAATCGCTGGGTTTCTATATCTCGCCCGGCAAGCACGGCCGGGTGATGCGCGACAAATATGCCGCGCGCGGCGAGCGCATGCCGGTGGTCATCATCTGCGGCGGCGACCCGATGAGCTTTCTGATGGGCTCGAGCGAAGTGCCGCCGGGTGTCTGCGAGCTCGACATCATCGGCGGCATGCGCGGCCAACCGGTCGAGGTGATCAAGGGCCCGGTCACCGGCCTGCCGATCCCGGCCAATGCCGAGATCGCCATCGAGGGCTTCGTCGAGCCCGACAATGTGCGGCTCGAAGGCCCGTTCGGCGAATGGACCGGCTATTACGCCAGCGACCATCGGCCCGAGCCGGTGATCGACATCAAGGCGATCTATCATCGCCACGAGCCAATCCTGCTCGGCTGCGTGCCGCAGCGGCCGCCGGACGAGATCTGCCGCTACCGCGCTATCGTGCGCTCGGCGCTGTTGCGCGAGAACATCGAGAAGGCCGGCGTGCCCGGCATCACCGCGGCCTGGGCGCACGAGGTCGGCAACGCGCGGCTGTTCCTCGCCGTCGCCGTCAAGCAGCGCTATCCGGGCCACGGCAAGCAGGCCGGCCACATCGCCGCGCAATGCCACGTCGGCGCCTATTGCGGGCGCTATGTGATCGTGGTCGACGACGACATCGACGTCTCCAACCTGGAAGAAGTGATCTGGGCGCTGATCACGCGCTCGGATCCCGCCACCTCGATCGACATCATCCGCGGCGCCTGGTCGACGCCGCTCGATCCGCGCATCGAGCCCGAACGCAAAGCGGCCGGCGATTACACCAACAGCCGCGCCGTGATCGACGCCTGCCGGCCGTGGCACTGGCGCGACCAATTCCCGGCGGTCAACATGCCTTCGGCCGAGGAACGGCGCATTGGATTGCAAAAGTTCGGGCATCTGATGAAGGGCTGAGACCGCAGCGCACAACTGCCCGCCGCCGATTAATCTTGACGAATCAGGCCGCTGGGCGATAGCGCGTTTGGTCGGGCGGGGTCTGAGCATCTGTAAGTCGCCAGTGTATTTTCAGTTGTTTCCAAGCGGTTAATGGCCGGGTAACCAGCCGTTAACCATTGCGTCGTCACGTTCGTTGCATTGGACAACAATCGACGCGCCACAGATGGCACTGAACGGCAAGGCACAAGGCAACGGTTGGCTTGATCAAGCCGCCCGTCTCGCCGTCACCCATGCGACCCCCGTGGCGAAGCTGGCGCAGCCTTCGCTGGCTGTTGTCGAGACTGAATTCGACGCGGCAGCGGACGCCAGAGAAATCGAACTCGCCGACGAGCTCGAATCGACGCGCGCCAGGGCAGCCGGGCTTGAACGGCGCCTGGCCCAGGAGACGGCCGCTAAACAAGTGCTCAGCGAGCAATTTCAGGCGGCGGATGCGCGGATCGCGGAGCTCGAGAACGAGCTTACCGCGACACAGGATGAGCTTGCGCTTCGCGACAACGAGAACGAGTCGCTGCGAACCTCGCTCGAGCTGGCGATGGCCGAGAATGCCGGGCTGACCGAGCGCCTCGCCAAGAGCAACACCGCGCAGCATTCAACGGATGCACAGCTCCAATACCTGCAGACGGCGCTGAGTGCGGCCGAGACGGATTGCACAAGGCTCTCCAGCGAAGCCCGTGACTACCGGATCGAAGCCAGCGTGCTGCACGGCCGGTTGGCGACGATGACGTCTCGCGCCGAGGTTGCCGAGCGCCTGCTCGCCGACGCGCGCGAATGCTTAGCTGCCCGCATTGCGGAAAACGCCGCCACCGAACGCAGCCTGGCCGACGCCACCGCCGCACGGCGCGACGCGGCGAGCGAGCTGCATCAACTGCAGGATTTGCTGCGCCTGAAACAATGCCAGATCAACGAGCTGGATCAGTCGCGTCTGCAGCTCATCGCGGCCACTCATACGTTGCTGAAAACCTTCCAAAATCGCGACGCGGCTCTGGTCCACGCCGACGATGAAATCAAGGTTCTCAATGCCCGGATCGTGCAGCTCGAGGCGCAGATTGCGCAGTTCGAAGCACAGGCACGTCAGGCGGCCAGCCGGCGGCAAACCGCCAAAGCCGGCGTCCAACCGCAGCAAACCGTGATCCTGCCGACCGCCGATGACGGCGGCGAAAAGATCCGGAAAAAATGGGCTGAGCTGGCGCGCGAATTGGCCAAATTGGCGAAGCTCAAGCCGCAATTGGTGACGCCGGCCCGGGCCGGCTCATCACTGCTGGCCAGCACCATTACGTTCTAAGTATCCTCATCGGCTTGGTCGCCACTTCGCTCTCCAAAAGTTCCGGCATTTGCGGTAAAGCGAATGCCCATGAGCTGGAATTCCCATTGGCCCGACCTGCCGTTCGACGCCTGGAGCGAGACCTGTGACACGCTGCAATTGTGGACGCAGATCGCCGGCAAAGTGCGGCTGGCCTGCACGCCGCTCGTCAATCATTGGTGGAATGTCACTTTTCGCGTGAGCGCGCGCGGCCTGGTCGCGCGGCAGAACTGCTGTGGCGAGCGCACTTTCGACATCGTGTTTGACCTCATCGACCATGAGCTGCGCATTGCCACCAACGACGGCCGCAGGGAGAGTTTTGCGCTCAAGCCGATGCCGGTCGCCGATTTCTATGTCGAGTTCATGGAACGGCTGCGCAACCTGGACATCGACGTGAGCGTCTGGACCATGCCCGGCGAGATCGAAAACGCCGTGCCGTTCGACGAGGACCACCTCCACGCGCAATACGACCCCGAATACGTGGCGCGTTTCCATCAGGCGTTGGTGCAGTCGGCCCGCGTACTGAACGAATTCCGTTCGCGCTTCATCGGCAAAGTGAGCCCGGTGCATTTCTTCTGGGGCAGTTTCGATCTCGCGGTGACCCGCTTTTCCGGCCGCACCGCGCCGCCGCCCCATGGCACGACCCCCAACGTCGCCCCCTGGGTGATGGCGGAAGCCTATTCGCACGAAGTCTCGAGCTGCGGCTTCTGGCCCGGCAACGGCGGCTACGGCCGCGCCGCATTTTATGTCTATGCCTATCCGGAGCCGGCCGGCTACGGCGACACGGCGCTGCGCACCGCGGACGCGTTCTACGACAAGGACCTCGGGCAATTCATTTTGCCCTACGAGGCGGTGCGCCTTGCCCGCGATCCCGACGCGCTACTGCTCGGCTTCCTGCAGGATACCTATGAAGCCGCCGCCGATTTGGCGGAATGGGATCGCGAGGCGCTGGAGCGCAGTTGACTGCTCACGCCGCCGCGGCCGCTTTCGCCTTCTGGTCCAGCACGAAGTCGTAATGCACGACGTAGAACGGCTCGTTCATCAACTCGCCGCTCGGCGCCTTGCTGCCGGCGGGCATTTTCTTGAAGTCGACGATCAGCGGCTCCTTCACGCCATAGACCGCATCATGCTCGATCCATTTGTCGCCGGACTGGAACAGATGCGTCACCAGGCCGTGATAGCCCGGTGCGTCGAGCGCGAAATGAATATGCGCCGGCCGCATGTGGCTCAGGTTCGTGCGGTTCATCAGTTCGCCGATCGTGCCGTCCATCGGGATGGTGTAGGCGATCGGCGCCACGGTGCGGATCAGATAAGAACCGTCGGGCTGCGAGCGATAAAGCCCGCGCATCCACGGGCCTTCGATCTCCGGGCGCTGCGCCTCGTAGAGGCCGTCGCCGTCGGTCTGCCACAGATCGAGCACCGCGCCGGCGACCGGCTCGCCCTTGACGCCATGCACCGTGCCGCTGACGAAGCAGGGAATGCCCGGCGCATTGACGGCCATGTTGCCGCCATTGGCGACGGCCGGCGCATCGGGCACGTGGAACGGGCCCTCGACCGTGCTCGGCGTCGCGCCGTTGGATTGCCGGTGATTGATGGCGTCGACCAGCATGCTGATGCCGAGCACGTCGGACATCAGGATGAATTCCTGGCGCTTGTCGTCGCACATCTGTCCGGTGCGGGTGAGGAAATCGATCGCGGTCGCCCATTCCGCCTGCGTCGGCTCGATCTCGCGCGCGAAGGCATGGGCGTGCTTCACCAGCGCCTGCATCACCTGCTTGAGGCGCGGATCGGGAATATCGCTCCAGCGCTCGCGCACGACGTCGGTCAAGGTCTGTTCCGTCACATAGGGCATGGTCGTCTCCTCAAGAAGTCCACTGTTACTTGCCAGCAATTTCGCGCCGCACGATGCCTGCGCCTTCGGCCATGGCTTGCATTTTACCAAAGGCAACGGCGCGTGGCAGGTATTTCATGCCGCAATCCGGCGCCACCACCACCCGATTTGCCGGGACGTGGGCCAGCGCCCGCCGGATGCGCTCGGCCACGGTCGCCGGCGTCTCGACCGTCATATCCGACAGGTCGATGACGCCCAAAATAATGGTTTTCGACGGCAGTTCCCGCAAGATGGCGAGATCGAGCTTGGGCTGCGCCGCCTCGATCGAGATCTGCTGCGCCTTCGAGCCTTCGAGCTCGGCTAGGAACGAATAGCCGGACGGCTTGTCGTGCACGACGGCGGCATAGCCGAAGCACAGATGCACCGCGACGGTGCCTTTGACGCCGTCGAGCGCGCGATCGAGCGCTTTCAGGCCGTATTGCCGGGCCTTGTCCGGATGCTGCTGCATCCACGGCTCGTCGATCTGCACCACGTCGGCGCCGGCTGCGAACAGATCCTTGATCTCGGCATTCACCGCGTCGGCGTAAGCCAGCGCCACCGCTTCCTCGTCCTTGTAGTAGTCGTCCTGGGCCTGCTTGCCCATGGTGAACGGGCCGGGCACGGTCGCCTTGATGGCGCGGTCGGTATTGGCGCGCAGCACCTTGAGATCGCGCAGCTCGACCGGATGCCTGCGCCGGATCGGACCGACCACGCGCGGCACCGGGATCGGCCGGCCGCTGCGATTGATGGTGGTGCCCGGCTTGTCCGTGTCGATGCCGTCGAGCGCGGTGGCGAAGCGGTTGGAATAGCTTTCGCGGCGCTGCTCGCCGTCGGTGACGATGTCGAGCCCGGCGCGCTCCTGGTCGCGGATGGCCAAGATGGTGGCGTCGTCCTGCGCCGCTTCGAGCTTGTCGCGGGCAACGAGCCACAGATCGTCGGCGCGCACCCGCGGCACCTGCTTCGACAGCTTGTCGCGATCGATCAGCCAGTCCGGTTGCGGGTAGGAGCCGACAAGAGAGGTAGGCAGGAGCATTTCAGGTCTCTTCGTTCCTGCCCCGATTTCCATCCTCCCCCGAAAAATCGGGGGAGGAAGTTCGTCAGATGAGGGCGGTTACTTCAGCGCCTTCTCGTAAGGATAGATCACGCTGCCGGTTTTCTCGTCGGCAGGCGTGAGCACCGTCTGGTAGCTCATGCCGCGCCAAGTATCGAGGTTCGCGGCGTCGGTGAGGTCGTGATACTGGACCTGCATCATCCCGGACTTGGTCCACTCGCCGTTTTTGCCGAACCGGATGCCGGACGCCATGATGGTGTTGAACTCATGGCTGCGCAGATAGTCGGCGAGCTTGTTGTCGTCGACGCTTTTCGTGCCGGTGATGGCGTCGGCCAGCACCTGCAGATAGGCGTAACCCCAGCCGCCGAGGTAATAGCCGAGCGGATCGACGCCTTCGGCTTTGGCGCGGTCCTGGTACTTCTTGAAGAAGTCCGCAGCCGGCGCCATCAATTTCGCCGACGGCACCCAGGTCTCATAGTTGATGATGCCGTTGAGCTTGCCCTTGAGCTTGTCCTTGAACACGGTGGCTTGCAGTCCGACCATGCCGCCGCCCATCATCTTCGGCTTGAAGCCCAGCTCGTTGGCGGAGAGCAGCATGCCGACTGAGCTCAGCGGATACGAGCAGATGATCACGAGATCCGGATTGGCCGATTGCATCGCGCGGATGATCGGCGAGAAGTCGGTCGTGTTCGGCGGATAGGTTTTGTCGTAGACGGTCTGGAAGCCGTATTTCTTGACGTTGTTGCGGGCGCCTTCGCAGGCGTTGCGCGAGAACTCGGCGTCCTCGGCGGCGAGCGCGATGGTTTTCGGCTTCGGATTTTGCGCAGCCGCGATCTGGAAGAAGCCCTCGGTAAAGGATTCCTTCGGCGTCGGCCCCGACGGCAGCATCGAAAAATATTTCGGATAGTGGAATTCGCCGTTGGCATCGAGCGCGAACAGGCCGATGAAGGTCTTGTTCTTCTGCATCACGATCGGAATGGCCGGCGCCACCATGTTGGTCGCGTAGGGGCCGACGACGAGGTCGACTTTGTCGACGTCGAGCAGTTTAGTGTAGATGCCGGGCACCGTCGTCGGATTGGACTGATCGTCGTAATAGACCAGTTGCACCGGCCGGCCGAGCAGGCCGCCCTTGGCGTTGACTTCCTCTTCCCAGATCTTGGCGCCGAGCAGCGCCTGCTTGCCGTTGGCGGCGAGCGGGCCGGTCAGCGCCATGCTGAAGCCGATCTTGATCGGGTCCTTGGTCTGCGCCGATGCCGGCAACGGCGCCGCGGCCAGGCCCGTCGCAAGCAGTACGGCGCCGAAGGCGCGGGCAACACCGCGGCGCGAAACGTGATCGATCATGTTTTCCTCCAAAAGGCGGATTTTCTATTGATAAGTCTGTTCTTGGCACCGCTCGGGCCGCCCGGGTCTTAGACTTGAAAGTCTTGGACTTGAAGCCTCTGACCTGACGCGACAGTGTCGGGCACAGGATGCCCTCATTTGGCACCTGTGAAAAGAGAGCGTGGCAATGTGCCCTGTTTTGCCGGCCGTATGGTCAATGACAGTGGGCAAAGACCCCCTTGTCGGCGGGTGTCCCAGCGAACTATGCTATGCTTATCTTTTGTGCTGTGCGGCCGGCCTGAAGACCGGCCCGAAAGGAAACGACCATGGCGTGGACAACTCCGACCCTCGTCGAAATCTGCATCGGGCTCGAGATCAACGGCTATCTGCCGGCCGAGTTCTGATCCGCCAACTGTTTCTGCGCGAACCCCTTGAATGGGGCCGCTGACCGCCATCGTACTCGGTGCCGCGGCAGGTGGCGGCTTTCCACAGTGGAATTGCCGGTGTGCGGTCTGCCGCCTCGCCTGGGCCGGCGACAAGCGCGTCAAGCCACGCACCCAAGCGAGCCTCGCCGTTTCCGCTGACGGCGAGCATTGGATTTTACTGAACGCTTCCCCCGACCTGCGCGCGCAAATCCAGGCGAACGAAAGCTTGCATCCGCACGGCGAAGCGCGCGGCAGCCCGATCGCCGCCGTGGTGCTGACCGGCGCCGAGATCGATCAGACCGCGGGCTTGCTCAGCCTGCGCGAGCGTTCGCCGTTCGCGCTTTACGCCACCGCCGCGACTTTGGCCGCAATCGCCGACAACCCGATGTTTGCCGCGCTCGCTTCCGACGTGGTCGCGCGCCATGCCGTGGGTCCGGGCGAGCGTTTTGCGCTCGGCCATGGCATCGAGGCCGAGCTCTTCATCGTGCCCGGCAAGGTGCCGCTTTATCTCGAAGGCGACGATCCCGATACCGCCAGCGAAAGCGCCGCCAATGTCGGCGTCGAGATTTTCAACGGCGCGACGCGGCTCGCTTACGTGCCGGGCGCCGCCGCGATCACGCCCGCCGTGATGCAACGCCTGGCGCGGGCCGATGTCATTTTCTTCGACGGCACGCTGTTCCGCGACGACGAGATGATTGCGACCGGCACCGGCAATAAAACCGGCCGGCGCATGGGCCACATGCCGCTTGACGGCCCGGACGGCTCGCTCGCCGCGCTCAACGGCTTGCGCGCGCGGCGCATCTTCGTGCACATCAACAACACCAATCCAATCCTGATCGACGGCTCGCCCGAACGCGGGCGCGTCATCGCAGCGGGCTGGGAGATCGCGGAAGACGGCCTGGAGGTCACGCTGTGCAGCTGATGACGCCGCAGGAACTGGAAGCCGCGCTGCGCGACATCGGCGCGCGGCGTTATCACCGGCTGCATCCGTTCCACAAGCTCTTGCACGGCGGCGAATGCTCCAAGGGCCAGGTCCAGGCCTGGGCGCTCAATCGTTACTATTATCAGGCGATGATCCCGATCAAGGACGCGAGCCTGATCGCGCGCTGCGAGGATCAGGCGACGCGCCGCGAATGGCGCAGCCGTCTCGTCGATCACGACGGCGAGCGCGACGGCGAAGGCGGAATCGCGCGCTGGCTGAAACTCACCGACGGGCTCGGGCTTCCCCGCGATTACGTGATGTCGCTGCGCGGGCTGTTGCCGGCGACGAAGTTTGCCGTGGAAGCCTATGTGCATTTCGTGCGGGAAAAAACGTTGCTCGAAGCCATCGCCTCGTCGCTCACCGAACTGTTCTCGCCGCAAATCATCAGCGAGCGCATCGACGGCATGCTCAAGAGCTACGACTTCGTCACCGCCGAGACGCTGGCCTATTTCTCGCAGCGCCCGCCGCTGGCCGAGCGCGATTCCCGCTTTGCGCTGGACTACGTGAAGCGCCACGCGCATACGCCCGACGAGCAGCATCTGGTTCTGGCCGCGCTCGAATTCAAATGCGACGTACTATGGGCCATGCTGGACGCGCTCTATCATGCCTATGTGGCGCCGGGCCACATTCCGCCCGGCGCTTTCGTACCGAGGGAATAGAGAATCGTGACCGAAGCGGCGCCTGCTATACCGGCCGATGCCCGTCCGCGGTTGCCGCGCGGCGTGCGGCTGGTGCACAGCGAGGCGCAGGGCGGCTGGGTGCTGCTGGCGCCGGAGCGGGTGTTCAAGGCCGACACCATTGCCGTCGAGATCGTCAAGCGCTGCACCGGCGAAGCGACGCTCGATGCGATCGTCGATGATCTCGCCAAAACCTTCAACGCGCCGCGCGAGCGCATTCTCGCCGACGTGACGGCGATGTTGCGTGGGCTCGCCGACAAGAAGCTGTTGGAGCTGTGATGGCGGCGAATGGGAACGTGCGTTTGCATACCCCGCTCGGTCTCCTCGCCGAGCTGACGCACCGTTGTCCGCTCGGCTGCCCCTATTGCTCCAATCCGCTGAAGCTCGATCCGCGCGACGACGAGCTCGATACCGCGACGTGGGCCCGCGTGTTCGCCGAGGCCGCGGCGCTCGGCGTCTTGCAGGTGCATCTCTCCGGTGGCGAGCCGGGCGCGCGGCGCGACCTGGTCGAGATCACCGCCGCAGCCCACGGTGCCGGCCTCTACACCAATCTGATCACGTCGGCGGTCGGCATCACGGCTGACACGCTGCAAAAGCTTGCCGATGCCGGGCTCGATCACGTGCAGATCTCGATCCAGGACAGCACGCCGAAGAGCGCCGACCATATCGCCGGCTATGACGGCGCCTTCGCCCGCAAGCGCGCGCTCGCCGCCGAGGTCGTGGGTTTGAAAATTCCGCTCACCGTCAACGTCGTGGTGCACCGCGCCAATATCGAGCGGATTGAGGAAATGGTCGCGCTGGCGCTTGCGCTCGGCGCCAGCCGGGTCGAGATCGCGCACGTGCAATATTACGGCTGGGCCTTGCGCAACCGCACCGCACTGATGCCGAGCGCCGCGCAGGTCGAGCGTGCCGCCGCGGCGGTCGAGGATTTGCGCAAGCGTCATCACGGCGAGATCGTCATCGACGCCGTGGTGCCGGATTATTATGCGCGGTTGCCGAAGCCGTGCGTCGGCGGCTGGGGCCGGCGCTCGCTCAATGTGACGCCAGCCGGCAAAGTGCTGCCGTGCCATGCTGCGGAATCGATCCCCGGTCTCGAATTCTGGTCGGTGCGCGAGCATGCGCTCGCCGATATCTGGAAAGATTCGCCGGCCTTTAATGCCTTCCGCGGCACGTCTTGGATGAAAGAACCGTGCAAGAGCTGCGCCCGCCGCGATATCGATTTCGGCGGCTGCCGCTGCCAGGCCTTTGCGCTCACCGGCGACGCCGCCGCGACCGACCCGGTCTGCCATTATTCGCCGCGTCATGACGAGGTCATAGCCCTTGCGGCGGTGCGGGACGACGCGCCTTACGCCTATCGCCGCATGTGACGCGCGGACGAAGCGCGATCAATAATTCGCCAAATCGTGCGCGACCCGATTGCACGTAGGGGTCGAAATGTCGGAGACTGGCAAACAAGGAAGCCGGCAGGGACCGGACTTCCGCACTCGGGAGGAATGTTATGAATAGACGCGTACCGCGCGGCACGTTGCTGGCCGCGACACTCGCACTTCTAGCCACCGCAGCGCTGGCCCAACAACAAGAAGCGCCCGCGCAAGCGCCCGCTCCTGCTGCCACGCCGGCACCCGCACCGGCGCCAGCCCCGGCTGCGATGCCCGCTCCGGCTCCAGCGCCGGCCCCAGCTCCGGTTGCCGCCGCGCCGGCACCGGCCGCGGCTCCCGCTGCCGCAGCGCTGCCGCCCGGCTCGCCGCTGATCGGACGCCCGGAAAACAACCCGGCCGCGGCGAAACTCGCGCCGGTGCCGGCGCCGCCGCTCGCCACCGCCGAAAACAAGCTGCCGCTCGACAAGCTGAAGGCGCCTAAGGGCTTCAACATCGAGGTCTATGCCAGCGGTATGCCCAATGCGCGCTCGATGGCGCTTGACGAGAAGGGCACGGTGTTCGTCGGCTCGCGCCTGCAGGACAAGGTCTATGCCATCACCAACCGGGACGGCAAACGCCAGGTCCACGTGCTGGTGTCCGGCCTGTATCGCCCGAACGGCGTCGCCTACAAGAACGGCACGCTCTACATCGCCGAGCTGTCGCAGATCTCCAAGATCGACAATGTCGAAGACCAGATCGACAAGTCGCCGAAGCCGGTCGTCATCTATAACGACCTGCCCAAGGACGAGGCGCACGGCTGGAAGTTTTTGGCAATCGGCCCGGACAACAAGCTCTATTTCGAGGTCGGCCAGCCCGGCAACAACGTGCTGCATGATGCAAATCACGGCCAGCTGCGGCGCATCAACCTCGACGGCTCCGGCGCCGAAAAGATCGCCTTCGGCATCCGCAACACCGTCGGCTTCGACTGGAACCCGAAGAACCACGAGCTCTACTTCACCGACAACGGCCGCGATTGGCTGTCCGAGGATCTGCCCAACGACGAGCTCAACCGCATCACCAAGCTCGGCGAGGATTTCGGGGCGCCGTATTGCTATCAAGGCAATATTGCCGATCCCGAATTGGGCTGGGGCCACAGCTGCAGCGAATTCGTGCCGCCGGTCGCGCTGATGGGCCCGCACGCCGCGGCGCTCGGCATGCGGTTCTACACCGGCACCATGTTCCCGGCCGAATATCGCGACCAGATCTTCGTCGCCCGCCACGGCTCCTGGAACAAGACCAAAAAATTCGGCGGCGACATCGCGCTGGTCAAGCTCAACAAGGACGGTTCGGTGAAATCGGTCGAGCCGTTCATCACCGGCTTCCTGCAGCCCGACAACAATTACGTCGGCCGGCCGGTCGACGTGATGAACATGCCGGACGGCTCGATGCTGATCTCCGACGACTGGAACGGTGCCGTTTGGCGCGTCACCTACGGCCCGAGCAAGAAAGTCGCGGGCCGCTAGAACGAGGTCTGCCGCGTTACCTGTTGGTCGAGGGCGGCGTTCGCCCTCGATCTGCTTTGTAGGAGGCGATCGATGCGCAGCTTCGCCGCGATTTTGGCGCTCGGATGCTTCGTAGCCCTACCCGCGTCGGCGCAGCAGTTGGTGAAGGAGCGGCTGCCGACCTGCCTCGCCTGCCACGGCGAGAACGGCCAGTCGCAAATCGAAGGCGTGCCGTCGCTCGGCGCCCAGCAGGCGTTCTATGTCACGGTCCAGCTCCTGATGTTCCGCGAAAAGATGCGCATCGCCGATCCGATGAACGACATGGCCAAGGACCTCACCGACACCGACCTGCAAGGTTTCGCCGATATCATTTCGCAGTTGCCGGCGCCGAAACCCGCCGCCGGCCCGGTGGACGACGCCCGCATGGCGCGGGCGCAGGTTTTGGTCCAGCAGAACCGCTGCAACTTCTGCCATACGCCGAATTTTGCCGGCCAGCAGAACGTTCCCCGCATCGCCGATCAGCGCGAGGAATATCTGGTCAAGGCGATGCGCGGCTACAAGGACAATTCCCGCCACGGCTACGACGGCACCATGGCGGATGTGATGCAGCCGGTCACCGATGCGCAGATTTTGGACCTCGCCTATTACATGGCGCGGGTGAAGTAGCGGACAACGGGGGACAGACGACAGAGGACAGA
>Ga0181518_10000162_pt1 | contig 75737 bp, 79 predicted proteins | sample PEATcosm2014_Bin_28_FD_119751 | JGI IMG/M metagenome (GOLD analysis project Ga0181518, IMG submission 119751) | Peatland microbial communities from MTU Mesocosm Facility, Houghton, MI, USA - PEATcosm2014_Bin01_60_metaG | ecosystem: Environmental > Terrestrial > Soil > Wetlands > Peat | place...
CTGAGCGAGCAGGGCAGTAGCATCAGCATCGTACCGCGCGAGGAGATCGCGGAGCGCAACGAAGGCCTCGCCATAGACCTGCTGCGCTTTCTGCCCGGCGTTGTCGTCGGCCAGAACAGCGATCCGGGCGGCGTGGCGAGCCTGTTCATTCGCGGCGGAAATTACAATTTCAACCTCGTCCAGATCGATGGCGTACCCGTAAATTCCTTCGGTGGAGCTTTCGATTTCGCGCACATCCCCACGGACTGGCTAGACCGCATCGAAGTGATCGAGGGGCCGCAATCCGCGGTCTACGGCGCGTACGCCAACAGCGGCGTGGTCAACTTCGTCACGCGCTCCGCGGGGGATACGCCGCAGTTCGATGTGCTCGCCGAGGGCGGCACCTACCAGGAGCATCGCTTCGCCCTGGGTGCCTCCGATACCATCGCGGGCTTCGGATTGGCCGCATTTGTTTCGCAGCTCGAAGACAACGGTCCGGTCCAAAACAGCGATTACCGCAACGATAGCGTCGCCCTGCATATCACGCGTAACTTCGGCCGGCAAAGCCTCTCGTTCGGCGGCCAGTTCGACGCCAACGTCGTCGGGGACCCCGGCCCGTACGGCTCGGATCCGTTGCATGACTTCACCGGACTCGATTTGATCAGCCGTGACAAGAACGACTCCTCCTCGTACTTTCTGCATCACCAGATTGACGTCTCGCCGCGGTTCCGCCAGGAGACTTTCGCCAGCTTCTTCCTCGAGAACAGCGGCTTCGGCAGCCCCTACGGATGGAGCTTTGAAAAGGATCTGCGCGGCCAGTTTGAGACCCGCAGCGTGGTGAGCGTCAGGCCCTGGTACACCGCCGCGCTGGGTGTCAGCCTGGCCCGCGAGGAAGTCCGCAACACCTACATCAGCGACGATAATTTCAATCCCTTCACGATACGCCGCGACGACATCGGCATCTACTGGGAGAACCGCTTCCAGGCCGGACGCCGGCTCTTCTTCAATGCGGGCGTAAGGGGCGAGATCATCCGTTCGCCGTTCATCCCGGAAAATCTTTCGGACACGCGCCCCGCGTTTCCGGCCAACACCATCGCCAAGGTCAACCCCAAGCTCGCCGCCACGTATATGCTGCGCCTGGATCGCAGCGGAACGTTCGGCAGCGCGCGGCTGCACAGTTCGTTCGGAACGGGCATACGGCCGCCCGCTGGATTGGAGCTGGCGTTCACCAACAATCCGGCCCTGAAGCCCGAGCGCACGGCCAGCTTCGATTTCGGTATCGAGCAGCGCCTGTTCGGCGACAAGCTATCGCTCGACGCGACTTACTTCTACAACCGGTTCTACGATCTGATCGTTTCGCTGGGCGGCAACCTGGCCGTGCTCAGCGCCTATGAGACCGACAATCTGTCGAACGCGCGCGCGCAAGGGGGCGAGTTCTCCGCCCGTCTGCGGCCGGCGCGCTGGATCTCGGTCGCCGGATCTTATACCTATCTTGACTCGGCGATCTTGTCGCTGAACGGCTCGACGGGCCTCGCGCCGCTCTATTTTCAGGTGGGCCAGCCGCTCATCCGGCGGCCGGCGAACTCCGGATCGCTGGTCTCCACCTTTACGCGCGGCCGGATTTCGGCGAATGTGACCGGTATCTTTCGAGGCTCCGACTTGGACGTCGAACCCACTTACGGCGCATCGGAGGGTCTGTTCCGCGCCGCGGGTTTCACGGACGTCGGGATCAACCTGAACATCCGCCTGGGCGCTGGAGTGACCGCATACGGCAATCTGCGCAACGCGCTGAACCAATCCTACGAGGAGGTCTTCGGATACCCCGCACCCAAGCTGAATTTCGTAACGGGCTTGAAGTGGTCCTGGCCGAGGGCGAAATAGGGTGGGGCAGGCGCTTCCGCCTGCCAACCTGCCACCCATGTATCCTGCATATCATGGAACCTAAATTCGACGAACCGCGCCTCGCCATCAACCGGGTCTACACGCGCCTGGGCGATGCGGGTGAAACCAGCCTGGCAGGCGGACAGCGCGTACCCAAGGATTCGCCGCGCATCGAAGCCTACGGCACCGTGGATGAACTGAACTCCTTCGCAGGACTGGCCCGCGCTACCGCCGCCGACGCTCCAGCCCTCGCCGACCTCTCCACCATCCTGCTGCGCGTGCAGCACGAGTTGTTCAACCTGGGATCCATCCTCGCCACGTTGCCTGCGGATGTCCATCCGCGCCAAGCCCGCATCACCGAAGTGGAGATCGCTCAACTGGAAACGGAAATGGATCGGATGAACGCGGAGCTTCCCGCTTTGCGATCCTTCGTGCTGCCGGGCGGCTCGCGGCTCAACGCGGAGCTGCACGTTTGCCGCACCGTATGCCGCCGCGCCGAGCGCAAAGCCACGGCCCTGGCCCGTGAAGAGCAGATCCCCGCGGAAGCCGTGAAATATCTGAACCGCCTCGGCGACGCGTTCTTTGTCTGGAGCCGCTGGGCCAGCCACCGCACGGGAGTTCCCGAGACGCTGTGGGAACCCAACCGTGCCGCCAGCGGCGGTACACTATCTGAATAAGGAGTTGACATGGATCAAGGAAAGAATGTACGGCCCCTGGCACTGAGCCTGACTGTACTGGGAGCGCTGGCCCGTCTTGCGCCGCATCCGCCGAACTTCGCTCCGGTGGGCGGCATGAGTTTGTACGCCGGCGCGCGCCTGCGCGGGTGGCAGGCCTTTGCTCTGCCGTTGCTGCTGATGGCCGTGACCGATCCGCTGCTCGGCGGCTATTCCTTCGCGACCCCCTTCATCTATCTCAGCTTTCTGATCAACGTGTGGATCGGCCGCCGCCTGCAAGCCACCGAAAGCCCTGTGCGCATCGGCGCAGCGTGCCTGATTTGCAGCGCGCAATTCTTCCTCATCACCAACTTCGGCACCTGGCTAGGCAACATGTATCCGCACACGTTGTCCGGACTGGCCCTCTGCTACACCGCGGCGATCCCCTTTTTCGGGCGCACTCTGGCGGCCGACCTCCTATACTCCGGCGTGTTGTTCGGCTTGCACGCGTGGCTGAGCCGCAGCCTGCGCACGGCCGAGCGGGTTCCCGCGGCCGCTTGAAACGCACGCTGGTCTCCTGGAGCAGCGGCAAGGACAGCGCCTGGGCCTTGCATCTGCTACGGCAGCGAGGCGTGGAGATTGCCGGCCTGCTGACCACTTTCAATGAAGTGGCCGACCGTGTGGCCATGCATGCCGTCCGTCACGCGCTCGTCGAGGCGCAGGCCGCCGCGGCTGGCCTTCCGTTGCGCGCCGTGCCGCTCCCGTGGCCGTGTTCCAATCAGCAGTATGAATCCTTGATTGCTGAAGCCTGCCGAGCCGCCGTAGCGGAGGGAATCGACGCCATCGCCTTCGGTGATCTGTTCCTGCGCGATGTCCGCGAGTATCGCGAGCGCTCGCTCGCAGCCAGCGGGCTCGAACCGCTCTTCCCGCTCTGGGAAATGCCCACGCGCGACCTGGCGCACGAAATGATCCGCGGCGGTCTGCGCGCCAAGATCACCTGCGTGGATAAGAAAGTCCTCGACGCGAGCTTTGCCGGCCGCGAGTTCGACCTGGCGCTGCTGGCCGACCTGCCACCGCATGTGGACCCCTGCGGCGAGAACGGCGAGTTCCACTCGTTTGTCTACGATGGTCCCATGTTCCGCCACCCGATTCCGGTCACCGTGGGCGAATTGCGCGATGCGGATGGCTTCGTCTTCGCGGATCTGCTGCCCGCCGCGGCGCGAGGAGCGTAATGCCGAGAATTGTTTCCCTGATCTCCAGCGCGACCGAAATCGTCAACGCCCTGGGCGCGTTGCCGTGGCTGGTGGGCCGCTCGCATGAATGCGATTTCCCGGAAGAAGTGCTGGCGCTCCCGGTGTGCACCGCGCCGCGCTTCGCGGTGGATGGCGACAGCCGCGAAATCGATCGCCTGGTCAAGCAGACCCGCGCGCAGGCGATTTCCGTCTACCAGGTGTTCGACGACGTGCTGGAGCGCTTGCAGCCCACCCACATCCTGACCCAGATGCACTGCGAAGTCTGCGCCGTGAGCCTGCGCGACGTGGAGCGCTCCGTGGCCGCGCGCCTGGCCAGCCGGCCGCGAATTGTTTCGCTTCAGCCCAATACCCTTACGCACGTCTGGGAAGATATCCGCCGCGTGGCGCAATCGCTCGAAATCGCGGGGCGCGGCGAGCAGCTCATCGGCAAGCTACAGGCCCGCATGCAGGCAATTTCCGATGCCGCGCAAGCCGCCCCGCGGCGTCCGCGCATCGCCTGCATCGAGTGGATCGAACCGCTGATGCCGGCCGGAAACTGGATGCCGGAACTGGTCGCTATGGCCGGCGCGGAAAACGTCGCTTGGAACACATGGCAGGAACTGGCTGCCGCCGATCCGGACGCGATTCTGGTGATGCCCTGCGGCTTCGACCTGGAACGCGCCGCGCGCGAGACGCACTGGCTCACGGACCGCTCCGCCTGGCATGATCTGCAGGCAGTGCGCAACCGCCGGGTCTACGTGGCCGACGGCAATCAATACTTCAACCGCCCCGGACCACGCCTCGTGGAATCGCTCGAAATCCTGGCCGAGTTGGCGCATCCGGAGATCTTCCCCCCGCTCCTGCGCGGAGCTGGTTGGAGAGAGGTATGATCGGGGCCGCCCGGGAAAGCTACTACTGCTTCTCGGCGACTGACGTCGATGTCGCGCCGGTCAACTTATTCGTATATACCGACGTCATTTTCTTCCCATCGGGCGCGACGGTCATTTTCGATACGGCTATTACCTTGCCATCGCGCTTGCGCGTCTCCTCTATCGTGCGGTCGTCAACGCGCTTCAGGGAGACGGAGTTGTAGGTGTACGCTCCCTTGACCGGGTAGTCTTTGCCGTCGAGCTTCGCAGTGTAGCTCTCGCCCGTCGGTGCGGACATACTTAGCCCATCGCCGCTGGTCTTGTAGGTCGTCGTGCGGCCATTTTCACTCACTTTAGCTTTGGTGGTTCGCCACGAGCCGGAAGCCCCATTCGCTCCAGTAGGCGCCTTTCCTACCCGCGTAGCCGTAATTTCCGTAGTCACCGTCTGATCGCTGTTCGCCGGATGGTTGGTAGTCTTCACCGTCAGAGTCTTGCCGTCGTCCGACACGGTCCGAGTCTGCTCGGTCACTGTCTTGCCGTTCTTTTTGGTCGTGGTTGCAATCGTCTTGGGATCGACTTCACGCACACTGATCGTGTCATAAGACTGGCCGGTAACGGACTGGTCCTGCCCATCGGCCTTCACGTCGATCTTCGGGCTGCAACTGGAACAGCTATACATACCCTTGCTCACTGAAAAGACGTTCGGCTTCGTCGGTGGCTTGTATTGGTCCATGTCGTTGCGCCATGTGCCGTCAAATGGGCTTTGCGCAAGCAACGATGCGGGGGCCCACAACACCAGCATGAGAAACAGCGCGCATGCAACGAGCCGCTCGATTCTGTTCATCTGAATTCTCCTCGGCCAGGATGGCCAGCACCGATTATACACCCAACCACAACAAGTGGAACCGTTTATCTCATTTCTTGCATTTCATTCCTTGCAAACCCCTGCGACCCCGGCGCCCCTGGCACCCCTGAGGACACCAGCGCCGGCTCTCGGCCGCTTAGAAGCCGGAAGTCTGGCCGAATTGGCGCACCCCTTCCCCCACGCCTGCGCGCTAGGCTGGTAGGAGTTATGATCGTGGCCGCTACTAAAGGAGCGAACCAATGCAAGTCTTCTTGACCGGAGCAACCGGATACATCGGCAGCGCCGTGGCCGAGGCGCTGCGCAAGGCAGGATACGGCGTGGTGGGCCTGGCGCGTTCCGAAGACCAGGCCCGCGCGCTGGCGGTCCGGGGCCTGGGCGCGCACCGCGGAGATCTGCGGGATCCCGCCAGCATCGCCGAGGGCGCGCGGAACGCCGATGCCGTGATCCATTGCGCGTTCCCTGCCGCCCCCGATACGCCGCAAGTCGATCGTGCCGCCGTGGATGCCATCCTGAGCGCGCTGTCGCAGTTCAACCGGCCGTTTATCTATACCAGCGGCTGCTGGGTGCTGGGCAACACGGGCGACACGATTGCGGACGAAAACGCGCCGCTCGCGCCCACGCCGCTGGTGGCCTGGCGTCCGGCCGTCGAGCAACTGGTGCTGACGGCCGCCCGGCGCGGCGTGCAGGGCGTGGTGCTGCGTCCGGTCATCGTTTATGGGCGCGGCGGCGGCTTGCTGACCTCATTTGTGCAGTCGGCCCGCGAGCACGGCGCCGCCCGCATCGTCGGCGATGGCGAGAACCGCTGGACCTTCGTGCACGTGGACGATCTGGCGGACCTGTACGTGCGCGCGCTGGGCGCGGCCGCAGGTACGCTGCTATTCGCCGCGCATGGCCCGGCGCACCGCGTGCGTGAAGTTGCCGAAGCCGCCAGCCGCGCGGCGGGCGCGGGCGGCAAAGTTGAAACCGTGCCGATCGCCGAAGCCCGCCAGACGATGGGCCCGTTCGCCGATGCCTTGGCGCTCGATCAGCAAGTCTCTGGTGAACGAGCCATGCGCCTGCTCGGCTGGCGGCCGCAAGCTCCGGCGGTGCTGGCCGAACTGGAGTCCGGCTCGTATCGCTGAAGCGGGGCACGCCGGGATCGGCTACCCCACGAGGCTACTGCTGTTTCGGTTGCAGCGTGGGCGGTGCAGGTCTGCCAGGCACCGGCGGAGCAGCCGGAGGCGGCCCAAAGAAGTCCGGATCCATGACCGCCGGCGTGGATTTCTTCAGATCGTCCAGCTCCTTCTTCACCACGTCCCCGGTCATCTTCTTTTCCATATCGGCCCGCACTTCAACCCAGGTCTTCTCCTGGTGCTGCTCGACCTTGATGATGTGATAGCCGAACGGGCTCTTCACTGGTTCGCTGAGCGCGCCCACTGGCAGCGCGAAAGCCGCCGTCTCGAAGGCCGGCGTCATCCGGCCGTGACCGAACGTCCCCAGATCGCCGCCTTTGGCGCCGGAGCCGACGTCGTCGGATTCCGCTTTGGCGAGCGCGTCGAAATCCCCGCCATCCACCAGCTTCTTGCGGATTTCCTGAGCTTTCGCCAGGGCTTCCTCTTCCGTGAGTTCCTTCTGATCCTTGCGCAGCGGAACCGACGAGCCTTTGAATCGGATCAAGATGTGCCGCGCCTTCACTTGTATGTAGTCCGTCTTGTGCTGTTCGTAATAGGCGCGCGAAGCCGCTTCGTCCACGACCGCCGTGGCCTGCAGGTTCTGCGGCAGTATCACCTGCGCCAGCACTTGCTCGCCGGTGAACGCCATTTGGTCCTTAAAGGCCTGTGTATCTTCCAATTTGCGGCGGCGCGCTTCTTGCGCCCTGGTTTTGGTATCGATAAGATACTCGGCGAACCGCCGGCGGCCCGTGGTGCGCATCTGCTGGCGGTATTGCTCCGGGAGCAGATCTACGTAATGATCGAATTCGGCCGCGGTGATCTTTTCGTCGCCTATCGTCAAGACGACTTTATCGGGAGGCACTGGCGCTGCCACGACCGGAGACGACGGCTGTACGCTGATGGTCGGCGGCTTGTTGGCCGCCGGGGAAGGCGAAGCCGGCGGCGTAGCGGGCGGTGTCTGCGCGAGCAGGCAGGCCACGGGTGTTAGGAAAAGCAAGAGCTGCAGGGATTTCATCTACTCCATAATACCAACAGCTTGGAGCCCGCCGCTGCACCCCAGTCTGCTCTGGTGACGCGCTCCACCCCGGGGATCGCTCCACCATCCTCGCATTCGTCTGGAAACGCGGCGCGCGGTTCGACGAGCACAAGGAACGCGACCGGCACAACGTCGCGAGTGTTGGCTATGGAGCGCGTTCGTCCCGCCAATTCTCGATCGCCAGCTTGACACCCGTACGCTGGATGGCCCGAAAATCGCCCGTATTGCCGGTGACCAGAGGCCGGTCCAGCCGGAGGGCGACGGCGGCAATCAGGCAGTCGGGAAGCTCAACGACGTAGCCTTGCCGTCCGGCCGCAGCCTTGATGGAGGCCGCGTCGCGGTAATCAGCCGCAGTAGGCGTGATCTCCTCATTCCGATTGAGCCAAGCCAGCACCTTACCAAGCTGTACGGAGGCTCCCTTGAGTTCCAGGCCGAAGACGATTTCGTAGACAGTGACGCTGGTGAAGGTGAAAACGCCGTGATCCCTGGCATAAGCTGCGGCGCGTCCCGCCACACTCGCATTGTGTCCCTTGAGGTACTCCGACAGGATGTCGGTATCCAGGATCGCCTTGACGGTCATTGTCAGAGAGACGGTTCCCGCCTGCTTGGCCGATGTCTCTCCTGATAAGCCATGGAGACCACCTCGTCGAGCAAGGCGGAGTCCTCTGGACTGCCGAAGAGACCCAGCCCCTGCTCAAAGAGCGAACTGCCCACTCCCGGCGCGTCCCCGCCGCCCTTTTGCCGAGGCAGCTCGGCGATGGCCCGATCAATGAGTTCTGTGACTGAGGCGAGGCGGCCAGCGCGAATGGCATCGCGGATGGCCCGTTCCTGGTCCGGACTGAGCGTAATCGTCATGGCTTCCTCTTGCTAGTCTAGCCTAGCCTAGGCGCTTGTTGAAAAACGCTTGATTAGTCTGCAAACGCAGGCGGAACCGCCTGCGCCACCACGGCAGATCAGCAACTTGCACGCTAGGTGGGGCAGGCGGTTTCGCCTGCCAGACATTTTTCAACAAGTTCCTAGCTAGAACCCTTCCGTCCCCACCCTACCCCAACGGAGCCGTTCCGGTCAACCAAATGCGCGCGATAACACCGCCACCGTCACCATGCTACGCCGACAGCCGGAAAAATGCTGGCCTATCTTGACGACATCGAAGGGCCGGACGAATCGCGCTCCCTTACGGCGTGGAAGGTGCACTCATTGGTCGGCGACCGCAAAGGAACGTTGAGCCTGAGCGTCACTCGTAACCGCCGCCTCACGTTCCGCATCGATCCCACAGAGCTTGAAATTTTGTGACGTGAATTTGGAAGACTACCACTAGGAGGAAGGAGCATACGCCATGCCTATTAAGAACCCGCCCCATCTGGGAGACTTCATCCGGACTGAGATTATCGAACCGGCAGGCCTGTCAGTGACGGCGGCAGCGGCCGCGTTCCGCGTCTCACGGCCCGCGTTGTCCAGCCTTCTGAGTGCAAGTCCGGCCTCTCCGGCGATATGGCGCTACGTGTCGAAAAGGCCTTCGGAGTTAAAATGGACACGCTCATGCGGATGCAGGCGTCATACGACATTGCGCAGACCCGCAAGCGCGAGAAAGAAATCCATGTGCGCCGGATTCACCACCCAGCCCACGCCCAAGGGTGACGCCGCCACAGCCGCTATCGCCCGGCCGCATCCGGCGCGGGGCGAACCGCCGCATTTTCCTTCGCCAGCCTGCTGTGTTTCCGCCCGAACGGGAAGTAGATGGCGAAGCCGATCACCAGCCAGACCACGAAGCGCACCCATGTCTCCAGCGGCAGCGCCATCATCAGCACCAGGCAGGAGACAATCGACAGCGCCGGCAGGATAGGCGATCCCGGCACGCGGAAGCTGCGCGGGCGGTCCGGCTGCTGGCGGCGCAGCACGATCACGCCCGCCGAGACCACGATGAAGGCGAACAGTGTCCCGATATTTGCCAGGTCCGCGAACGTACCGATGTCCCAGACGCCCGCCGGAATGCCCACCGCCAGCCCCGCGATCCAGGTGCTGATGTGCGGCGTCTTGAAGCGCGGGTGCACGCGGGAAAATGCGCCCGGCAGCAGCCCGTCGCGCGACATGGCGAACCAGATCCGCGCCTGCCCATACTGGAACACCAGCAGGGAGGAGAGCATGCCTACGATCGCGCCCACGCTGACCCACCCGCGAATGCGATTGAAGCCCAGCGCCTTGAGCGCGTTGGCCACCGGCGCCGCGTTGTTGAGCGTCTTGTAGCTCGCGATGCCCGTCAGCACCAGCGAAACCGAAATGTACAACACCGCGCAGATCACCAGCGTGGAGATGATGCCAACTGGAAGATCGCGCTGCGGGCGCCGGCACTCCTCGGCCGCCGTGGACACCGAGTCGAAGCCGATGTAGGTAAAGAACACAATGGCCGCGCCGGTCAGCACGCCCGGAAATCCGTTAGGCAAAAACGGAGACCAGTGCGCCGGCTTCACCGCATGCGCCGCGCCCACCACGAAGATGATAATGGCCGCAATCTTCACCGTCACCATGACGTTATTGGTGCTGGCGCTCTCGCGCACGCCGCGCACCAGGATATACGTCAGGATCAGCAGGATCACCAGCGCCGGCAGGTTAAACCACGACCCGGTCAACTGGCCCGAAGCGATAATCGGCCCGGATATCTTGTCCGGCAGGTGCCAGCCGAAAATCCCATCCAGGATGTCGTTGAAGTAGGCGGAAAAGCCCACCGCCACGGCCATGTTCGAAACCGCATACTCCAGAATCAGGTCCCACCCGATGATCCAGGCGATGATCTCGCCCAGCGTGGCGTACGCGTAGGTGTACGCGCTGCCCGCTATCGGGATCATGGAGGCCAGCTCCGCATAGCACAGCGCCGCAAAGCCGCAGCAGATGGCCGTCAGCAGGAACGACAGCGAAATGCCCGGACCCGCCCCGGGACGTCCCAGGGTGGACAACGCATGCGGTCCGTGCATGATGAGATCCAGCACCGTGGCGTGCAGGATCGAGTTGTTCTTCAGTGTCTCGCCGGCGGCCGCCGTGCCCGTCAGGATGAAGATGCCGGAGCCAATGACCGCGCCTACCCCGAAGGCCGTCAGGCTCCAGGGACCCAGCGTCTTGCTCAGGCGCTTGCCAGGCTCCTCGGAAGCCTTGATCAGAGCGTCGATGCTCTTGGTACGGAATAGTTGGCTCAAACGGCCTGTCTCCGCCTTGACATCTGCTTTGGTGGCGCAGGCGGTTCCGCCTGCGATCCGATTTACCGCTTGCGCTGCCCTTGCACCATCTTCTTGACTTTCTTCTTCATCGAGCCGCGCGCCACGCCCGCCGCGCGCTTGGCCTTGGGCGCCGCCTTCTTCCGCGCCGCCCGCTTCAGCTTCTTCCGTTCCAGTCTATCCGTAATCGTTTTGGTATTCATCGTTGATTTTTCCGGGCCGCCCGCTGGCGGGCTAGGCCCTCTTCAGCCCCGCGTATTTCTCGACGAGCTTCTTCACCCCGAAGCGCGGGAAGCTGACAGTGATCTTAGCATCGTCGCCCTCGCCCTCGCGCCGCACCACCGTACCCGTGCCATATTTCGGATGCTCTACGGTCATCCCCGCGCGCGCCCCTCTGCGCACCGGCGGTGGCGGCGCCTGTACTATCGGACTACGGGCCGCTACCGAAGGCTGCGGTGGGTGCGCCCCCGGTCCAGGCGGACTCTTCGGTGCTCCCGGAGGGCCCGGCAACCCACGCTCGGCGAAGAACTGCGAAATGCTCTCCACGGAATTATAATTCTTGCCCACCCCTTGCGGCGCCCCGGTGTAGCGCTGCACGCTCTGCCGCGCTTCGTATCTCTCCGCGTGCAGATCCACCTCCGGCATCGCCTCCTCTTCCGAAAGGTTGACGATCAGATCCGCCGGCGCTTCTCCCAAAAACCGCGATGCCGTGGTGCGTTCCTGCTCGCCGCCGCCGAAGCGCCTGCGATACTTGGCCCAGCTCAGATACAGCCGCTTCTGCGCGCGCGTCATCCCCACGTAGCACAATCGCCGCTCCTCTTCGAGCGCCGCCGCCGAGGCCATGGACCGCTGGTGCGGAAACAGTCCCTCTTCCATGCCGGCCAGAAAAACGATGGGAAACTCCAGCCCCTTCGCATTGTGCAGCGTCAGCAGGCTCACCTGCGCATGCTCGTCCACCGCGTCCGCGTCCGCCACCAGCGCCGCATGATCCAGAAAGTCGCTCATCGTCTCGCCGCGCTCCGCGGCATCCTCCGCCGCGTTGATCAGCTCACCCAGGTTTTCCAGACGCCCTTCGGATTCGGGAGTATTCTCCTGCACCAGCATCTCCCGGTAACCCGTGCATTTCAGCATGAACCGTATGGTATCCGGCAGCGGCTCGGTCTGCACCATTAGCGACAGGTCCTGCATCATGGTCCGGAAAGCCACCAGCGCCGACTGCGCGCGCGCCGGAAACAACCGCTGGTCGATCATGCGCGATACGGCGTTCCACAGGCTCAGGTTTTGTTCCCTGGCGAACGCATCCACTTGGTCCACGGTCGTCCGCCCTATGCCGCGCGCCGGCGTATTGATCACGCGCAGCAGACTGACCGAGTCCTGGTTCGACATCGCCAGCTTCAGGTATGCCACCGCATCTTTGATTTCGGCGCGTTGGTAGAAACTGAATCCGCCCACCACCAGGTATTTCCGGCCCCGCCGCCGCAGCGCTTCTTCGATCTGCCGCGATTGCGAGTTGGTCCGGTAAAGCACCGCCACGCGGTCGTTGGGTTCCTCGGTCAGCAGACGATCGATGGTATCGGCGATGAACAGCGCTTCGTTCTCCGCGTCCCACCCCGTGTACATCCCCAGCATTTCGCCGTGGCCCGCTTCGGTCCAGAGATTCTTGCCCTTGCGCGCCTTGTTATTCGCCACCACGGCGCCGGCAGCCGCCAGAATGTTCTTGGTGGACCGGTAATTCTGCTCCAGCCGGATGGTGCGCGCGCGCGGAAAGTCGCGCTCGAAATCCAGAATGTTGCGTAGGTCCGCGCCGCGCCAGCTATAGATGGACTGGTCTTCGTCGCCCACCACGCACACGTTCCGGTGCGCCTCCGAGAGCAGCCGCATCAGCTCGTACTGGCTGCGGTTGGTGTCCTGGTATTCGTCGATCATCAGGTAGCTGAGCCGCCGGTTGTACATACTGCGGGTGGCTTCATCGTGCTCCAGCAGCCGCACCGCTTCGAGCAGCAGATCGTCGAAATCGAGCGCGTTGGCCGTGCGCAGCGCCTTTTCGTATTCTTCCCAGATCACCGCCAGCTTGCCGGCCACCGGATCCTTGGCGTCGCGATAGAACTCCTCGGGTGTCTGCTTCAGGTTCTTGGCGTGGCTGATGCGCGAGAGCCCCGCGCGGTATTGCAGGAACTTTTCATCCAGCCCGAGGTGCCGGTAGGCGGCCTTGATCACCGCGAGCTGGTCGTCCTCGTCGTAGATCGTGAACCGCCGCGTGAACCCCGGGCGAAGCTTCGCCAGCGGTTCGCCATCCCGCCGCAGCAGCCGCACGCAGAAGGAATGAAACGTCGAGAGATTGGGGCTGGAAGAGAGCGCCACCTCGCTCAGCAGCGCCGCCACGCGCCCGCGCATCTCGTCCGCCGCCTTGTTGGTGAAGGTCACCGCCAGGATCTGCGATGGTGGTACGTGACGCGACGTGATGATGTGCGCGATGCGGTGCGTGATGACGCGCGTCTTGCCGCTGCCCGCGCCCGCCAGTATCAGCAGGGGTCCTTCCGTGCAGGTGACCGCTTCGCGTTGCTGGGGGTTCAGGCCTTTGAGGAAGTCCATGAGGACTTCTCGAATTTTACCATGCGGTGCGCGGACGACTTCGATTGAGTGGCCGTTCGTTATGGTACGAGCGGCGTACCATCAAACCGCTGCGTGCCGGCGTGCTGCTTCTCTCGCTTAAACCAGCTCGATCGTGGCCCGCCGCCCAACGATCGCCGCCGCCCGCCGTAGGCTTGAGAGCGTGATGTCGGTTTTCGGATCGAGCAGGCGGTCAACCTGCGTGCGGCTCGTCTTGAGCAGCGTGGCCATCTTGTTCTTGGAGATTTTCTGTTTCCTCATGGCCTCGCCAAGCCGCCACGCGACGAGTTCCTTGACCGCCTGCGCTTGCGCCTCCTCAAAGATGCCCTCCCCCTTGAGGAAATCGTCGATGCTGGAACCGGGAGGAATATCTCGACGCGTACATCGAGGCCGCCGGCATCGCGCGTGATCGGAAAGGGCCGCTGTTCCGGGCTGCAAGCCGAGTAACAAAGTAACTCGCGGACGGTTCGATTGATTTCACAGTAGCAAATGGCGGCTGCCGCTGGGGGCGGTGGTCAATAATCGCGAAACAGCGCGCGAAAAACCCTCTTGCCGCCAGAAAAGTAGATCCCCCTAATTCCCCGGCGGCCAGCGCTGGGCTCCGTGGATGACATTGACAATTTCGACCGCGTCCGCTCTTTCCAGCACACGATAGATCACGATGAATGGCAACGGCGGCAAAGGCAATTCCCGTGTCCCCTCCATCCGCCCGCGCCGTCCCTGATACGGATGGGGTCCGAGCGCGCCGGCGCGATCATAAATCGTCTTAGCCACGCGCTGTGCAGCGTCGGGGTTGTCTGCCCTGATGTGATCGAAAATTTGCTGGAGGTCTTCAGCCGCAGCGGGTGACCAGCGAATCTGCATTTCTAGGGCTGGAACATCTTGCCCAGGCGCTCGCCGACTTCCTCGTGGCTGAGAAATTCCCCGCGGTCGAGCTGGTCAAGACTGGTCTTCACCTTCTGCCGAAACCATACATCGTGGTCAAGATAGTGCTCGACGAGCTGCTGCACGTATTGGTCCGCGCCAGCCGGGATTTCCGCTGCAACGCTGTCAAGCTTCGCTTGCAGTTCCGGGGTGAAGTGTACTTCCATGTACCCAGGGTAGGGAAAACCGGGGCTAGCGTCAAGCATGCAAGTGCAAGGATAATGCCGGTTCAGCCGAAATCTTCTTCCGCATCAAAGGGGCGAACTGGTTCGGGCCGGGGGTCTGGCGGCTTCACGCCTTTGGGCGAGAGATACGCATAGCCGTTGAATCCGCCTATGGGTGTCCGGTCAACCATATTCTTCTTGCTCATCGCTCCAACCCCCTCTGGCGTTTTCGCGCCAATGCCAAATCGTCATCCGGCCGTGCGCGCACAACCACCATCCACCAGCCGGGGTACCTTCTGGGTCCCACCAGCCACCGCGCGCGAAGCACGCCCTTACCGCCCCGCCCCCCGCAGCACCTTCCCGGGCAGCGCATCCGTCATCTTCCCGTCGCTGATCACCGGCACGCCGTTGACCAGCACGAAGCGCATCCCCTCGGAAAGTTGATTGGGCTTCTCAAACGTCGCCACATCGCGCACGGTCGCCGGATCGAACACCACCACATCCGCCCACATGCCCTCCTTCAACACTCCGCGATCCGCCAGCCGCATGCGCTGCGCGGGCAGCGCACTGAACTTGCGTATGGCATCCTCGATTGTCAGTTTTTTCTCCTCGCGCACATACTTGCGCAGGATGCGGGGGAACGTCCCATAGGCGCGCGGATGCGGATGCTCCTTGCCCAGGATGCCGTCGGGCGCGGTGCCTTCGGAATCGTTGCAGATGGAAACCCACGGCTGCTGGAGCGCGAACGCAATATCCGGCTCCGACATCATAAAAAGCGCCACCTCCGTGAACGCCTGGTCCTCGATCAACAAATCGAAGATCGTGTCGAGCGGATCTTTGCCCCAGAGCTTGGCAATCTGCGCGATCGTCTGCCCCTGCAATGGCAGCAGCTTCGGGTTCTGCACCGCGCCCACCAGGATGGACTCCGGCCCGGTCACCTCCTGCCACTCGTTCTCCCACTTACCGCCCGGCGTCTCCATCTCTTTACGGATACGCGCGCGCATGGCTGGATCTTTCAGCCGCTCGATCAGCTTCGCATCGCCGCCATCGTGGGCCCACGGCGGTATGATCGCGGAAAACGTGTTGAACCCGGCGGGGTAGGCGTAGGTGTCGGCGGTGATGTCCACGCCGGAATCGCGCGCCTTCTGGATGTGCACGATTACTTCCGGCATGCGCCCCCAGTTGGCTTTGCCGGCTACCTTGAGATGCCAGATCTCCACCGGAAGACCGCCCTCCCGCCCGATGCGTATGGCTTCGTCCAGCGCCGGAATGATGGCGTCGGCCTCGCTCCGCATGTGCGTCGCATACACGCCGCCGAACTTCGCGGCTTCCGACGCCAGCGCGATCAGCTCTTCGGTAGTAGCATACGGCGCGGGCGCATATTGCAATGAAGTCGAGACGCCCACCGCGCCATCCCGCATCGCCTCGCGCACCAGCGCCTTCATGCGGTCCAGCTCGGCGGCATTCGGCGCGCGATCCTCGTCGCCCAGCACCATGCGGCGGACCTGTGTCGCGCCCACGTAGCTCGCCAGGTTGATCCCCATGCCCTGCTTCTCCAGGCGCTCGAAGTAGTCGCGGAAAGTCCGCCAGGTGGGCTGGATGCCGTAATGCTCGTAGCCCAACCGGTCGGCCTGGAGTAGCGCGTCATTCTCGGGCGCGATAGACGAGCCTTCGCCCGTGATTTCGGTGGTGATGCCCTGATAAATCTTCGAAGGAAGATGCGGATTCACCAGAATGGTCAGCTCGGATTGGCCGAGCATGTCGATGAATCCCGGCGCTACCACCATGCCGCGCGCGTCGATGGTGCGCTTCGCGGGAGCGCCGGCCAGATTGCCTATGCTCGCGATCTTCCCCTGCCGGATGCCTATGTCGCCGGAGTACCACGGCGAGCCGGTGCCGTCGATGATATGTCCGTTGCGAATGACGAGGTCGTAGGGACTGGAGGCGGAGGCCAGTAAGAACAGGGCGAGCAGCATGCTGCGAGTGTATCACCTGCCCAGAGCGATGCAGGCTGCAAGACCGTGGGGCAGGCGCTTTCGCCTGCCAACCAATCTTCTCAGCGAGCGGTTTCCTACAATCCCCAGAACGGCTACCCGCCCTGGCCGGAGCTCTCGCCCCCCCGCATGAACGCCGCGACCTCCTCCACCTCCGCCGCGCTCAGCCGGAATTCCGCTGCGCCGATCACGCCTGCCACCTGCTTTGCCGAGCGCATGCCGACAATGGCCGCGGTCACCGCGGGATGCCGCAGCGTCCACGCAATGGCGACCTCGCCCGGTGTGCGGCCGTGACGCTTGCCGATCCCCCGCAGCAATTCAGCCAACTCCAGATTGCGTGTGAGCCGCGGCTCCTGGAAATGCGGCGTGCGCTGCCGGAAATCGTCGGCCGGCATGGCGGCGATGCGTTCGCGCGTCATGGCCCCGGACAGCAGTCCGGATTTCATGGGCGAATACACGATCACGCCGGTCTGGTTCGCCTGCGCGTAGGGCAGACTGTCCTGTTCGATTTCCGGCGAGATGATGGAGTACGGCGGCTGCAGCGATGTGATCGGCGCAATAGCTTGCGCGCGCCGCATCTGGTCCGCATTGAAATTCGACACTCCGATCCAGCGCACCTTGCCCTCTTGCCGGAGTTGCGCCAGGGCGCCCCATCCCTCTTCGATATCCTCCTCCGGCTCCGGCCAGTGAATCTGGTAAAGGTCGATGACGTCCACTTCCAGGCGGCGCAGGCTGGCTTCCACTTCCCGCCGTATGGAGTCCGCCTTCAAGCTCTTGCCGATCTTGCCCTGCTGGTCCCAGATGCGCTCGCACTTTGTGAAAACGAACGGCCTGCGCGAGCGGCCCTTCAGCGCGCGCGCCACCACCTCCTCGGAATGGCCCAGCCCGTAGACCGCGGCCGTATCGATCCAGTTCAGGCCGGCATCCAGCGCGGCGTCGATGCCCGCCACGGACTCGTCGTCGTCTTGCGGTCCCCAGGCGAACGCCCAGCCTCCTCCGCCCATCGCCCACGCGCCGATGCCGATCGGCGTGATTTCCATGTCGCTGTTGCCCAGCCGCTTCGTCTGCATAGCTGACGTTTATGATAACTGCCAGGCGTGTCACTGCGCCGGCTACTGAACCGTAATCGAGACCCCCAACTGCGATTGCGCGCCGCCAACTGTCGTAGCCACCACCGCCGCATCGCCGCTGGGAAGATCCGACGGTACCGTCACGTTGAACTGATAGAGGCCCGCTTCGGTCAAGCCGGCGAAAGCTACCGTCGCGACCTCGCCCCCGATGGTGATCTGGGGGGTATTCGCCAACTTGACCGGCGCAGTCACCAGATCGCCCGTAGGGGTCACCGGGTTGGTGGGGCCGAATCCCGTCCCGTACAGCAGGATCGTCTCGCCCGGAGCCGCCGGTGTGGTGGTCACCCCCGTGATCAGGCCAGTCTTGCCCACTAACGAGTAATTTGCGTGCTCCGCCGCCAGATAATTAGTACCGGAAAACGTGAAGAATGCCGGCGCGAACTGCTGTTCTTGCACCTGGAAGGTGGTTCCGTTCACCACGACCGCCACCGGACCCACCTTGTCATCGTCCGGAGCCAGCACGTTGATCTGCGTGGGACTAATGTATTCCACGTACGCGGGTAGCCCGTCGATCGTGACCGACACACCGTCCAACGAAGTAGGCAGCGCCCCATTGACGAAATCGCTTTTCTGCCACTGGCGCGTGGTCTGGGCGAGGTTGGTGCCAAAGATGGCGACCCAGGTAGCCGGCGCAAAACTCGGCTGATAGCTCGCCCCGTTCACCACTGGTGGAACAGCCATGATGTTGATGCTATCGCTCGCGGAAACCGCTTGCACGATAAGCGTGACCAGGCCGGTGAAAGCCGCCGGCAGGTCCACGGAAATTGCCGTATTGGTCCACGAGGAGACCGCCAAGGTAGTCTGCTGCGCCGCGCCTGTCGAAATCGCCGTGACCTTACAGCCGTTGCACTGCTGCTCAAAGTTGGCGCCGTTGATCGTAATTGTCGAACCTGAATACACGAACCGCCCGGCGCCCAGCGGTCCAACCGGGTACCCGCCTTCGTCGAAGATCACCGTCGAGAGCTTGCAGCGCGCCGCGGAGTAGTAACCCAGTGGCTCCACGAACTGGTTGCAGTTGACGGTGCCCTGCGACGCGCTGGTAGCCAGAAACTCGCCCGTCCCATAGATGAAATCGTCGTAAAACACCGTGTCCGTATCGCCGCCATTCGTGAGCGACACCGTCCCAAATGTGACTTGAGACAGATCCGTGAGGTATTGGTCCGCGGCATTCACCACGCCGAAGAACATCCCGCCGTTTATGGAGAGATAAGGGTTATTGGCGACTGTTTCAGTTCCAGTTATGGATTGCCAAGCCGAGGTGCCGGACAGAAAGGAGCGGACGATCTGGCCGGTTAACTGGGATGTATCGGTGACGTTCGCGATCCCCGGGGCATCGCAGAGGAAACTGCCAAAGGTTGCGTTCGTAAAATCTACGGGGTCCACGTGGCAGTAAGGAACGATGATGGTCTGTGTCGAGCTCTGGGCGATGAAGCCTCCCGAGGCGCTTGTCAATGATACCAGCCCGTCACTGGCATTCGTGAGCGCCGTCGACGATGACAGGCTTGCCAGCCAGTTGCCCGCGTTGCCGGCGATGGCTAGGGTGTTCACTCCCCGCACATCGTCGGCGAACTGGTTCCAGGTAGCCAGGTTCCATAAGAACGAGCTGGCCGGGATCAGTTCGGCGCTCTGCGTTCCGGCTTGAATCGCGTTTACATAAAGACCGGCGATAAACGAGCCGAAGTTCGGCACGGCAATCAGGATCAGGTCCCGAACCAGCGTAGGCGTGGGCGGCGTAAGCGTACCGTCCTGCTGGAGTCCGGCCAGGTATGCCCTGGCGATCAACCCGCCCATACTGTGCGCCACCAGGTCTATCTGCGGCACCTGCGCGCCCGTGTCGTACTTGATGGCATTCAGAAACGTACCCAGGTCGGTGCCTAAGGTTTCGATCGCTCCGCCCGGATCTTCCACGCAGTTATCGAACAAGAACACGTCGGGAACGCCATCCGTCACCAGATAACTGGCGAGATTGCCAAAGGTCTCAGACGAGCTGGTCGCTATGGGACATGTGCCGGTGAAGCCCAGTTCCCAGCCGTTCAACAGCACTACCGGGGGCCGGATTGCGCTGGATGGTACGGTCTGCCGGGGCTTCACGACCAAGGCCAAGGTGGTCGCGCGCTCCTCGCCCGCCTCGCTCATGGCCGACAGTCTGACCGTATACTCGCCAGGCTCCGTGCGTAACGGCGCAGCCAGCAGGATCCGATCGCCCGCCCGGTTCGGCCCAGCCACGAGGCGCGGCGTTTCGTTGCCCTCGATTTCCACGCGCCGGCTCTTGGCTTTTAGCAGGAAATCGAGAGTCTCGGGAGACGCGGCGATCTGTGTGGATTCGCCCGCCCGAACCTCGTACCGTGTTTGCTGCAGCGCCATTGCTCCGGCCGTGTGGACCTGTGCCGCTCCGGAGATGGCGCAGCACATCAGCAGCACAGCCGCGGCAAGTCCGTGGCGAGGTGGGGCAGGCGCTTTCGCCTGCCAAAATCTAATCACAAGGCGCTCCTTCGACGAAACACCCAAAATAATTGACGAACGGAGCGGAAAAGCGTGCAAGCGCGGAGCGGAAAAGCGTGCGGGCGCCGGCGTGAGCTCCACCACCTATTTCGGCTCCGGCGCGCTCACCTCGCCGGACTCTGCCGGCGCTTCCGGCGGTTTGCAGGCGCCTATCGACACCGAAAAACCCGCGATGCTGTGCCAGGCATCGCCCGCATGCCGCTCGATGCGGTATGACTTCGTGGCGGCGTCCGCGCGCAGCCGCCAGTCTTCGTTCGCCGGCCCGCCCCCGTGTTTCATCTGCAAGGGCCGTTCACTCGTCTGACGCAGCGTCCAGGTCTCCCCGGAGTTAGCCGTCTCGTATAGTTCGTAGCGGCCGGATTCGCCCGAATGACCCTGATCGATCAGCAGGCTGCCATTGGTCCGCGAGCCAAACCAGAATTGCTGGATGAATCCGAACCGCGGCTCGGCGAAAATCGCATGGACGCGCCAGCCCTGGCCGCCATCGGACGTGATCAGCAGGAACGGTTCGTGCGGCAGCGGGTGCAGCAGCTCGCCGCTGATCCAACCGTTTTGGAAATCGATGAACTGGATGTGATCGAAGCCCGCGGCCCGTATGCGTTCATGCGGTTCCCGCCAGGTCTTCCCCGCATCGTCGCTGGCTAGCAGCACCGAAGAGAGCGTAGTCGAAGGCGAGTGTATGTTTCCTGCCAGAAAAATCCTATTGCCCACGGCTTCCACTGAGGATAGCTCCAGATAAAGCGGACAGGGATCCTCACGGGTACAGCTCAGACCGCCCGCCCGTATGTCCTCCTCGCTGCAGCTATATTCCACTACCATGGGTTTGCCCGTGTTCCGTAGGAGCGGCCTTTCCGCAGGTGTTTCCGCGGGTCTCTCAACCCCCTGACTCGGTGCTGACGGCGCGGCCGGAGGTGTCTGGGCCCGCGCCTCGGCGCAGAGCAAACCCACCCCCAACATCAGCAGGACCCTCATGGTTTCCGATTGTATCGCTTTCATCGCCTCGCGAGAACGTAAGAAAGTTCGCAGAAGGTGTGTAACCCAACTGCGGAGGCTGTCGTCCTCCTCTTCAAATCCCCGTTACGATAAGCGGGCGCACTCACCCCTTTCACCCAATCGCGCCCGCTTTAACCGAAATCGCTCACTGTCGAGCTGGTGTGGGACAGACGCTTTCGTCTGTCAACAGAGACGCCTTCCGAGGGAGCGATCCTACTCCCCGAACAACGGCGTGCTGAGGTAACGTTCGGCCGAATCCGGCAGCACCACCACGAACGTTTTGCCGCGGAACTGATCCTCGCGGGCCAGCCGCAGGGCCGCCGACATCGCGGCGCCGCAGGAGATACCGCACAAAATGCCCTCCTCGCGCGCCAGTCTGCGGGCGGTTTCCAAGGCCTCTTCATCGCTCACGGTCTCCACACGGTCCACCACGGATAGGTCCAGCGTGTCGGGAATGAAGCCCGCCCCCAGGCCCTGGATCTTGGAAGAGCTGGGGCGCACAGGCTCCTTTCTAAGGGTCTGCGTGATCACCGGACTGCGCGCCGGCTCCACGCCCACCGAAACGATCTTCTTTCCCTGCGACTGCTTGATGTAGCGCGATACTCCGGTGATGGTCCCCCCGGTGCCTATGCCGGCCACCAGCACATCGATAGCGCCGCCTGTGTCGTTCCAGATCTCCGGGCCCGTAGTCTCGAAATGAATCCGCGGATTCGCCGGGTTCTCGAACTGCTGCAGCAACACGTAATGCGTCGGGTCGGAGGATACCAGCTCCAGCGCCTTGGCGATGGAGCCGGCCATGCCTAGCTCGCCCTCGGTAAGCAGGAGTTTCGCGCCTAGCGCCTCGAGTACTTTGCGGCGCTCGATCGACATGGTCTCGGGCATGGTCAGCGTGATGGCATAGCCCCGCGCCGCCGCCACATACGCCAGCGCGATCCCCGTGTTCCCGCTGGTCGGCTCGATGAGCTCCTTGCCCGGTTTCAGAATGCCGCGCTGCTCCGCATCCCATACCATGGCCGCGCCGATGCGGTCCTTCACCGAACACGCCGGATTGCGGCTCTCGATCTTCGCCAGCATGGTCACCGGCGCGCCGTCCGTAATCCGGTTGATCCGCACCAGCGGCGTACGCCCGATGCTGAACGAATTATCCGCGTGGAACAATCTTCTATATCTCCCAATTCGGGACGAATCTGGCGTGCCTTTCCGCCCACGTCCGGCGTAGCTCGGCGAAGGTGGTGTGATCCAGGACGTCGGAGACCGCGCTATCTACGCGGCCCCACATCTCCGCGAAGGGCGATTCGCCCTTGCGCCGCGAACGGAAACGTCCCGGCTGCGGTCCCTCCACGAAGCGCAGCACTTCCCCGGCCGTGAGAGTCTCCGGCGGACGCACCAGCAGGTAGCCGCCTTCGGCGCCGCGCCGCGACTCGACGAACCCGCCCTGCTTCAGCCCCGCCAGGATCAGCTCCAGAAACTTCTGCGGGATCTTCTGGCGCTTGGCAATGCTGCCGATTTTGACCGGCGCCCCTGGAGGCTGTGTGGCCAAGTCGAACAAAGCCTGCAGCGCATATTCGCCTTTGACGGAAATGTTCATTCAGCTTAATTGAGATAGAGAAGCAATCCCCCCTATCCAACTAGAGATTAAAAGAAAGCCCGCCGCGAGTCAAGCCGCCGTGGATCGCCCGCTCGCCCGCTCGCCCCCTCGCCCGCTCAGCAGCGAGCGCCCGCTCGCCTAATGCCAACCCTTCCTCCCGCCGATCATCCTACTGAATGGGCGGCTCAACCGAGAACGCACGCGCGAACTCCCTGCTCATATCCTTCTGGGGCAAAGTCTACATCTCCCTCACGGTACTGCTGGGCGCGGGAATTCTCTCGCTGTCTTTGCTCCATTGGCAGCCCGCCCACTGGATGCGCTTCGGGATTTTCCTGTTGTGCGCTGTGCTGGCTTGTTCCCTAAAGGTCAGCCTGCCGGGAATTGCCGGCGCCCGGTCGGTGAACTATCTTTTCATCCTGATTGGCGTCATCATGCTGGACCTGCCGCAGGTCCTGATCGTGGGCTTGGCCTGCACCCTGGTGCAGTGCTTGTGGAAGCCGGAGCAGCGCCCCAACCGGTACACTTGCTGTTTAACCTCCCGAGTTCCATTACGGCGGTTGCCTGCTGCTACCTGGTCTATCACGCGGCGTGGCTGCGCCGCCTCGACAGCAGCATACCTGCGCTGTTGTTTGCCGCCGCCATTGCGTATTTCCTGGCCAACACCTTTTCCGCCGCGGGAATAATCTCCTTGACCGAAGGCGGGCGTCCCTGGAAGATCTGGCATGCCAGCTTCCTCTGGACCGCTCCGCAATACCTGGCGGGCGCCGCGCTGGCCGGACTCGTCAAGCTGTGCACCGAACAGATCGGCTGGCAGTGGTCGCTCCTGGTGCTCCCTGCCCTCTTCCTGATCTATTGCTCTTACCGTATGTACCTCGGCCGCCTGGAGGAGGAGAAGGAGCATGTGTCTCAGATGGCGGAGCTGCACTTGCGTACCATCGAAGCGCTGGCCGTGGCCATCGAAGCCAAAGACTCGAGTGCGCCCGATAACCTGCGGCGCGTGCAGTTCCATGCCACTCAAATCGCTCTGGAGATGGGTGTTTCACCGGATGAAGTGCGGGCCTTGCGCGCCGCTGCCTTGCTGCACGACATCGGGAAACTGGCCGTTCCCGAATATATTCTGTCCAAGCCCGGCCGCCTCACGCCGGAAGAGTTCGAGAAGATCAAGATCCATTCCGCGGTGGGCGCCGAAATCCTCCGCCGCGTGCGGTTCCCCTATCCCGTGGTGCCCATTGTCGAAGCGCATCACGAGAAGTGGGATGGATCGGGCTATCCATACGGATTGAAAGGGGAGGCCATCCCATTGGGCGCGCGCATTCTGGCCGCGGCCGACTGTCTGGATGCGCTGTCCTCCCCCCGCCAGTACCGGCGGGCGCTGCCGCTCGACGAGGCCATCGGCTTCATCGTCGCGCAATCCGGAATCAGCTTTGACCCGCGAGTGGTGAATATCCTGCAGCGCCGTTATCTCGAATGGCGGGATCTGGCCGGCGCCGCCGGTGAGGACGTCAGCCTGTCGTCTAACGCTCGAGCCAGCCCCCGAACGCCCGCTGCTGACCGCGCAGACATGCGCAGCCCGGATCCCAGCCCCGCCCGGAGCTTCGATCCCAACCACGATCGGAGCGGCGCTCCGCCTAATTTTACGGTCGCGATCGCCGCGGCCCGGCAGGAGTTCCAGTCGCTCCACGAGGTCACCAGTGAGCTAGGCAATTCGCTCAGCATGGAAGAAACCATGTCCCTGCTGGGCACACGCTTGAAGGGCATTGTGCCGCATGACGCCATCGCCATCTACGTCTGCCAGGGGGACCGGCTGGTCCCGCAATACGTTGACGGCAGAGATTTTCAGCTATTCTCGTCGCTCAAGATCCCCATGGGCCAGGGCCTCTCGGGCTGGGTGGCCGAGAACCGCAAGGCGATCGTCAACGGCAATCCCTCCGTAGAACCCGGCTATCTCAACGACCCGGCGAAACTCAGCAACTTGAACTCGGCCATCTCGGTACCCTTGCTGGGTGTGAGCGGCATGCTGGGAGTGCTCACCTTGTACCATGCCCAACGGGATGCCTTCACCAGGGATCACCTCCGGCTGCTGCTGGCCATCAGTTCCAAGGCGGCATTGACCATCGAGAATGCGCTCAAGTACAGTGAGGTGCAGAAATCCGCGGTTACGGACGACTTGACGGGGTTGCCCAACACGCGCTCCCTGTTCCTGCACCTGGATAGCGAAGTGGCCCGCTGCAAGCGCACGAATACGCCGTTGGCGGTGCTGGTGGCCGATCTCGACGGTTTCAAACTCGTCAACGATCGCTTTGGACATCTGGCGGGGAACAAAGTTCTGAAGCGGGTGGCGCATGGGCTGACCGGTGCCTGCCGCGAATATGACTACGTCGCGCGCATGGGGGGCGATGAATTCGTGCTGATCCTGCCGGGTATGCAAGCCGGCGCGCTCACCAACAAATGCCGCGAATTGTGTTCCACGGTGATTGAAGCGGGCCGTGAATCGACCGGCGAGGAGATCCTGTCTCTGAGCGTCGGAGAAGCCTTCTTCCCTGAGGATGGAGTGGACGCGGAAGAACTGCTGGCGGCGGCGGATCGCCGGATGTATCGCGTAAAGCGGTCGCACCGTGCCGCGCGCATTCGTGATATACGGCTGAAAGACCTGGCTCAGGCCCCGCCACAAACCACCTCCGCGCACTGATCGGAGTTGTTCACCGATCCGAGCCACGACCACTTCGCTAAGGAGCCACGACCACGTCACTAAGGAGCCACGACCGTGAGGGAGTGGTGTTCAGACAGGATCCAGAGCGTTCTACACTCCGGCAGTGGAGGGACCAACCAAAAAAACAACTGGAGGGCCGCGTAGTTTTGCAGAAGGCGAGCCGCTACGCGGCGTTCCCAGTTACGGAAAACGAGTTAGCGGGTGCCTTCCTTCTTCGTCGTGTCGCTAGTCTTCTTCGTCGATTTCTTCTTTGCTTTCTTCTTTGTAGTCGTTTTGGTGGTGTCCTTGGCTGCGTCGTCGGCGAAGCACATGGCCACAGAACCCAGAGCGAAAGACAGGCCCAACATCAGGGTCATCAGTTTCTTCATTACGGTATCTCCTTTTGATACGGCGACTCAGACAGTCACCTGGAACGTATCATAGCCGACAGCACATGAACCGGGTCTTAAGACGTAATTAAAATCACTTCATTTCCACAGGCCGCCACTGCCGTGCGGAAAAGCAGCGCCCCTAAGGCCATTAGATGTCTGGGGTTGGCCGACGGCAAGGCCGAGACATGCTGGCATCCGCCGCGCAGGGGCTCCGTCGGCGCCCGCTCCAAAAAAACCGGGCGAACCCAATTCAAACAGTTAACTGCATTATTTGCAGCAAATCTGCCGGAGCAGCGAACGTGACCGAAGCCAATTTGACCCGTTGCAGCGCCGTTTCCATCCCACGCCGTGCCAAAACACAATGCCTGGATTTCCCGATCACACGTGATGCATCGAAAAGAAACACCATTTGTTGACAACAACTTGCCACACTATAGCAGGCCAGGTCGGACCAGATAAACGGGATTGCCCTGCTAGCATGAAACCGGAATGAAGAAACCGGAGATCGCAAAACGCCTGGCCCGTCAGGCCGGCGTCTCCAACGCCGAAGCGGCCGACCAGTTGGATCGTGTTGTCCATCAGATTCTCTCAAAGCTGCGCCAGGGCAAAACCGCGCCGCTCCCCGGCCTGGGACGCTTCACACCCGGACCCAAGGGTGCCTTTCAGTTTGAAAAGGAGAAACGCCGTGGCCCTGGCAGAAAATAACTGGCGATCGAGCGCCCAGGTGGTCCGCATGGTGCGGCGCTGCCTGGCCGAAGGCGTCAGCGTCGAAATCGATGGGCTGGGTACGTTTCTGCCCGACGCCCGTCACGGCTTCCGCTTCCTGCCGCGCAACCGGCCGAAGGTTTTCGTCGCGTATGTGCAGGAAGACGCCGCCGCAGCCTTGAGGGTCTTCAAGGGCTTGGAAAGCGCCGGCTTCGAGCCCTGGCTGGACCGCCGCAGGCTGCTGCCCGGCCAAAATTGGCCGCGCTCCATCGAAGAGGCCATCGATACCTCGGATTTCTTCCTGGCGTGTTTCTCGCGCAATTCGATAAAGAAAAAGGGCGGGTTCCAGGCCGAGATCCGTTACGCGCTAGACTGCACGCGGCGCATTCCGTTGGACGAGATCTTCCTGATACCGGCGCGCCTGGACGCCTGCCCGGTGCCCGCGCGCATCCAACGCGAGTTGCAGTACATCGATCTCTTTCCCGATTGGGAGCGCGGCTTCCGCCGCGTGATAATGGCCATGCGCCGCCTGAATTCCCCCCGGGCGGATAGCAAGCCTGCAGGCCGTCTTCCCGGCAGCCCGTCTAGCCGCGTCCGGCGCAACCACCGGCCACCAGGCCCGGTGCGCGAAGGCAAGCCGCCCGTAACCCCCAGATCAGCCGCCGCGTCCCACCTTCCAACCGGATATCCTGGTAGATAAGATGTGTGTACCTCGTCCCCACTGGCTCGGCTTGGTTCTCCTGATCGTACAAGCCCCGTTGCCGGCCCAAATCGGGAACCCTGGCGGCTATCCGGGCCAATATCCCCCAAATAACGGTGGACTCGGTCTTCCCATCCCGCGCCGCAACAAGAAGGACAAGGACAAAGTCGATCTGCAGGCCGTCTCGGGGATGCTGCGCCGCATCGAGAAGGATCAGGTGGTCCTGGAAGCCGAGGATACCCGCATTCTGAATTTCAAGCGCACCGGCAGCACGAAATTCTTGAGGGAAGGCCACGACATCAAGCCCGCGGAATTGCGGCCCGGCGATCACGTCGAAGTCGAGGCCAGCGAAGATGACCAAGGGTTCCTTACGGCGGTAAACGTAAATTGGCAGGAAGACGGCACTGCGGCGGAGCGCCGGCGGGCCGCCGAACCGGTCGAGACTTCGCTCGCGAAACCTTCCGCCGATGCCGATAGCGACCGGCCCGTTCTGCATCGAAACGATTCGCCGGCCGAGGCCCCCAAAAGTGCCCAGTCTTCAGCCCCCGCGGCGCCAGCCCCGCCCGCGCCGCAGACCGCATCGGCGCCGCAAGGCGCGCAGCCCGCGGAGGCCGCCCACGACGAGCCCAACCCAGCCGATCTCAATGCTCCCGTGAAGGAACAAGTCCCGGCGGTGAAAATCGATGCGGACGATGAAGGTCCGCCGGTCTTGAAACACGGCGGCAAGGCGGTCGTCCATAAACAAGCGGAGTCTCCGCCCCCCGCGCAGGCGTCCCAGCCCGAGCTGTCGGCTAAGAACCAGACGTCGGCCCCGGACGACCGCCAGCCAACCGCAGCAGCTTACCACGCACCGGCTCCCGACACGCGAAGGCCCGAGGAAGCGGCCCTGGAACAGGCGCGGGAAGCCGCTGGCTCCTTCCTCGCAACGCTGCCCAACTACGTTTGTCAGGAGTTCATGACCCGCTACCAGAGTTCCTCGAACGTGGTGAGCTGGCAGCCGCTCGACGTGGTCTCCATGGCGCTGGTCTATGAAGACAGGCGCGAGAGCTACCGCGATGTAGCCGTCAACGGCAAGCTCACCAAGAAAAATGTCGAGGATTTGCCCGGATCGTGGTCTACCGGAGAATTCGGCACCGTGCTGGCGGATGTTTTCTCGCCGGCCACTGGTGCGGATTTCGAGTATCGGCGGGAGTCCCGATCCGGCGGGCGTTCCGCCATGCTCTACGATTTCTCCGTGGAACGCGAGCATTCCCACTGGAGGATCATGGTGGCTTCGCAACTGGTGACGCCGTCCTACAAGGGTTCCGTATGGATCGACAAAGAGACTAAGCGCGTGCTGCGGATTGAAATGCAGGCCACCCACATTCCGGAAGCTTTTCCGGCCGACAAAGTGGAGATGGCCACGGATTACGAATTCGTCCGGTTCTCCGAGCTGCAGTTCCTGGTGCCGGTGCACGCCGAAACGCTCGCCTGCGACCGCGGAACGGACGTCTGCAGCCGCAACGCCATCGACTTCCGGAACTACCACAAGTATTCCGGCGAATCCACCATCCAATTCAAATAGAGAGGTGGGGCAGGCGCTTTCGCCTGCCAACTCCGCCGCTCCAATCTAACTTTGCACCAAAAAGTACTTGCAACTGTGCCGCATTCGTCCTATAATCGCTTCGTGGCAATTGTTCGCCCCATAAGGCCCGCGCTCGCCGAGCCGGTCGCCTTGCACGCGCACGCCATCGATAACCTGAAGTACATCCGCTCCACGATGGAGCGGGCCGGGTCGTTCACGGCCGTGCCCGGCGTGGGCGGCATCCTGCTCGGTTGCACCGCTCTGGGCGTGGCGGCTCTGGCCCGGCGCATGTGGAACGCGGATGCCTGGCTCGCGACCTGGCTGGGTGAGGCGGTGCTGGCGTGCCTCATCGGCGTCGCCGCGGCGGCGCGAAAAGCGCACAGAGCGAAGTTGCCGCTGCTCTCGGGACCCGGCCGCAAATTCCTGGTGGGCTTTGCCCCGCCTCTGCTGGCGGGCGCGATGCTGACCCTGGTGCTCTACCGCGCAGGCGTGCTGGCGCCGCTCCCCGGCATCTGGCTGCTGTTGTACGGCACCGGTGTTTTGTGCGGCGGCGCGGCGTCCGTGAAGGTGGTGCCGGTCATGGGTATTTGCTTTATGGCGCTCGGCTCCTGGGCGCTGTTGGCGCCGCCCGATTGGGGCAACGCTTTCCTGGCCGGCGGATTTGGCGGTTTTCATATTTTATTTGGCATCTTGATTACGGTGAAATACGGTGGCTAAGCAAAACGCGCTCGCACGCGAGCGGGACAAGAAAACAAGACCTACCGCGATCCTGGGCGGAGCCCCGCAACTGGACCGCCTCATTCATGAGCGCCTGCGCCTCGGAATCCTGAGCGCGCTGGCGGTCAACGAATCGCTGACCTTCAACGAGTTGAAGAAGCTCCTGGAGACCACCGACGGCAACCTGAGCGTACACGCGCGCAAGCTTGAGGACGCCCAGTACATCGCCTGCACCAAGTCGTTCGAGAACCGGCTGCCCAAGACCGAGTATCGCCTCACCGCCGTGGGGCGCCGGGCGCTGGAACGTTATCTCGACCACATGGAGGCCCTCATCGACACCCTGCGCTAGTCTCGCGGCCGGGCATGCCCGGGCTGCGGCGTCGTTCAGGTATTAAGGCTTTATGATGCAAAGTACTCTTAACGAATCCAAGCGGCTGCATGCCGCCATCATTATGGATGGTAACGGGCGCTGGGCCCTGGCGCGCGGTTTGCCGCGCCTGGCCGGACACCGCGCCGGCGCCGCTGCCGTGCGGCGCACCGTGGAAGCCGCGCCGGACCTCGGCATCGGCATCCTGACGCTGTTCGCTTTCTCGTCGGATAACTGGCAGCGGCCCCCGGACGAAGTCTCCGGCCTGATGCAGCTTCTGGCCGAGCACGTCCGCTCGGAGACCAACCGCTGCCTGCAGAACGGCGTGCGCATGGAAGTGATCGGCCGGCGCGACCGCCTGGACGCCGAACTGGCCGACGCCATCCGGCAGGCCGAAAGCGCCACCGCCGCTGGACGAAAACTTCACCTCCGCATCGCCGTGGATTACTCCGGACGCCAGGCCATCACCGAGGCGGTGCGCCAGACAGCCCACGCCGGACTGGTATGCCGCGAGTGCCTCGAGGAGCAGTTGGGCCCGCCCGTGGATCTGCTGGTCCGCACCGGCGGCGAGCAGCGCCTCAGCGATTTCCTGCTGTGGGAATGCGCCTACGCGGAGTTGATCTTCTCCCGGCGCATGTGGCCGGACTTCGATGCCCCCGACCTGGAAGCTGCGGTCCGCCAGTTTCATACCCGTCAGCGGCGCTTCGGCGCAGTGCCCGCGGGCGTGTGGCCCGGCAATGGAAACGGCAGCGCCAAAGCCTCCAGCGCCTGGCTCGACTGATACCCCATTTCAGGTCGAGCCGCGCTTACGGCTCCCACCCGTCCAACCACGACTCTGCGGTTAAGGGCATAATGTCTCCATAGCGTTCGATCCCAAGTGTTTGACTGATATGCTATGACCGACGACCGGGTGAGGATCACAAATGCAGATTGACCATCTCGTGATCGAGAATTTTAACGGTTTTGCGCACCGTACATTCAAATTCAATCCACGCTTCAATCTGCTCGTCGGCGATAACGCCACCGGGAAGACCTCGGTGCTCGACGCCCTTGCTGTTGCAGTCGGCAGTTGGTTCCTCGGCCTTCGCGGGTTTGGGAGTAGTCCGGGCATCAGCCCCGAGGAAGTCCGAGTCGCGGCGCACACCCATCTGGACAGTTACACCTTTGAAAAGCAATTCCCCTCGCGGATCGAATGTACGGGTGTTGTGATGGGGAAGCGGATGACTTGGTCCAGGGAGCTAAGCCGCGAGGGCGGTCGAACCTCTACGGTGACCGCCAAGCCAATCAGTGAGGTAGCCAGCGAAGTTGAGCGCCGCGTCAGGGCCGGAGAGGAGATCACGCTCCCGCTTATCTGTAGCTACGGTACAGAGCGCTTGTGGTATGAGACAGTTCACCGCAAACCAAACGGTGCCGCAAATGGCACAAGTCGTGGGCCATCGCGATTAGATGGGTACCGCGACTGCGTTGGCTTCACGATCCAGGAAACAAAACTGATTGATTGGATTCGGGATCAGAGTACGGTCTCTCTGCAAACGAAGCAGGACACAATTGCACTCGGCGTCGTAAAGAGTGCAGTTACGAAGTGCGTGGAGGGCGCCAAGTCTCTTTATTACGACGGCCGGTACAAGGATCTGGTCGTCTTGCTGGATGAACACGGGCCTCAACTTTTCAAGAACTTGAGCGACGGGCAGCGTATCATGGTGTCTCTTGTGGGAGATCTGGCATCCAGGGCTGCCATACTGAATCCTCATTTGGCGAATGCCGCGCTGCGAGACACGCCCGGTGTCGTCACAGTTGATGAGCTAGACCTACACCTCCATCCAAAGTGGCAGCGCCGCGTGATCCGTGACCTCAAAACCACCTTTCCATCCATTCAGTTCATCGCAACGACGCATTCACCACAGTTAGTGGGTGAGGCTCAACCCGATGAGATCACGTTACTGGACGGCGGTGAGACGACGACGCCTCCACGTTCGTTTGGCATTGATTCCAGCCGCGTCCTTGAAGAGGTGATGGGAGCTAGATCCCGAGACCAGTCGGTTGAAGATCTCTTGACACGGCTGTTCAAATTGATCGACGACGAACGCTTCGATGATGCCAGGCGCTTCTTGGCCGACGTGGAGGCGAAACTAGGCTCGGATGACCCGGAAGTGACCCGGGCGCGAGCACTGATGGCGTTTCTGGAATCCAAGGTATGAGGCAGATCCGGAAGGGTCGGGAGCCGGCCAGCCTTACCGAGCATCGCCTATCTGCGGGCACGGACTACGACGGCTATCGCGATAAAGATACCCTGAGAACCTGCCTCGTGACGGAGCAGCGAGGGCTCTGTTGTTATTGCCTCTCGCGAATTCGCGCGGAGCGCGACGCGATGAAGACCGAGCACTGGCACTGCCAGGATAATTACAAGGCTGAACAACTTCTTTACTCCAATTTGCTAGGCGCCTGCATGGGAAATGAAGGCAGAGCCACCAAAGACCAGCATTGTGATACCAGGAAAGGAAATCGGGACCTCTCGCGGAATCCGGCAAACCCGATGCATCACGTCGAGGATCTAATCCAGTTTCCGGGAGATGGACGAATTGTATCGCAGGATCCGGTATTCGACGCCGAACTCAACGATGTGCTGAACCTCAACCTGCCGTTCCTAATGAACAATCGCATTGCGGCCCTGGAGGCGCTTAAGGGACTGTTGGCGAAGCGGGGCCAATTGGAGCGGACAGCCTGGGAGAAGCTGCTCCAAGAGTGGAGCGGCGAATCAACAGTTGGCGACCTTCTACCTTATTGCCAGGTGGTCGTTTACTGGCTTCGGAAGCGGCTATCGCGGCCGTAACGGGAAGGCTGAGCAGCGCACGCTCGGCCCGGCAATGGAAACGGCAGCGTCAAAGCCTCCAGCGCCTGGCTCGACTGATACGGGCGACAATGTGATTTGCAATTCTCCGCCGAGCAATATGCGGGAAAGCGCCTGGATCAGGCCCTGCACGAGCAGCTTCCGGAATTCAGCCGCTCCCGCCTCCAGGATTGGATCAAGCGCGGCCGCGTGCTGGTGAATGGCGCGCCGGGCCGCTCCTCCCGCCTGCTGCGAGCGGACGACCGTATCGATGTCGAACCCGCCGAACTGCCGCCGCTGCGCGCCGTACCCGAGGCCATTCCCTTACGCGTGCTCTACGAGGATCCGGACCTCGTGGCCATCGACAAGCCCGCCGGCATGGTGGTGCACGCAGGCGCCGGCGTGCACACCGGAACGCTGGTCAACGCGCTGCTCCACCGCTTCGATTCGCTCTCCGCGCTCGGCGGCGAATCGCGGCCCGGCATCGTACACCGTCTGGATCGCTACACCAGCGGCGTGCTCCTGGTCGCCAAGAACGACGCCGCCCATCGCGCATTGGCTGCGCAGTTCGCCGGCCGCCAAGTGGAGAAGACCTATCTGGCGCTGGTCCACGGCAACGTCGCGGCGGACCACGGCCGCATCGAAAAACCCATCGCGCGCGATCCGCGTCATCGCGTGCGCATGACCGCCCGCCTGCCGCACGGCCGCGCCGCCTGGACCGAATATCGCGTCCTGCGCCGCTTCGGCAACTTCACGTTTCTCGAGGTGCGTATCGGCACCGGGCGCACGCACCAGATCCGCGTGCACCTCTCCAGCATCGGCCATCCCGTCGCCGGCGACCGCCTCTACGGCGCGCCCCCCAGCAGCGTCGGACAGCCCCCGCACGAGCGCTTTTTCCTGCACGCCCACCGCATCCGCTTTCAGCACCCGTTCACCGGCCAGCCCGTCGAGATCGCGTCCCCCTTGCCCGAGGACCTGCGCATCTGGCTGGACAGGCTATAATGAATGGCAAATGAACCGTGCAGTTCTCCTGGCTGGGGTCGGATTGTTCAGCGCCGCGATAGGCGCGCAACAGGCTCCGCCCGTCGCGCAAAAGCCCGACGCCGCTGTCGAAAGCGACCAGCGCACCCGCATCATTCTGGATGTCACCCGCGTAAACATGCTCTTCACCGTGACCGACAAGAAGGGCCGCTTCGTCACGGATCTGGGCAAAGACGATTTCCAGGTCCTCGAAAACAAGAAGCCGCAACCCATCGCCGAGTTCACCGCCGAAACCGACCTCCCGTTGCGCCTGGGCATCCTGATCGATACCAGCAATAGCATCCGCGATCGTTTCAAGTTTGAGCAGGAAGCCTCCGTCTCCTTCATTCAGAGCGTGGTTCACAAGGGCCACGACAAAGCGATGGTGGTCAGCTTCGATACTTCGACCGAACTGGTTACCGACCTGATCGACGACGTCGACAAACTGGAGAGCGGCATACGCGCCCTACGCCCTGGCGGCGGCACCGCGCTTTATGACGCTCTGTACTTCGCCTGCCGCGACAAGCTCTCCAAGGACCAGCCGCGCCACAAATTCCGCCGCGCCATCGTGATCGTCAGCGATGGCGACGATAACCAGAGCCAGGTCACGCGCGATCAGTCGCTCGAGATGGCGCAGAAGGCCGACGTCGTCATCTATGCGATTTCCACCAACATCAGCCACGCCGAAACGGATGGCGACAAGGTGCTGAAGTACCTCACCGCCGAGACCGGCGGCCAAGCCTTCTTCCCCTTCAAAGTCGAGGACCTGGAGCAGTCCTTCGAGAATATCGCCAACGAGCTGCGTCATCAGTACAACATCTTCTACCGCCCCGAGCCGTTGAAGACCGATGGCCTCTATCACACCGTGGATCTGAGAGTGAAGGGCCGCAAAGACCTGGTGGTGCGCTGCCGCAAAGGCTATTACGCGCCGAAGCTGTAAGGTTCCCAAAATGCCCGGTCTCCGAAAGAAACTGGTGCGCCAAAGGGCCACTGAGATCAGTCAGGCCTTGGTCGCGGGAAATTTCACAACAGTTGTGCAACTGACCTACCCGAAGGTTGTCGAAATGGCGGGCGGCAGCGACAAAATGATTGCCGGGCTCCAGACCGGCATGCAGAAGATGAAAGGCAATGGAGTTGAGATCACCAGCGTCAAAGTCGGCACGCCGTCGGAATTTCACACTGCCGGCGCGGACCTCTTCGCCATAGTGCCCACAGCAATTGAATTGAAGGTGCCGGGCGGTAAACTGACGCAGAAGAGCTTTGTCGTGGGATTCTCGGCGGACGCCGGCGAAACCTGGCTCTTCGCGGACGGCAACGGTCTGAGCGCCGGCCAAGTCAAAACCGTGTTCCCGAACTTCCCGGATTCGCTGCCCCTACCCGCGCCGCAACCCGCCGCCTTCAAAGCGACAAAGTAAGGTGGGGCAGGCGCTTTGGCCTGCCGACAGCCCTCCTCAAACAATCAGCATACAATCCCCATACGAATAGAACCGGTATCGCTCCTCCACCGCATGCCTGTACGCAGCCAGCGCCAGTTCCTTCCCGGCGAACGCGCATACCAGCAGCAGCAGGCTGGTGCGTGGCAGATGGAAGTTCGTAAGCATCGCGCCCGTGCCGCGAAACTCGAAGCCCGGATAGATGAACAGGTCCGTGTCGCCGCCGGTCTCCCGCAAACCGCCGGACCGCATAGCGCTTTCCAACGTGCGCACGCTGGTCGTGCCCACAGCCACCAGGCGTCGCGCCACCGCCATCCGAGCCGCGTTCTCCGCAGTAATGCGGAACCGCTCGGCGTGCATCCGGTGCCCTTCCACGCGCTCGCTGTGGATCGGCTGGAACGTTCCGAGCCCCACATCCAGCGTCACAAACGCGATCTCCGCGCCGCGCGACCGGCACTCCTCCATAATTTCCCCCGTGAAGTGCAGGCCCGCGGTGGGCGCGGCAGCCGATCCCCGCTCGCGCGCGAACACAGTCTGATACCGCTCGCGATCGAAGGCTTCGTCCTGCCGCTTGATATAAGGCGGCAGCGGCACGTGCCCTATCTGCTCGAATTCCGCATAGAGATCGCCTTCCGCGCGGAACCGCAGCGTGCGTTCGCCGAACTCGGCGCGCGCGATCACTTCCGCCTCCAGGCTGTCCGCGAAACGCACGATCTCGCCGACCCGCATCTTCTTCCCCGGATGCACCAGCGCCTCCCAATCCCGTCCGCCGCCCCCCACAGGCCGCAGTAGCAGGACTTCCACGGCGCCGCTCAAATATTCTTGCCTCTTCGGATTTTTCTTGCCGATAGGCAGCGCATGCACGCCTGCCCGCCGCCCGAATAGCCTCGCCGGGAAAACGCGCGAATCGTTCAACACCAGGCAGTCGCCCGGCCCCAGAAACGCAGGCAGCTCGCGGAACCGCCGGTCCTCCCAACGCCCCCGCGCGCGATCGACCACCAGCATCCGCGAAGAGGCCCGGTCCGCCAGCGGCGTCTGTGCGATGAGTTCCTCCGGCAGATCGTAAGAGAACTCGGCCAGTTCCATCCACACTCAATGTAGCGGAAACAGAGTACCTTGCTCCTCACCCTCCCAAAGCTCGGGACGATATTCCACCGGCGCCGAGGCCAAGCCGTGCCGCTCGCGGATGCGCGCCACACGCTCGCGCAGTTCTTCCTTGTACGCGCCGCCCAGATGAGCGCCGTTGGCGTACAGCGCACGATAGCGCGGGGCCAGCTTCGGAAACCGCTGCTCCAGAAACGGGAAAAAAATCTTCTGCGCCGAAGGCATCAGGAACAGCGGTCCACCGCCGAAGTATTGTGCGCCGGCCTCCCGCGCCGCGGCCGCCAAAGCGTCGAGGCTTTCCGCGGAGTCCGTAATCATCGGCAGGATGGGATTCGGGAACACGCCGACGTGCAGCCCGGCTTCCGCCAGCGCCCGTACCGCGCCCAGCCGAAGGTCGGGCCGTGGGGCGCGTGGCTCCATCATCCGCGCCAGCCGCCTGTTGAGCGTGGTGACCGTGATGTTGATCGCCAGCACGTTGCGCCGCGCCACCTCGCGCAGCAGTTCCAGGTCGCGGGTCACCAGGTCCGACTTGGTGGTGATCGAAACGTGCCGGCCTTTCTCCTGCGCGAAGACCTCCAGGATGGCCCGCATCCGCTCGAAGCGCCGCTCGGCAGGTTGATACGGATCGGTAGCCGTGCCGATGGCGATGCCGTCGCTCCTGTCGATCTTGCGCAGCTCCCGCCGCAGGATCTCCGGCGCCGCCGCCTTGGCATAGATTTTGGACTCGAACTCGCGCCCATCTTCCATCCCCATGAACTCGTGCGTATATCGCGCGTAGCAGTATTGGCAGCCGAATTCGCAGCCCCTGTAAGGGTTGATGGTCCACTGGAACGGCATGTTGGGCTTGGTGCGGTTGAGAATGCTGCGCGCCCCGATCTCGAAATACTGGACCTGCGACTTGGACTCCAGCAACTCGCTTTGGGCGGCCATTTTGGCGATGCCAATTAACCCGGGCATTTTACTCATTTTCGCCTTGTCTTCGCCATAATGCAAGAGGCCCTAACCGGCCCATGGCGGCCAGAACCCAGCACCCAGAACCCAACACCCGGCCGCCCCCCTGTTATGGTGAACAGTAGGAGGCGATACATGCGCACGCTGTTCCTGTTCCTCTCGCGCCAGAAGCAGTTGCGGAATTGGATGGAAACCTCCCGCTGGGCCCGGCGCCTGTCGGCCCGCTTCGTGGCCGGCGACAATTTGCCCGACGCCCTGGCCACCTGTCAACGGATTAATACCGAAGGCATCGCCGTCACTCTCGATCACCTCGGCGAGAACGTCACCTCGCTGGCCGAAGCGGCGGCTTCCCGCGACGCCTACCTGCGGGCCCTCACCGAAATCGTCAACCTCAAAATCAACGGCAATGTTTCCCTGAAGCTGACCCAGTTTGGCATGGACCTTTCGTTGGCTGAGTGCCGTTCCAACGTCGAGCAGTTGGTCGCTCGCGCCGCCGAGTTGGGCAACTTCGTCCGCGTGGATATGGAATCGAGCGAATACACGGATCGCACGCTCGACCTCGTCACGGATTTGCACGCGCGCTACGCCACTGTCGGCACGGTCATCCAGGCATATTTATATCGCAGCCGGAAAGATGTGGAAATGTTGTCGAAGCGCGGCATACGCGTGCGCTTGTGCAAGGGAGCTTATCTGGAGCCGGCCTCGGTAGCCTTCCAAAGCAAGGCGGACGTGGACCGCAACTTTGTCGAGCTGATGAACATTCTGCTCGAAACCGGCGTATATCCCGCTATAGCGACGCATGACGAGAAGATCATCGAACAGACCGAGCGTTTCGTGGAGTCGCGCAAAATTGCGCGCGACTCCTTCGAGTTCCAGATGCTCTACGGCATTCGCCGCGACATTCAAAAGCGGCTGGTTGCCGAAGGCTATCGTCTGCGGTTGTATGTGCCATATGGCGGAGCGTGGTATCCCTATTTTATGCGGCGGCTGGCGGAGCGGCCGGCCAACGTCTTCTTCCTGGCGCGCAATCTTTTGCGCCGCTGAGGTCTGGTACGGAAACTTAGCACCGCGCACCGGCATCTAAACATATATGCGGTACTGGGGCTATCTGGCGGGAAAAATCGGTTTCTCCGCGGCGGTGATGTACGGGTTGCTGCGCTTGCTGAACCATTTCTTCCCGGCCGACCACCACCACCACCTGGTCCCGCCCCATATCATGCTGTACATGCTGCTGATGGGCATCTGGTTCCTCCTGAGTAGCGGCCTGCTGTACGTTTGCATCCTGGACCAGCGTTATCGCTGCCGCGTTTGCCTGCGGCGTTTGCGCATGCCGGTCGAAACCGGATCGTGGGGCGGCATGTTGCTCCTCGGACGGCCGCGCATCGAATATATCTGCCCCTACGGCCACGGCACTTTGAAATTCGCCGAGTTGCAAATCTCCGGCCTGGAGAATCCCGAGTGGAACCCTCACGGCGAGATGTGGGACGAGTTGTGCGCCTCCGCGCGTGATGTGGAACCGCGGCCGTGACGGCTTCGCCCTGGCGTCTTGCGGCAGCAGCCCTAGTCCTGGCGGTCTTCGTATTCCTGGGCGTCCGCCTCGTTCCCATATATGTTCACAACTTGGAGCTGCAACAGTTTGTGCAAGATGTGACACATCGTGCCGCCGCAGCCACGAGCTCCGACGATATCCTGCGCACCTGGGTGTTGGACAAGGCCAACGATCTGGACCTTCCCGTAAAGGCCGATAACGTGCAAATCCAACGCTCGGGCGAGACCGTGCACATGGAAGTGCGCTATGAGGTCCGTGTGGATCTGCCACTGTATACAGTCAATTTGCACTTCTACCCCGGCGCCGGCAGCCGGTAGGTGGCGTTGGTGTGGGGAGGCGCTTTCGCCCTTGCCGCACGCGCTATGAGAGAATCGTTATTAGTGGCTGATAAGAAGTCTGGCCGGAAGAAGGTTGTCAAAGTCCGGGTACCCCGGAACGCCCACTTGGTGCGGTTCTTTCTCCATCCGGCTGGGATAATTTTGGCCGTCTGCTTTACCCTGGCGTTCTTCGGGGTGTTTGCGATAGGTACGCACTACTATTCCAAATACTCCCGCCTCATCGAGGTAAAACTGCGCGCCGGCCCCTTCGCCAACACCTCCAAGATCTTCGCGGCGCCGCGGCTGGTGGCCGTGGGCGATGTCATCACGCGCGAGGAGATTGCCGACGAATTGCGGCGCTGCGGTTACAGCGAGTCGCGCGGCAACGCTATCGGCTGGTTCCACATGCGGCCGGATGGCGGCATCGAGATTTTCCCCGGCCCGGATTCGTACTTCGATCAGGAGGCCGGCGTACTCAAGTTCTCCGGCGGACACATCTCCCAGATCGTCTCGCTGCGCGACAACACCGGCCGCGCTCAATACCAGCTCGAGCCCCAGCTCATCACCAATTTGTTCGATCGCAACCGCGAGAAGCGCCGTCTGGTGAAGTTCGCCGATATACCCAAAGTCCTCGTGGACGCCGTCACGTCCGCCGAGGACAAGCGCTTTTTTCAGCACCAGGGCTTCGATCCGCTGCGCATCGTTAAAGCGGCTTACGTGGACTTGAAAGAGGGCCGCAAGGAGCAGGGCGCTTCCACGCTCAGCCAACAGCTTGCGCGCAGCCTGTGGCTGGTGCCCGAGAAGCGCTGGACACGCAAGGCGGCCGAGCTCCTCATCACCCTGCGCCTGGAGCAAACGCTCTCCAAGCAGCAAATCTTTGAGGACTACGCCAACCAGATCTACCTCGGCCGCCGCGGCAGCTTCGGCATCAGCGGCTTTGGCGAGGCGGCCGAAGCTTATTTCGGTAAAGATATCCGGCAACTCACGCTGCCGGAGGCCGCTACGCTGGCTGGCATAATCCAGCGGCCTGGCTATTACAATCCCTACCGCTATCCGGACCGCGTGCGCGATCGCCGCAACCTGGTGCTGAGCCTCATGCGCCAGAACGACGACATCACCGACCGCGAGTACGCGATGGCCGTCGACTCCCCCTTAAGCCTGACGAAGGAGGCCAGCCAGTCCCTGGATGCTCCTTATTTTGTCGACTTGGTGAACGAATACCTGCAAACTAAATTTCAGGATGTCGATTTTCAGGCCAATTCGTTCCGGGTCTATACCACGCTCGATATGAATCTGCAGCGCGCCGCGGGCGAGGCCATTCGCACCGGCATGCAGGGCGTGGATGAGTTGATCCGCAAACAGAAGCGGTTCAAAGGACAGACGCCGCCGGAAGCGCAATGCGCGCTGATCGCCCTCGATCCGCACACCGGCGAGATCAAGGCGCTAGCCGGCGGGCGCAATTACGGCGCCAGCCAGCTCAACCATGTCATGGCCAAGCGCCAGCCGGGCTCCATTTTCAAGCCTTTCGTTTACACCGCCGCGCTGAATACGGCCATCGAGGGCGGCTCCCGCATCCTCACGGCGGGCACTACCGTGGTGGACGAGCCCACCACTTTCTGGTACGACAACAAGCCTTACGAGCCCAGTAATTTCAAACATGAGTTTCACGGCACGGTCACCTTCCGGCAGGCGCTCGCGAAATCCATGAACGTCGCAACCGTCAAGGTGGCGGAGATGGTGGGTTACGATGCGGTGGTGGAGGTGGCCAACAAGGCCGGCCTGAATTACGACATCCACCCGACGCCCGCCGTGGCGCTGGGCGCGTATGAAGTCACTCCCATGGAGATGGCCGGCGCGTATACCATGTTCGCGAATGAAGGCGTCTTAGTGAAGCCCAACTTCATCTCCCTGGTGCGCTCCCAGAACGGTAAGACGATTTACACCAACAAGACCGAAGAGCGCCAGGTGCTCGATCCGCGGGTGGCCTACCTCATGACCAATTTGATGGAAGAGGTGATGCGCAGCGGCACCGCCGCGGGCGTGCGCTCGCGCGGTTTCGTAGTGCCCGCCGCGGGCAAAACAGGGACGTCCCACGACGGCTGGTTTGCAGGCTATACCTCCGAACTGTTGTGCATTGTCTGGGTGGGCTTTGACGATGACCGCCAGTTGGACCTGGAAGGCGCCCACTCGGCACTGCCCATCTGGACTGAGTTCATGAAGCGCGCCCTGCAGTATCGCGAGTACCGCGACGCCCGGCCGTTCGCAGCGCCCGATGGCATCGTCTCGGTGCAGATCGATCCCGCGTCCGGCATGCAGGCCACTCCCTACTGCCCCACGACGGTCACGGAGGTTTACATCTCCGGGACGCAGCCCGTCGGATCGTGCCCGCTGCATGGCGGGGGACAGCCTAACGTGACGCACGTCGCCGGATGGGAGATTCCCGCCAGCCCGCCCGTGCTGCAGCCCGCGCCCCGCGTGGACGCCCCGCCCGGCGCCCTGGCCGCACGCCGCTCGCCGCCCGCGGCGCCACCGGCTCCCGCGCAAACCGCCCAGACCGAAAAACCCAAAGAGAAGAAGGGCTTCTTCCGCCGTTTGCTGGGTGTGTTTAAATAAAATAAAGGGGGCCGATATGGTTTCCGCTCGCAACTTCATCGTTCCGCTCGCCGCATTGCTATTTTCCTGTACCGCTGTCGCGCAGGATCCCGACAGCGTCTTCGATTCCCAGCCGGCCGCTGGCAGCCAAGCCACTTCCAAGGTTCCTGAGCCGCTCACGCCCGAGCGCCGCGGCGATATCCTCATGGCCCGCAAGATGTATCGCGAAGCCATCGAGGTCTACAGCCAGGCGCCGCAGAATTCCGCCGTCGTCTGGAACAAGACTGGCATCGCCTACCACCAGATGATGCAGCTTGATGCGGCGATGAAACGCTACCAGCGCTCCATCCGCCTGGATCCCAAGTATCCGGAAGCGATTAACAACCTGGGTACTATCTACTACGCCGAGAAGCGCTATAGCAAGGCCATCGGCTCTTACAAGCGCGCGTTGAAGCTGTCTCCCGAGTCCGCCTCTATCTACAGCAATCTGGGTACCGCCTATTTCGCGGAAAAGAAGTATAAGGAGGCCGCGGTATCCTATGATACGGCTCTGCGCCTCGATCCCGAGATCTTTGAGCACCACAGCACCTACGGCGTCCTGCTGCAGGAGCGCAGCGTCGACGAGCGCGCCAAGTTCCACTACTACCTGGCCAAGAGCTACGCCAAGGCGGGCCAGAACGAGCGGGCCCTGTTGTATATCCGGAAGGCCCTGGAAGAAGGCTTCACCGAGCGCAAGAAACTGCTGGAAGATCCCGAATTCACCGGCTTGCGCGACCTGCCCGAGTTCAAGGAGCTGCTCAAACTGGAGCCGCGTGTCCTCTAGATGAGGTTCCGTGGCGCACGCTTTAGCGCGGGGCGCCCTCTTTGGGCCGGGCGAACTTCAGTTCGCTGTGCCCGTCTGGCCTGTGTTACCCTCTTAGCCTTCCTCGCCAACTGCGCTCATCAGACCGAGCCGCTGGCCCCCGCACTCGCCATCCTCCGCTTCGAAAATCTCTCCTCCGACTCCTCTCTGGACTGGATGGGCCGGGCGTTCTCCGAGATCCTGTCGGGCGAGCTCGAAGGCTCCCCGCAACGCTATGTCATCCAATGGCGCGGCCTGCATTCCTTCGATGCCCCGCTCGGCAAGCGGTCCGCCGCGCCGGGAATCTCCGCCGAGCCAACCGAGGCGCTCGCGGCCGGCGCCAACCAGATCCTTTATGGGTACTTCTCCGTGGTGAACGGAATGCTGCGCGTCACCGCGGTCCAGGAAGATGGGGCCACGCGGAAGATGGTGCTGGTCATATCGGCCAGCGTGCCCGTGGGGGACGGCATCTTTCCAGTCGCAGAAGCGCTCGCCCGTCAGTTGGGTCCGGCGCATCCGTTTGGCACACGAAACGTGAGCGCGCTGTGCGACTACGTAGAGGCCCTGGAATCGCCCGATCCCACCACAGCCATGCGAAGTTTCGCCGAAGCCGCCACCGCCGATCCCGATTTCGGGCGCGCCTATGTGATGTGGCTGGATGCCGCGCTGGCGCAGCGGAATGGCGCCGAGGCGGAGCGCGCCATCGCACAATCACGCGCGCATGCGGGACGCTTCACCGCGATGGACCGCGCGCGTCTGGATCTCGGCGCAGCCGCTCTGCACGGCGACTTTAAAGCCCGCCAGCAAGCGCTCGAGACGCTGGCCAGCCTCGATCCCGCGGATCCGAACAATCATCGCGCATTGGCCCAAACACTCATGAGCACGCGGCATTACGATGGCGCCATAGTCGAGTTCCGCCGGGCCCTCACACTCCGGCCGGAGGACCCCCTGGCGCTCAATAGCATGGGTTACGCGGCAGCCTTTTCCGGCGACTTGCCTACGGCCATACGGGTCTTGCGCGGCTATGAGCAGTTGCGCCCGAACGAGCCTAATCCCCTCGATTCGCTCGGCGACGTGCACTTCGCTCTCGGCCATTACAGCGAAGCGGAGCAGTTCTATCTGGCCGCGCACGCCAAAGACCCGGCATTCCTCAATGGCGGCGAATTGTTGAAGGCGGCCCAGGCGCGGCTGATGACCGGCGATATCGGCGGCGCCACCGCGCTGTTCAACCGCTATCTCGCCGAGCGCCAGGCGGCCCACGATCCGTTTGCCGAATATCACGCGGCTGCATGGTCGTGGCGCACCGGCCAGCGGCGCGCGGGCCTCCAGCGTCTCGATCGTCTCGCGCGCGCGGAGGAAGCCGGACCGCGGCGCGAAATCGCCTCCGGCGCCGACGCCCAATTGGTTATCTGGCTGCTCGAGTTGGGAGACCGCGCGGGCGCCGCGGAACATGCCCGCAAAGCCGTGGTCGAGGCGGTTCCCGCGACTTCGGGAGTAGCCGCGCTGGCCGCGTTTCTCGCCGATCCGGAAGCCTCTCCCGAACCCTCGCAGTCTCCTTTTAAGGATTACGCGCGGGCCTACGCCCCATTGTTCGCCAAGGATGTTCCGGCCGCCACGCAGGCGCTCGAGGAGATGTTTCAGCGTCCCACCAACGACCTGGACGACGGCTTGGGCGTGCTGCTCGCCTGGGCCTACGAAGTAGCCGGTCAATGGCAAAAGGCCGAAGTGCTTCTGCGCCTGAACCCGCTGCCGCAAGCCGCGGGCCTGCCTCTATTTTCCTCGCTCTACTTCCCAAGGCTGTTCTTTCTGCGCGGCGCCGTGTTGGACAAAGAAGGCCAGCGCCGCGAGGCCTCCCGCAATTACCAGCTGTTCCTTTCGCTCTCCGGGCCGGATGCGGAGATGTGGGGCGAGGAGCACCGCGCGCGACCGTGAACCCTACTCTTGCCGCAAAGCCGCCACTGGATCGACCCGCGTAGCGCGCAGCGCCGGAATGTAGCTGGCCGCCAGCGAGACCACTGCGAGCAACACCGCCACCCCGGCGTAAGTTAACGGATCGCCCGGCTTCACTTCGAACAACACGCTGGTGACCAGCCGCGTGGCGACTGCCGCCGCGATCAATCCGAGCGCCAGTCCAAGGCCTGTGAGAGCCGTCCCCTGCCGCAGAATCAATCGCAGGATGTCGCCGGCGCCCGCGCCCAAAGCCATGCGCAGGCCGATCTCGTTCGCGCGCTGGCCCACAGCATACGCCATCACGCCGTACACGCCCGCCATCGCCAGACATACCGCGATCCCCGCGAATATACCCAGCAGCAGCGTACGGAATCGCGGCGCGGCGGTGTTTTCGGAAAGCAACTCCTCCATGCTGGTGAACTTCACTGGGACCTCGGCCGAACGCGCGCGAACCTTGCGCTGGATCGGCTCCCAAAGCGCACCGCCGGCCGCCGACGCGCGCACCACGATATTGAGCGCCGTGGCGGTTTGCGGGTGCTGCTCGTACGGCATGACGATCTCCGGCGCAGGCGCGACCGCCGGCCCATATTGCCGGACGTCGCCCACCACCCCCACGATCTTCATGGACCGCTCCGAGTCGAGGCCACAGTAGATCATCCGGCCCAGCGGGTCCTGGCCGGGAAACGATTTGCGCGCCAGCGCCTCGTTAATTATGGCCGTAAACGGCGCGTCATAGGTGTCACCTTCACTGAAGTCGCGGCCGCGCTTGAGCGGGATGCCCAGCGCGGCGAGGGCGCCCGGCGTCACTACCGACAAAACCGCTTGTGGCGTGTTTGGGGTGACTTCGCCACGGTGGTCAATAAGGTAGCTGCCATCGGAGAATACAATGCCCGGTGTGTTGCGCGTGCCGCCCACCGCCGAAACGCCGGGCAACGTCGCCAGATCGGCCAGCAGATCTTTGTAGAAGCGCGTAGCGCGGCGCGCACTTGCAAGATCCGAGGCCGGCACGCTCGATTCCATCACGAGCACGTGCTCGGGATGAAAGCCCAGCGCGACATTGTGCAACGCGACAAAGCTGCGGATGAGAAGGCCGGCGCCGGCGAGCAGAACCACCGACAGCGCCACCTCGGCGACCACCAGCGCTCCGCGCATGCGCGCCGCCTTGCCGCCCACTACCGCGCGCGCGGCGCCCCGCTTCAACGTCTCATTCAGATCGACGCGCGAGATCTGCAGCGCCGGCGCGAGCCCAAAAAGGAGGCTGGCCGCCACCGAGATGCCCAGATTGAACACCAGCACCCATCCTTCGATACCGCTTTCGGAGAGTCGCGGGACGTTGCCGGGCGCCAGCGCCACCAGCACATCCGAACCCCACTTGGCCAATAGCAGCCCCGCCGCGCCGGCCACCAGCGCCAATAGCAGGCTCTCCGTGATCAACTGCCGCACGATGCGGCCGCGGCTGGCGCCCACCGCGGCGCGAATGGCGATCTCCCGCGAGCGGGCCGTGGCCTTCGCCAGCAGCAGATTCGCCACATTCGCGCAGCCGATCAGCAGCACCAATCCCACTGCGCCCAGCAACAGGTACAGCGTCAGCTTGACATTGCCGACCATTTCGTCGCGCATGCGCGTCACTGCCACCGACTTGTCCGCGTTGCTGTGCGGATACTGTTTCCCAAGGCGCGCGCCGATCGCCGTCATCTGGGCTTGCGCCTGCTCCAGGCTCACGCCCGGCTTCAGCCGCCCGACCACCCGGTAGTTGTGCGCGGAGCGCGACTCCGTTTCGGAAAAGACCGTGTTGGCTGGAAACCAGATGTCTGTCTGGTCGGGAAAGTGGAACCGCGGCGGCAGCACGCCCACGATGCTGAAGCTCTTGCCGAGCATGCGCACCCGCTGCCCGAGAACGCTCGCATTCCCGCCAAAGTGGCTCTGCCAATATGCGTAGCTGATGAGCACCGCTCCCGCGCTGCCAGGCTTCTCCTCTTCGGCGTTGAACAGGCGGCCGATCGCCGGTTCCACGGCGAAAACTTGGAAAAACTCCGGCGTTGGACTGGCCACCTGCGCGTACTCGGCTGCGGAGCCCACCATCACCGCCGTGGAATCATCGTCATAATACGCCATGGCCGCAAACGCGGTGCTCTGGCTATGCCAGTCGTGGAAATCGGGCGCGGAGACCCGCCCGTGCCCGCCACTCTTCTTCCACAGCGACGAGAGCGTCACAATGCGGTCCGGATCGCGAAAGGCGAGCGGCTTCAGCAGCACTGCGTGGACCACGCTGAACACCGCGGTATTGGCGCCGATGGCCAGCGTCATTACCAGCACGGCGATCAATGTGAAGCCCGGATTCTTGCGCAGGGATCGGAAGGCGAATTTCAGGTCCATGCCTAAAGCAGGTGCAGGGCCAACCAGCAAGCGGCTCTGTTTCAGGTAGAGTCGGGCCGGGGCGTGTCCGCTTGTGGGACGCGACTGCCCCAGTTCGCGCAGGTCGTTACTCTGGCATACCGGGGCATTGGGCATACAGTTGCCGGGGGGGGGGTAAGTGGTAGTATGGCATCGCTCTGGGTTCAATTCTGTCAATCAGGAGATGGATGCATGAAGTACTCGAATCTGTTGCTTTTCATGGCCGCTGCGGCGATGACGCACGCCGGCACGCTAGGAGCCCAAACAGCGAATTGGGTCGAGATGGGATCTCCATCCGCGCGGTGCTGTATGGGCATGGCATACGATCCCGCGACGCGCTCGACGCTGCTCTTTGGCGGTGTTGGTCCAATTCCTGACCAAACGGTCTATGGCGACACCTGGATCTGGCAAGGAGGGTGGTTTCGCCTATCCCCAGCCACTTCTCCTTCCCCGCGCAATGGCGCCGGCATGGCGTTTGACGGGGCGGCGGGAAATATCGTGTTTTTCGGCGGCATCGGCAGCACTGGAACATATCTAAACGACACCTGGACTTGGGATGGAACTAACTGGACCCAGCAATTTCCGCCCGTGTCTCCACCGGCACGCAACCAAATGGGTATGGTGTACGATACGGCGACCCAGACCGTCGTGCTCTTCGGCGGCAACAGCGCGGGGGGCGGCGTTCTCGGCGACACTTGGACGTGGGACGGAGTTGCCAAGACTTGGACCCAGCACAATCCCGTAGCCAGTCCCTCCGCGCGGACAGCTCCAATGGCGTACGACGCGGCGGCGAAGACCGTCGTCCTATTTGGCGGCGGCAACGGCATCGGCACCGTTCAATTCACTGACACCTGGACTTGGGATGGAACCAACTGGGTCCAACAGTTCCCGGCGTCTGCGCCGCCCGCGCGAACATTAGCCTCTATGACCTATGACGCAAACCTCGGTGCGGCCGTGCTGTTCGGCGGATATGCCGGGAGTTGGGAGGATTCCCTGAACGACACCTGGACATGGAACGGAACCAACTGGACGGAGATCTATCCGGCTACCGTGCCTCCCAACCGATACTCTTTCAGCATGAATTACGATCCCATCAACAAGGCCATACTAATGTTCGGCGGGTACAGCTCTGGCCCCGCCCGTGGAGACACCTGGCTCCTCGCTCTGGCCCCCTAGCTGTCGACATATTCTGGCAATCAGCTAATCTGAAAGAGCATGGGAGGAAATCAACCGCCGCACCAGGGCGTACCGCTCGCGTGGGCCAACGGCGACAGGTGGTTATTCCGCGGTTGATGCTCGAAGCCCTTAACCTCCAGGAGGGGGACCTCGTGGCGTTCGCCAGCCAGCAGAACGGCGTGCTCATCAAGCCCAAACGTTCGGTTGATCCTGATGATATCCTCGCCCCCGAAGAGAGCGCTCTGGTCAAGAAGGCCGAACGAGAGATGCGCCAGGGAAAATTCGTTACCCTCGCCAAGCTGCGGCATGACCTGGATCGTTGCGGACATTGTGCCGGAGCGCGACCTTGGGGTCGCACGCTGACGAGACGCCACCTCAGTTGGCCTGCCCGCTCTCGTGGTGGTCCAGGAAATCCTGATCGATCGCCTTCCGGCCCGCGAAGCCCTCGTGTACGCCGTGCCAGAACCGGATGCCCGGCTCGTCCATTTTCCAGCACAGGTAGACTTCTTCGCCGTGGAAAAGCGTAGGGAAGTCCACTAGGCCCGTGTCGAGGTCCTTCACCACGCAACCGCTTTCCTGAATGCTCTCCAGGATGGATCTGAGGTGCTGTCCGGTGCTGTCCCGGCGCGCCTTGTCTTCGGCCGCGCGTTCGCTGTCCACGACGATTCCGCCCATCATCATGATGCGCTCCGTCAGAGAGCGCATGGCTTGCTCCGCCTCGTCGTATTGCGATTTTAAGGAGACCGCCTCACGCATCCAATCGCGGATCTGCGGGAGCAGCCTTTCCGCCTCCCACAGCGTGAAGCGTCTCGACATATCAGCCACTAGGTTCTCCAGGATTATAGCAGCCGCGTGGCGCAAGCTTCAGCTCGGGGTGCCCCCTGGGCCGGGCGAACTTCAGTTCGCCGTTTGGCAGCGGGGAACCGGCAAACCGGCGACCGGCCTGCGGCGCCGCGCGCCCTTTCACTCTGCGTAGTGCGTCGCTACGTACTCGTCCAGCATTCCGATGAACTCGGCCACGATGCGATCGCCCTTGAGCGTAGTCACCAGGCGGCCATCCACGAATACCGGCGCCTTGGGCTCTTCAAACGTGCCCGGCAGCGAGATGCCCAGGTTGGCGTGCTTGGATTCGCCGGGCCCATTCACCACGCAGCCCATCACCGCCACCTTCATGCTCTCCACGCCCGGATGGCTGGCCTTCCAGACCGGCATCTGCTCGCGCAGGTAGGTCTGTATCTGGTCCGCCATCTCCTGGAAGAAGGTGCTCGTGGTGCGGCCGCATCCAGGGCAGGCGGTCACCTGCGGCGTGAAACTGCGTATGCCGAGCGATTGCAGGATCTGCTGCGAAACGAGCACCTCTTCGGTGCGGTCGCCGTTGGGCAGCGGCGTTAGCGACGTGCGTATCGTGTCGCCTATGCCTTCCTGCAGCAGGATGGCGAGCCCCGCGGTAGTAGCCACGATACCCTTCGCGCCCATGCCGGCCTCGGTCAGCCCCAGGTGCAGCGGGTAGTCGCAGCGCGCCGACAGCATGCGATAGACGTCCACCAGGTCTTGCACACCGCTGACCTTGGCGCTGAGAATGATGCGGTCGTGCGGCAGCCCGTACCGCTCGGCCGCCGCCGCGGATTCCAGCGCGCTCACCACGATGGCTTCCAAAGTAACTTCGCGCGCGTCCTTGGGCTCCGCCAGGCGCGAGTTTTCATCCATCATGCGCGTCAGCAAAGCCTGGTCGAGCGAGCCCCAGTTCACGCCGATGCGCACCGGGCGGTCATATTCGATGGCCACTTCGATCATGGTGCGGAAATTGTCGTCGTGCTTCTTGCCGATGTTGACGTTGCCCGGATTGATGCGATATTTCGAGAGCGCCCGCGCGCACGCCGGATACTTCTTTAGCAGGATGTGTCCGTTGTAGTGGAAGTCGCCGATGATCGGCACGGGCACGCCGAATTGCCGCAGGCAGTCCACGATCTTCGGCACCGCCGCGGCCGCCTGTTCGGTGTTGACCGTGACGCGCACCAGTTCCGAGCCGGCCCGCGCCAGCGCCATCGCCTGATTCACGGTCGCCGTCACATCGGCCGTATCGGTGTTGGTCATCGACTGGACGACGATCGGATGATTGCCGCCCACCTTGACACCTGCCACGTCTACCACTGCCGCCGCGCGGCGGGGCTTCACTGCCATCGATCCTCCGGGGAACCCTTAATTTTAGCATCCGGCCCTCCGCGCCTGTTGTACACTGGCAACGTGGCGCAAGCTTCAGCTTGCTGCAGCGAACTTCAGTTCGCTGCGGAGGACTAATGCCAAAGCGGCTTCTTGTCATCGCATTCTTTCTTTCTCTGGGCACTCTGGCGCTGTTCGTCTCCCACACCGACGCCAAGCCGGAAACCATACAGCAGATCGCGCCCGGCGTGTGGTTCCGCGAGGGCGACCTGCAGAACCTGGGACATTGCAACAACATCGTCATCGAGATGAAAGACTACCTGATCGTGGTGGATGCCAACTTCCCCAGCGGCGCGCGCGCCACCATGGAGGACGTTAAGCGCGTGTCCTCCAAGCCGGTGAAGTATGTCTTCGACACGCATCATCACGGCGACCATTCCTACGGCAACGCCGTCTGGACAAGCGCCGGCGCGACCACCCTGGCCTATCAGGGCGTCGCCGACGAGATGAAGCGCTACGAGCCCGCCCGCTGGCAGGCCAGCGCCAAAGAGCGCAAGGATGTAGCCGGCATGCACCAGCCCAGCGTGGAGCCACCCAAGCAGACGTTCGACAAAACGTTGTTCGTCCTCGACGACGGCACGCGCAAAGTCGAGTTTCATTTCTTCGGCTGGGCGCATACGCGCGGCGATGGCTTCGTCTATCTGCCGAAGGAGCAGATCCTCTGCACCGGCGATGCGGTGGTGAACGGGCCGTACAACTATACCGGCGACGGCAACATCGGCAACTGGCCGAACGTGGTGCGGGCAGCCGAGAAGTTGCAGGTGAAGACGGTCCTGCCGGGTCACGGCGTGCCGGGCGGCAAGGAGGTCATGGCCGGCCAGGCCCAGTTCATGATTGAGCTGCACAAAGCCGTGAAGGCCGCCGTGGACCAGGGCAAAAAGCCCGAGGATCTAGCCAAGCTCCAATTGCCGGACGGCGTGAAAAACTGGGTGGGCGATGGTCTGAAGTCGCAGGCGAAGGACGCCTACGAGGAGATCGCGCAGGGCAAGCCGCACGGGGAGATCCTGGGCGGCAAGTAGCGCCATTAAAAGATCCGCATTATTGACCTCCCGCCCCGCTACGCGGAACATAAGAGGATGCCTCACATTCAACTGCCCGACGGCTTGCCGGGCATTCTGGGTCCCATGGCCTTTCGTCCGGAGACAGCCAAGCCACTGAACGAACTGGCGGAGATCTTACTGCGCGGGCCGAGCACGCTGTCGCCCGGCGAACGCGAACTGATCGCGACCTATGTTTCCACGCGGAACGATTGCTTCTTCTGTCAGACGATTCATGGCGCCGTGGCCGCATACCATCTCGATGGCAACGAACAGCTCGTCCTGGATGTGAAGGAATCGAGCGAGAGCGCCGCCGTTTCGGACAAGCTCAAGGCCCTGCTGGCCATCGCCGGCAAGGTGCAGCGCGGCGGCAAGAACGTCCAGCCCGAAGACATCGCGCGCGCCCGGCGCCAAGGCGCTACCGATCGTGAGATCCACGACACCGTGCTCATCGCCGCCGCCTTCTGCATGTATAACCGCTATGTCGACGGGTTGGCCACCTGGGCGCCCGCTGACCCGGCCGCCTACCGGGAGTCGGGAGCCCGGCTGGCTACCGAAGGATATATAGAATCCACCGCTGGGCTGGCAGCGGCGGCCACCGGTAGTGATTGAGGCCCGCACGATACAATGACAATAGGAGCGTTGGGCGAGCGCCATCGCCCGCGTCGGACCCCCACTCCGACAGCCGATGCAGTGGGCTCGGCGCGGGAAAGGCGCCCGCCCCCCATAACCTGCAAAAATAGGAGCCGACCATGCCCCATATTCCACTTGCCGAAGGTCTGCCCGGTATTCGCGGCCTCTTTGCATTCCGCCCGGAGACCGCCAGGCCGTTATCCGAGCTTGCCGACGTTCTGCTGCATCAGCCGGCCACCTTATCGCCGGCCGAGCGCGAGTTGATCGCCACCTATGTGTCTGCGCTGAACAATTGCTTCTACTGCCAGACTGCCCATGGCGCGATCGCCGCGAAACACCTCGGCGGCGACGAAGAACTCGTCAGTGAGGTCACCCGCGATTTCGAGCGTGCGGCCATCTCGGATAAGCTGAAGGCCTTGCTGGCGATCGCCGCCAAGGTGCAGCGTGGTGGCAAAAGCGTTCAACCCGCGGATGTCGAGCGCGCCCGGCAGCATGGCGCGACCGATCTGGAGATTCATGACACGGTGCTGATCGCAGCCGCTTTCTGCATGTATAACCGCTATGTGGACGGCTTGGCGACTTGGTCGCCCACCGACATGGCAGGCTTCCGCGAGCGGGCCGCGCAGGTCGCGCGCGACGGTTATCTCGCCGCTCTCGCTAATCTTGCAGCGGCCGAAGCTACGGCTTCTTTCCGTAAATAGTCGTCTGTGGATTGTAGTTTCGCCAGTCGAACCAATAATCCTTGAGTGCCGGGATGCGCTCCAGACACAATCCTTTTGCGTTTCCCGAAGTCGCACACCCCTGAAAATTCCACTCGCTGCCGGTGGCTGCATCCATCAGCAACACGCCTGGCTTGTCGGCCATCCTGTAGAAATCGGGCGCGCCCGGCACCCCAAGTATGCGATCCCGAAATGCCCTCACGGATTGGCCGTCCGCCGCCACCGCTAGCAGCACCGGTTCGGCCCCCACGTGGTCCTTGACCAGCTTCTCTTTCACGATCTGGTCAAAAGGAAATGCGCGGCTGGCGCCGAAAGCCTGAACTCCCAGTATCAGGTCGCAGGCCTTCATGCCGTGCTCCGGGAACTGTATAACCACGGGCGCGCGCTGCATGCGCACATCCCAATCCTCGCGCGCGTACTCATGCACGAATTTGGGAATGTCCTTCAGCACCGTGCCCTGAGGTTCTTCGGATTTCCATGTCGCGAAAGTCAACTCGTCGGAAGGCACCAGCGTCAACTGCCGTCCCCGCAGCGGCCCCGATATGGCCTTCCCGCTGATCTGCTGCCAATAGCTTCCCGTCTCCTCGTCGCGCATGATGAAGTTCTGGTTGTTGATGCCCGACAGATGAAACGTCAGCCGCAGACCCGCGATCTCTCTGCTCCACACCAGACCGGTGTGACAGAGCGTTCAATAAGTGGCCACAATCGCGGTCTTCCCGATCACGTCATTGATGATGTGATGGTAGGACATGCTTCGGATCGGATAGGCACGCGCGCTGGCGCCGATCTTCACCGCGATCACCTTTTCATTCTTGTCCAGCTTCACCTCCGGCGCGGCCCCGAACGACGCCTTGTCGATTGGGTGGAACATGATCTCATATACGTTAACGCGGGCCAGCACCGCCAGGACGCACACCAACGCCGCGTCGGCGATCGCCAGAGCGCGCCGCCACCTTTGAGGTTGCGCCCGCCAATACCAGGGCAGCAGGGCCAGCGCGGCGGCTGCCGAGATCACCGTGACCGTCGGCCGCAGGCGGCTCACCACCAGCGCCAGCGCCAACTCTTGCGCACCCTGCGCCCGGAACGGCCGGATCACGTAGATCGGGTACACCACGGCGATCAGAGACGCCAACAGGCACGTCGCCAAAACCAGAATGAATCCTCGCCGGGTACGCTCAGGTTGTGTGGACATGCGATGACCCCCTCTGTGGACATGCTTACCCAAGCTACCCGACTGTCGGCCAGCGCGCAATAATCGAAAACAATTAGCCGCCGCCACTGCGCGACTGGCGCATCCACCGCCACGCCGAAGCCACGCTGAGAACCCAAACGACCGCGGCGGCGTATCCGGCCAGCACATCGCTCGGGTAATGCACGCCGAGATAAATTCGCGAGATGCCGATCGTCGCGATCAGCAGAGCGGCTGCCATCCAGTACATCCAGCGCCGCGCGCGGCTCCGGGTGCGCGCCGCCGCGAAGGCTGCCAGCACGCCGTAGAAGGAGCAGCATACGAGCGCATGGCCGCTCGGGAAGCTGTATCCCACCGGCTCGTTCAGGCCGAAGAACGCTACCGGCCGGGTGCGGTGAAACACCAGCTTCAGAATCTGATCCAGAGCTTCTGCGCCGATCACGGTGATGAGGAACAGCACGGCGGTGCGCGGCCGTCCTGTCATCCGGAAACGAACGATCGCCAGCGCTGCCACAGCGATCAAAAATCCAGGCGATCCGGCCAGGCTGATTGCGCGCATAACGGCGGTCAGCGTCGGGCTGGCATGCTGGTGAACCAACAGGCGGACCTGATCGTCGAACTGCCGTGTATCGCCTTCGATCACCTGTCCGGTAAGCCAGCCGAAGAACAGCAGCGCGGCGGCAGCGGCCAGCAGCCCCAGAATCAACGTCCGATAGGTGGACGTCCGAAAAGTGGGCGCGGCTGACCTATTGGCCTCCCGCCTGCTTGGCCGCAATCGGGCCAATTATTGGAAGTTGGTACAACTCCCGGTTATACGCCTTGTACATGCAAAACAGCCAGATCAGGAAGCCCACAAGCCCGATGAGCAAACGAAGCGGAATGAAAATCCACCACAGGGTATGCATCGCCAGTCCGCCGATCCCAAGCGCGATGCTCAGGATCATCGATAGCGCGAACCAGGCGACACAGAACAGGATGGATTGGAACGCGTGAAATCGCACGAACGGACGCTTGCTGTAGGGTTCCAGCACCAGAAAGATAATGCCGGTGATGAAGCCCACGAGGTAGCACAGCGCGCCGGCGGCGTTATCCTCCAGGCCTGCCGCGGCTACAGGCCCCGCTTGGTAAGTAGGCGCGGGAGCCGATGTAGCCTCCATCGATGCTCCGCACTTCGCACAGAACCGGCCTTCAGTCGCGGTTCCACAAGTTGGACAATAAGGCATTTTTAGCCTCCAGTGGCCTTCAATGTATCCCAAGTCTGCGATGCACGCAACTATTTTGGGTCGGCCGTTTTGAGTCGGCGAGGCGCGGCGCTCCAGGGTCGGCCCCGGATTCGTTAAACTCGACGGGAGATGTATCGAATCGCTTTTGAGTCGGATCCGCGAAAAGATTCGGCGAACCGGCGGAAGCACGGCGTCGGGGTTTGTGGAGGCGAGCACCGTTTTCGATGACCCGCTTTCGATCACGATTCCGGACCCGGATCATGACATCGACGAGGAGCGTTTGATCAGCGCGCGCCCGGCGACAAAGCATGAGAGACGCAGTTATGAAGAAACCTCCCTCTAAACGGCGTACCCGTGAAATGCGAGCAGAGTACGACTTTTCCGGCGGCGTCCGGGGCAAGTACGTGGACAGATACCGCCGCGGAACCGTCACCAGCCAAACGAAGAGCTATCGCAATAAAGGCAGCAAAGACTAGCTCTAGGTGGGGCGCGCCAACCCTAAATAGGCCCTAATCCCCCTGGCTCAGCATGTGCACGAGTTGATCATCGGTAAGTAGGCGGCCCTCAACGGCATTCATAAAAACGTATGGAACTAAGAGCGGATCACGAAATCGGTAGCGATAGCCCCAAGGCTGGCTATCTCGCTCCAGCACGGATCCCCGCTTATCTTGACAGAATTCCACTAGGTGATTCGTGAACGTGGCAATCGTCACGGGCCTGTTCAAGATTTCCGTTAACGGAGTTACTACCGAACTCGGATTAAAATATCCAAGCTCGTCATGTGAACCAGCCGCGGTGAGAGCGCACGCCACCAACACCTGGCGGTAGAGCGCATCTCGATGCGCGCTGTGCGTTGCAGTGGAATACTGTTCGGTCACTGTCTGCTCGGCCAGTTTCACCGCTTTTTTGAGAGCGCTGAAAACGTCTTCGCGGGTCACTTCATCCAAGAAAAATCTCTCCGTGAGCGCCCTCACCGCATTAAGCCCGATTAGGTACGTGTAATGGGGAAGGCCTTGGGACACATGAACGATCAGATTAGCGGCATCGTCCGCAAAGCTGATGTGAAGGACTTTTTCTGCATTCTGAAGGATGACCTGTAATTCTTTGGTTTTCATTCTCTCCAGCCGGATCTGAACGATCGCGCGATTGATCGAAGCGTGATCAGCAACAAGATTGCCTATGGTTTCGGCTACGCCGACCAGGATAATAGTGCAATCTATTACTAGATCGGACAGGGTTTTGATCAAGTCCGTGAAATCTTTTGATATCTCACGCTTTGCCCGGTCGAATTCATCAACTATAAACACTGTGCCCGGCATTCGCAAAAGAACTCTCCGCACATCGTCAATCCGGAGCGTATCGCCAAGAGAAAAGAACTCCCGAGTGGATATTGGTCTAGGTCGGCCAGCCACACCAGTGGTTGTGCCTGGCCAAGTAATATCGTCGAATAACTTATTCCAGATACTTGAGAATGTGTCGCTGGTGCTGGCCACGGATTTGATCACCAAACGTTCCGTGACTTCGCTCGGATCTTTGCCTTGGTTATCGATTGCCCAGATAGTTGGGCTAACGACATTAGCCTGCGAGGTTTTTCCGACTCCACGCTCTCCATAGACGACGACATGAAGACCAGGCTGGTTAACGGCGTCCGCGATATTGGTCAATTCATTCCAGCGCCCGGCAAACAACTCCGTCGTTGTAATGGGCGACCGGGGCTGGAATACTTTCCCGCTTGGGCTGCTAACGCTCTGCATCGCGTTAGCCGCTGGTCAGCAGTATCCATAAGCTAAGTTGACGGCATACTTCCCCAACTTTTCAAGAGACATCTCCAAGTTTGTGGTCGCCCTCCGGCTGTAGGCAAAGGAACAGGCTCGATTCTCTCGAAGTTCCTCATTCAGTCCGTTGAAACTATATCGATCCTCCGAAACACGCTTTCTCTAAGACCTGTCGATTGTTGAACAAGCACTCCAGCCTTGATCGCAAATTCGCATTTTGCGTCAGGCCGCAATGGGCCATTCACGCCACTTCTACCGCCCGTAACTCACTGAAAAACAAGCATAGACAGCGATATGTTCAGCGGCGCCCTATTGCCGCCGTGCTAAGCTGAACTCGGTTAAGAACTCCGGTCGCAGACACCAGGACGCCGTTTCCAATTAAAACGTAAAAGGCCGCCCTGCACCACCAACCCGGTCCTCTCGATGTCACGAATTGTTTTCAGCGGGAAATCCCGCAGATCTTTGAAAATTAGCCATTTACTGGTCGGCAAGGGCATCGTGAACCCATAAAGAAACCATGTCGAAATTGGCTTCGTTCGTCACATTTTTGTTTCTCGAAAACCGGCAGCCCCCTCGGTTTGACGGCCCCCCTCGCCGTCCGCTATCCTGAGATTTCCAGATAGAGGCGCGGCGGCCATCAGTAGCCGGGCGGGCAATTCCGATGAGCTTCGGATCCCCGGCAAAAGGGGCCGAGTGTAGTTCCGCCGAAACCGGCGCGGATGGCTCATGGCCGCGGCGGTTGGGGGGCATCGGCTAACACCTGCCCACTGTCACCCGATTGGCATTCTTTGAGCCGCCCGCGAGGGCGGAGACGGGTGGAGCGCTATCGGAAGCGAAGACTCGCCGGATCTACCCGCGTCTTTTCTTCTGCCTTCGTCTCCCGCCCGAATGCGACTATGCAGCTTTTCGAGCTAACGCGGGCGTTGATCGATACCGAATCCATAACCGGCAATGAGGAGCGCATCGGGCTCCAGTTGCTGGACTACGTCTCCGCGCTCGCCGCCCGTTATGGCGGCCACGCCGAGCGCATCGAGGTCGAGCCCCGCCGTCACAACGTCTTCGCCTTCTGGGGCGGCCGGCCCGCCGTCACGCTCTCCACCCACATGGACACCGTGCCGCCATTTATCGCCTCGCGCGAAGACGACGAGTTCATCTGGGGACGCGGCGCTTGCGATACCAAGGGCATTATCGCCGCCATGCTCAAAGCGGCCGAAGCGTTGCTCGAATCAGGCGCGCGCGACTTTGGGCTGCTATTCGTCGTCGGCGAGGAGCGCAACAGCGCGGGTGCTTATCACGCGGCGGCGCGGCCCAAAGGCTCGCGATACCTGATCAACGGCGAGCCCACCGAGAACAAGCTGGCGCTCGGCTCCAAGGGCGCGCTGCGCTACGAAATCGCGGCCAGTGGACGCATGGCGCACTCCGCGTATCCCGAGTTGGGCGAATCCGCCATCGAGAAGCTGCTCGATGCGCTAGCGGCAATCCGCCAGATCCCGCTGCCCGTCGACGACCTGCTCGGCCCCAGCACACTGAACATCGGAACCATCTCGGGCGGCCGTGCTCCCAACGTCATCGCCGACGAGGCCAAGGCCGAAATCTTCATCCGCCTGGTCGGAGACTCCACCGCCACCAAGGACGCCATCGCCGCTGCCGTGGCTGGAAGAGCGGAGGCTCGCGAAATGATCGAAATCCCCGCCCTGCGGCTCGGCTCGCTCCCCGGCATCGAAACTACCGTGGTCGCGTATACCACCGACATCCCGGCCTTCGGCGAAGCCTGGGGCACGCCATTCCTGATCGGGCCAGGCTCCATACACGTAGCGCACACGCTGGAAGAACGCGTACCAAAGCGGCAACTCGCGGACGCCGTCGGCATCTATCAAACTATGGTCAGGCAACTGCTGAAAGACTAACCTATGCAAACCAGAATCGAAGTGGGCATCCTAGGCGCCACCGGCATGGTGGGCCAGCATTTCGTCAAATTCCTACAGAACCACCCCTGGTTCGACCTGAAGTGGCTGGGAGCGAGCGACCGCTCCGCCGGCAAGCGGTATCACGAAGCCACCGCCTGGCGCCTGGCAGGCGCAACGCCCGAATCCGTCGCCGCCATGCTGGTCGAAGAATCGAAACCCGGCAGCGCGCCGCGGCTTCTGTTCTCCGCCATGGACGCCTCCGTCGCCACCGAGATCGAACGCGCCTTCGCCGAGGCGGGCCACATCGTGGTTTCGAACTCCAAGAACCACCGCATGGAACCGGACGTGCCACTGCTGGTCCCGGAAATCAATCCCGACCATCTGAAGCTGGTGCCCGGCCAGCAGCGCCGCCGCGGCTGGAAGGGACAGATCGTCACCAATCCCAACTGCTCCACGATAGTGCTGACCATGGCGCTCGGGCCGCTCAAGCCATTCGGCATCACGCGCGTCATCGCGACCACGCTGCAGGCCATTTCAGGCGCAGGCTATCCAGGCGTGCCGTCCATGGATATCAACGCGAACGTCATCCCATTCATCGGCGGCGAAGAAGAGAAAATGCAGCAGGAGACCCAGAAAATCCTCGGAGATTTCCGCGGCGACCATATCGAGCCCCTGCACGCCAAGGTCAGCGCGCATTGCAATCGAGTTCCAGTGGTCGATGGCCACACCGTCACGGTTTCGGTAGAGTTTTCCGCGAAGCCTTCCGAAGCCGATCTGCGCCACGCCCTCGAGACTTTCTCCAGCGTGCCGCAGCAGCGCCAGCTTCCCAGCGCGCCGCCCCACCCCGTGATCTACATGGAAGAGAAGGACCGCCCGCAGCCGCGCCGGGACGCCGAGCGTGAGCACGGCATGGCGGCGTTCGTAGGCCGCCTGCGCCCTTGCCCGGCGCTCGATTACAAGTTCGTGGCCCTGGCCCACAATACCGTACGCGGCGCGGCCGGAGCGGCCGTGCTGAACGCGGAGCTGATGCACTCGGAGGGAATGCTGGACTGATGATCGTCATGAAATTCGGCGGCACGTCGGTGGAATCGGCCGCCGCCATCGAGCGCGTCGCGTCCATTGTCAAAGCTCGCGCCAGCCGCCGGCCGGTAGTGGTGGTTTCGGCCATGGGCAAGACCACCAATCGCCTGCTGGCCATCGCATCCGCCGCCATCGAAGGCACCCGCGAGGAATACATCCGCCAGATACACGACCTGCGCGATTTCCACTCCCGCGAGGCGCGCCAGGTGGTGCCGCTGGCAGATCGAGCGGAGCTCGATCGCCTCCTCGACGAACACTTCCAGGAGCTGACCGAGCTCGTCAAGGGCTTGGCGGTGTTGGGCGAACTGACGCCGCGCTCCATCGACGCCATCTCCAGCTACGGCGAGCGGCTCTCCAGCTACATTGTGTCGCTGGCGTTCCGGCATTTCGGCATGGAAACCGCGCACCTGGATTCGCGCCAGGTGATCGTCACGGACAAGCGTCACACGCAGGCCGCGCCGCTCTATCCCGAAACTTACGCGCGGCTGGCCGCCGTGATCCCGGCCTTGGTCGAGAATAAGATCGTGGTGATGGGCGGCTTTATCGGCGCTACGCAGGATGGCGTCACTACCACGCTCGGCCGCGGCGGTTCGGATTTCACCGCGTCCATCGTGGGCGCGGGCATAGGCGCCGAAGAGATCCAGATCTGGACCGACGTGGATGGCATGCTCACGGCCGATCCCACAATACTGGCGGGCGGGCATCGCGTGAAGACCATCTCGTTCGCCGAGGCCGCCGAACTGGCCTATTTCGGCGCGAAGGTGCTGCATCCCGCGACGGTTGTGCCGGCCATCGAGAAGGATATCCCGGTGTTGATCTTGAATTCGCGCCGGCCGGAAGTGTCGGGCACGCGCATTGTGTCCGCGGCGGTGCCGTGCGGCAACGTGGTGAAATCCATCGCCTGCAAGCGCAAAATCACGCTCGTGAATGTACACTCGACGCGTATGCTGATGGCGCACGGCTTTCTGCGCCGCATTTTCGAAGTCTTCGATCGTCATGAGACGGCTGTGGACATGGTCTCTACCTCCGAGGTCAGCGTTTCGCTCACCATCGACACGACCGGGTCGCTGGGTGCGATTTGCGAAGAGTTGAGCCAATTCTCCGAAGTGTCGATCGAAAGCGGGCAGGCCATCGTCTGTCTGGTGGGGGATAATATCCGCTACACGCCAGGTGTGGCGATGCGCGTTTTCGGCGCGCTCGATGGCATCAACATTCGCATGATTTCACAAGGCGCTTCGCTGTTGAATCTGAGCTTCGTGGTGGCGGAGGCGGACCTGCATCGTACCATCGAGGCTCTGCACGGCGAGTTCTTCGCCGAGCTCGACGCCGAGGTCTTCGATGCCGCCTGAAAACAACCTGGCCATCGTCGGCTACGGCAAGATGGGCCGGCTCATCGAGCAGTTCGCGCCGGAATACGGTTTCACGGTGGCGCTGAAGCTCGACGAATTCAACAACACCGCGTTCGAAGGCGTAACGCCCGCCAATTTCCAAAACATCGATGTGGCGGTGGATTTCTCCATTCCCGCCGCCGTGGCCGAAAACGTGGAGCGCATGGCCGCGCTCGGCGTGAACATCGTAGTAGGAACCACCGGCTGGCTGAACGAACTGGAGCGCGTGAAAGCGGCCGTGGAGCGCCACGGTATCGGGCTGGTCTGGAGCCCAAACTATTCCATCGGAGTGAACGCCTTCTTCCGCCTGGTATCCGAAGCGGCGCGCCTGCTAGCGGACGAACCATCCTATGGCGCGTGGGCTTGGGAAATTCACCATTCGACGAAAAAGGATGCCCCCTCAGGCACCCTCCTGAAGTTGGTCGAAGACATGAAGAGGGCCGGCTACCAGCGTCCCATCGACGTAAGCGCCAATCGCGCCGGCGCCCATCCCGGCACGCACGAGATAGGCTTCGATTCGGCCGCCGACACGATCACATTGCGGCACACGACTCGCAGCCGCGAAGGCTTCGCCCGCGGCGCACTGAAAGCCGCACAATGGGTAGTAGGCCAAGAAGGCTTTCACGAATTCGCGGAAATTCTCTTCAAATGAAACCGCCGATACACGCCGACTCACCCCGATCTGTCCTGGTTTTATCCGCGTTCATCGGCGTGAATCGGCGTGCATCGGCGGTTGCTCTGTTTTATCCGTGTTTATCTGTGTCCATCTGTGGTTCCATCTTGGAGGTGGCGAATGTTTACGGGCTGCGGTACGGCGTTAGTCACTCCTTTCCGCGCAGACCAGTCGCTTGATGAACCGGCGCTGCGGCACTTGGTCCGCCGCCAGATCGATGCCGGTATCAATTTCCTGGTGCCCTGCGGCACTACGGGCGAAAGCCCCACGCTCGAGCGCGCCGAACATCTGCGCGTCGTCGAGATCGCGCTCGAAGAAGCCCACGGCAAAGTCCCCGTGCTGGGCGGCGCAGGCGGCTACAACACGCGCGAAGTCATCGAACTGGCGCGCGAGCTCGAGCAGATGGGGGTCGACGGCATCCTCTCCGTCACGCCCTATTACAACAAGCCCACGCAGGAAGGACTCTACCAGCACTACAACGCGATCGCCTCGGCCATCCGCCTGCCCATCATCGTATATAGCGTGCAAGGACGCACCGGCGTGAACGTGGAACCGGCCACGCTGGCGCGGCTGGCCACCATCCCCAACATCGTCGGAGTGAAGGAAGCCTCCGGCAACATCACCCAAATGGCCAGCGTGATTCACCAAGTGCCGCCGGAGTTCATCGTGCTCTCCGGTGACGATGCCATCACCCTGCCGCTGATGGCGCTGGGCGGCCGCGGCATCATCTCCGTAGCATCGAACGAAATCCCCGCGGAGATGGCGCAGCTCGCGCAACACTGCCTGGCCGGCGATTTCGAGAGCGCCCGCGCCCTCCAGCGCAAGTATCTGCCGCTGATGGAGATCAACTTCATCGAGTCCAATCCGATTCCGGTGAAAGCCGCCTTGGGGCTGATGGGCCTGCTCGAACCGGTCTACCGGCTGCCGATGGTTCCTCCCAAGCCGGAGAATCTCGCCAGGATTGAAAAGGTGCTGGCATCGGTCGGCCTGATGGGGAGAGTGCCCGTTGCAGGCTGAGCTCGAACGCCTCTTCGACCAGAAGCCCGAAGCTTACACCGAAGAGCACTTCCGCCTGTTCTACGAATTCAAGGACGCGCTGAATCGGGGCCGTATTCGCGCCGCCGAGCCGGATTCCGCGCAGTCCAGCGGCTGGCGCGTCAACGGCTGGGTCAAGAAGGGCATCCTGCTCGGTTTTCGCATGGGCAGCGTAGTCGATATGTCGATCGACAGCACGCGCCAGCCGTTCTTCGACAAGTCCACCTTTCCGGTGAAGCACTTTATTTTTCAAAGCGGAGTGCGCGGCATCCGTATAGTCCCCGGCGGATCCAGCATTCGCGATGGCGTCTACATCGGCAAGGGCGTCACCTGCATGCCGCCTATGTACATCAATGTGGGCGCGTATGTGGACGACGGCACCATGATCGATTCGCACGCGCTGGTGGGCAGTTGCGCGCAGATCGGAAAGAACTGCCACATCTCCGCCGCCTCGCAAATCGGCGGAGTGCTGGAGCCGGTGGGCGCGTTGCCGGTGATCGTCGAAGACGATGTCCTGGTTGGCGGCAACTGCGGCGTGTACGAAGGCGCCGTTGTGAAGAAGCGCGCCGTGCTGGGCACGGGCACGATTCTCAATCGCTCCACCCCGGTCTACGACGTGGTGCGAGGCGCGGTCTACAAGGCGACCGACGACGAACCGCTGATCATCCCGGAAGAAGCCGTGCTGGTGGCCGGCGCCAGAGCCATCACCAGCGGCCCCGGAAAAGACTGGGGCATCTCCGTCTACACGCCGGTCATAGTAAAATACCGTGACAGCCGAACCGACACCAAGATCCAACTCGAAGATCTATTACGATAGGCAACGAACCGGGCTCTTATCCGTGTGCATCTGTGTCCATCTGTGGTTCCATAGTTGTTTATGCCTTTCACACTCGATTCGAAAGTAGCCCTCATCACCGGCGCGGGACGCGGCATCGGCCGCGCCATCGCCGAGAAACTGGCGGCCACGGGCGCCGCCGTCATGATCAACGATCTGGACTCCGGCCCAGCCTCGGAAGCCGAAGCCGCCATCCGGCAGTCCGGCGGCCGCGCGGCGCAGTTTGCCGGTGACGTTACCGCTCCGGATTTTCCGCAGAAACTGGTGGACGCCACGCTCCAATCGTTCGGCGGCCTCGACATCATCGTCAACAACGCCGGCTACACTTGGGACAGCGTCATCCAGAAGACTACCGACGAGCAGTATCTCGCCATGCTCGGCATCCACCTGGTCGCGCCGTTCCGGATCCTGCGCGCGGCTTCCACGCACATTCGCGAGACCGCCAAGCGCGAAGCCGCCGAGGGCCGCCGCGTGATGCGCAAGGTGGTGAATATCACCTCCATCGCCGGGACGGACGGCAATGCCGGACAAGCCGGATACTCGTCGGGTAAGGCAGGCGTCATTGGTTTGACCAAGACCATGGCAAAGGAGTGGGGCCGCTACAACGTCAACGTCAACGCCGTGGGCTTCGGCATGATCGAGACGCGCCTCACGCAGCCGCTGACGAAGGAGGGCGCTACCATCGAGGTGCAGGGCCGCAAGATCGCCGTGGGGGTGCAGCCCGCCATGCTTGACGCGATCAAGGTCGTCTGCCCGCTCGGCCGCGCCGGCACGCCGCAGGAAGCCGCCGCGGCCGTGCTGTTCTTCTGCTCGCCGCTCTCCGATTACGTGACGGGCGAAGTATTGCTTTGCGGCGGAGGCATGCACTTCTGAGGCACTTCTGAGGGCGCCGTGTGTCGCGTATTGCTAGCGGACGATGATGTCCAGCAGCTCGGGATTCGCAAGCTGCTGTTGGAAGCCGCCGGCCACGAGGTCGCGATAGCGGAGGACGCACCGGAAGCCCGGCGCCTGCTCGAAGAGTTGCGGCCGGACGTATTGGTGATGGACCTGCACCTGCCGAAACTGAGGGACGGGCTCAGCTTGATCCACTGCGCTGGCCAGCAAGACCAGCCTGCCAAGATGATTGTGCTTTCCGGTTGGACCGAAGAGTTCTGCGATCTCCCGGAGGAGAAGCTCGTCTCCTGCGTGCTCGGGAAGCCGATACGGAACGAAAACTTGCTCGAGGCGATAAAGCAGGCGATGCTAGGTGCCTAGAGTGATGGCGCAGGCGGTTTCGCCTGCGTCCCAACTTACGGCTTCAATTTCTTGGCGCGCTCGTAATCCTCCAGCAGCCGTTTCGTGATCTTGTCGGCGACGTCCGCGCTGGCCCCGTGAAACTTGCCGCCTAAACTTTCCTGGGTGGTGGACCAGATCACGTCGCCGTCTTTGTTCACCAGCCGCACCGTCGCATTGGCCTCGTGCCGGCGCTCCACGGAGTGACTCGATTCGCTGTCCCCTGCGCCGATGCCCATCGTCCGGCCTGTCCGTTCTTCGGTGCGCGTGCCGCCGTGCATCACGCCTGAATCCGTCGCCTCATTGGTGCCCAGGCTACTGTGCACGTCCAGGCTATCGCTCGACGTGTGAATGTCGGTGAAAACCAGATCCTCGCCCGAGCCGCGCAGAATTGCATCGGCCCGGTCCTGATTCTCCGTGATCACGAACAGCTTCGAGTTCTGCAATGCGCTGATGATCATATCGCGCATTTGAGCCGCTGTTTCGCCGCCTCCGAACCGGTCCACAAAGACGCGCCGCAACGTGACCAACTGGCGCAAGCCGGCTTCTTCAGCCGCCTGAGGTTGGGCTGGGGATGGAGTCGCGGGGACAGAATCTCCCGGACCCGAGAGCAGCGCCGCCAGCACATAGGCCAGCATGACGCCTCACCCCCTGCCCCTGCGCGCGTCGTCATCCGTATACTCGATCTTGCGCCCGGTCTTGGCCTCCAGACCGGCGAGCACCGCGCGCACGTCGCTCTTGTTGACCTGGAACACCAGCGCCTGTTGCCGCCCATTGGCGTCGGTGTAGCCCACCGTCACAAAATGCTTCCTGGACTTGCTCAGCAGCATGAGAGGCGAAATCAGAATCGCCTCGGCGTAACGCCGGCCGACATGCTGCCCATATTCCACGGTGTTGACCTTGTCGTACGGGACATGCAGCGTCAGACGGCGCGTGATGAACAGCGCTTCCCCATCGCCGGTCAGGTCGATGCGGACATCGCACTTCGTCGGGAAGTCCGGGACCGTGCTCCCGGTCAATTCTGCGCGGGCTCCCGCCTCTCGCGCCGGCAACCGCGGCGCGAACACACCCGCTGCTATCAGCATGAGCGGCGCCCATGCTCGCTTCCATAGAATTATCATTACCCCAAGTAGTGGCGGCGAATTCCCGGTTATCTCAGGACACTCGCGGCGGCTACTTCGGTGCTTTGGTTTTCTCGGCTAGCAGGCGGTCGATCGCCACAGACAGGCCCTCGCCCTCGAAGATGTTCCGCGTGTCGAAATCATAGGCATAATCGTTGCGGATCATGCCATGGCCGTCGATTACGAACACGTGCGGAACATTGATCGTCGGGTTCTGCGGCGTCGCTTTGAGATAAGATACCGCCACCTGCCCGCAATCGAACAGTATCGGCGTGGAAATCTTGTGCTCCGCTGCGAAGCGAGCCACGGTGGCTTGCGTGTCCGGGGGTTCTACGATCGACAGCACAGCTACCTTGTCGCCGTACTTATTCCGCAGGTTCTCCAGGACCTCCGAGAACCGCGCGCAATGCGAGCAATTCGTCTGGATAATGTCGAGCAGGAGGATGGTGCCCCGGTAGTCTTGCGAGTCGTGCTGCTGCATGTGGAGATCCGGCAGTGAGAAGCCCGGAGCGCGCCGGCCGGATAACTCCCCCGAGGAAAACAGAAACGTTACGGAAACCAGGAAGCAGAGAAGCAATCGCATCAAGTCAAAGTTAACACGATGTTGTGCAGGCCTCGTGTGCGTGCCGCGCGCGGTGGGGCAGGCGCTTCCGCCCGCCAAGCCCGTTCATACCCCCGACCGCAGGCTGCGGTCAGGGTTGTGTCGGAAAGGCTATTTTCCGAAGCGCCTCCGTGTACGGCGGACGCGCCACGCCCCGCTCCGTGATAATGGCAGTGATGTAGCGGTGGGGTGTCACGTCAAAAGCCGGATTTTCGACCGGAGTGCCTTCGGGAGCAACCGCGGTCCCGAACACGTGCGTCACCTCGGCGTCCGGTCTGCGTTCGATGGGGATCTGATCTCCCGATGGCAGCGTCAAATCCAGCGTCGAGACCGGCGCGGCCACGAAGAACGGCACGTTGTTTTCCTTGGCCAGCACAGCCACGGAGTACGTACCAATCTTGTTGGCCACGTCGCCGTTGGCGGCGATGCGGTCGGCGCCCACCACTACGCAGCCGATGCGCCCGGACTTGAGAAAATGCCCGGCCATGTTGTCCGTGATCAACGTGGCCGGAATGTGGTCCTGCTGTAATTCCCAAACCGTCAAACGCGCCCCTTGCAGGAAGGGGCGGGTTTCATCGGCAAACACATCCACTTTCTTGCCGGCTTCCACCGCGGCGCGGATGACGCCTAGCGCCGTGCCGTATCCGGCGGTGGCCAGTGCACCGGCGTTGCAGTGCGTGAGCACCGTTTTGCCATCCGGCACCAACTCCGCACCGTGGCGCCCAATGGCTTGATTGATGGCGATGTCGTCCAGGCGGATCTGCTGCGCTTCGGCGGCCAGACGCTCGCGGATTTCGGCAATCGGACGGCCGCGCAGCGATTGATAGAGCTTCCGCATGCGATCCAGCGCCCAGAAGAGATTGACCGCCGTCGGCCGCGTCTGTGCCAGCGTCTCGCAGATTCGCTCCACTTGGGCGTCCAGGTCGCGCTCGTCGGCCCGCAGCACGCCCAGCGCCACCCCCATGGCGGCGGCCACTCCGATGGCCGGTGCGCCGCGAATGACCATGTTGCGGATAGCAGCCGCCACGTCGTCGAAGGTCCGGCAGGTGACGTATTCCTCGTGTAGCGGCAGGCGCGTCTGGTCAATCATGACGACTCCCGCCGGAGTCCATTGGATGGTCTCTACCATGTGTGGAACCCACAGGGTAGCAAACTGCAAACCTCGCCCGACGGTTGGCGCTCGTGCTGCGGCCCAGCCAGGACTGGGCGCCACCAGCCCTCGCCGCTGTGGATGATAGCGGGCATGCTGGAAGGGCTCGCCGCGCCTGAAGGCCCGTCGGCAGGCACGCCTGAGAGCGCGGACCGCTACACACTCACTACCGGACAGGGCGACTGCCGGATAATGGCGTACGCATTGGTGCGCAGCCTGCCAAAGACGCCGCCCGCCGATCCGCGCCCTATCACGAGCAGGTCTGCGTTCTGCTGGCCGGCGGTCTGGCAAACTACCTTTGGAGGATCGCCCGGCTCGACCAACAACTCCGCCTGCGTGCCGAAGCGCTGCTGCAGACGGACCATGTCCGCGCGCGCCGCTTGCTCCATCTCGTGGCGCCACTGCCCGTCCCCTTGATCGCTTTCCTTCGAGCAGGTGGTCGCGTGGACTACCGTGAGCCGCGCGCCGAACTCCTTCTGTATCCCGATGGCCCATTCCAGGGTCTTGCAGCTCTGCGGACCCAAATCGATGGCGCACACGATGTTCCGGAACGTCATGCACTGCTCCTGCGGCGCCTCTTCCAGGTGTACTCCCGTCCATACGGGGCAGTCCGCATCGTGCAGCACCTTGGCCGTGATAGACCCGAGGATGAACTGGCGGAACGGGCCGTACCCGTGGGTCGGCATTACGATCAGGCCGACCTTCTGCTCGTGCGCATAATCCACGATCTGCCGGGCCGCGTCCCCTTCCAGCACCACACGCCTGGCCGGCACACCCTTCAATTCATCGGCCAGAAAGGTCTCCAGCTCTTTCAAAACCTGGGCGCCGCGATTTGCGTACAACTCGGTCAACATCCCGCCGCCGACCTCCAGGGCGCCGAACTCATAATGCGGCGGAGTCAGAACATGCAACAACGTCAGCTCGGAGTGAAAATGATCCGCCAGCGTTTTGGCGTAACGGGCCGCTCCCAGCGACCGCTCCGAGAAATCCACGGGCAATAAGATCTTATCTAACGACCTCATAAAACCTCCTTCGCATCGCCGCGCCGGCGTGTCAGCGCGCCGCCGCGTCTCAGCGTGGCTCATTACTTCTGTGTCTTACTCTCCACGACGCCCAGGTCTGTCAGGATCTTGGGCGCCGGATCTTCCATCGCCAGCAGGTTATGGCAGGCATTGCAGTCCTGCGTCACCTTCCGCCCATCGGCGCTGGCGTGGCTATCGTCGTGGCATCGGAAACACCCCGGAAAATCGGTGTGCCCGATGTTGTTGGGGTAAGTCCCCCAGTTTACTTTCATCTCCGGAAATACGTTCTGGTTATAAAGCGCGAGCAACTTGCGCGCGGTCTTGTCCACCTCGGCCCGCCGTCCGGTGTAGATGGCCGGGTAGCTCTCCCGGTAAAAAGCTTCCAGAGCCGCGGGAATCTGTGCCGCCGCCGCCGCAGTGCTGGGGTAAGCTTTCCGCAGGATCTCCACGGCCTTCTTGCGGGCGAACGGCAGGTCCGCCGGAACGTCCCCTGCGAACATGGCCTCATCGACGGCCCGCTCCGGCAGTTTGTAGCTGTGCGAGGGGCGGTTGTGGCAATCCATGCAGTCCATCTCGCGCATCGACAATCCCTTGCCGTCCGCCGGCGTTCCTTCCGCGCGGTAGACTGTCTTTCCCGCGGGACCGTTGTATTCGATCCACGGGATGGTCTGGCGGGCCACGTCGGAATGCCCGTAGCGGATGCGCACGCCCGCACCCAGATGCGTCCCGTGTATCCCAATCCCCCGGTTGCCGCCGCCGATCTTCAGCAGCAGCACGGTCTTGGTGAGCGAATTCTTTTCGTCTTCGCCGAACTTGTTTATAACGATCAGGCGATCCTCGCCGTACTTCTGCGGCCAGTGGCAGCCTTCGCAAGTCTCGCGCGCCGGCCGCAGGCTCTTTACCGGCGTCGGTATCGGCGTCTCGTAGGTGTGGAACGTAACCGCGAACACCTGCCGGATTCCGGAGAGCTTGCTGCGTACAAACCACGATTCTCCAGGCCCGATGTGGCATTGCACGCACTCCACCCGCGAATGCGGCGAATTCTGATAAGCCGTGAATTCCGGCTTCATCACCGTGTGGCAGGTTTGCCCGCAGAACGAAACCGTCTCCATGTACGACACAGCGCCGTATGCAAGCTGGCTCGCAATCACGATGTTGGCGAACGTAGTCACGCCTATGAACGTCAGCAGCCGCCGGAATTCCGGGTGCTTGAAATTCAAAGGTGGGAAGCTGGCCGGATAGATGCCATGTTTGTGTTCCCGCTTGTTGCGCGCGTAAATTCCCAGCGGAATCAGCACCAGTCCCAGAAAGAAAAACACCGGCAGCAACAAAAACGCCAGGATTCCGTTGTAGGGGTTGTGCACGTCCCCGCGCAGCGTGGTCGGCAGCAAGAACAGCCAGAAGACAGTCGCGGTGGTGACCACCACCACTCCGATCAGACTCAGCCAGTTGTTGGAAAGATGGACGAGTGGCGAAAGCCCGGCAGGCCACTTGTTCGCCATACGTTGTTCGATCATTTAGCTATTATCCGGCCTTCGGAGGTCGCCTCGGCTGGGTCCGGTTCCTGTGGCTCCGGTCCCTCTGGCTCTGGTTCCGAAGCGTGATCCTCCAGCTTCTTTACGCTTATCCCCGTCAGCCACGCCGTGTCCATCGGGTAGACGTCAGGATCGAAGATCACGGTGTAGAAATGCCAGACAACGATTGCCAGCGTGGCCAGCACCGCTTCGTAAAAGTGGACGGAGGTAGCTACGTCCAGCCAGACCTTTGGAAACAAGGAAAGCATCAGGTTGTTGCCCCAAAGCATCAGGCCGGTCAGGATCATGACCATCGCGCCCCACACCACGGCCCAGTATTCCGCCTTCTCGATATAACTGTGGGGCGAACGGCCCGGGGGCGCCGAGCGCAATCCTACGTTATAAGCGAAATTGGCAAGCGCTTCGCGCGCGTCCGCAGCCTTGGGCAGAAGCTGTTTCCAATGGCGCCGCAACCGGTGGTTGGCCCACAGCGAGATGGCGTGCGTCAACGCGACCATGATGAAGACCACGGCTGCGATGCGATGCACGACGCTGCGCAGGTTGCCCTCCTTGAGCAGCAAAGGCCGCGCCCACCATTGATCCGGATACTTCAGCGCGAATCCGGTCCAAACCAGCGTCAGGAACGAAATCACCAGCAGGGCGTGCTGCAGGCGCTCGAACGCCAGCATACGCACGTTCGGCCGGCCGGGCAGTTCGTAACGGTTCGACTGCCGCGGAACGCCAGCGCTGGCTCGCAGCCGCAGCAGCTTGCGTATCCAGTCGCCGCCGTTGTGCAACAGCATGAGGCCGATGGTCAGCGGGATCGCCAGCAGGTAGAACTGCCGCACCCAGCGCATGGGCGCCGCCTCCCCCTGACCAGCCGCGACGTGCACCCGGCTGATAGCGAAACGCCTCCCGGCGCCCTGATGGCACTTGCCGCAAGTCAGCGCCAGGTTTTTAGGGTTGATGGTCGATCGCGGATCCGATGACGGCAGAATATTGTGTACGCCGTGGCAGCTTGCGCAGTTGGCCACGGTTTCGTTGCCCTCCTTGGCCGCTAGGCCATGGAAGGACGCATCGAAGCTGACCACGCGGTCCACGGGTAGTCCGAAACGGCGCGACAACCGCACGTCCCCATGGCAATTCCCGCAAGTATCCCGGATGTTCTCGGCGTGAACCGATGAAGCTTTGTTGGAAGGCGCCAGAATCGAGTGCTCGCCATGACAGTCGGTGCAGATCGGCGCCTGCGTCATGCCCTTGGCCAGCGCCTGTCCATGCACGCTCGCGCGGTACTGGTCGAGCACCTCGCTGTGGCACATGCCGCAGGTTTCCGGCACCTTTGCGTGGAAGTCCGCGGACTTGGGCCTCAGCAGCTCATGCGCGGCGCCGTGGCACAAGGCGCAATCCGGCGCGGCCGCATTGCCATTCTTGACCGCCTGCCCATGCACGCCACGCTCGTAATCCACCGACTCCCCCTTGTGGCACTGGCTGCAGGCAGGCTTGGGGATATCGGCCGGATGCGGATATTCTTCATGTTTGATGTGGCAGGAGGCGCAGGCCAGCTCTGCATGGGCGCTCTTTACCAGCTTGGCGCCTTGATCGCCGTGGCAGGCAGTGCACGCGGAGTTATCCGCCGCGTGCGCCGGAAAAGGAGCGGCGGCCCCGCACAATATTAAGCCGGCCGCAGCCGCACAAATTCCTCCTCCGATCCTGCCTGCCCGGCTCATAGTGCGGCATCCGATCAGTAGGTTGGAACAGTATTCCAGACCTGGTAAAGGTAGATGGCTGCCAGGGCCAGGCCGAAGACCACCGCGGCGACTGTAAGGGTCTTGCCCCAACGGTCGATCAGTTCCAGCCGGTGGGCCAAAGTGATCTGGTCCGAAGCCATGCCGCCCTCCAGGTGGATCGAATCGTCCTCACGGCTTGTGACTGCTCTCCGGTAGAGGATCAGGAATAACACGACGAGGGCCAGTACAGCCCAGAAAACCGCGTATGGCAGTAAGTTGACGTTCATAAGTAACCTCCAGTTCTAAAATTCCGTTTACTACAAGCTAGCCGGGAATCTGCACGAAGCCCGCGCGGCTGAAAGTCTTACCGGTGGCTTCTTCGATGGCTTCCACGACCAGCAGCAGATACGCATCCAACGCACACTGTACTTGCTGGCGGAGCCCGCAACTACCGTCGCTCTCCTGGGCCGTGCACACGGTGCAGACGTTCCGCCGGATCGCGTTGATGTAATCCTGGAGATCTTCGCTGTTGGTCGACTCAATGGCTTCGGCCACCTGCGGAAACAGCCGGAACAGCGCGCACTGGGCCGGTTCCTCCAGCCCGCACGTCCCATCTACCTTCCGGTCCGAACACACCCTGCAAATTCGATCGCGGACTACTGCTTCCACCTCGGCCAGAGAGCGGTCCATGGGAACTTCCTCCTTAGAAAAGACCCTACTGCACGCTGGAGTCCATGCTCCAAACAGCTTCAACTATTGTGTTTTGCAACGTTTTGCGCCCACCAGGCGGGAGTCTGGGGATATTGACGCAGCACAGGCAGGCCGATTGGGGGAAATACCACTCAGTTCAACGGCTGGATGCGGCTTGGGAACCCGCAGAGCCGCTGCCATGATCGCCAGTAGAACCGTAGTGAAGGGCTCGTTCGCCGACACCAGGGACACGATCCCCGCATCCCAGGCGTGCGACAGGTAGTCGGGGTCCTTGCGGGTGATCAGAACCACCCGCTCCGGATACGGCAATGGCAGCCGCACCCGGTTGAGCGACTCCTCATCCATGACCAGGACGCAGCCTGCGCCCGGGTCCGGCGCGTCGACACTCTGCACGTGCCACGGGCCGCTACGGACCAGCGCATCGCGTAAAGCCGCCGCGTACGCCGAGTCCACCATCGCGAGCTGAACCGTTTGCATCATGCCCGCTCCAATCCTGGAGCCCCAGCTACTTCTTCTCGTATCCGTCCAGGGACTTGTTGTGATCTCTGAAATATTTACCGGCTTCAGTCAGTTCCTTGGGTTTCGCCTTGGAATCCACGTGGCAGAATGCGCATGCTTTCTTGGTCATCTTCACGTACTCCGGCTTGCCATAGGACAAGGTGGAACTCACCAGGAAGCCGCCCAGCAGGATCGCGGCCGGAACGGCGTATTTGATCTTCACCATGAAACCTCCAAACCGCCAGTCTGCAATTGGATCACCACGGTACACCGCGCCGGATTCGGTCCTGTGCTGTGTGGCTTGCGCAGAAGCGCCTCTCCCTTCCCCTCCGCGACGGGTGTATTGCCCCCTCAACTCTCCGATCCTTTGGGCCAATTAACCCAAGTCGTTTATAATGAAATGAAAGCTATCCAGATGTCCAAGCTGACACCCGACTGGCAAAAGGCCAGCATCCTCGAAGCTGTCTTCGATCAATTATCGGATGCGCTGGTCCTATATTCGCCGGATTTCACCATAACCGGTGTGAACCGGGCTGCCGAAAAACTCTTCGGCATGACCTCCGAGGAGATGATCGGCCGGCATTGCCAGGAGGTCTTCCGCTGCGGTGTCTGCGAGCCGGGCTGCGGAGTTCTGGTCGGGCTGAACCAGGCGCCCGGCGCGCCGCATTGCACCATCCGCCTGCACACGGATAACGGTCTGGAGCGCCTGGTCGTCATGCGCACCACTCAGATGTTCAATGGCAACGGCCACCTGGAAGGCGTCGTGGCCACCATCAAGGACGTCACCGACGAAGCCGCCCCGCAGAAGCGCGAAGTAATCGCCGAATCGCCCCTCATGCGCGAGGCCCTCAATTTCGTGCGCCGCGTGGCCGCCAGCGAAGCCACCACCATCCTGCTCGAAGGCGAGAACGGCACCGGCAAGGATCTGGTCGCGAAAACCCTGCACTACCAGAGCGTGCGCCAGGCCGAGCCCTTCATCGCCATTAACTGCGCCGCTATCCCGGAAACGCTGCTCGAAAGCGAATTGTTCGGTTACGAAAAAGGGGCGTTCACGGATGCGCGCGCGCAGAAGCGCGGCATCTTCGAACTGGCCGACAAAGGCACGCTCTTCCTGGATGAAGTCGGCGAAATTCCGCTGATGCTACAGGCCAAGCTCCTGCGCGTGCTCGAGGACCAGAGCTTCCGCCGCCTGGGCGGCCTCAAGGATATCCAGCTCGACTTGCGGGTGATCGCCGCTACCAATAAAAATCTGCGCGAAGCGGTGAAGGAAGGAGCCTTCCGCCAGGATCTCTACTTCCGGTTGAACGTCATCCAGATCGTCATCCCCCCGCTGCGGGACCGTCCGGAAGACATCCTGCCGCTGGCGCGCTTTTTCATCGAGCACTACAACCGCAAGTTCCGCCGCGGCATAGAAGGCGTCTCGCCCGCCACCGAGCAGTTGTTGCTGGCGCACGACTGGCCGGGCAACGTCCGCGAGCTGCGCAACGCCATCGAGCGCGCCATGATCCTGGAGGAATCCACCTACATCGCGCCGTCCAGCTTGCCTATGGCTATCACCCGGCCGGACGGTTCCATGGCCCCGGCGGCGCCCCGCACGGAAATCCCCACCGAGGGTCTCTCGCTCGAAGACAACGAGCGCATGCTACTGGCCCGCGCTCTGGAAAAAACCGGCGGGAACCAGACCCAGGCGGCGCGGTTGCTGCGCATTACGCGGGACACGCTGCGGTATAAGATGAAGAAGTTCAACTTGCGGTAAGTGCGTACGTCGCCCTGGGCGTTCCCAAAAGAGAGATCCGGTGGAGTTATGACGGCCCCGCGATATTCCGCGCGGCCCTCTCGCCAGCTCCAGTCGCGATTCACGCCGCTTGCCAGGGGGCCATAGCGTTGTCGCACTTATTGCGCGCCCCGACGGATGGTTGAGTTCATCGCCGGCAATCGGACTTGCTTGCCGGATGCCTTCTCGATCGCCGGCGTTCGCCAGCCGTCAGCCCATACGGGTCATCCACCAACCTGTCAACGGGGTCAGGTCATTGCTGGTGGCTGGTTTGGTAGTGGAGCTTGAGCAGGTCCAGGCCGAAGTCTCCGTTGAAGTCGCGCCAGACGGAGTGGATGTGGTTGGCCTCGTTCTGGGTGTCGTCGTACTCGATCAGAAATGTGGGGGTCTGCACGCGGTAATAGTGCGGCTCCCCTTTCTCGATGCCGCCGGCCCAAGCGAAGTAAATGTCCGTTCCGGCTTTCTGTATCTGCTCTTCGCGCGATTGGGCGATCTGCTCCGGCATGTTACGCGCATATTCTTCGAGCAGGGCCATCAGCAAGGAGAGCTGTTTGGGATTCATTTTGGA
>Ga0181518_10000163_pt1 | contig 75706 bp, 52 predicted proteins | sample PEATcosm2014_Bin_28_FD_119751 | JGI IMG/M metagenome (GOLD analysis project Ga0181518, IMG submission 119751) | Peatland microbial communities from MTU Mesocosm Facility, Houghton, MI, USA - PEATcosm2014_Bin01_60_metaG | ecosystem: Environmental > Terrestrial > Soil > Wetlands > Peat | place...
CAGGAGCCCGAGGACAAGCACAACTTTGACATCGTCAGCCACAACGACACCGGCTGGGTGTTCGGCATTCCCGTTTTCTATTGGCCGGGAATCTGGGGCACTTTCAACGACAATCCGCTTCCCCTCCGCAATTTTTCATCCGGCAATTCCAGCCGCTACGGCTTCACTGTAACTACCGACTGGGGATTGTTTGAAACGCTCGGCCAGGAACCGCCCAAGGATTTGGACATTTCCTTTCCGCTCAATTACCTCTCGGATCGGGGATTCGGCGGCGGGATCGACGGCACGTACAAGGGCGGATTCATCACCGACTCGGCCCAACCCTGGGATTTCCAGGGTGACTTCAAATCCTTCATGATGAACGACAAGGGCGTCGACCAGTTGGGAGGCAGCCGAAATAACGTTGATCCCCCCACCGAACTCCGCGGTCGGTTTCTCTGGCAACACCAACATTTCCTCCCCGACGACTGGCAGGTCCAGGTGCGCGTCGGCTACCTGTCCGATCCCACGTTTCTCGAGGAATATTATCAAAACGAATTCGACAGCGGCATGCCGTACGACGCCGAGTTCTACGCCAAGCGGCAACGGGACACCGAGGTTTTGACCTTCCTCGCTGAAACCGATACCACCCCCTTCATCACCAACGCCGACCGCCAGCAGGAGCAATTCGACGTCGCACGACTCCCCGAAATCACCTACCAGCGCATCGGCGACAGCTTCGCCGACGATCATCTCACCCTTTACAGCAACAACAGCGCCTCGGCCCTGAAATTCGACCAAAGCAATTTCTCCCTGCAACAGCAGGGTTTTCCCTCGGGGCTTTCCCCCGGCCTACCATCCGAGGGATTGACCGGCCTGGCCAACGATTTCGTCTATCGCGGCGATACCCGGCAGGAAGTCGATTGGCCGTTTTCGGCCGGTCAATTCAAATTCGTCCCTTACGTCATGGGCCGCGTCACCGCCTACTCCACCAGCCCCGAGAGCGGCGGCCAGACCCGTCTGTACGAAGGCGCGGGATTGAGGTTGACCACCAGCTTTTGGCGCATCGACGATTCGATCGATTCCGATCTCCTCGACCTCCATCGCATCCGCCACGTCATCCAGCCGGAGATCAACCTTTTTACTTCGGGCACCACCGTTGACCAGAATAAGCTGTACGACTTCGATCCCAACGTCGACGCCATCACCGACATCACCGGCGCCACGATCACCCTGCATCAACATTGGGAAACGATGCGCGGCGGGCCGGGCCGATGGCAAAGCGTCGATTTCCTGGACCTCGATCTCGAGGGCGACTTTTATGCCCACCAGCCGCCGCCGGCTCTGCTTAACCCCGTCTCATTCCGCGGCCTGTTCTTCCCGTCGGAGCCGGAAACCTCCGTCCCGCGCCAGGCCCTCAGTGCCGATCTCACCTGGCACATCGCCGATGACACCGCCTTCCTCTCCGACATCCAGTGGAATCTCGACACCCACGAAACCGCCATCGCCGAGGCCGGCCTGGCCATCAACCGCGGCTCGCGGCTCAGCTATTACATCGGCGACGCCTACATTCAGGCCCTTCAGTCGCAGGTGTTCACTTTCAACGCCAGCTACAACCTCACCGCCAAATATGCGATGAGCCTCTCGGAGTCCCTGAATTTCGGACCCGGCCGCGCCGCCGTTACCTCTATATCCCTCACTCGCCGGTTTGACGTGTTTGCCCTCTCCGTCTCGGCTTACCACGACGGGATCAATAACATCAGCGGCTTCAACGTGAATTTCTTCCCCTCCGGCCAGCCAGGTTTCTCCACCCCTTGGCGCGTAAACCAGTAATCGCCCCCTAAAATGAGAACGCCCACGGCGCTGCCGTGGGGCATTCACGCTGAATTCTTCGAGCTTTCGCTACCGATCTATTTCCTCTTCCCGAACCGCTCGTCGGCCGTCTTCCAGTTCAGGACGTTCCACCACGCCGCGATGTAGTCCGGGCGGCGATTCTGATACTTCAGGTAATATGCGTGCTCCCAAACGTCCAGGCCAATCACCGGATAAGCCCCGTCCATGATCGGGCTGTCCTGGTTGGCGGTCGAGATGATCTCCAGCTTCCCGGCCTTTTTGATCAGCCACGCCCAGCCTGAGCCGAATCTCCCGGTCGCCGCAGCAGCGAATTTCTCCTTGAACTGCTCCAGGGAACCGAACGTGTTGTTGATTGCGGTTGCCAGTTGCCCGACGGGCGTCGCACCCGGCTTGCCGGCGGGATTCAGGATTTCCCAGAACAGCGTATGGTTGTGATGCCCCCCGGCGTTGTTCCTGACGGGGGTCTTGATCCCCTCGGGAACGATCGCCAAGTTCCCCGCCAACAGCTCTTCCAGCGATTTGTCGCCGAGCTGCGGGGCCTGTTCCAGGGCTTTGTTCAGATTATTTACGTATGCCGCATGGTGCTTTCCGTGATGGATTTCCATCGTAATCTTGTCAATATGCGGCTCAAGGGCGTTGGACGGGAACGGCAGCGGCGGAAGTGTAAATGGCATGAATAGCCTCCTTCGCCTAAACAGTAGCCCAACGCAAAAGACTCGTCAACCCATGTAATTGCAGGGGGTTGCCGATGCCAGCCTCCAACGCATTTCCGTGTCCTATCGTGACTTACGGTTTTGATTCCAGCCAAATCCCCGCAACGTCCGAATAAATTAGGTAAATGGAGACTCTCCGTGTTGCCGGTAGCCGATCTCGTACGCTTTGTGCTTTGACGTGCTCATCGCATACCTTTAGACTATCGGATTGCAGGCACGCATGATTGTTGATTGTCACACACATATTTGGCAATCCCCGGATCAGCTTGGGCAGCTTGATTTGGGCGAGGCTCCCCGCGCGGGGGCCAAGCGGTCCCTCCGTTTTTCGCCATCGGGCAAATCCCAATGGCGAACCGTCCCCGCCGCTGACCCCGATCACCATTGGGCCGAATCGGCCGTCGTTGATAAATCCATCGTTCTGGGGTTCAAGAGCAAATACCTCCAGGCGGAAATCCCCAATTCCTACGTCGCCGAATATGTCAACCGGTTTCCCCAGAAGCTGATCGGATTCGCCGGGATCGATCCCACCGAGCGGTCCGCCCTGGACGAACTGCGGGCCGCGCGCGATCACCTGCTCCTTCGTGGCATCACCCTTTCCCCCGCCAATCAGGACTTTCATCCCTGCGACACCCGCGCCATGCGGCTCTATGCCGAAGCCGAAAAGCTTGCCATGCCCATCCTGGTTCACCCCGTCGGCCAGTTCACCGAGCAAAGCAAGCTGGAATTCGCCCGGCCCAATCTATTTGACGAGGTCGCCCGCACCTTTCCAACGCTGCGAATCATCTTCGCCCAGTTGGGCCAGCCCTGGCTTGAGGAAACCATCTGCCTCCTCGGCAAACACACCAACGTCTATGCCGATGTCAGCGGGCTTTTGTCGCGCCCCTGGCAGGCGTACAACGCCCTGGTGGCCGCGCACGAGTCGCAAGTCATTGAAAAATTGCTCTTTGGAAGCGACTTCCCCTTCACTTCCATCACCGAGTGCATCGAGGCGCTTTACAGCATTAACCAGCTCGCTCAGGGAACCAATCTCCCGGTTGTACCGCGAGAATCTCTTCGCGGAATCGTCGAACGCGATGCCCTTGGATTGCTTGGATTGGCGTAACGGAGGATCCGCGGTTGCAACCCCTATCCATTGACCAGTCTGGGTTTCGCTTTCTCCTCCGGTCCATTCTGCCAATCCTGGCCGCGGTGATTCTCGGCGGATGCTCCTCCGACCAGGGCAATTTGCACCTGCTCAGCCTCGACCAGAAGCATGAGTTTTCCCAAGCTTTTACCCGGGCGTATCTCGACCGCAACGATGCCGGTGATGCCGACATTGTCCTGGTGCAGGACAATCCATCTCAGCCGCAGCGTCTCGACGGTTGCCTCATGCCCCGACAACTCGTGCACATCCGCGTCTTCTGGACGCCGATGAGCGGCGTCAAGGCCGATCACCCCGCCAACACCAATGCCTCGATCCACTGGTGCTTCATCTGTGATGAGGCCAATCGGGCGGGCGTGATTGAATACTGCGGATCGGGACTGGTTGAACTCGACGATTCTTCCAGCGGCGCTTCCGTGACCATCCGCAAGGCTTGGATGAAAGAAACGTGCCATCGCGGCCAATTGGTCGACCCGCTGGGGCCTTCGATTCTCGAAGGCTCATTCCACGCCGAGCACGATCCCGCACAGGTCAGGGCCGTCATGGCCCAGATCAAAGCCGCCGCCGGCAGCAACACCGACGCCCAAGTCAACGCGGTTAACCCCGTCCACTGAATTCGCGGCCTGTCGCAGGGAATTCAAAACATTCCATTCACCTTCCGCAGCCGCTCGGCCGCATCCTTATACTTCGGCGAAATCCCGACCGTTTTTTCCAGTTCGATCTTGGCATCCGCCCAGTCCCCCTGCTGCTGATATAAAACTCCCAGGAAATAGTGGGCCTCCACGTCCCCGGGATTGGCCTTGATTGCTGCCACGAAATCATCCTTCGCATCATTCCAATCCTCCCGCCGCGCCCGAAGAGTCCCTCGTTCCACGAGAAGATCCGCCGCGACGTCCGGATATTTGGGCAGGGCCTCGGTGTACAGTTGCTCGGCCGCCATCGGATTGCCCAATCGCTCCAGCGACTGGCCGATGGCGAAGACCGCCTCGCTCACGCGCGGTTCCATCGCCAGCACCGTCTGGAATTCCTTTAACGCTTGGCTTGTTGCCGCCATTGACTCGACCGATCCTCGTGGAAAATCAAGGCTCGCCTGCGCCCACGCCTCGCCCAGGTTGACCCGTGCCCGCGTGTTGTCCGGACGCTTGGCGACCGTGTCCGTCCAAATATCCAGGGACGTCGCATACTGATCGTTCCGGCCCATGGTCAGCCTGACCAGCACCACGATCAGAATGCAACCCGCGATCCCCGCCGCCCAACGCACCGGTCGCCGCCGGCCAACCATCCCCCATCCGCACACAACCACCAGACACGCCAGCGCCGCCAGCGGCAAATACATCCGCTGCTCCGCCGCCGCTTCCTGTTTGATCGGCAGGATGCTCGACGTTGGCGCCAGGATCAGAAAAAACCACGCGCCCAGAAAGCCGAGCCATGGCTTGTATCTCACCGCCGCCAGCGAGCCGATCGCCAGCGCCAGCACCCCCCAGCCCTGCCATGAAACATCCGCCCAGTGCCGCGCCATCGGCCAATCGTAGTAATCCAATGTCAGGTCCGTCGGCCAGAACGCCAGCCGAAGATAACGAGCGATCACATTCAACTCCGTTCGCGTCCATTCGATTGGAGAAATGCCCTGATCGAACCCAGCCAGCCCTTCGCCGTGACCCATGTGAAGCGACACAATCAGGACCACCCATGTCCCGGCCATGCCGATATAAATCTTCCATCGAGCCTTCATTGCCTGTCTGAATGTTCCCGCCAGAAATGTGCGGTCGTAAAGAACAGCCAGCAACGGGGCAACGACGGCAATCTCTTTACTGGCCATCCCCAGCGCGCAAGCGATAACGGCCATGATTCCCCAATATTTGCCGCCGCCGGCTGACCGCATCACGCAATAGACCGATGCCAGCAGAAACAGTCCTGCCAATGCTTCGGACCTCTGCACGATGTACGTCACGGATTGCGTATCCAGTGGATGCGCCACCCACACCGCCGCGACCATGGCCGCCAGCCAGTTCGCCGAATCGCCAAAGCGGCCCCCCCAAATCTCCTTTCGCAAGAGCGTTCGGCGAACGATTCCGTAAAGCAGCATTGCCGCGCTCAGATGAATCAGCAGATTGGTCAGGTGATACCCCTGGACCGTCAGCCTGCCGATGGCATAATTTGCCTCAAAGCTGAAGATCACCAACGGCCGGCTGGCGATGGACGTTGGTCCAGGCGAAGCGAATTTGAACGGATTCAAGCTACAAATCTGCGGGTTCAGCACGATCGCAGCCCTATCGTCGAAAATGAACGGACCTTCCAGGCTGTTGGAATAGGCGATCGCTCCGATGCAGATCACCAGCAATGGCGCCATCCACCGGGCGCGGCCAACATTGGATTCCGCTTGGTTCATTGCGATGGCTCGCTTGGATGCCTAACCGCCTGGAAATCCGCCTGGGCGCCGGCGCTGTCACCACGCGCCGTGCGCAGCCGCCCACGCTCCAGGTGCGCCTCTTGCCAAAACGCCGGCAGCCTCGCCATCTCGCGAGTATAAAAATCCTCCGCGGCAACCGGATCGCCCGATTCGATCAATGCATGTCCCAGCGCACTGGCGGCGGCGTAATAATCCGGCTCAAGTTCCAACGCCTTTCGGAATTCCCCCACGGCCTGGGCCGGCCGGCCCATCTCCATCCGCGTGAAGCCGAGATTGAAATGGGCCCGCGGATTCAGCGGGCGAAGCGCGACGTTGTCCGACCAGATCAATTCCGGATTCTCATACTCCGCATTGCGCAGAAACGTGCGCGTCGCCAGCAGCCCCACCACTACCGTGACGAGCAGGCCCGCAACCCACGCCCCCGCGCGGCAGGCTTCGCCTCCGCCCACGCCGCGCGATAACATGATCCACCCCCCCACCACCGCCAAAACCACCAGCGCCATCGACGGCAAATACATCCGGTGCTCCGCCGCAATCTCGGTGAAAACCGGGACCACGCTCGACGACGGCGCCAGGATGATGAAGAACCACGCCCCCAGAAATCCCAGCCACGGCTTCCACCACAGCGCAACGGCAAAGAATAATATCGACAGCGCCACCACTCTCCCGCCAACGCCGACTTGCGACCAACCGTGCGCAATCGGCCAATCGTAGTAATCCAGCACCAGGCGGCCCGGCCAAACTTCAAGCGCAACGTAATGCGCCATCACGCCAAGCTGCGTCAACACATAATCCACCGGCGGGACGTTCCCCACCGACAAACCCCTCGCTCCGGAGGCAATCACCCCGAGCGGAATCACCCATGTCACCGCCAGGCCGAGATAGAGCGGCCAGCGCGTTTTCCACGCCGTTGCGAATGAGCGGGAAATAAACGTGCGATCGTAAACCAGCGCCACCAGCGGCGCGGTGGCCACCGTCTCCTTCGTTCCCATTCCTAGCAGACACGCGGCAATCGCCGCCAGCTTCCAATCCCGGATCAAACAGTAAATCACCAGCAGATAAAATAGCCCTGCCAATGATTCGGCCCTCTGGACGATGTAGCTGACCGCCTCGGTATTCAGTGGATGCACCAGCCAGACCGCCGCGACCGCCCCGGCCAGCCAAGGCGCCGAGTTTTGAAATCGATCTCCCCAGAACTCCCTCCGCTGAAGGTTCCGGCGCACAATCCCGAACAAAACCGCGCCCCCGGCCAGATGAATCAGCAGATTTGTCGCATGATAAGCCTCGACGCGCAACCCGCCGATTGCGCGATCCACGGCAAAGCTAACCCGCAACACCGGCCGGCCCGAAAGGGTCGTCGGCGCATCCGACCGCGGGTTGTTACGGATGGCATCGATGTCATCAAAAATAAACGGCCCCCGAAAACTGTTGCTGTACGCCGCCAACCCGCACAGAAGCGCCAAAACCAGCGGCGTCCCCCGCCAAATCGGTGGTTTCGCCGTCGTAGTCAATTCCGCCATCGCTTTCATCTCATCGGCACGCGACGCCGCCGTCAAGCATTCCGAGCGGCCGCACTTGTGCACCGTTTCCGATTTCCCTTCCGCCGCGGGGTCTCATAAAATCAAGCCATGCTCCACGATTCCGAATTCGCCCGCCGCGCCGAAACTGGGATACAAATCCGCCCCGGCGCAATCCGCTTGAAGTGGGACTTGACCGAGCTTACTACCTCCGATGGGCATCTGGCGCGCGGAACTTTCACCAGCAGCGCCCGCGCTTTGCCTGAGCCGAATGAATTGAAGATGCTCGACGAGGCCCTGCTTGGCTCCCGGTCCGTTGTCACCTTGGCTGATGTCGTCGCCCATTTCGCGCAAGCGATTTCAGCGGCCGCGCGAAAACATGCCCGCGGCGTCGATGCCCAAACTCTGCTTGCGGACGAGGGTAAACAAGCATTAACCACCGCGTTGATGCAGTCTGCCAGCGCCGTCGCCTTCTGCTGCGGCATCGAAATACTTCCGCCGGCCCAGGTCGATCTGGATTGTCCGACCCTCCAGCGCCAGCGGTTTGAAGAGATGCAGCGACAATCCGCCCAGCGCCGCGCCGCCGATCAGGTGAATCATCTCCGCCGTTCGGCGGAGTTGTTCGGGGAATTCGAAGCGATCCGCGCCGCCGCGCCGCAACTGTCGCCCGGCCAGGTCCTGAGCCGCATCACTGTCGCCGATCAGGCGGACGTTTTCCGCGCCGCCGTTTTGGCGTCGGCGGAAAAGCACGCGGGGGCCAAGCTCTGGGCGGTCGCGGGAAACAACCTCGTGCAGATCGACAGCGGCGAATCGACCCGCCCGGAAATTTTGGATGTCCCCCAGGACCTCGGACCGCTTCGCAGCGTCCGCTCTGACGGCACCGGCGGACTGCTCCTCGGCTGTCGCGCGGGCGTCCTGCGCGTGAATCCCGCATCGCCCGCCGATGCCGCTCAATACCGCGATCCGGAAACGACCAGCCAACTCGGCTTCAACGCCGCCGTCATTCTCGGCGATTGCATCTGGGCCGCGCATGGCGAAGCCGGTCTGGTTTGCTGGAACCTGGATCAGCTCGACAAGCCGCGGTCTGCCGTTCGACCCGGGTCATCGAAGATCGCCGGATTCGCCCCGAGGAACCTGGTCCGATTCGATGCCAATCGCCTGATCCTCAGCAGCGGCCGGCAATTGTTCGCGGCCTCCCAAGACGGCGCCCTGGCCCCGCTCGCCCCTCTGGCCGATGCCGACATCGTCGCGATTTATCCCCAGCCGACCCGCATCCTCACCGCGCACGCCGATGGCCAAATCTGTTCCTGGAACGCGGACGAATTGAAGCTGGACTGCCAACAACGCCGCGCCGGCCGGATCAATGCCGCGACGGTTTTGCCGTGGCTCGGCGATGCCCGGCTCCTGCTGGCGACGGAAGATGGACCCATCATTTGTCTCGGGCCGGACGATGAACTGTTGACCCAGTACTCCAGCCCATATCAAGGCCTGCGTATCGCCGCCGCCGCGGCCGATGCCGTCGCGGCCGTCACTTCCGACCGCCAGCGCTTGATTCTCTGGCACTCCTGGGACGGCCGAATGCCCTATGCCGATCTCTATCTCTACGGCCTGACAAAGCACCGCATCGGCGATATCGCATTTGTTTGATGCAATATCCATCGGAAGACCTTGACCTAAAGACCTTCCGATCGTAATTTCATGTCCACAATTGGATTGGAAAGGACGGTCAAGGATGGCCAAGGGTAAACGCGCGGTCGCGCTGTTTGAAGTTATTCAAAAGGACAAGCGATTCGGACCCAAAACGCCGGAGGTTCGAAAAGAGCCGGCGGCGGATTTCTCGCCGCAGATGGCTGAAAAGGCCGTCGGTCTCTGGCGAAAACACCATTCCGACCCCGAAACTTGGTCCGACTCCACGGCGAAGATCGGCCAATCATTTTCCGCATTGGTGTCGCAAGTGAAATCCGCGCGCCGCGCCGCAGGCGCGCGCCTCGCCAGCGCCGCACGCGACCTCCGCATTTGGATGATTCGCACCAACGGCTTCGTGCCCGGCGCGGCGGCGGCTTTGGTCGTGATCGGCGGAATGATGTTGGCGCGGCATTGGATCCGCCCGCCCGATCAAGCCTCAACCATCGAGCAGGCCCTCCGCGCCGGACCGGCCCATCCATCCGTTCTCGCCATCAACACCGACCGGCCCCGCCAATCCCTCCCGGCCGTGCCGTCGCCCGAAACCACCTCGGATGCAATTCCGGCCAGCGACACCGTGGCCGCAAACCTCGCTCAGCCCGGCCGGCGCGTCGTCAACATGCATTACGTGTTGATGCAGAGCTATTTTGAGGAGAAGACAGCCGAGGAAGCCCGCGATTTCCTCAACCAAAACGGGATCGCCTGCACGATCGAGCGCGGAGTCAAAGGCTGGCGTCCGGATTTTTACCAGGTGATCGGCTTACAAGGCTTCCCACGCCCCAGCGGCCCGGAATATCTCGCCTATCGCCATCGCGTGGAAGAACTCGGTCTCCAGTTTTCCCCCAAGAGCAGATACAAACGATTCGTGCCGCAGGCGATCAAGTGGTAGCGGAATTATTCCGTCGGATAAAACGTGGTAAGCTAGTCGACTGAAAATGGGAGAGTCGACTCCATCCCCCGGCGACAAAATCCCCGTGGCAAAACGCGCGGTGCTGGCCTATGCCGTTCCCAAACCCGCCGAACGACGAAAGCGATTCAGGCCGGTGTCAATTTGGCTCATGGCCCTGCAACTGCCATATTTCATCTTGCTGGCTCTATCAATGCCTGACCACGAACGAGGCGATCCAAAGAGAATCGTTGCCGATTCCGTCAGAATTGTCATCTTTTGTCTTCCCGCGATTCTAGCAATGGTGTTTGCGCTATGGGAACTTCGGCAGGCCCGACAGAATTGGTATACATCTCGCCGATCAATTCTTAGTTCTCTCGCACTCTTATTGAGCACAGCATTACTAGCTCTTGCGGCTATTGGCTGGTGTCGCACGCTCTGGCTAGATCCGCAAGGATACTGGCCATGAGAGAACTGAAGGTAACGTGAACTGTTTACGAGTTCTTAAACCTGGGTAATTTGAGCTTTTGTCGTCCGGCATGGAAGTCGTGCCTGCCAGCGCCGTACGCAGCTAAACTTCTCGCTGGGTCAGCGCGCGAAGTTGGCTGACTTCCCTGTTCGTGAGATGCCGGAATTGCCCCGGCGACAGGCCCTGCAATGTCAGCGGACCCATGGCAATGCGCGTCAGGTCGCGGACCTTGTGCCCGAACTTCATCAATATCCGGCGAATCTGCCGGCTGCGTCCTTCGCGGATTGTGATGTCCAGAACCGTCATGTCCCGCGATCGCTTGACGACCTTCAGGTGGCTGTGGACCGTTTTAGTTTTGCTTTTCGTTTTCGGCCCCAATGCCGAGCTTCCATCGCTGAGCCAGATGGACTTGGATAGGGCTTGCATCTTTCGCGGATCGATATAGCCGTCGACGACGGCGCGGTACGTTTTGGGCACGCCGTAACGCGGATGCGTCAGGCGGTTGGTCATCTCGCCGTCGTTGGTCAGCAGGAGCAGGCCTTTCGAATCGGCGTCCAGCCGGCCGACGGGAAATACGCGGCCGGGGAGATTTGGCGGGAGCAAGTCGATCGCCAGCGTTTGCTCGCCCTGGGCAACGTTGGTGCTGTAAACGTGCTTGGGCTTGTTCAAAAGGATATAGAGCCGCGGCCCGCCCCGGTCGGAGGATATGTCAACGGGTTCGCCGTCCACCTGGACGCTATCCACCTCGGGATCGACGAGGATGGGAAGGTCCTGAACGATCTTGCCGTTGAGCGCGACCCGGCCTTCGCGGATCATCCGCTCGACGCTCCGCCGCGACGCCACGCCGGCGCCGGCCAATACCTTCTGAATTCGCGGCATGACTCCTGTCAGAACGTCCAACCGACGCCAAGGATTATCTGCGTCTGGGTGCGATGACTATTCGGCGCGGGATGCGAATCGTAATCCACTTCCGTCTTCAGCTCGGAATACATCGTCTTCGTGAGCGCCAACCTCAAGCCGGCGTCAAACAGGATGAGATAATCGCTGACGTTCTGGACCGAGGGGTAATACGCGCAGTCGCTGAACACTTTCAGCGTGGGGGCCCAGAAGGTCTTGTCCACGTGGTAAGCCAGTCGAAGGGAAACGTTCTCGTCCGGTGTTCCGATATTGGTGTAGTCTTCGTAAACCCACGCCAGGCCGCCCTGGACATCGGCGTTGAAATCCGGCGTTTCGACGATTTGCCATCCAACGCCCACGTTCGGCGTCACGCGAATATCGAGATGTTCGATGCGATTTTTCTCAACGCGCACGTCGCCGAGCACAAAGAGATCTTTGTTCACGAAATAGTTGTACGAGGGCTCAAAATACCATTGGTCGGTCGACGTGCTGGTGACCCCGTTGACCTTCTGCTTCCCGAAGAGATATTCCGCCTTCGCTTCGATCCGATCGATCTCGCCCCGCCGGACCAGGTGCGCATTGATGCCAAACTGCTCGCTATAGGTATCGCCCTGAGCCAGCGAGCCGGTGACTCCGACCGAACCCGTCCACGCGATCGGCGGAGGATTGATCTTGTCGATCTTGCCAATGGACACCGATTGTACCGCCAGAGGCCCGTTGGCGGAGGTCTCAACCGCACCATCCGCGCCGGGCGTGACCGCCTGGTTGATCACCGTGCCGTCGTCCAGGACGATCTTGATCGGACCGTCCGTCGAGAACGTCTTCACGTCCGACAGTGCGACCGTGATTGTGCCGGCGATCGGAGACAGGATGATAAGCTTACCGCTGTCGGCGGATTGGATCGTGCCGGTGATGCGGTCGCCGTTTTTTAGTACGATCTGGTCCGCCGGCGCTAACCTGGCCGTGGCGGAGACGATCAGCAGCATGAGCGATGCCCAGCAGATTGCCCGCGGGCGGTCGGTTTGTCGGAACATCGAAAATTGCTCCTTCCGTCGTTTGGCGAGGGAATGCATGATATGAGTGTTGAGCAAAAATTACAAACCGGCTTCGGACACCATCAGGCCGGGCGCACACGCGACGCCGAGGCGGTTTACCGGCAAATCCTTGCCGAGCAGCCGAACCATCCCGACGCTTTGCATCTCCTGGGAATCATCGAAAATCAGTCCGGCCGGCCCCAAAATGCCGTGGAACTGATTCGTCGGGCAATCGCCGTCAATCCGAATCATGCGGACTTTCATCAGAGCCTCGGCCTGATTTTGGCCCGCATGGGGCGGCAGGATGAAGCGGTGGCGGCTCATCACCGGGCGGTGCAGCTCAATCCGCAGCATCGACAGGCGCATTACGATCTGGCGAACCTTCTGCTGCTGAGGGGCCAGGTGGAGCAGGCGATCGCGGAGTATCGCAACGCGATCGCGATCAACCCGCAATTTGCCCAGGCCCATCAGAACCTCGGTTGCGCGCTGCACCGCGCCGGCCGCCTCGACGCCGCCGAGACCCATCTCCGCCGCGCCCTGGAGATTCAGCCGAAGATGGCCGATGCGCACAACAACCTTGGCGGCGTTCTGGCGGCGCGGGTCCGGCTGCCCGAAGCGGTCGCCCAGTACCGTCAAGCGCTCAGCCTGCGCCCGGATTTTGCCGCCGCGATGTCCAACCTCGGCTCCGCCCTCCGCTTGCTCGGCCAGCGCGCCGAGGCAATCCAGGTCCTTCGCAGGGCGATCCAGCTCGCGCCCGATTTGCCCGAAGCCTTTAATAATCTGGGCATCGCCCTCAAAGACGACGGACAACTCGACGAAGCGGTCGCGACCTATCGGAAATGTCTTGCCATCCGCCCGAGCATGGCCGATGCCACGAACAATCTCGGCAATGCGTACAAGGACTGTGGAAACGTGCGGGACACCGTCGCATGTTATGGACGCGCGCTGGCGCTGGGACCGTCGGAGCCGGGCATTCATAGCAACCTGGTCTATACGCTGCAATTCCATCCCGGATATGACGATGAATCCCTCTTCCGCGAGCAGCGCAGATGGAACGAGATTCACGCCACGCCGCTCAAGGCCTCCATCCGGCCGCATGACAATGACCGCTCGCCGGACCGCAAGCTGCGCGTGGGCTACGTGTCTGCCTATTTTTATTCGCAGGCGGAATCGTTTTTCGTTGCGCCCCTCCTGGAGAACCATGATCGGCAGCAGTTTGAGATTCACTGTTACGCCAGCGTCGTCCGCCCGGATCAATTCACCAGACGCCTGAAGTCGGCGGCGGATAGCTGGCACGACGTGCTGGGGTCGCGGGATGCCGACCTGGCCGAGCAAATCCGCCGCGACCGCATCGACGTCCTGATCGACCTGGCCATGCACATGGCACACAACCGGATGCTCGTGTTCGCGCGCAAGCCCGCGCCGGTCCAGATCGCCTGGCTTGCCTATCCCGGTGGCACCGGCTTGGATGCGATGGACTATCGCATCACCGACGCCTTCATGGACCCCCTCGAAAGCCCGGCGGCGTATTATCGCGAGCAGTCCTGGCGATTGCCCGATTGCTGGTGTTGTTACGATCCCATGTGCGATCTGCCCCCGGCCCCGCCGCGAACCGATGGCCCAATCCGATTCGGCTCGATCAACAACCCCTGCAAAAACAATGACGCCATCCTCGCGCTTTGGGCGCGAATCCTCAGCGGCGTCCCCGATTCCAGGCTCCTGATGCAATCCTTCAGCGAGATGGACAAAAATCGAATCCGGTCGATTTTGCACCGTGGCGGCGTCGCGCCCGAGCGAATTGAATTTGTCCCCCGAACACAGCGCAATGATTATCTGCGTCTATACGACTCCATCGACATTGGCCTCGATCCGCTGCCGTACAACGGAATCACCACCACCTGCGATGCGCTGTGGATGGGCGTGCCGGTCGTCACTCTCACCGGGCAAACCGCCGCCGGACGCGCGGGGGTCAGCATCCTCTCAACCGTCGGACTGACCGAATTGATCGCGCGCACCCAAGAGCAGTACGTCCAGATCGTCACGCAACTGGCCGGCGATCCACCCCGTCTGGCTCAGCTCCGCTCCACGCTGCGCCAAAGAATGACCCAGTCGCCGATGATGGACGGCCCCGGGTTTGCCCGGAAGATGGAATCGGCGTATCGCCAGATGTGGCAGCGATGGTGTAATAGCCCGCTCCAGGCATCATGACTGATCCGTTGCAATTTCCGCAATTGCTGGAGAAGGCGCTGCACTGCCAGCAGTCCGGACGGCTCGACGAGGCCGCGGAGCTTTTCCGCGGGATTCTTGCCACCAATCCGCATCAGGCCCCAACGCTGAACAATCTGTCAAACGTATTGAAGGATTCCGGAAGGATAGAGGAGGCCGTGGACCTCTGCCGCAAGGCCGTGGCGATGGATCCCGGTAATGCCCAGATCCACAGCAGCCTTTGCTACAAGCTGCATTTCCATCCTGATTATGGTCGAGATGCCGCTTTTCACGAGCTGCGCCAATGGAATCTCAGGCACGGCCAAGCCAATGTTGTCGAACGTGCCGGCGATCGTTCGCCCAAACGGCGGCTGCGGATCGGATACGTTTCGCCGGACTTTTACGGGCATGCCGAGTGCTTCTTCGTGCTTCCGCTGCTCGAATCGCATGACCGGAAGAATTTCCAGGTGCATTGTTACGCCAGCGTTCGCCGGCCGGATAAGGCGACCGAACTGCTCAAATCCTGTGCGGACGTCTGGCACGACGTGCGCGAACTGACGGATGAGCAGCTTGCCGCCAGGGTGCGCAGCGATGGCATCGACATCCTGGTCGATCTGACGATGCACATGGCGTTCAATCGCCTGCCGATGTTCGCGCTCAAGCCCGCGCCGGTGCAGGTGACGTGGCTGGCATATCCCGGCGGAACGGGGTTGGACTCGATGGATTACCGCCTGACCGATTCCTGGATCGATCCGCCCGGCGAAAGCGATCGGTATTATTCCGAGAAATCGGTGCGCTTGCCCGATTGCTGGTGCTGCTATCATCCGTTGGGAGACGTTCCACCCGCCGCGGCGAAACCGCGCGCGCCCGTGACGTTCGCTTCGCTGAACAATCCCTGCAAGCTGAACCGCCCCACCCTGGCGCTTTGGGCCAAAGTTTTGTCGCGCGTGTGCGATTCCCGGCTGCTGCTTCTGGTGGAATCGGAAAACCAGCGACGCCAAATCGCCGAAACCTTGGCCTCGGCCGGCATCGATCCGCTTCGAATCGAATTCACGCGCCATTGCCGTCGCGGCGAATATCTCCGGATGTACGACCGCATCGACATCTGTCTCGATCCGCTGGTGTACAACGGAATTACCACGACGTGCGACGCGCTGTGGATGGGAGTGCCGGTCCTCACGCGGGTCGGTTCAACCGCGCCCGGACGGGCCGGGCTTAGCATCCTGTCGAATCTGAATATGCCAGAATTCACGGCCGATGACGATGACCGGTTCGTCGCCATTGCCGCAGAAACTGCCAATAATTTCGAGCGCCGGACTGAGCTTCGCAAAACGTTGCGGGATCGCATGGCTCGCTCGCCGCTGATGGATGCCCACCGATTTGCCGCCAACGTGGAGGCCGCCTACAGGCAGATGTGGCGGAGCGACTCCGTTTGACGCACGGCGGACCCGCGGTTAAATTTCTCACCCCCTCAATGGGAAAAACACTATAATTGCTGCTTTGAAAAGGATGCTTCATGCGTGCAAGTGATATTCGTCGCGGACAGGCCGTCATCATCGACGGCAAGCTGTTTGTCGTTACCAACGCCGACCATAACACCCCCGGCAATCTTCGCGCCAAGGTTCAGTTCAAACTGCGCGACGTCTCCAAAGGCACGATCATGGACAAGCGCGTCGGAGCCACCGACGACATCGAGACCACCACGCTCGACAGCCGCCAGGTGGAATATCTCTACAGCGACAACGACGGCCACATCGTCATGGACCTGGAAACCTACGATCAGACGACCATTCCCAAGCTCGTTTTCGGCGACGACATTCTCTATCTCAAGCCCAACACGCAGCTCGTCGCCCTTTTCCACGACGGCAAGGTCGTTTCATACACCCTGCCGGCCGCGGTGGATTTGGAAGTGGTGGATACTCCGCCGGTCATCAAGGGTTCAACCGCCACGAATCAACTCAAGGAAGCCAAGCTCGAGACCGGCCTGACCACGCGCGTGCCGGGATTTATCGTGATCGGCGAAAAGATCAAGATCAACACGGAAAACGGCGAATATCTCAGCCGGTCGTAGCGTTCATTCTGCCGCAAAACTTTTGCCGATTATTGAATTCGCGGCCTGCCGACTTCAGTCGGCACGTTTCTACTCACTCGACTCGACTCCCCGGCGGCACCAGCGCTTCCGGCCCGATGCCCAATTCCTCGAGTGTGAACGCCCTGCCGCACTCCGGGCAAATTTGTCTCGGCGTTCCAATCAAACAATACCCGCATTGCGGGCAATATGGCCCCGGCTTGATCGGCTCCGGCCTGGCTTGAAAAAAGAGCAGCAGAATGGCCCCGCAAGCGAAGCACGCAAACCCGATGATCAGCGCCTCGGTCGTCAAAACCGGCTCGTAAATCCGATAACCCCCGAAAACACGCCACACCCACTGAATCGTGGCGGCGTAGAAACTGACGCACCCGCCGATTTCCAGCGACATCCACAGAAGCGCGCGATACCACTGAATTCGGCGGCGAGTCAATACAATTGTGAAGCTCACCACGGGAAGAAGAATGAACAGGGCCAGCATCCACTCCCACTGTGCCCGCCAGAGGCCCAACGCAATGTCGAGCGATGCGGTCATGGCTCCGGTTGCCGCTCCGATGGCGGAAAAGATGGCGAATCGCGTGATCTGGCGCCCAAGCCGCAGGTTGATCCACCGCACGTCCTTCCGCAGGCCCCAGCGGACTTTCCGGCGCCCGCAGAAAAAGACGTACAGCGGCAACGTCGCCCAAAGCGCCAGCAAGCTCCACATCGGAACCGACACCGCCCTCACGTGTACCATGCCGGCAGGGAATCCCCGGCCCGCCGGAAACGAAACAACGTGATTCGTGAATCGAAATTCAAAGATCGACTCCAAAACACCCCGGCCCATCCACCCAGAAAACGAAATGCGCGGGTGGCTCGACACGAATCCCGTAGGCATTACGCGACGCGGCAGATTGTAAGTCTCAAATTGGATATGCATTTCGCCGCCGTATGACCACCCCATCAGGCCGTTCTGCTTGAATGCATATCCAAATGTATCGTTATAGAAGTAACTGCGAAGCCAAAGCAATGCCGTTCCGATGAACAGCACCACCGCCACGCACGTCACCGCCAGCCGCCATTTGGCCAACATGGCAATATCATAATCGGGAACGCGGCGGCCAACCCCATGCCCCAACGCCCCGCGCGCCTGCGGCCGCAGAGCCCGGACATTTGGCATTTCGCTCTCTCCCCAAGCACCGCAAACAAAATGCTTCTCCCCACAGAAAATACTCCCTGAACTTTGTTGCGCTGGGGAAGGCGTTTGCCCACCGTCCTATCCTACAGGCATGACCTTCCGCAGCCGGGCGATCACGGCCTGGAGAATCTCCAGCGAGCGCGAAATCTCCTCTTCAGTCGTCATTCGCGACAGGCTGAACCGGATCGCTCCATGAGCCAGGCGCGGCTCGATCTTCATCGCCTTCAGAACGTGTGACGGCTCCAGGCTGCCGCTGCTGCATGCGGCGCCGGCGCTGGCGCTCAGGTCGCGCTCGCTCAGCAGCAGCAGAATCGCCTCCGCCTCCAGTTGCGCAAACGAAATGTTCGACGTGTTCGGCAACCGATGCTCGACGTCTCCATTGACCGAGGTATCCGCGATGCTCTTGAGAATCCCCCGCTCCAGCCGATCGCGAAGATTCGTGACGCGCTGCATATCAGGCAAATGCCGTTTGGCCAATTCCGCGGCCTTTCCCATGCCGACGATCCCCGGCACGTTTTCCGTCCCCCCGCGCCGGCCGCGCTCTTGCGGACCGCCGATCAGCAGCGGGCGAATCCGCAATCCCCGCCGTGCGAACAGCGCCGCGACGCCCTTGGGCCCATGGAACTTGTGGGCGGCGAAGCTCATCGCATCGACGTGCGACTTCGCCACGTCCACTTCGATCTTGCCCACGGCCTGCGTCCCGTCCACGTGGAGCGGTACGCCGGCCTTCTTGCACATTTCGCCGATGGAGGGGATGGGAAAAATCACTCCCGTCTCGTTGTTCGCCCACATGAGCGTGACCAACGCGGTTTGGTCCCCGATCGCCGCCGCCAGCGCGTCCAGGTTCAGCCGCCCCCATTGGTCCACGTCGATCGTGCAGATTTCGAAACCCTCGCCGGCCAGTTGCCGGCAAAGCTCATGGGTCGCCGAGTGCTCGACCGCGCTGGTGACAATTCGCCGCCGCGGCGCCCGCGCGGCCAGCAGCCCGCGGATCGCCGTGTTCACCGATTCGGTGCCCGATCCGGTGAAGATCAATTCCGAATCCCGGGCGCCGATCAATTCCGCCACCGATGCCCGCGCATCATCGATTGCCTTTCGCGCCAGCTGTCCAAACCGATGCACGCTCGAGGCGTTGCCGTAATACTCGTTGAAATACGGGTGCATCGCCTCCACGACCGCGGCATCCGGGCGCGTCGTGGCATTGTTGTCCAGATAGATAACGCTCATGTCCGGGCCGGCCCTAGAAGATGAACCGCGAAGGCGCGAAGGACGCGAAGGAACGCGAAGAATAGCTTTATGTCAATCCACATGCGATTCCTTCGCGCAACTTCGCGCTCTTCGCGCCTTCGCGGTAATCTGTATCCAAAAGGCCACAGCGAGCATACGGATGTTTTATTGAATCCGCGAGATTTCCGTCTCGCTTCGCCGGTGTTGCTCGGTGGCTTTGCGAAGCGTCCGGCGCTCCAGCCACGTCAGCGACGCCATCCCCCGCGCCGAGACCTTCGCCAGGATGGCATCGATCCGGTCCCGCGCCGCTTTCTCCCCCATGGCGATCTTACGCGCCCTGCGGATCACGCGCCGGCTCAGCCGGCGACGCCGCGGCCTCTCCTCCGCGAACAAGCTGCCGCTAAAATCAACCGATTCCCGCCAATCCTCGTCACCGGCTTCCTGAAGCGCCAGCCTCCGCTGATAGGACTCATAGCAGCAGAACGCCATGCATGCCGCCAGAAACCATCCCTGAAGCGCCAGCGCCACCAGTCCCACGACCACGGCCCCCACCATGCCCACGTTCGCCTCGATCAGCGTCGACTGGAAGTTACCCACTATCGGCGACAGCATCGCCTGCAACATTCGCCCGCCGTCCAGCGGGAAGATCGGCAACAGATTCAAAAGCAACAGCCGGTAGTTGATCAGAAACATCCACCCGCAGTAAAACGCCGGATCAGACCAGGAAACATCCGGCGATGGGCCATGGAACGGATTGAGCGAAACCATCACGTGCCCCGTGCCGGACGATGCCCTATGAATCCCTCCCGTCGGCGTCAGTTCGTAAACCGCGATGGCCGAAGCCACGCACAACAGAAGGTTCAACATCGGTCCCGCCGCCGCGGTCAGGAACGTCGCGCCCGCGCGCTGCGGCGGCTGGGCCGGCGTCAACCCCCCCGCCGGCCAAAGCAACGCCTCATCCCCGTCTCCGCCCAGCCGCCGCGCCGTCAGGCAATGCGAATACTCGTGCACCATCACCAGCAGCGTCCACAGCGCCATGCTGAAAACGCGCACCGGGAACCGATAGTTCCAGTCCAGCAGCAATATCGCCAGGATAAAAACGATCAGCGACGAATGCGCGCGCACTTCAACGCCCAGCGCGCTGACGATTCGTACCGAGCCGTTCACCAGCCACAGAAGTGGATTCGTCGAAGCCCCGCTACGATCGCGGTAATGAGGTCGCTCATCCCAGGCCATACGTGGGTCCTTCACGTCCGGGCGCGGTGGAACCTTTCATACATCAGCAGCGTCGCGATGGTCTTGCCGTCCATGATCTCGGCGGTGTCTATCATCTTCAGCGCATCGTCGAAAAGCACCGGCATGATCTCGATCTCCTCGCCCTCCTCCAACGCCGCCACCTTCTTTTCCAGATCGTAGGCCGCGAAGGCATACAACTTCTCGGTCAGAATCCCCGGGGACGAAAAAAAAGCCCCGATCCGCTTCAGCCGGCCCGCCAGGTACCCCGTCTCTTCCAACAGTTCCCGGCCTGCGCAGTTCATAGGGTCCTCCCCCTTTTCCAGCGTCCCGGCCGGCAATTCGATCAATACCTGACGCACTGAATACCGGTGGTTGCGGATCATCAAAACCCGACCGTCATTCATCACCGGCAACACCACCACAGCGCCGGGATGAACCACGATCTCCCGGGTGAATTCCCGACCCGTCACCTCATCTTCCAGCCGATCCACTTCAAGGTGCACTTTCTTCCCCTTGTACACGATCTGCTTCTCGATCAGGCGGTATTCCATCGGCCGGCTCCTTCAGGCCGATTATACCCAACGCCTTCACGGTCCAAATACGAGCAAACCGCGCACCACGAAAGATTCAATTTGGGATGGAATTCTGGTATCCCAGTCGCCCGAGCTTTGTTAGCCTGTTTTTGGATTCTCAGGAGCCCGCCGCCGCCATCTGATGCCAGCCTCGGATTTCATCCTCTTACTGGTTGTACAGATCGGCCTGATCCTTGGCCTCAGCCGGATTATGGGCTTCCTCTTCGTCCGCTTGCGACAGCCCCAGGTCATGGGCGAAATGATCGCCGGCGTCATGCTGGGCCCAAGCCTCTTCGGCTGGCTCTTGCCCGCCGCCTTCCGAGGCGTTTTCCCCGAGCACAGCATTCAATATCTCAACGCCCTCAGCCAGGTCGGAGTGATCTTCTTCCTCTTCCTCATCGGTCTTGAACTGGACCCCAAGCTCCTCCGCAACCGCGGCCATGCCGCCATCGTCATCAGCAATGCCAGCATAATCGCTCCCTTTCTCGCCGGAGCCGCTCTGGCCGTGTTTCTCTATCCCCAGCTCTTCCATAGCGTCCCGGCCATACGAATGACCTCCGTTGCCCTATTCATGGGCGCGGCCATGAGCGTCACCGCATTCCCCGTCCTGGCCAGAATCCTCACCGAGCGAAACCTCCACAAGACCCAGGTCGGCGCCATCGCCATCACCTGTGCCGCCGTCAATGACGTCACCGCCTGGTGCGTCCTGGCGTTCGTCATTGCCGCCGCCCGCGCCACCGGCGTCGGACCCGCGCTCCTCACCGCCGCCAAGGCCGTTGTTTACATCCTCCTCATGTTCCTCCTCGTCCGCCCCTTCCTCCGCCGCCTTGAACTCGTCTTCGAACGCCGCGGCTCACTCAGCCAAAATCTCCTGGCCGTCATCCTCATCCTGGTCCTGGCATCGTCGTTCGTGACCCAATGGATCGGCATCCACGCCCTCTTCGGCGCATTCCTGATGGGCACTATCATGCCCAAGGGCACCGCTTTCGTCCAAACACTCACCGAAAAGCTCGAAGATTACACGGTCGTCTTTCTGCTGCCTATTTTCTTCGCATACACCGGCCTGCGCACTCAAATCGGCCTGCTCGATCACGCGTCGCTTTGGTTCTACACCGGCTTGATAATTCTGGCCGCCAGCGCCGGGAAATTCGGCGGTTCCGCCGTCGCCGCCCGCGCCTGCGGACTCTCCTGGCGCGAAGCCTCCGCCATCGGAATCCTCATGAATACCCGCGGGCTGATGGAACTGGTCATCCTCAACATCGGCCGCGATCTCGGCGTCATCACCGAGGCCGTCTTCGCCATGATGGTCATCATGGCCATCGTCACCACCGCCCTGACCACCCCGATGCTTCAGTGGTTTTATCCGAAGGCAGTCGTCGAATCCGAAGCCGCTGCCGCGCGCGAGAAAGCCGGCAAAAGAATCTTCACCGTGCTCATTCCCATCTCCTTCCCCGCCAGCGGCGGACCGCTGGCCAGAATGGCCGCCTTCCTCTCGCCCGCCGTCGAGACCGGTCGCCGAATCATCGCCCTTCACCTGGCGCGTCTTGCCGACCGCGACCCCTATTCCGTCCGCATGTCCGATGCCTCCGGTCAGCCCACCGAGGCGCTCGAACCGCTCCTCACCGCCGCCCGCGAATTGGACATTCCCGCCGAACCCATCGCCTTCGTCAGCCGTGACATTCCCAGCGACATCGCTCGCATCGCCCGCCTCCGCGCCGCCGATCTCATTCTCATGGGCTTCCACAAGCCCGTCTTCGGACAGGCGATCCTTGGCGGCACCGTCCACCGCGTCATGACCGCCAGCGATAACGACGTCGCCGTCTTCGTCGATCACGGCATCGACGTGGAGGCGGAGCCTTCCACGCACGAAATCAGGACCGTCCTGGTCCCCTACCTTGGCGGCAAGCACGACCTGTTGGCTCTCGATCTGGCCGGCCGAATCGCCCGCAACGCCTGCGCCTCGCTGACCGTTTTGCACGTCATTCCCCCCCGCCGATCCGAAACCGACGCCGTCCTCCACGCCCGCTCCCTGGTGGACAGGACGTTCGCCGATCCCACCCAGCCAACCCCCGTCCATTTCCAGGTCATTGAAGACGAATCCCCCGTCGATGCCGTGATCCGCTCCGCCAGCGAATTCGACCTGTTGGTCATCGGCGTCGAAGAGCAATGGGGGATGCAATCCCAGCTTTTCGGCTTCCGCCCCGAGCGCATCGCCCGCGAAGCCGCGACATCCCTGTTAATCGTCCGCAAATACGTCGGGCCTATTGTTCATCCAACCGAAGGCTTGCAACCCACCGCCGAACTCGCGACGCCATCGTCACGGTGATGGCTGGGTCGATGGCCCGGCTACGAAAGGAGGCGGCACGACGATCAACTCATCGCATCGATTCGTCTGCTTGTTGATTATTGCCATCAGACCCAACTGCTGGTAAAGCAACTGGATATCGTGCACCTCCGGATGGTTCTCTACGCGCATTTCGACCACCGTGTAATCCTTTCCGTAAGCCATCTCGATTTCAGATAGCGTTGATCCGATACGGACCAATTTGTCAGTCGTACCCGCGAAGGGCCGCATACGAGATTTGCTGGAGGTGCTCGGTCCCTGGGCCATAATCATCTGTAGCCCGGATTTTGCATTTACCACGAGAATCAAGCCCTTTCCGGAATATTCCAACAGCTCCGCCGGTCCTTCCCGCATGGCGCCTTGCGGCTGACCGAGGACCGCTTCGATCTGTTCCTTCTTATCACCGAGTTTCAGTTCGCCGATTCCGATGCCCGGCTTGAGCACCAGGTTTTGCAATTCCTGGGCCGTGGGAGCAGGCGCGGGTGTGTTTGGCAGCGGAATTTCAATCGTAGGCATGGTCGAAGCCGTCGAACCCCTCCCCGTAATAGTGGTGGATCTCACCGACGCGGCTCGGATTAACAACGAGGAGCGCAGTTCATATCCCTTCGGCACGCTCATATCGAACAGCGAATCGTCCAGCGGAACGTCAAATTTCAGGTCGTCGATCACACTCTCCGGCTGTCTATCGGGCTTTTGACTCAATTCGATTCGCGCCGGCAGTTTGGTTTGTGGATCAACCCAAACGGTCGCAAAAGCATGCTCCTTCACGAAGGTGACCGTCCCGGAAAAGCCATTTAGCATTCGGCCGTTGAATTCTTTTTTTCCGATCGACTTGGGAACCTGCGAGGCGATTTCCCGCAGTTCCGCGTAAATATCGCAATTGCCAACGAGCGGCCCGAAAGCACGACACGCCAAGTGGGCCTTGGTATCCAGGGTGATCGAATAACCGGAGTCGCTGTCGGCGATGATGATCAATCCATCATCCGTATCAAATCGTCCGTGAGACCCTTTAACGGAAAGCCGGGCCGATTTTGGGGGCTCATGGCCATTGGCCTCCTGAATGATCCTCGCCTGAAAGGACTTCGTCTGCATAACCTGGCGCATGACATCCGCAAAGGCGATCTCTCCGCTGCCTCGGAAGAGCAGCCAGCCGGCGACGCCGATCGCCAGGAGCACGGAAGCCGCCATCAATGAAATCGTCGTCCATGGCCGTTTGTGCTGTGGCGATTGACGCATCGCGGCGACCGTTCGATCAATTAATTCCGCCGAAGGCCCGGCAATGGCCGGCGAATCGCGCAGATGCCAGGTCGCGATTTCCAGAATGTCGCCATCCCCGCTTTTTTCGCTGATGTTCATGATCGTCTCCGAATGGTCGGCAAATGTTTCGCAAGCCGGCCCTGAAGTTTCGCACGCGCCCGGTGGAGCAAAACCGCCACGTGCCGCGCGTCGATTCCCATCGCCGCTGCCACCTGGCCGGGATCCATCTGTTCCAACTGCGTCATGCAAAACACGGTCGCCTGGTCCGCGGGAATGTCTTGCAGCGCATCGAGCAGACTCTCGGCAAACTCCTCTGCCGCCAGTCCATTCCATGCGTCCCCTTCCAGGCTGGGATACTGCTCGTCGAGCGGCACTTGTTTCCGGCGAGCCGTCGATCTTTTGCGAATCCAATCAATCGCCCGCCGTGTGGCGATGCGCTTGAGCAACGCCAACGGATAATCGACGTTTGTTTTGCCTGCGAATTGGACGTACTGAACGAATGTCTCCTGAAAACAATCGGCCGCATCCTCCCGGTTTTTCAGAAGCCGGCAGATCGTCTGCCACACGGCCGGACCGTGTTGCGTAACCACCCTGTCAAATTCATCCATCAAGCCTCCGCAAGCGCTCGCTATAAATTCATTGTCGCCGTCGCTCGCCAAGAATTACAGGAATTGGTAGTCCTGGTTGGATTGGCCCAGAAAAATCCTCGCGCCATTCTTGACATTTCCGCTCTCCAGTGGTCTAATAGTATGTCTATGCATTCGGCGATCCTCCTTTCGACTCGACTTGCCCTGGCCCTTCCGGGCCTTGCTTGCGCGCGATCGTAGGACGCCTGATATATCAGCGTGATTTCAAGGCCCTGCGATCAAAAATCGTGGGGTTTTTTTGTTGGTTTGTTCGATTGTATTTGTATCAAGGAGTTGAGCCATGGAAACCATGGATATCGTGCGAGTTTTTGACACCACCCTGCGTGACGGCGAGCAATCGCCCGGCGCGACCCTCACCCGGCCCGAAAAGCTCGAGATCGCCAAGCTCCTTGAATCCATGGGCGTCGACATCATCGAGGCGGGATTCCCCATCAGCTCCAACGGCGACTTCGAAGCCGTTCACGCCATCGCCTCGGAGATCGGCAACAGCGTTGTTTGCGGCCTGGCGCGTTGCGTGCCGGCGGACATCGATCGCGCCGGAGAAGCCGTGCGTCCCGCCGCCCGCAAGCGCATTCACGTCTTCTGCGCCACCAGCAAAATCCATCGCGAGCACAAGCTCAAGAAGGGAAAGGAGCAGATCATCCAGATCAGCGTGGAATCGGTGAAACAGGCTAGGCAGTACACGGACGACGTCGAGTTTTCGCCCGAGGACGCCAGCCGCACGGAATTGGATTTCCTGGAGGAGATCGTCCACGCCGCCGTCGAGGCCGGCGCGACGACGGTGAATCTCCCCGATACCGTCGGCTACGCCACGCCCGGAACCTACGGCGAGATCTTCTCCCATCTGTTTTCCAAGCTGCCGATCCTGATGCAGAGGAACGTCATTCTCTCCTGCCATTGCCACGACGACTTGGGGTTGGCCGTCGCCAATTCCCTGGCGGCGATCGAAAACGGCGCCCGGCAGGCCGAGTGCACGATCAACGGCATCGGCGAGCGCGCCGGCAATGCGGCCATGGAGGAGATCGTCATGACCCTCCGCACACGCAAAGACCATTTCAAGATCGACACACGCATCGACGCAACCAAGATCTATTCCGCCAGCCGGATGGTCAGCACCCTCACCGGCCTGGTCGTGCAGCGCAACAAGGCGATCGTCGGCGAAAACGCCTTCGCCCACGAAGCCGGAATTCACCAGGACGGCATCCTGAAAAAGCGCGAGACTTACGAAATCATGGACCCGGCCACGATCGGAATCCCCGAGACTTCCCTGGTCCTGGGCAAACATTCCGGCCGGCACGCTTTCCGCGAGCGGGTGAATTTCCTCGGCTACAAACTGACGGATGAACAACTCGAATCCGCTTTCGAGAAATTCAAGGCGCTGGCCGACAAGAAAAAGGAAGTCTTCGACGAGGACCTCGAAGCGTTGGTCGATGAACAATTGGAATTGAAAGACGGACTGTGGGAACTGGTGGGATTGCAGGTCACGGCAGGCAGCAACACCATCCCCACCGCAACGGTGACTCTGCGCGACACCAACGGCCAAACGGTTCAGGACGCCAGCGTCGGCGACGGCCCCGTCGATGCCATCTATTCCGCCATCCAGCGACTGACCGGAATCAAGATGGCATTGACCGATTACCGTATCCGCTCGGTAACCAAAGGCAAGGAAGCGCTGGGCGAAGCCCACGTGGAGCTGGAGCACAGCGGCCGCAAAATCCGCGGCCGCGGCCTGAGCACCGACGTTCTCGAAGCCAGCGCTCTCGCCTACGTCGCCGCCGTAAATCGTCTGCGCAGCCTCAGCAATCGCGAGAAAACCGTCACTCAGCATTCGGGCTTGTAAGTTCGCAGAGTGAAAAGGGAAACTGGGGTGCCCAATTTTCCGGCTGCCGAAGACCGGTCGGAGGACCGGCCGGCTCATTTTCGAAATTGAGCCGGCCGGTCCTCCGGCCGATGGTCTTTTCCCGGATCTTTGGGTGCACCCTGTGAAACTGTGAAACTGAGCCACGATCAAATTGTTGACAGCCATCCGACTGGGCGTTAGCTTTGGCGTATCTCCCATTCGCGGCAGTGGTGGGGAAGTCCAGAACCAAACATGGCTCAGGCCAACTACGCTTATCTTGTGTAATCTCGTCCGAAGCAATGAACCTTGGGTTTCCAGTGCGGTTTCTCATCTCGACCCTATAGGCGGCAGTTAAAGGAGAGCGCGTGCCCCGCAAAATTCTTCCCCTCTTAGCGTGGTGTCTGGTATCGCTGGCATTGCCGTTTCGAGCGCTGGCTGATGACCCCTTTCCCGGTGACTTCACGGGGCCAAACCTTTCCATCGAGATCGTCGCCCAAGGCGGGTCCTACACCGGTTCGATCCATCTCGGTCAGCAGGTCTTTCCGTTCAAGGCCCAAGCCAACTCCGGCCAGTTGGCCGGCACCTTCACCAGCAACGGGCACGATTATCCCTTCAGCATCAGTGTGGCCGGCGATAACCTCACGTTCACGAGCGGCAAGAGCACGTACCAGTTAAGCCGCAACGCCCCCAACCCACTCGGTAATCCCCCACCGGCCAACCCGCCGAATCCAAACCCGCAGCCGCCCGATTCTCCCCCAGCCTCGTCTGGCGCCCCCGCGGGATATGGCATCGCCGCCGCCACCGACTCCGGAAAAGCTTGGGTTACCAAAAAGCCCGGACTCACCACCGTCACGGCTGCCCTCGAGGCGACCCTGCCCGATCTAAGGGCATTCTTCGGCGGTAACCTCGTCGTCCAGGGCGCGTTCGAAGATACCAGGGACCATCAATCCGGCGGCGCGTCGTTCACCGCAACCCTGGCCGGCCAGCCCATCGTGGGCCTGATCACCTGCAAACTCGGCGACAACGAAGCCAAGATCAGCGTGACGTGCTGTCTCGCCAGCGCCACGCCGACCGACTGGGCCAAACTCAACGCCGCCGCCACAGCCGCTGTCAAGCCGCCCGCCCCGACGGTCCCGCTGACGCGGTTTGATTTTCCGGATGGCACCGGCTCGGTCGGCATCGCCGACGGCTGGACGCTCAAGAGCGGTTCGGTGTGCGATCCCCTCTACGTCACAGGCCCCGCCGACCAGAGCATGGGCGCTGCCGGCCTTTGGTGGATCAATGTTGTGAAACCAGATTCGCCCCGGATTCGCCAAGCTCAGGAACAGCGCAGACAATTGGAGGACAGTTATCAAAGAATGGGAAGGCAGCCGCCCCCGCCTATTCCCATGAATGTCCTGTTCCCCGTCGTCGCCCCGTTTAGCGCCCCTGACCGGGCGCTGCCGGTGGTCATGCCACAGTGGAACGCGTTTAAGGCCGCGCATAACCTGGAAGTGGTCTCCATCGACCGCATCACTTCCGTCAAATCGCTTCCGCCGGCGGAGCCCCACTGGATAACACAACTTCTCGAATACGACACGACCAAGAACGTGGACGGCATCCCCAAGCACTTCCGGGCCAGATGCACGTGGAGTTCCAACCCCCCCGGTCAGTATATGCCCGACCAATGGACACTCTCCCCCATGGGGAACATGACCGCACCCCAGGATACGTTTGATAAGGACCTCATCACCATGCAGGCCATGGCCCGCTCCCTCAAGATCAATTGGGACGCTTATTTCAAAGTCGATGAGGAGCGATTTGAGGCTCGCTTGAGGGCCAACCAAATTGCATTTGACGAAAGGTTGAAGGATCAGGAGAGACAGCGCGTGGAGCGGATGAAGGAGTTCGAGGAACACCAGCAGCAGGTGGCTGAGGAGGAAAACCAGAGGAGCCGCAACGCCGACGATTGGATTGAATACGCCGGCGGATATCGCACCGTCATCGACACGCAAACCGGCGAGCGCGGCCAAGTCGATCTCAGCAACGTCAACGGCATCGTCAACTCCCTGAACAAGTCAGCCAACGATCCCAACCGCTACGTCCAAATCCCCCTTCGCGACGAGCGACATCCGGTCAACTAGTCCTTTACCTTGAGGCAAACCATGCAAGAGGGTATTCCAACTCCGCCCGCCGGAAACCAGCCCGCTCCCGCGCCCGGGAAACGAAAGATGCCGGTCTGGGCGCGGCTTGTCGTAGGTCTGGCGGGATTCATTGCCATCATCAGCGGCCTGTACCAAATCTTTGGCGGCGGCGGTCACGATGTGTCATACGGTAAAGACGACATCAAATACTACCACGACGCCTCCCGCGCTGACGCCGATGCACTGGCCAAGGCACTACAGGATGCGGAATTTTTCGGCGGCAGCGACGATGCCGATGGCTTCACGGTGCTGCTGGACAAGAAGGGCGACGCCATCACCATCAGCTTTGTGGTCAAGCCTGAGAAGGCGGACGATCCCGCTGCGCAAAAGTTCTTCCATAACCTGGCGATCATAGTCGCCAAGCCGGTTTCGGGAACATTGACGACCGTCAGACTCGTCGACCCGGAGCTGAACGAGAAGAAATCCATGGACGCTGATCTGATCGATTCGCCGCACGTGGTGCCATACGGCAAAGACAGCATCATGTACTACCATGACGCCACCCGCGCCGATGCCGATGCGCTGGCCAAGGCACTGAAGGATGCGGAATTTTTCGGCAGCAACACCGATGGTGCCACCGTACTGCTGGACAAGAAGGGTGACGCCGTCACCATCAGCTTTGTGATCAAGCCTGAAAAAGCGGACGATCCCGCGACGCAAAAGTTCTTCCATGACCTGGCGATCACGGTCGCCAAGCCGGTTTCGGGAACATTGACGACCGTCAAACTCGTCGACCCGGAGCTAAACGAGAAGAAATCCATGGACGCCCGTGCGGCCAGTCCACCGCCTGCCGCCGCTGATACTCTCAAGCCGGACTCGCCCTCATTCGCCGGCAGCTTTTCCGATGGCAAGGTCACAGTGGAATTGTCCGAATCCGGCGGGGCCTACGTCGGGACGATTGCGCTGGGCGATAGTAAATTCCCGGCCAAGGCGAGCGTCGCCGGGCAAGGATTGGCGGGGACTTTCACGTCGAATGGCGGCGAATATCCCTTCACGGCGACGCTGGACGGCGATCGGCTGACCTTCGTTACGGGCGGTCGAACCTATACGCTGGCCCGGGCAACGGCCCAGCCCCCTGCGGCTCCGACGCAACCGCCTGCGGCTCCGACGGGCGCCGCCCCCCAATCCGGCGGAGCGCAGTTCGGCGACTTCAGCGTCCTCGGCTCCATACCGAAGGGCCAGACCCTCTTCCTGAAACTTCCCGCCGGCCAGACGCTCGAGGCGGCCATCATTCTGACCGCCGACGAGTTGGGGAAAGTGTTCGATGGCAAACCCACTCTCACCGGAGCATTCGCCAACGCCCAAGGCAGAAACAAAGGCGGAGCAACGCTCAATGCCAAGCTCAAAGGCCAGGACGTTCAAGGATTGATCTTCTGCGGCACCGCGCCAAACGGCGGCTCGGCGACCGTCATCCTCGCAGCGCCCGACGCATCGAAGGACGACTTGGCGACGCTCATGAGCTTCATGCCTGTGCCGCTCAAGATGACGACCCACACGTTCCCCGACGGCAGCGGCAGCGTTGATCTACCCGATGGATGGACGACGAACACGCAAAGCGCCTCTAACGGGATATTCGTCAAAGGACCCGCCGGCCAGACCGTGATATGGTGCGCCATCCAGGAGATCTATGACCCCGACTGTCGTAACGAAAGAATGCGCAGACAAATTTATGACATGCAGATGTCGCGGTACCAGAGAGATCTGCAGAATTACAACCAAATGGTGGAGATGCACAGGCAGCATCCCAACATCCTGGCTCCCGGCGACCCGCCCCAGCCCCCGCCGCCGTACGAGCCGGACCCCAACATCAACTCCATCAAGCAGCACCTGCCGTTGCGGTATTGCAGATATTGCGACGGGGTCGACGACCTTATTAAAGTCTTTACTCCCGTCATGGCAGGCGCCAACCAACGCGCCGGTCTCCCGTACACCTCGATAGACAAGGTCATCGTGGATTTTCCGGCCAAACCAGATCCGAACCATCCGAATGCAAATTCCGGAACCGTTTACATTGCCACCACAGTTCACGACGGCCAGACGGCCACGCACTACCGCCAGCTGAACACTTTGTGGACCGGTAACACCGTGCCTGGAGAGGTCTGGCTACTCACTGGTTGTTATATGAACGCTCTGGATGCGACCTTCGATAAGGATCTGCCCAAAATGAGCGCCGTCATGGCCAGCGTTAAAGTGGACATGACTGTGGTCTCCAAGGAGACCGCTGCCGCAGGCGAGGCGACCCGGGAACAGGGCCGCGAGCAGTTCGCGGCAATGCAGAGGAACCACGCCGCCTGGCAAGATCAGCAGGCCCAGCAATTTGCGGATCACGAGCAGCAGATCGCGGCCCAGGAAAAGGCGACGCACGATTCCAGTTCCGACTATATCGAGTACGTCCTGGGAGTCCGCGACGTCTACGACACCCAAACCGGCCAGATGGGGAGCGTCGATTTATTCAACGCCAGCGGGATTGTGAACGGAATGAACAACGCGGCAAACGATCCGAACCGTTTCGTGCAGATCCCTCTGCGTTACGAGCGGTAGCCGCGCCAATCTCGTTTACGTCCGGCGGCGCGCAGTTTACTCATCGCTTTCCTCTTTTCAATTCGCGATCTTTGGACCATTCAGTTCGGATCGCCCAGATAAATAAACGGCGCCCAGAAGAACGGCTCGGGGTAATCCTGCTTCAGTTGTTTGCGGGCCGCGGTGAACGCCGTGAGCTTGTTGGCTCCGGACGATGATTGCATGTCCCGGTAAAATTTCTGCATGAGTTCAGCGGTGCTGGCGTCCTGAACTTCCCACAAGCTGGCAACCACGGCGGGGCTTCCGGCGTACATGAATCCCCATGGCAATCCGAAGACGCCCTCGCCGCCCATCGTGTTGCTCCCCCGCTCGTCGAGGCCTTCGGAGTCGCAGGCGCTAAGCACGACCAACTCCGTTCCCGCCAGCCTGCCCCACCAGTGGTCGAACAAATCCTGGAGCGTAAGCAACCCCGTGTCCTGCGGCGTCATCACCGCCGGTTGGCTCAAGACAACGCTGCTGTAGATCGCATTCTGGCCCGGTTCCACCAGCCCGTGGGTCGCCAGATGAAGATATCGCGCGCCTTTGGCCGCGTCGGCCAGGCGCTGGCCGGTCGCATCCTCACCCAGCAGCACCACCACCGGGTCGTCCGACCGTTGCACATAGGGTTGTCCGGTCAACACTTGATATATCCCCTTCACCTCCTGTCGCGTCCCGGGAAGCGGCGTCAATGCGCTGTAGCGGGTCAGGCTGGCGTCTCGCATGGCCGCCGCCACTGGCGCCGGCGCTTGCTGGTCCTGATGCGGCGTCAACCGCGCCGCCAATTCCGGCGTCATGTCCGTCAATTTAACGCCGGGAGCGGCGTCCAGCGGCAGCTCGCGTTCCAGCATTTGCCCGTCGAGCCAGAATTTCAGCTTGGGCGTCTGATCGAGCTTTCCATGAAAGTGCAGCAATTCGAGCTTGTCCACGGCTTCGTCAAATTGGTCCTTGGAGACCACGCTGATCAATCCGTACGCGACAACGACCGCGCCGTTGCGAAGGCCGATCGCCTCGGCGCTCGATCCGGGCTGGATGCCGGTGACCACCGCGCCGGACTGCGGCGGCGGCAGGCGCTGCTGGTCGGCCGCATTGCGCTGCAATATCGGATCGCCCAGCAATACCGCCTGATGAACGTAACTTTTCTGGCCGCGATCCGGCTCCTGACGACGAAGTTCCAACAGCGCCGCCGCCGAAGGGCCGTAACAAAGCAGCGGGCCCTTGTCGAGCCAATAGACATTATTCTTGGCCCGCGGACCTTGCGGTTTCTGCACGATGAGCATTTCGAGAGGCAGCCCGCTCATCGCCGCGTCGGGCACCACGTAAACGAGCTGGTCATCTTTTATCTCGCTCCATACCTGGTCGGGGATCAATTGGCGGAAAAGTTGGTAGCCGTCGGCCGCCATGTCGTCCTGGGGTCGCGTGGCCGCATCCGTCTGGGCCAGCCTGACCCCGCGGACCGAATCGATTCCATGCCGCACTACGTCACGCCGATAGCTGCCAATCAACTGACTCAGCGCCCAGCCCGATAGCCGGGTCTTTCCATCCGGTTGAGTCAGATACGCGCCGGCGATCGGCTCTCCGGAAGGCCCGACGACCAGCACCACCGCATCATACGCGGTGATCGAGTACATAAGCAGGTGCTGGTGCGGCTGCAAGAGGGACTGAATCTGGACCGAAGTGGTGGCTTCGGTGAAGGTCGTTCGGCCAGCGAGGTTGAATTTGCGGCGGTGGGCATCGGCATATTGTTGGCACGCCAGGTTTAGTTTCGGCAGCAGTTGTTTGATTTCAGCCAGCCCCTCATCGCTGTTGAGAGCGCGGGCGTGATTGATCTGCGACGTCAGTTGCCGGACCTGATTCTCGGCGACGGTCACGGCGGTCCTGGCCTCCTGGATTTGCTGCAATTCCTGCGTGTCGTTGGAGAGCGCGGCCTTCTTCTCGATCGGGTCGAGCAAATCGCCGTCGGTAAGGCGCTCGCCGCGCTCGAGGATGTCCAGCAAACTCTTGGCTCTTCCGCGATCCAGGTATTCGGCGGCGGAATCCGCGTGCTTCAGGGCCAGTTCTGCCCGGACCATTCCGCAGAAAGGGTCCCAGCCTTGATTGGCGCTCATGAATCCCATGCGATCCTGATCGTCGCCGCCCAGCGCGGCTCTGGCTTGTTCGAGCGCGTCGATTGATTCCTCGAAGGCTTTGGCCGCTCCGGCGGGATCGCCCGTATAAAGCAGCAGGCTCCCCAGGACGCTGCTATACCGGAACAGAGCGGGACTTTTGAGCCGTTCGGCCATCTGAACGCTGGCTCGGGCCAGCGGCAGCGCCTCGCCTGCGCGGCCCAGAACAGCCAGCTCAAAAGCGACATCGGTCATGCTCGCCGCAAGATCCGGGTGGTCCTGATCGCCATAGATGTGGCGCCGCATATCCAGAGCGGCTTGATACATCGGCAAAGCCGCCCCGGCACGACCCAGACAGCCAAGACAATCGCCCACGTTATTGAAGCTCTCGGCGAGGTCCGGGTGATTCTGACCCTTATAGATGCGGCCCCGCATTTGCAACGCGGCCCAATGCATCGGCAACGCATCGGCGCTGCGGCCAAGCGCATCGAGGCAACCGGCCACGCTATCCAAGCTCTCCGCAACGTCCGTGTCATCCTTACCCTCCGAGAGCCGCGACCGCATTTGCAAAGCGGCTTGAAACATCGGCAGCGCTTCGGCCTCGCGGCCAAGACCGCCGATGCATTGGGCAACGTTGCTCATGTCGGTCGCCAAATCCGAATCATCGACGCCGTTACACAGCCGCTTTTCCATGTCCAGAGCGGCCTCGTACATTGGCAAGGCTTCAGCGCTGCGACCCAGGTAATCAAGACAAGAAGCCAGATCATTTAGGCTGCCGGCGAGGTCCGGGGCATCGCGCCCGCCGAAGATTCTCCGCCTCATTTGCAGCACGGCCCGATACATCGGCAGGGCTTCGTCGCTGCGGCCCAGGTCGTCCAGGCAACCGGCCACGTTCTCCTCGGTCTGAGCGACGTCCGCATGATCCTGGCCCTTGTAAATCCGCTGCCGCATTTCCAATTCCGCCTGATAGAGCGGCAAACCTTCGGCGCTGCGGCCGAGTTGCTTCAGGCATAAAGCGACGCGGTCTTCGCTCTGCGCCAATTCCAACCGATCCTGGCCGCCGCAGAGGCGGCGATGCATTTCGAAAGCATCCCGGTACGGTTTCAACGCCTCTTGATAGCGTTCGAGGTCTTGCAGGCAGATTGCCAGGTCCTGCAATCCCACGACCACGCTCGGATCGTCCTTGCCCTTATGAACGCGCTGCTGAATTTCCAGGCCGGTCCGACAATATTGCAAAGCCTCCTGGTCGCGATCCAGGCAATGAAGGCACCAACCGACGTTGCCCGTTGCGATTCCCAACTCGTCCCGGTCCTGGTCTTTGTATAGCCGTTGGTACATCTCCATCACCGCGTGGAATTTGGGCAGCGCTTCATCGGCTCGATCCAGGCGCAGTAGGCAGACTGCCACGCCGGACAAAGTCCGGGCGACGTCGGGATCGTCGCGGTCGCCGTAAACTTTTTGGTATGCGTCGAGCGTCGCCTGTCCCTCGGAAAGGGCGCGATCGAGCTGTCCGCTGTTCCAGGCGCCAAGAGCGGAAGCCCAATGGGCGCGGGCCTGGGCGAGGGCGGCGTCGCGATCGCTGGATACCTGGCTAGATGGAGCGGTTGCCGATTCAGATGCCGACGCGATGACGCCGACTGCGCCGAGCAGCGCGATCGAGAGAGCCGCCTGGAACAGCAGCGGAATCCTCCGGATCGCGCTCGCGGTTGAGTCCAAAATTGCCCGGCGATTCAACATCGTCCAAGAGCCCATAGGTATCCGTGCATCAGTATAGATTGCGTTCACGTTCAAGCCCAGTTGGCATCCCGCGTCGCTCACGATCGAACTGGAACCTCGCCATCGGCGACCGCAGCTTGTTGACAAATGATTCTCTGGGTTATCTGGCCACTTCAAGGAAATTCGCGTGGGATTATTTGGTCGGATTGGAACGCGGAGCGTCTATCGCGGCGGCGAATCTTGCTATTTTCCTGCAACGCAATTAGCCTTGCCGCATGATGTATTGCAAATCGGGGCGGCTTGTTCAGCGCTATATTTCTTTTTAGGCAAATCTAAAGCCTGGAGGCATTTTATGCGTCAATCGCGTTCGCGGCTTTGTGGGAACTTTTTAGCAACGGCTGCGTCAATACTGATGGCCGGCGCAGTCGGTTGCGCCAGCAATTCCGGGCCTTCCACGGCTCAGGTGCCGGCGAACACTATTCCGCCGTCCGCCAGTTCCGTGCGTGGACTTGGAGTTTTGACCTCGCGGTCAATCTCGGCCGGCGGCGATGCGACCGCTGTCAACGAGCACTCGCTAACCGGCGGTGCGGCGGCTCGCGGGTTTGATTTTGGCGATAACGGCCAGCCCGCCGCCGGCGGCGGCACGCTGACAATGGAAACACTGGGGCAAATGCTTCAGAGCATTGGCGGCAATCCCCAACTGAACAACAACGTCTATCTTTACAGCATCAAGGATGAATCGGGTCTCACCTATCCGTTCGGCGTCAGCTTGAGCCAGGACGGGAAGGCCATCTATATGGTCGTTCCGATGTTCAACGTCGACCCGCAGGGATGGGCGTCCCAGGATGCGCTCTTGAAACTTCTGGCGGCCAACAGCAGCATTTGCCCGGCATCCTTCGGCATCGTGGACACAAAGCTGTTCCTGCTTCTGGGGATCGCCAATACCAACGTCAATCAGGACCTCCTGAAACAGGCGATCTCCTACGTCTTCGAAACCGTGCACAAGACGCAACCGCTCTGGGGCGGCTGGATGCAGCAAGGCGGCCAAGGCGGCAACACCGGCGGCGGAAATCCCGGCGGTGGCAACCCCGGCGGCGGCAACCCCGGCGGCGGTAACCCCGGCGGCGGCAATCCGTTCCAATGATTTGAACGTGACGTTCGCAATGGAAATTCGCAAAGGCCATTCATTTTTGAAAGGGCAATCATGAATCGCACTAACTTATCTTTGCGCGCCATCTTTGTGGTTACGGTCGCATCGTCATTATTTGCCTTTTCCGCGGGATGCTCCAGCGGGGAAAAACCAATCGCGCCGGCGTCTGTTTCGCTGCTGGAAAATCCGCGGTCGGTTGAGGCACCGGACCAAGCGGGTTCGACCGCCAGCGCGAACAATGCGCGCGATCTGGCCAATGCGCAGCCGGAGGAGGTGCTTAATTCCAAGCCGTCGGAGCGCGACGTGGGCCTCAACGGAGGCGATGCGCAGGCCGGCCAACCGCTGACCTATCAGGCCCTGGGGGCCGCGCTACAGAAAATCGGTTTGACCCCCGAGGACGACAAGACGTACTGGGAGATGAAGGTCAAGGCGACCACCGACGACGGGATGGATTGGACCTTCCCGATCAACGTTTCATTGTCCAAGGGCCAGAACGTCATCTGGATCAACTGCATGTTTGGCCAGGTGGACAAGAATGCGGCGCCCAGCGCGCAGTCGATGATGGACCTGCTGACCGCCAACAGCATAATGGGCACCTGCTTCTTCCTCCTGCGAAGCGACCGCGAGTTGCTGTTGCAGCAGTCCGTGCCCAACGTCGGCGTGTCGCCAAGCGTCCTGGGAGAAAGCCTCAAGGAGTTCTTCCGTTTACTGAAGGCCAGCGAACCGCTCTACAGGGGATTCTTCAGCGCGAACCCAAACGGTGGCGGCGGTCCGTTCCAATGATTGAACCGTGACGTTCGCAATGGAAATTCGCAAAGGCAATCCGTTTATGAAAGGGCAATCATGAATCGCACTAGCGTGTCTTTACGTGCACTGTTTGTGGTCACGGTCGCATCGTCATTGTTTGCCTTGTCCGCGGGATGCTCCAGCGGCAGCGCCGGCCGGAATAGCGCCATCGCGACTTCGCCTCTTTCGCTCCCCCAAAGCCCGCGCTCGTTGGAGGCGCCCGCCCAGCCGGATTCCACCGCCAGCGTGAACAATGCGCGCGATCTGGCCAACGCGCAGCCTGAGGACGTGTTGGATTTCAAGCCGGCGCAGGAGCGGGATATCAACGGAGGCGAGGCCCAAGGCGGCCAACCGCTGACCTATGAGACCCTTGGAGCGGCGCTTCAGAAACTCGGCTTGACCCCCGAGGATAAAAATCCGTTTTGGGCGATGAAGGTCAAAGCGACGACAGCGGACGGGGCCGAGTGGACATTTATAATAGACGCTTCATTATCGAAGGACCAGGGCGTGGTATGGATCAATTGCAATCTATGCCCGATCGATAAAAATGGGTCTCCCAGCGCGGAATCGCTGATCAATCTCCTTGAAGCCAATAACCTATTGGCAACCTCCAACTTTGCCCTCAGTCAAGACCACTCGTTGTTTTTGCAGGAGCCTATCCCCAACATCGGCATCACCCCGCAGATTTTGGGAGCAAGTCTCAAAAGCTTCTTCACCTGCCTGAAGCTGAGCGAGCCTCTTTTTAAGCCGTTCTTCGGCAACCCCAGCGGCGGGCAAGGCGGCGGAGGCGGCAATCCGTTCCAATAATTTAACGTGACGTTCGCAATGGAAATTCGCAAAGGCCATCCGTTTTTGAAAGGGAAATCATGAAATGCACCAACGTATCTTTACGTGCGATGTTTGTGGCTACGGTCGCCTCGTCGCTGGTTGCCTTGTCGGTGGGATGTTCGAGCGGAGAAAAGCCCGCCGCCGCCGCGCCGGTTTCGCTGCCGGCAAACCCGCGCTCGATTGAACCGCCGGCCCAGCCGGGTTCCACCGCCAGCGCGAACAATGCGCGCGATCTGGCCAATGCGCAGCCGGAGGACGTGCTTAATACCAAGTCCTCGGCGCGCGACCTGGACCTCAACGGAGGCGATACCGGAAGCGGCCAGCCGCTGACTTACGCGGCCCTGGGGGCCACGCTACAGAAGATGGGTCTGACTCCCGAGGATGACAAGACGTATTACGAGATGAAGGTCAAAGCGAAGACCGACGACGGGATGGATTGGACCTTTCCCATCGACGTCTCGTTATCAAAAGACCAGAGCGTGATCTGGATCACCTGCGTGCTGTGCCAGATCGATAAAAATGGGGCGCCCAGCTCGCAATCGCTGATTGATCTGCTTTCCGCCAACGAGCAAATGGGGATCACCTTTTTTGTGCTGGGCCAGAACCACACGTTGCTGTTGCAGCAGCCGTTCGACAACGTCGGCGTGACGCCGCAGATTTTGGGAGCGAATCTCAAGGGCTACTTCTCCAACTTGAAGCAGGCCGAGCCTATTTTCAAGGCGTTCTTCGCCCCCTCCGGCGGCGGGCAAGGCGGCGGAGGCGGCGGTGGCGGGAATCCGTTCCAATGATGGAATTGAGCGGCAGGGACGATGGAACATCAACACGAGAGGAAGCCTATGACTCGCATTTGCCATGGATTTTGGAAGCGATCGGCGGCAATCGGCGTGGGTTTTTTGGCGGGAGTCGCTGCCGGATGTTCCGGCAATAGCAATCCCAGCCAAACGATTCCATCCGGTCCGGGCATCAGTCTTTCCGACACCAGCCGCGACTTGGGGCCGCCGTCGAAGTTGGCGCCGTCGCTCCAGAGACTGGCGTCGGCATCCGAGGTCTCGCGCGATTTGTCACCTTCGGAGGAGGGTGCCAGCCAGCTTCCCCCTCCGGATGAAGTGGGCTATCCGGCCCCAGGGACGACGGACGTCTTTGAAGTTGCCATCCGCATCACCCCCGACGCGGATGTCAAGGCGATCGCCGCCGCCGGCGCCACCATCCAAATGCATCTGGGCGACACGATTTATGCGGCGGTGCACGCCCGGGACTTGAATCAGGTGGCGGATGTCGCAGGAGTCAGGTCCGTCGCGCCGATGCCCAGCGGCTGCATCCCCAAGCCCCCAAAACCGCAACTGCAAACTTCGCCTGGCGGGGAAACCGCCCGTGATTTGGGCGGCGGCGGCGGCACCGGCGATGCCGTGAAGTTCGACCATCAAGGTCTGACCGGCAAGGGCGTGGTCGTCGGGATCGTCGATACCGGCATCGACTGGCGGCATCAGGATTTCATGAATCCCGACGGGACCTCTCGCATCCTCTATCTCTGGGACATCTTTGATAACACCTGGGAGCAATCCAATCACAAGGTCGGATCGGCCCCGCCGGTCCTCGCGGACGACACCGGCAAGCCCCTGGGCACGGTCTACACCAATGCCCAGATCAACGCGGCCATCAAGGGGCAGATCAAAATCCCCAGGACCGACAGCTTTGGTCATGGCACGGCATGCGCCGGCACAGCCGCCGGCAACGGCTTGGGCGTTGCGCCGGATGCCGACCTCGTCATTGTAAATTCGTACGTGGACGATCCCCAAAATCTCGAAAATGACGGCTCGGACGGAGTGCAGGGCGCCTACTGGATCACCCAGATCGCCTCGCAACTCCACGAACCCTGCGTGATCAGCCTGAGCTATGGCGGCCACGACACGCCCCACGACGGCACGGGAGAGCAAGAACATGGCTTCAACCAGATCGTCAACGGCGGCGAGCTGCCCGGTGTGGCGATCTGCGCTGCGGCCGGCAACGAAGGGCAGAACGTCATGCACGCCCGCGGCCGTTATGGTCCCGCCCGAAAGGGTGAACTGAACGGCGGATTCGGCGCGCCGGTCGAGCTTTTCGTCAAGAAACAAACCATTCTCGCGGCGCTTTTCGACTCGCGCGACGATTGGAATTTGCGCCTCATCGGGTTGGATAAATTTCTCGTGGGATCGGACAAGAAACATGTCTGGCTGGACCTGTGTAAATCCGCTCAAGGCGGAACGGGCGGCGACGGTTTGCAGCTTTTCGCATCGGACAATCTCGCCCCGGCCGATCAAGCCACCATTAAATCGCTGAGACACGACAATAAGATTTCCTTAAGTCCCCTGCCGAGTGGTACTGACGCATTGGTCATCGAACTCCCCCCGGGGCAATACCTGGTCCTGGCCGCGGGCAATTCGGAGAAAGTATCACACGGGGTTTACGACCTGTACTTGCCTGAAGTCGATAACGGCAGCTTTGGACTCGGCGGAGACCATCAGATGGTGGTCGGATCTCCGGGTGATGCCGATGACGTGATTACGGTCGGATCGTACGATTTCCGGAACCAATGGGACAACGCCGATGGAGGCACCACCTACTGCGATCAGATCGAAATTGGGAAGATATCGGCCTACTCAAACGAAGGGTTTCGCCGCGATGGCGCGGTCAAGCCGGACATCGCCGCTCCGGGGCAATACACCGTCTCCGCCATGGCCGTCGGGAGTGTCATGTCGAAAGAGGGCGGCTCGGCGTCGATCACCCGGGACGGCAAGCACCTTGCCTGGGCCGGAACCAGCGCCTCCTGCCCGTATACCGCCGGCGTCATCGCGCTGATGCTCGAGAAAAACCCGAACCTCACGGAGAACCAGATCAAACAAATCCTCCGCGATACGGCGGATCATGATTTGGCGGTCACCGGCGCGGTTCCCAACGGCGAGTGGGGTTACGGCAAGCTCGATCCGGAAGCGGCGCTCGCGAAAGTGACCGTCGCCGTCGTGACACCGCCGGGAAACATCGCCCCGCCGGGAAACACCCCCCCGCCGGTGGCCACCCCGGCTCCCGTCACCCCCGCCCCAAGAGACGGCTTCGCCGGAGTTTTCAAATGTGAGGGAATGACCGTGGTGCTCGTTGCCAATGCCGACGGAAGCATCAGCGGCAGCATGGTCAGGAACGATCAGACGTTCTCACTCTCGGCCCATATCGTGGCCGGGCAACTGGAGGGCAGCGTCAACAGCCAGGGAAGGGATTTTCCGTTCACCGCCACGCTTGACGGAGACCAATTAACGCTTCACGCGGGGGACAAGTCGTTTGTGCTCACACGGCAGGACGCGCCGCGCGGCGTTGGCGAAGACTGGCTTCAGCGATCCGAGCCGCAAAGCCCCGGTCGGGAGGAAGCCTCGCGCGATCTGGGCGGCGGCGGAATCACTTTGAAGCCGGCCGTCATTGAAGACCCGATGGTCAACAACTGGCCGGCCTACACGTTGCTTGTGCCGGAGGGCTGGCATTTTGAGGGAGGAGTCCACTGGAATCAGGATCCGTGGACGATGGTTTCGCCGACGGTCCTCGCTCATGCGCCCAGCGGTCTGCCGGGATTGCTGGTATATCCCGAGGGTTCTTATGTCGCCGGCATTCGCGAAGCGCGCTTACAGATGGTCAGCGGGATTGAGGGAGCCGCCGATTTGATTGCTCAACAGTTCGCCGAAGGCAACATTTACATGGGCCACGAAATTCGCATCTTTGCCAAGCCGGCGGACTATATCAAGCGATTTGTCATTCCCCTGTATCGAAAACAACTGGCACACGCCCGGGTCGTCAGCGTCGAGGACGCTCCGAAATTTGCCAAGATTTACCTTGATAGCGCCAGCGGAAGCGAGGGAATTCAGCCCAGCGCCGAGGCGGTGAAGGTGCGCTTCCAATACGACCTCAATGGCCAAGGCGTCGATGAGGATATGTATTGCGCCATAACCTCCTATCCGCTCCCAGGGAATGTTGTCTTCTGGTTGGCCAACGTTGTCTCCTTCGCCGCTCCGCGCGGATCGATGGATCAGAGCATGCCGATCCTGACGAGGATCATCGCGTCGGCCAAGGCGCAATTGAAATGGGTCAACGCCTGCTCTCAGGTCCGGCAAATGATGATACAGAACATGGCCAACGCCATCGCCCAGCAGGGCCAGCTCTCGCGATATATCTCTCAGGTCAGCGATCAAATCTCGGACGCGGGCCGCCAAGCCTACGAGTACCAACAGAACGTTGAAGATAAGGTTTCCAAGGAATGGCAGGACATGATGCTTGGAGCGCCTTAGGAGGCGCCGGACGGCCCGGTCTAGCTGCCGAATAACGGCAGCCCCTGGCACTTGGACCCTGACGGCGGCTATCATCAAGTTCCTGCTGGAGTAAATCCCGATCCCTTTTGCAAGCAGTTCCACAGGATGAGTAAGGGGAACAATATGCTGAAGCAGCCCAATAGATGCAAGACAAGCCCATTCATTCGTGTGGGCCTCATTTTCACGTTATTGATTGGTTTGGCCGGCATCGTCCGGGCGGACGGAATCCGCATCGACTTTCCCAAGAGCGATTCGCTTCCGTACGACAAATTCGGCGTGTTCATCGGGATCGATCACTATTCCAAACTGCCTGCGGCAAACCAGCTTTATGGCTGCGTCGCCGACGCCATGGGAATGAAGGAGGCGTTCGTCCGGCTCGGGGTTGCGCGATATGCCGTGGTCACCGATGGCCAGGCGACCCGCCAGGGCATCGGCCGGGTATTGGGCGAATTGGTCGAGCAGGTGAAACTGGCGAAGACAAAGACCTCGGAGCCGATCACCGTGGTTATCACCTACGCCGGGCACGGCTGCCGGCTGAAACGGCTGCCGAAGGAAGAGGATCCGAACTCGCTCGATTCATCGTGGGTGGCGGCCGACAGCGATTTTGCCGGCACTCGTGACATCCGCGGTTACGAGCTTCAGCAGGTGCACACTGAACTGGCGAAGCTCGGCGCGCAGGTCATGATCATCTCGGACTCCTGCCATTCGGGAAGCGTTTATCGCGACGTGCCGGCGTTTCGAGTGCGGACGCTGCCTGCCGCGCGCGGCGGCTATGAAAGCCGGCTCGGCCCGCAGGACGTTTTGTTTCCGCAATTTTCGTCGCATCAATCCCCGTCGCAGTTGAAAGCTTCCGCCAATTCCTTCGGGCCTCTGCCGGGATTCGTGTTTTATTCGGCGTGCGGAGACCGGCAATGCGCCTACGAAACCGAGGACGACCATGGACGGCCCTGCGGGAGATTGTCGCTGGTCATGCGTCATCTCCTGGCCAACGTGGGTGAGGAAACGACCTATCAGGAATTGGCGGGCAAGGTGGCGGCGGAATTCGCCGCCCGATGGCCGGGCGAAACGCAGCAGACGCCCGAGTTTCACGCCGCCTACGGCAAAACCGATGAACGGTTTTTCCGCGGCGGATTTCCCCCCGCCCACGCCGACATCGTCGCCGGAAGCATCATCAACAATGGGATCGTCCGGCTCTCGATGGGAAGCCTGCTGGGCGTCTCACCGGGTTCGGGATTCACGTTCTACAAGAGCCTCGACGATTTGGCGGCCCGCCGCAATCCGATTGCCGCAGGCCACGCCACCTCCGTCGATCCATCCACATGCGAAGTGCAGTTGGAAAACGGCGCGGTCGTCGGGCCCGGTTCGCCCGCAGCGCTGAACACCGTTAGCGTTACCGACTTTGTCCTGGCCACCGAAGGCGACGTGCCGGACTATCTTCAGGCCAAACTTCACGAATTGGATCACAACCATCAGATCCAGTTGAGCGGCAAAATGGACAATTGCTCCGCCGTGCTGCGGTACGACGCCGCGAGCAAAACCGTCAAGCTGTATTCCCCCACCGCCCTGCCGCCGATGGACAAGCCCGACGCCCAGGTCCCGACGCTTCGCCCGCCGATCCAATGCCGCTCGGCCGACGATACGGAACTCGTGGCAACGAATCTCCTGTATGCCGCTCGCATTCAGCGGATGATGACGCTGGATCATGAAGACAACGATCTGCTCAAGGCGGAGGTCGTGACCCCCGACATCGCCGCGCGAAGCGAGAACGGGGTTCGCAGGCTCTCCGAAGGCCAGCGATTCGCCATTCGCCTGACCAACAAGTCGCAAGACGCCAAATTGTACGTGACTCTGCTGACGCTGGATCAAACGGGAAACTTGCAGATTCTGTATCCGCCGGTGGGCGAGGACCCCAGGCCGCTCGAGGCGGGAAAGACTCGGGATGTCAGCTTTGATGCGACGATCGACGACCCTTCGCGGCTTAAGCCCGGCGAAGCGGAAATGTCGGTTCTGAAGATCCTGGCGACGGACCAGCCTCTCGACCTTGCCCCGCTGGCGGTGCCGCCGCAAACCGGCGCGGCAAACGTCGCCGGCACGCGCGGCGTCGGCGGCGAGGATAACGCGGTCTTCGATCTGATGCGGGACGTTCTGCACGGCGGCGAACTCGCCAGCCAGGTCTCCCGAGGAGTTCCGCGAGCCGTCATCTCCCAGCAATGGGCCACCGCCAACCTGATCTTCGGCGTCGATCGGCCGCAACCCAAATAAAGCAGCCGGGGGTGTGCCCAAATATCCGGGAAATAAGCATCGGCCGGAGGACCGGCTGGCTCAATTTCGAAAATGAGCCGGCCGGTCCTCCGGCCGGTCTTCGGCTCCCGAGACTTTGGGCGCCCCCGCAACCGCACACTTCTTGCTCATCCTTGCAATACCATCGGGCGACGATAAGCTATCGGAAAATTCGAGGGATTTTGAGCTTTGACGTATGGATGAGAATTCCGATTCCACGCTGGAGGTCACAGGTTCGCGCCCTGTATTGCCCATTGATTCCGGCCGACGATTACATCTCCCTTGATCGGGTCCGCATGGTTTACGAAAACCGGTGCGTATTTGATTCGCTCTCCTGCGGGTTTCCGCCCGGTCGCATCTCCGTCGTCCTCGGCGGCAGCGGTTCAGGCAAAAGCACGATCCTTCGCCTCATCGGCGGGCTCGTCCGGCCCCAAGCTGGAGCGGTAATCGTCCATCGGCAGGATGTCGGCCGACTTTCGCACCGCGGGTTGAATCTGCTCCGCCGCAAGCTGGGGATGGTGTTTCAGGGCGGGGCACTGCTGGATTCGTATTCCGTTTTTGATAACGTCGCCCTGCCGCTGCGCGAGCAGCGCCGGCAAAGCGAGCGGGAAATCGCGGGCGCGGTGCACGACATCCTGAACGCGGTGGGCGTCAGCGATGCCGACGGCTTGCTCCCGGGCGAGCTTTCCGGTGGAATGCTGCGCCGGGTGGCGCTGGCGCGCGCGATTATCCGTAAGCCGGACGTCCTGCTATGCGATGAACCGTTTTCGGGGCTGGATCCGATCTCCATTCGACGCCTGGAAACGCTGCTGGTGCAGATCAACCGGCAGTTTGGAATGACCTTGATCGTGGTGTCGCATGATATTCCCTCCACGATGCGAATGGCGGACCATGTTCTGCTGCTTCTGGGAGCGCGGGTATGGGAAGGTTCGCCGGCGGAAATGCGGAGGAGTGACGACACCGAGGCGGCGGAATTTTTCCGCGACGGGCTGGAGCGCCTGCAACCGCAAGGGAAGGCTTGATGGCCAATCCTGTTTCACACGTCGGCTACAAGGCGGTCCGGTTCGTGCAGGGACTGGGGAGCCTCGCGGCGTTTACTGCCGACATTGCCCGATCGGCGCTGACGCCGCCGGTGCGATTTGCGGCTTTCGCCCGCGAGCTTTACAAGCTGGGTGTGCGGTCGCTGCTCATCATTTGCGTCTGCGGCCTGGCCGTCGGCATGGTGCTGGGATTGCAGGGGCATCACACGCTGGTGCGCTTCGGGGCGCAGCGCTCGCTCGGGGCGGTGGTCGGGCTGAGCCTCATCCGCGAATTGGGACCGGTGCTCACGGCGCTGCTCGTGGCGGGCCGGGCCGGCTCGGCGACGGCCGCGGAGATCGGCGCCATGGTGGTCACGGAACAACTCAATGGCTTGCGGATGCTGTCGATTGATCCGGTCAGCCTGGTGATCAAGCCCAAGGCGGCGGCGATGCTGGTCGTGACGCCGCTGCTGACGGCGCTGTTCATCGCCTGCGGGCTGTACGGTGGATACCTGGTGGGCGTCGGCCTCTTGGCGGGCGATCCGGGCAGCTACATGTCGAGCCTGCGGTCGGCGGTAAATTTTCACAACGATATCGAGTGTTGCATGCTCAAGAGCGCGGTCTTTGGCCTGCTGCTGGGATTGATCGCGACGTATCGCGGTTACACCAGCGCTCCGACTGCCGAAGGCGTGAGCGCGGCCACCACCGCCAGCGTCGTCATCAGTTCGGTCACCGTGCTCTTGACCGATTACGTTATCACTGCACTATGGGGAATTTGAATCATGGATCGTTCTCCTTTGCGGGACTTTTTCGTCGGGCTGTTTGTTCTGGCGGGCATCGCCGCCATCGCCTACCTGTCGATCAGCATCGGCGGTTTCAGTTGGCACGGCCCCACCGGGCTGAAGCTGTCGGCCGCGTTTGACGAAACGGGCGAATTGGCCGTCCGCGCGCCCGTCGTCATTGCCGGAGTGCGCGTGGGAGAAGTCGCCACGATCGCACTGCAGGATGATTTCCGCGCCCGGGTGGAGATGGACCTCGATCCAACGCTCAAGCTGCCGACCGATACGTCCGCGTCCATCGTCACCGCCGGCGTGCTCGGCGATCGGTACATTGAATTGCAGCCGGGCGGCGATGAAAAGCTCCTCAAATCGGGCGATCGCATCGCATTCACCGAATCAGCGATCGTGCTCGAACGCTTGATCGGCCAGTTGCTTTACGGAACAACCAAAGGGAAGGCTGCCGACCACGGTACCGGCGCCGCCACGACTGCACCGGTGCAGACGCCGTAGCCGGCGGCGACAGGAGAAAGGATGGAAAAGAGCATGCACGCAACGGCGATTAAGGTGGTGCTGGCGATGCTGGCCTGCACTATCAGCGGCGTTTCGGCGGTGCGCGCGGCCGATCAGAATGACGCGCCCTCCCCGCCGACGGCGCGCCAGGTGATGGATCAAGTCACCCACGACGTACTGGCGATCCTGCGCGATCACAACTTGTCCGTCGACGAGAAGCGCGAGAAGGTCAAGCAGATCGCCTACCAAAACATGAATTTCGACGTGATGGCGCGATTGAGCCTCGGTCGATACTGGCGCGGTCTGACCGACGCCCAGCGAACGCAGTACCAGCAGGAATTCAAGCAGCTCGTCACCAACACCTACGGCGCCACGACCGACAGCTACACGGATGAGGACGTCAAAGTCGTCGGCGACCGGCTGGAACAGGACGGCGATTGCACCGTGCTGACCCGCATCACCGGCACCAAGGACGACAAACCGGACCAGGAAGTGGCGAAGGTGGATTACCGGCTCCGCACCCAGGACAAACAGTGGAAGGTGATTGACTTCACCATCGACGGCGTCAGTCTCGTGGCGAATTTCCGTTCGCAATTCCAGGAAGTCATGGCCAACGGCGGCATCGACCAGTTGCTCAAGCTGTTGCGCGATAAGAATGCCGCCCACGAAAAGAATGCCGCCAATGGAAAGTGACCTTCATCCCCCAAATCAGGCGAGGAAGGATTCGACGTTCATTCCAACCAAGTGGCGGATGGCGGCGATCGTGTTTACCGCCGTGGCCGTGAGCGTCTGCGGCGGATGCGCCTCCGGGCCGCACAATGCCGATCCATTTGAGAAGACCAATCGGCTCATTTACAGGTTCAACGACGCTCTGGACCGCGTGGCGCTCAAGCCGATGGCGGACGTGTACGTCAAAGTGATCCCCAAGCCCATTCGCACCGGCATCGGCAATGGATTCGACAACCTGATCTACTTCAACGTCGTCTGCAACGATTTTCTGCAGGCGAAATGGGGCCAGGGCCTCGGCGATTTCGGGCGCATGGCCGCCGACAGCACCATCGGCATCGGCGGCATATTTGACGTGGCGAGCCATTGGGGTCTGCCCGCACACGAGAATGACTTGGGGATCACCTTGGGCAAATGGGGCGCAGGGCCGGGGCCGTACCTGGTCTTGCCGCTGCTTGGGCCCTCTACTGTGCGTGACGCGCCGGGGATTGCGATGAAGTATGCGGCCAACCCCACAACCTGGTTGTATCTGCCGATCCAGATATCCATTCCGCTCTACGTCGTCAATATCGTTGACCTGCGATCGCGCTTCGACAGCGTGGTGCGCTTCCGCAACGCCGCCTCGATCGATCCGTACTTATTCACGCGCAACGCCTATTTGCAATTCCGCGAGGCGCAGATTCACGAAGGCCAGTCCGCGACCGGGCAGAGTTTTTACGACGAAGACTCCGATGCCTCGCCTGCCGCCACGCGACCGGCGTCCGGACATGGGGAATGATTCGTTGGGCTGAAGCAGTGCCGCTCAAGGCATACGATCCAGCACTTGCTTTGCGCGCTCGGCATCGGCGGCGGTATCAAACGCCAGATACATAATCAGTTCGTCGCGGATGCCGCTCGCGACGACGCCGGCGAGATTGATGCCTTGCGCACTGATCGCCCGAATGATGAGGTATCCCTTCCCTGGCTCGTCCGGACAGGAAACGCGCAAGTGCACCTGGCCGCTGCGCTCAAATCCCAATTGCTTGGCGGCGCGGATCTGCGACTCGCTGGTCAGCGGAGCGAGGAACGTCACGCCCTGATCCGGGTTCTGGTGCGATCGGCGGGCATCGAGGATCTCCAGATCGGCGCCGGCCTTGGCCAGACCTTCGAGCTTTTCCAATAGTCCGCCTGGCCGATTCGGAACCGGCGCCGACCAAACATCAACAACCTTTGTGCTCAACATGGTTTACTCTCTCTTCCGGTGCGATTTAGAATAATCCGGGGTAACTTCCGCGGCGTCGAATTCCGAGCGCCAGCGCGCGACCCACTCCAGAATCGTCCGGACCGCTTCGGATACAATGGAAGGCATCGCGGATGAAATTGGCGGCCCCATCCTGGCGTCCTGAATGGTCGCGACAATCAGACGAACGTTAGGCGGCAGCCAACCCAGCGCTTCAGCCATCGCCAGTTGAGCCGACAGCCCCAGCCCATGCGTGGAGGTCGCGCGCTCGCAAAGCAACAAGGGCCGGGCATCGGAACGATAGTCCAGATCAAGCAGCCGCCCGGGCATCACGCCGGGAACCATCGCCGCATCGACCACCAGGAGCGCGCGACGATCTTCAAGGCAATGCAACAGATCGGCCGGATTGAGGGCCAAATCCACAATCTCCAGTTCCGGACGCGCAGTGTGCGCCAGGCGTTGTGCCACCAGTGGGCCGAAGGCGTCATCCGACGCATCCGGATTTCCGCACGCCGCCATCAAAATGGGTCGTATTTCACCCATTGTCGCTCCGGATTTCCCGCTAGCGGCCCACCGATTGGACCTGGCAACGAGAGAACTTGAGAAAGTGCACCGAGCAGGAAATGCACGGGTCATAGTTGCGGATCAGGTGTTCGCAGCGCAGCGCCGCCTCTTCGTCACCGAGCGCTGCAAGCGAAGGGGCAAGAGCGCGCAAATCCTGTTCGATCGAGGACTGATTTTGAGACGTTGGCGGCACGATCCTCGCCGCCAGCACGATTCCTTCGTCGCTGATGCGATAGTGATGCCAGCAGATGCCGCGGGGGGCTTCGGTTCCATGACCGCCCCCCCCGGCACGGGGACTGATCGCGATGGCGCTGCGTGCCGGCGGCGCATAATGCGCCAGGATGTCGTGGGCCACGGCCAAAGCATGAACCGTCTCCAGCGCCCGAGCCGGTAGCGACAGAAAGTTGTTATTCCACGGCAATTCCTTCCGCACGGCGCGGCAAACGCCCGGGAGCAATTCGGCGGCGCGCGGATGGAGTTTCCCATGGTTCAGGTTCAGCCGCGCCAGCGGGCCAACGACATAGGGTCCTCGTCCTTTGATCGCCGCGTGCAGGGCCGTGGAATGCTCGACTTGTTTTTCCTCGATCGCGTTGCCGAATTCCTCCTGATCGACGTCCAAGCCCTTGTTCGATTGGATGCGCCCCAGGTTCATTGGATACTCGTCCTCGGGGCATAGCGCGACGAATTCGTAGTCTCGTTCCAGTTGCGGGTACGTCAGTTTCTCGGCCAGAAAAATGGTGAGTTCCGCCATGTCTTCCGCAGCCTGCTTCAGTCGCGGCACGAGAGCGGCGGCAGCTTCGGGCACCGGCGCGCGATAAAAGCCGCCGACGCATATTCCCACCGGATGCACCGCCCGGCCCCCTACCAATGCCACGATGTCGTTGCCGAGTTTCTTGAGACTCAACGCCCGTTTGACGATCGGGCCGTGATCGGCGGTCATCGAAATCACCGATTCGTAGCCCAAAAAATCCGGGAGATGAAGCATGAACATGTGCAGAACGTGGCTTTCAATCCACTCGCCGCAGTAAGCGAGGTTGCGCAGCGCTCGAATGGGCGGATCGACGTCGTCAAACACGCCCAGCGCCCGCTCCATGGCGTGGCATGCGCCCATCTGGTAGGCGACGGGGCAGATGCCGCAGATTCGGGCGGCGATGTCGGGAACTTCCCTGAAATCCCGCCCGCGCAGCAGCGCCTCGAAAAAGCGAGGGGGCTCATAAATGTCCAGTCGCGCCTGGACGCACTGGTCGTTCTCCATTTCCAGGCGCAGCGCGCCTTCTCCCTCGACGCGCGCCAGCGCCCCGACCGCAATCGAGCGCACGTGCGGCTTATCCTCGTTGGTCTTCGAGTTGCTCGATTTGCTCATAACGGTCACCCATTTGCTTGAACGGCTCAAGATATCCGTTGAAAGATCGGAACCGGCGCTTGATGTCGCCGGGAGACAGGCCCAGCGCCTCAAATTGGCGCGCCATCGCCGGCATGTTGGGTTGCTCCATCGGGCCGAAACAGCCATAGCAACCCCGGTTGCAGCCTGGACAAAGCGCCCCGCATCCCACCTGCGTAACGGGACCCAGGCATGGCTGGCCGGCGGAGACCATCACGCACGGGTAGCCGCGCTGCTTGCACTCCACGCACAACGAATGGGTCGGGATGTTGGGCTTTCGCCCCACCAGCAGCGCGGAAATCAATTCCAGCAGATGCTCGGGATTCACCGGACAGCCCCGCAGTTCGTAGTCGACGAAAACGTGGGATGCAATCGGGGTCGCGGTCTCCAGCGAGTGGATGTATTGCGGCGAGGGGTAGACGGTCGAGACATAATCGGCGAGATTGGCCCAGTTGCGGAGCGCCTGGATTCCGCCGGACGTTGCGCACGCTCCGATGGCGACGAGAAACTTGCAGTCCCTCCGCGCCTGGCGAATGCGGTTCTCCTCCTCGGGCGTCGAGATGGAACCCTCCACCAGTCCCAGGTCATAGGGCGGCGGCAGCACGCGCCGCCGCGCTTCCAGAAAATATGCCACTTCCACCGCCGACACGATCGCCAGCAGATGTTCCTCCAGATTCAGCAGCGAGAGCTGGCAACCGTCGCAGGACGAGAATTTGTATACGGCCAGCCGCGGAATTACGTTCGGCGGCGGCGGCGTGATCGAGGGAGCCGGCATGTCACACCTCCTCCTTGGCAAAAACGTGCGCGATATCGGCGAAACAAAAGACCGGCCCATCGACGCAGACGAACTTGGAATCGTACTGGCAATGACCGCATCGCCCGAACCCGCAGTTCATATTCCGCTCAAGGCTCACGTACACCTGCGGGGCCGGCACGTGCAGTTGCAGAAAATTCCACGCCGCCACCCGGTTGAGGATTCGCGGCCCGCAAACCAGCACGATCGTCCGCTCGCCGGTCACCTTGACGCGCTGCAGAAGCTTCGTGACCACACCGACCGGCCCGGCCCAACCCGACGTGGCATTGTCCACCGTGACCAGGACGTCGAGCGCGCCGCCCGTCTCCCACGCTTGCAGCTCGTCGGCGAACAATCGGTCCTCCGGGAAACGGCATCCGTAGAACAACACCACGCGTCCGCAGCGCTTGCGGTGTTGCAGCAGCCAATAGAGCACCGGTCGCAGAGGCGCAAGCCCGATGCCTCCGGCCATGATCACCACGTCGTGCCCTTCCAGCCGTTCCATGGGCCAGCCCTTGCCGTATGGACCGCGAAGGCCCACGATGTCTCCGACTTTCATCCGCCCCATGGCTCGCGTGACCATCCCCACCAATCGAATCGTATGCCCCATTTGTTGTGACTGCGCCGGATCGGAGGAGATGGAGATGGCCGCTTCTCCCACGTGCGGCACGTACACCATGTTGAACTGCCCCGGCGCAAAGCGGTAACCCCAGCGCAGCCGCTCGTCCGTGAACTCCAACGTGAACGTTTTAGTGTTGAAGTTTTCGTCTTTGATGGAAACAATTCGCGCGGGGATTGGAATCCAGGCGGATCCTCCGTCGCCCGCCGCCGGCCACCCAACGCTCTGCGCGGTCTGGCTCATGATCGTTCCTCCCTGGTTGCGGCCGCGGTTTCCTTTGGCGGCTGTGATGTCTGGATATGCCGGGCTTCGGCCGTGATGTCGATCCCCACCGGACACCAGGTGATGCACCTCCCGCACCCCACGCACCCCGAGCACCCAAACTGATCGAACCACGTGCAGAGCTTGTGCCTGAACCAATGCCGATACCGCCCGCGAATCGTGTTACGCACCGGGCCGGCGGTGGTGTAGCTGAATTGATGCGTGAAGCACGATTCCCAATGGCGCGTGCGCGTCATCGTGGCCTGCGCCAGCGTCGAAGAATCCGTCACGGTCGAACAGAAGCACGTGGGGCACACCATCGTGCAGTTCCCGCAGGAGAGGCATCGCTTGGCAACGTCATCCCACTGTGCGTGCTCGAGCGAGCGGCTCAGCAAGTCCTTCAGCCCGACCGTGTTCAGATGCCGGCCCATGTGCTCTCTGGCTCGCGCCAATTTCAGCTCGGCCAATTCGAGTTCCGCTGGCGATGCGGGGCGCGACGGCAGCGCTTGCAGCAGCTTGGCGCCCTGCGTGGAACCCACCGTCACCACGAACCCCCCGCGCAATTCCGTCATCGCCAGATCGAAGCCCTCCCGGGCTTGCGGACCTGTGTCCATCGAGTCGCAGAAGCAGGTGCCGGACGGGCGCGTGCAGTTGATGGCGATCGTCATCATCTGCCGCCGCGCCTCCGTGTAGAACGTTTCCGTCCGAGACTTTGATCCCGCCTCATGATCGTTGGAAAAAACTCGATCCTGCACGCGCATCGCCGCAAGGTCACACGGCCGCACGCCAATGAACGCCAGCTTCGGCGCACGTGGCGGTTCGGCATCATTCACGAATCCGTCGCCCTCAAAATGAATCTGACAGAGCCTCTGCACGGGGGGAAACAGGTGACGCTTGGGACCATCCGCACCGACGACGTATTGGAAATAAAGCTCGGGCTCCCCTTCCGCCAACCGATACGAACCGCCATCCTGCTGGTCGATCAGTCCTTGAGCGATTTCCCCCGCCCAGGTGATCGGAGCGTATGAAATGACCCCGTCGCGAACCGTCGGGGCGATCACGGTGAAATCCTGCTTGCGCAGCAGACTCACCAAATCACCCAACGCGGCATGCGGCAGAAACCACGTCGCCGCCCGCAACCCAGGCATCGGCATAACGGTCTCCTTCACGGCGTCAGGGTTCGACATCGAGGCTTCCCGATGCCCTTTGTCTCAATGCTCAACGCTATAATTCGGCGAAGCAACCGTGAATGGGTGGATTCTCCTATTCCTGACTAGGCAAAAGCCCGCATCCCCTCGGAGTCTTCGCGGCGGTTTCGTAACCACGACCCCGAATAGGTATGCCCAAAGATCCCGGCAATAAGAATCGGCCGGAGGACCGGCCGGCTCACTTTCGAAATTGAGCCAGCCGGTCCTCCGGCCGTTCTTACGACAGCGTTCGCGTTCTTTGGGTTTTAAGCCTAAAGCACATCGCCCGCTATTTTCCCATTCTCAGCGAGAGCAGCTTTGCGTGTGTTTTCCTCATCGCGGCCGTCAGTTCCGGGTACGGTCGGTCGGTGACGTCAACTACGCCGATGTTATAGTTTTCGCCGTCAAAGCGGCCTGAAACCGGCTCGTCAATCCATTGAAACCAGTGTGTGCCGATCACGTTGGGGCTGGATGCCGCGCTCTCGACGTAGGCGCTGTACATCGCCGCGCGCTGCTCTTCTGAAACGGCCTGGACCAATCCGGCGGCCATTCCGCGTCCTGGGACTCCAACGTGAAATTCGCCGATGAGAATAGGACGGCCGGTCAATTCATAATAGCGCTGCAATCGGCGAGGACTTGGGACGGCCTCGTAGATATTGTGGCTGTCGACATCAAACAGCCGCGCCAGACTCACGACCGCATCGGGTGGATTGCCGCCGAAACGGATTCCCAAATTGAGATGATTGGGGTCGTGTCTTTTCATGGCGGCGACGATGACGGTCAGATACCGCTCAAAGGCGTGGAGGGTAAAGTCCCGGCGGCTCTGGGCGGTATCGCCGTGATCTTTCAGCCAGGATTTCAGCTCGCGCTGAATTCCGGTTCGGGGGCCGGCCAGAATCTGATCTGCCAATTGGGTTTCCTGTCCGGGCCAGGGCGGTTCGTTGCCGATGAAATAGCCGAGCAGATACGGATCATCCTTGTGAGCATCGCAGGTGCGCGCCGCGGCACTGTCCACGCGCTGCTCGAAATCGTCGGCATAAACATCGGGCATTCCCAGCACGGCCGGGCCGGTCTGCCAATTGCGCGCCGTCAGGACATAGGGTTGGCGGGGCTCGGCGGCCTGCAACTGGGGATTGGGGCCATAGAACGTGTTGATTCCCCAATCCGCCATTCGGCGGGCCGTGAGGGTTGCCCACTTTTCCTGCCAATTGTCCGTTCCGTAGCGGCGAATGAGATTCCACGTGTAAAACGACGCGAAACCCTCCATTGATCGGCGGGTTGTGGGGGCGCGCTGGGCGATGACCGCGAATAATTCCTTCGGCGGCATGGCCTCGAAAATGGCTTCGCGCCCGGCCACCTTAGTGGGCATCGCTATGCCGATCCCGTTTACGCCGTTCGAAAAAAAGTAATGCCCTTTCGGATCGACAAACCACCAGCGCCCGTCGATCTGTTCGACCCTGAAAAAACCAGTGGCCTTCGCCTGGGTGCTTGCGAATCCGCCGTATTCATCCCGGTCCGGCAGCGGGTCTTTGCCCAGCGAAGCTTCTTCATCAGCCCAGGCGGCTTTAAGATCGTCTAACGAATGTGCCTTGCCCGGCCAATCGGCGGGAATCCACTGGCCAAATTCGTCCACCAAAACTTTCGGATCGAGCACGGCATCCCCCGGCGACTGGGTGGCCAACCGAATTGACCGAATATCCAGCGTCACGTTCCCCACCGGATTGTGGATCGTGAACACGATGGCGCTCACGTCCTTCAGCGGCTGATACCCCCCGCCGTCGATGTTGATCCAATACGAACCCGCCAACTTGTTATAAAGAGAGGCCAGGTCATACCCCTCGGAAGGCTGCGCATAAAAATATTTCAACGGAATCGTCGCTCGAACCAGCGCCCCGGCGAATGCGTGCATGTTTTTGTGGATGATACGGTCGGGCATTTTCAGGCCAAGCTCAAACCGCTGGGGGGAGGAACATTTGAATTCCATCACGAGAAACTCATAGCCGGACCAGTCGGATGGCAATGCCGGTTCGAGGTCCTTCAACTCGATGGTTTTAGAAACGGTTCCCTTGCCGCTTAAGTCGATTTGAATTGGCGCGGCCGATGCGGCGCCCTGCCATATCCACAAAAGCGCGGTGGCCAATATCGTCGTATGAGTTGTCAATTGGGTCTGCATGGTGTCTCACCTTCCGGGGTTTACCATAACCTGGGGAAACTGTTGCAGCATTCCAACCTGTCCCACAATTCGTTCAATGTCGGCGATTTCCGATGGACACGATGCTGTCAAATTTTCGATTCCCGTTGCGGTGACAACGATGCAGTCTTCAACGCGTACGTACAATTCCTCCTCGGGTATGACCAGTTCAGGATCGACGGCAAAGACTAATCCCGGTTCCATGGCGCGATCCGCCCATTGAGCCGCTTCGTGCACGGCCATTCCAACGCCATGTGACAGGGGGCGTTTGCTCGCCAGCAGTTTCAAAGCGCCGGCCTTGTAGTTCGGCTTTGACCAATCCCATCGCTCGACGATCGGCCGCATTTTCTCGGCCGCCTCGGCAAGCACCTCGTCTTTCGTGCGCCCCGGGCGAATGAGAGAAAGAAGCGTCTTGTGGTGTTCCAGCACGAAGCCGTAGAGTTCCCGCTGCCGGGCGGAAAACTTGCCGCTGACCGGCCACATTCGCCCTATGTCCGACGTGTAGTTATTGAAATCGGGTGCGTAATCAAACAGGACCCAATCACCGTTCCGGAGTTGGGTATTGTTTCGCCAGTAGTGCATCATCCAGATGTTTCCGCCCGTTGCGATGATGGGGCGGTAACCCGCGCCCTGGGCGCCGTTGATTTGGAAAAGGTAGTCGGCCCCGGCGCCAAGCTGAAATTCGTAAACGCCGGGGCGCGTTGACTTCATGGACTCTTCGCACGCCAGCGCCGACAGCCGGCTGGATTTGCGGATCACCTCGATTTCCGCCGGGCTTTTGATCAGCCGCTGGCGATGAATCAACGGCGACAGATCGCGAAATTCCGCGGCCGGCGACAACTGCGCGAGCCGCAGCATGAGTTGCAGCTCGCGCGAACCGCGCCCATCGAGCGGATCCTCATGGATGGCTTTCAGGTAATGGCGAAGGGTATCCTGGCATTGGCGATAGCCTTCCCCCGGCGATCGGATGAGCCAGGTGAGCGGCAAATCTTTGAGATCGCCGGTCAATTGGGAAATCGGCCGGACTTGCTCGATGGCCGTTTTCGCCCCGACGAATCCGGCATCTTCAACTGACAGGCAGGGTCCGTCGGTTTTCTCCCGCTGCTCGTCGCGAGGCGGAAGGTAGAGCGTGCTGATGCCTTTGGCCGCATCCATCAGGAGATAGGCGTGCGGCACTTCCACCCCGGTGAGATAGTAGAAATCGTTGGTTTGACGGAACGGATCGAACCCCTGAACTTCGGTGGCGGCCGCCACGACGGCGATGCCCCCGCCCATGAGACGCATCAGCCGGGTTCGACGGTCGGCCAATTCATCGGCGGAAAAATCCTTTTGACAGCCGAGCGACGATTCTCGATCCGCGACGTTTTTCATGGCCTTGTCCGATTATCCAATTACCGCGTTCATTGTGAATGCCGCGGCTGCGCGTCCAACAGATTACGCACAAAGAATTCCTCTTTTCGCCGGCTTCCGTAGGATCCGTCGCCGCCGTGGCCGGCGCCGGGAACCACCAGCAGTTCGAACGTCTTGTTTGCCTTGACCAGCGCGTTGACCACCTGCATGGTCGTGGCGGGATCGACGTTGTGATCCAATTCGCATCCGATCAGCAGCAGTTTGCCCTGGAGCTTGGCGGCATTGTTCACGCCGGATTGTTCCGCGTATTCCGGTCCCACGGGCCAACCCATCCAAAGTTCGCTCCACCAGATTTTGTCCATGCGGTTATCGTAGCATCCACAGTCGGCGACGGCGGCCTTGTAGAAATCCCCGTAGGCTTCCAGAGCGCGCAGCGCGTCTTGTCCACCGGCGGACGTTCCGAAGATGCCCACCCGGGTGATGTCCATCCAGGGGAATTTTGCCGCGGCGGCTTTCATCCACAGAATTCGGTCCGGGAACCCGCCGTCGCCGAGGTTTTTCCAACACACATCGTGAAAGGCCTTGGATCGGTTCGAGGTCCCCATGCCGTCCGCCTGCACGACAACGAATCCCAGGTCGGTGTAGGAGCGGTCGCGGGGACGGCTCGAAAACGCGATGGGCGTAAACGAATCCTGGGGGCCGGCATAAACGTCTTCGATGACCGGATATTTCTTTTGCGGATCCCAGTTGGCCGGACGGTAAATGACGCCGAATATGTCGGTCGTTCCATCTCGCCCTTTGGCCGAGAATCTGATGGGAGCTTGCCAATTTGATGCCTTCAACTCGGTAATGTCGGCGGTTTCGAGGCTGCATACGAGTGTCCCATCGCTGGCTCGGCGAAGCTCGCTCACCGGCGGGACATCAATCTGGGAATAGGTGTCGATGAAATACTGACGGTCCGGCGAAAACTTGATTGAATGCGTTCCGTTGCCTTGGGTCAGCAGGACCAATCCGGTTCCATCAAAGTTGATCCGGCAATAGTGCACGTAATAGGGATTCTGATCCGGGTAAATTCCGCCGGCGTGGAACCAAACCTGCCGCTTTTGCCTGTCCACCAGATCCACGCCGCGCACCACCCATGGCCCTCGGGTGATCTGGTTTTTCACCTGGCCCGTTAGCGCATCGTACAAGTAAAGGTGGTTCCACCCATCGCGCTCGGACATCCAAATGATTTCGTGCGTGTCGTCCAGGTAATCGGCATACTGTTTGTCCGCGTAATCGATGAATGTTTTGCTTCGTTCATCGACGATTGCCGTGGGCTGACCGTCCTTCGCGTTTACCGAGATGATCCGTTCGTTCTGATAACCGCGCTGAACGTAGAGGAATGTAAACCGCGAGGAATCGGGGCTCCATCGCACGTCGCTGATATCCCATGGCGTCGAATAGAGCGATGCGTCAATAGGAATTTCCCGCCGAGCCTCCACGTCGAACAGATGCGGAATTTGCGTGGGGATTGGATCGCCCGCTTTGAGATAGGGATAAGAAAGCAATTTGGGCTGCACCTGATCGGCGGGTGAAGATTCCACCAGATAAACCAGACGCTCCGGCACCCGATGCGTGCGAATGGCGACGACGTGCCGGGAATCGGGCGACCAGAAAACCTCCGCTCTGTCCGGCGGTTCTTCCCGCCTGGTGTACTGCATTTCGACGCCTCGCTCGCGGCTGACATCGGCGTGATAGGTATCGTCGGCGGAGCCTTCGTGGCTCATTGGCGTTTCTTTTTTCGTCGCGCGATCGCGCAGCCAGAGGTTGTTGTCCCGGACAAACGCTTCCCATTTCCCATCGGGAGAATAGCGGGAACGGTCTGTTGCCGGAGGTGGCGGTCGTCGGCGTGGCCGAACTTCTGAAGTAATGATCGCGTCAGCGGGATCATTTCCAGCTTCGTAGACGCCGAGCAATCGACCGGTGGGTTCGGTGGCAATCCAGACGTGTCCGACATAAGTATCGAGAAGCCGGCTCTTGCCCGCCGCCACTACGCCGTAGGAAACGCGCGAGCCGCCCGGATCGATCCAGAAAAGCTGTGCGTCAACCGATGTTTGATTGATGAAGGTTATGCTGGTTGGCTGAGTTGAATTTGCCGATGGATGCGGCTGAAGATCGGGCGCCAGTGATGTTGGCGCGCCTTTACCGGCCGCGTCCGTAATCCCGTATGACGCCAAGTCCAAGGTCCAGGCCCGGTCCGTGCCGTTTAGTCGAACGGTTTTCCCATCATCGGAAAACTCGATGGAGTTGATCGGCAAATTTAGTGCGGTGTACGGCTTACCCGTTATCCGGGATAATTCGGCGGCGGCGCGCGCGTGGTCGAACGCCGGCAGGCGAGTTCCCGACTCGGCGTTCACTCGCACAAACTCCTGCTCGCGGCCGGGCAGTTCGTTGCGATACCAAAAGTCCTCGCTGGCGCCGAACCAATGCGCCTCAACGTGATCGCGATACACTCGGGGGAACCTCTGCGCGAAAACCGGGCCGCTCACCAGGATGTATCCAAGCGCAAGGAAGCTCAACTTCCAGAAGTATTTCATTGGACCCGAGATTCTCGACATCATCGGTCCTCTAGGCAAGCCAAAGAATTTCCCCCTCCCCATGTACTCAGGGGGAGGGTTGGGGTGGGGGTCGAAAGTCTTGAGAAAATCGCCTCCGGCTGGGACGATCTCACCGATTTGTCCGCGTCTTCGACCGGGTAGCCGCCATGTCCGAGCAAAAAATCGGCGACGTACAAAAGTCCTACGACCTTGTGGCCCAAGAGTATGTTCGCCGCATTTATGACGAATTGCGATACAAGCCGCTGGACCGGCAGCTTTTGGATCAATTCGCCGCCGACGTCCGTGGCAAGGGGCTGGCCTGCGATCTCGGCTGCGGACCGGGCCAGGTCGCCCGATATCTTCACGATTGCGGAATCGAAGTCTGCGGCGTCGACCTGTCCGCCGCCATGATCGAGCAGGGCCGCCGGCTCAATCCCGGCATCGAATTCCATCAGCAGAACATGCTGGCGATGACCCTGCCGGACGATTCCTGGGCCGGCATCGCCGCGTTTTACGCCATCGTAAATTTCCCGCCCGGCGACCTTCCAACCGTCTCGCGCGAAATGTTCCGCCTCCTCAAGCACGGCGGCCTCCTCCTGCTCAGCTTTCACATCGGCGATTCGATGACCCATTTAGACGAGTGGTGGGAAACGAAGGTCTGCGTGGATTTCTATTATTTCACGGTGGAACAGGTGACCGCCTCCTTGCGATCCGCCGGGTTTCAAATCGAGCGGTTGATCGAACGCGATCCCTATCCGGACGTCGAATACCAGAGCCGGCGCGCGTACGTCTTTGCGCGCAAGCCGGCCCGCCGCGACGATTCGCCGGCATCAAATCAAACTTTGGTATAGTTCAATCAGAATTTGCTTGCCTTCTGAAGCCGGTTCTTTGAGAATTGAATCCTCCTTTGGATGCCGGGGAGAAAAGCGTGCCCAGGAAAATGAATCGCCGTCGCTCCGCTCGACAACGAGCTCTGTTGCGCAATTGCGCTCTGGCCGCCGGACTCGGTGTTGCTTTTGATGCCCCGGCGCCCGGCCTGACCATAAATCTGTCTTATGACTCAAGCGTCACCAGTCTTACGGATGCCAACTCCGTGGAAGACGCAACCAGCTACGCCGCCCAGCAGATCGAGAATCTCTTCAGCGACAACATCACCATCAACATTAACGTTGTCGCATCATCCGATCCGAGTTTCGTCGGCGAAAGCAGCGCCTCGAGCTCTGGCGGCTTTTCGTATGCCACTGTCCGCAGCCACCTGATCGCCAGCGCCAATAGCTCCTTCCAGACGGCCGCCTTCGCGACCTTGCCTGCTTCTCCCGATCCAACCGGCGGGGGCAATTTTCTTCTCTCCACCTCGCAACAGAAAGCCCTCGGTCTCATCGCCGCCAACGCGCCGGGAATTGACGGTGTTTTCACCTTCAGCACCACGGCCGCAACCTACTCCTTCGATCCCAACAATCGCGCCGTAGCCGGGGAACGCGATTTCATCGGCCTGGCCGAACACGAAATCACCGAGGACATGGGCCGATTCGAGGGACTCTCTCCGACGTCTTACGCCGCTTACGATCTTTTCCGCTACACGGCCCCCAGCGTGCGAAGCCTCAACAAGAGCGACACAGGCGTCTATTTCTCCGTCGACGGCGGCGCCACCGATCTCCTGGACTACAACTCCAACCCTCTCGGCGACCTCCAGGACTGGGCCGGCGAGAGCGACGATTCCTTCAATGCCTTCTCTCCAACCGGCGTGGAAAATGACTTCTCCCCCGTTGACGTCGCCGCCTTGGACGTGATCGGGTTCCATGCCGTCACCACCCAGATCGTCATTCGCGCCGCAAGCGGCAACTGGAGCGCGGCGGGCAGTTGGAATCCCGGCATCGTGCCGGCGGCGGGCGATGCCGTTTACCTCGCGTTCAGCGACGGCGTGAATCGAAACATCACCTACGACTACACCGGCCCGGCGGCCACACTTTATTCCCTTTCCATCGACCTCACCAACGCGACCGGCGCCGCGACGACCCAGTTCTCCATGTCGGCCAACAACCTGACGGTCAGCGCCTTCGAGCAAGTGGGTAACAGAGGAGTCGCAACCTTCAACCAAAGCGGCGGAAACAACACGATCAACGGCCAAGTCGGCCTCGGCCTAGGCGAGCAGAGCGGTTCGACCGGCATGTACCTGCTTGGCGGCACGGGCTCGCTCTCCGTCACGGCTGGAAACGAACTGGTGGGCGTCTCCGGCACGGGAATCTTCAACCAGAGCGGAGGCAGCAACACGGTTGTTGGCGGTTTGGACCTCGGCTACCAGACCGGCGGTTCCGGCGCCTATACCCTCAGCGGCACCGGCGCCCTCTCGGTGACGGCTGCCGCCGGCGCCGCCGGTGAAACCATCGGCTACAACGGCAGCGGAACCTTCACGCAGACCGGCGGCACCAACACGGCCACCGGCGTTTTCTACCTCGGCTACCAGACCGGCAGTTCCGGCACGTATACGCTCAGCAGCACCGGCTCTCTCTCCAACACCGGCAATGAATACGTGGGCTACAACGGTATAGGAAACTTCAACCAATCCGGCGGTACAAACACAATTGCCGGCGGTAACTCCCTCCTCATCGGCCAGAATTCTGGTTCGACCGGGAATTACGCGCTGAGCGCTTCCGGGTCAGTCTCGGATAGCGGTAGCGGCATCGGCGGTGAATACGTCGGCTATAACAGCACCGGCGCCTTCACGCAGACCGGCGGCACCAACACGATTTCCGGTGCTTTCTCCCTGCTCATTGGTATGTTTACCGGATCGAACGGAACCTACGCACTGGGCGGCGCCGGCACGCTCTCGGTCGGCGGCGGTGAATACGTCGGCTACGAAAGCACGGGAACCTTCAACCAGAGCGGCGGCACAAACACCCTCACGAGCGGCAGCTCACTCCTTGTCGGCGGGTTTAGCGGCTCGAACGGGACATACGCACTGAGCGGCGCCGGCACACTCTCGGACAATGGCGGTGAATATGTCGGCTACAGCAGCCTAGGAACTTTCAACCAGACCGGTGGCACAAACACAATCACTGGCGGCAACTCTCTTTTCATCGCTGCGTTTAGCGGCTCGACCGGGACCTATACGCTTGGCGGCGGAGCCGCCACCGTCACCGGCAACGCGTACGTCGGCGGCTCCGGCTCCTCCACCGGCGGCACGGGAACGTTAACCGTCAATTCGGGCCAACTGAAAATCACCGGCACGTTGGAAATTTACAGTGGCGGGACGGCAAACTTCAATGGCGGAACGAGCACCATCGGCGGTCTGTTAATCAACAATGGTGGCATCGTCAATGTCAACGGCTCATTGGTCATTGACTATGGCAGCGGCTCTGATCCCATTTCCACCATCGCCGGCTATATCAAATCCGGCTATAACGGTGGCCACTGGAACGGCCCCGGCATCATTTCCACCGCGGCACAAACCAAGACCAATGGCCTGTCTTACGGCGTCGGCTATGCCGACGGCAAAGATGGCAAGGTCTCCGGCCTATCCTCCGGCCAAATCGAAGTGAAGTACACGCTTCTCGGCGACGCCAATCTGGACGGCCTGGTCAACGCCGCCGACTTCACCATCCTGGCGGCGAACTTCAACCAGCCGGTCACCGGCTGGGATCAGGGCGACTTCAACTACGACGGCCTGGTCAACGCCGCCGACTTCACCGACCTAGCCGCCAACTTCAACCAGAGTGCCAGCGGCCCTGGCGTGTCGGCCGGCGACGTCGCGGCGCTCGACGCATTTGCCGTAGCGAATGGATTGCCATTGCCGACCTTCGCTAATGTTCCGGAGCCGGCATCAAGGGGATTGCTGGCCCTGGCTGGACTCGGCATCCTCAATCGAAGGCGTCGACGACTATCGCGACAGTCCGATCCGAGAACTTCATGTACCGCCGGCACGACATCGATCCGCAACGATATCTGACTCAACTGCTTGCGAACCTGCCGGCCACGCCGATGAGCTAGATCGCGCAATGGCTCCCGGATCGGTGGCGAACGCGAGACGTAATTCATTCAAGATAACCCACTTTGTGTATCGCGCCCGTGGCAACCGCCGATCCGGGGAATACAGTGCCCCGGAATCGCGAGCGCGCTTAATTGGCCGATCTTGCGGATTTCTAGATAGCGTTGCTGCGAACTCTTGCTAGATTGAGGAAACGACCATCCGAGGCAAATCCGAGGCATCATTGGGAGGGGCCCGGTGGATGGTGTGGCCCAAGGGAGGCAGTACCATTCGCTGGCCGCGATAGCTTTCGCGTTCGCTGCCTGGACGACGGCCGCGAAGGCCCAAGACCACTGGATTGACGGCAGCCGCGACTGCAAATCGTGCGGACAACTTTTCCAAGTCAATAGGAGAGAAGAGATGATTTCGTCAAACCTGCCGAAACGTAGCCAATCGCATTTGCTCCTGGCAGCCGCGGCGGGGGTGAATTTGATCCCTGCAATCGCGGGCGCCCAGATCACATTTATGAACACGTTCGTGGGGGGAAGTCAAGGCACGGGCAACACGCAACTCAACCAACCCTTCGACGTGGCGGTCGGCCCCACGGGTGCCGTCTACGTGGCAGATTCCAACAACCAGCGAATCCAGGTCTTCAATTCCTCCGGGGTCTATCAAAGTACGATCGGCACTACGGGCAGCTCCGGCTCCAGCAATACGCAGTTTTCCTTACCCAGCGGCGTGGGGGTCGGCCCCACGGGTACCATCTACGTCGCGGATTACAACAACGAGCGAATCCAGGTCTTCAATTCCTCCGGGGTCTATCAAAGCACGATCGGCACCACGGGCAGTTACGGCTCCAGCAATACGCAGTTCCAGGAGCCCAACGGCGTGGCGGTCGGCCCCACGGGTACCGTCTACGTCGCGGATACCGACAACCAGCGAATCCAGGTCTTCAATTCCTCTGGGGTCTATCAAAGCACGATCGGCACCACGGGCAGCTCCGGCCCCAGCAACACGCAGTTTTCCTTTCCCACCGGCGTGGGGGTCGGCCCCACGGGTACCCTCTACGTCGCGGATTACAACAACCAGCGAATCCAGGTCTTCAATTCTTCAGGCACCTATCAAAGCACGATCGGCACTACGGGGAGCTCCGGCTCCAGCAATACGCAGTTCGACAATCCTTTCGACGTGGCGATCGGCCCCACGGGTACCGTCTACGTCGCGGATGCCGAAAACGATCGAATCCAAGTCTTCAATTCCTCCGGGGTCTATCAAAGCACGATCGGCACCACGGGCAGCATCGGCTCCAGCAATACGCAATTCGACTATCCCGAAGGCGTGGCGGTCGCGCCGTCGGGAATGGTCTACGTGGCCGACACATTCAATAACCGTATCCAAGTTTTCTTCGACCCCAGTTCCTGGACCAGCGGCACGGACAGCTTCACTGACCCCACCGTCGGCCCGACGTCCATCAGCTTGGGGGTCAGCGGCGTCGCTCTGAACATCGCCACGTCAATGGCCCTGGTCGTCGGCAATACCACGACGATCAACTCCGGTTCTGTCGTTCAGCTCAACGGCGGTTCGATTACCACGACCTCGTTGGTTCTAAACGGCGTACTAAATTACGCGACCGGAACGCACTCGCTGGGCACGATTACCGTGAATTCCGGAGGAGGCATTGCGGGGAATGCGTTCATCCTGAACTCCGGGGAGAGTTTGGACATTTTGACCGGCGGCGGCGCCGCATCCAGTGCCCTGACCATTGCCAACGGCGCTTTCATGGCCTTGGGCGGCGGGAGCATTTCCGCGCCGGTGGTCACCATCGCGGGGCAATTCAACTATCAGATCGGAACGATCTCCAGCAGCAACATCACGGTTGCCTCCAGCGGGGTTATCTTGCAGACAGGCGTTAGCAGTAATCTTACCGTACCGGTCTTGAATATCGGCGGGTTGTACGAATATCTGCAGGGAACGTTCAACCCGGCCACGGTGGCTATTCAGGCGGGAGGCGATCTTTACCTTGGAAACACCTCGCGGTCGATCAACGGCCTGATTCAGATGTTGCCGGGCAGTTCCATTACCGCGGGCTCGGGCCAGGCATTCACCAACTCCGCAACTGGACAAATTATCGGCGCCGGCACGATCACAGCGGGCATCAACAATTCCGGGACGATCCAGCCCAGCGGCGGGGTGTTGACGTGTACGGGGGCGGTGTTCAACAGCGGCACGATCCTTGTCCCCACCGGCGCGGATGGGCTGTTCGAAAACTTCAGTACCGGAAGTTCGGGGATTATCGCGCTGAGCGGAGGCACGTTCAGCAATAATGGCCAAACCCTCAACAACACGGGCCAGATCACCGGCTCGGGCATCATCGAAACAGGCGGGCTTACCAATAGTTCCACCCTGGCCTTATCGGGAGAATCAAGCGTTTTCGGCTCGGTGACCAACAACTCCGGCGGGCTCGTTCATCTCTCCGGCACCGGCTTCAATGTGTTTTACGGAGCCGTTAGCAACAGCGGGACTCTTACCGTCGACGCCGGCGCCAGCGGCACCATCTACGGCGCTTACACCGGCTCCGGCAAGATCGTGGATAATGGCTCTCTCTACCTCAATGCCAATTCCGTTGCCGGACCCATCTCCGGCAACGGCAATCTGACGATCGGCAGCACCTCTTCCGGTCCGGCGGTGGTTCAACTTGCCGAAAACACGGGCCTCAGCACGCTGGCGTCGCTGAGCCTGAATAGCGGTTCGACGCTGGACATCACCAACAATCTGATCACCATTAAATACGGCAGCGGAGCCGATCCGATCACGACCATCGCCGGCTACATCAAATCCGGCTACAACGGCGGCAACTGGAACGGCCCGGGCATCATCTCCTCGGCGGCACAAACGAAGACCAATGGCCTGTCCTACGGTATCGGCTATGCCGACGGGGCTGACGGTGTGGTCGCCGGCCTGTCCTCCGGCCAAATCGAAGTGATGTACACCCTGCTGGGCGACGCCAATTTGGACGGCCTGGTCAACGCCGCCGACTTCACCATCCTGGCCGCCAACTTCAACCAGCCGGTCACCGGCTGGGACCAGGGCGATTTCAACTACGATGGCCTGGTCAACGCCGCCGACTTCACCGACCTGGCCGCCAACTTCAACCAAAGCGCCAGCGGCGCGGCCGTGTCGACCGGCGACATCGCCGCGTTGGACGCCTTCGCCGCCGCCAACGGCATCAGCTTGGCAAATGTCCCCGAACCGGCGAGCGCCGGAATGATCGTGATGGCGGGATTGGGAATTCTGCGCCGCCGGCGCAGATAAGGCGGAGCATTTCGCTTTGCTCCATGCTTCCGGTAAACTCATCCCACCAAGCACAACCGCTTATGCTCAAATACAATATTCGAACGCGTGTAATTTTCACCTTTCTCTCGCTCACGTTGATGGGTTCCGCCGCGTCGGCGGTTCCGACGCCGCTGGTCGGCGATACGCCGACGCCGGTCGAAAAAATTCGCGTGGACAACCCACGGGTTCTGCCTCTGACCGGAACGTGGGGATTCCAACTGACGCGCGGCCGGGAGACGATCGCCGGATTTCAGCGGGGCGATCACTTCTCCGGCTCCGCCGACGCCTCCAGCGAGGAGGCGGACCACGATCCGCAGGAACCGCTTCTCGACTCGGATAGCCGCTGGTGCGCCGCCGACGGATCATTTCCCCAATGGTGGTCGGTCGACCTGGGCGCGGCGCATTCGCTGCATCGCATCAACATTCGCTGGGAATCGGATGACGCCCCCTATCAATTCAAGATCGAAGGCAGCACCGATCGGAAGACCTGGTCGATGCTTGCCGATCGTTCCGCCGGCCAAAGCGGCGGCGGCGATATTGCCCTCCCGGCCACGCAAGTTAGATGGATGCGGATCACCGTCCTGGGCACGTCGGGCCAGAATCAGTGGTGGGCCAGCATCCGCCGAGTACACATCTTCCTTAAGAACGGCAATGTAGAAACGGAATGGGCGGCCCCCCCGGCAACGCGGCTCAAGGCCGCCGATTTGGACGCCTTCGCCCGGCCCGATTTTAATGACGCCGGTTGGTCAACCCTCCCCGTCCCCGGTAACTGGGAGATGGAGGGATTCTCCCGGCCCACGTACGGCGGCCCCGACTCCACCGTCGGCTTATACCGTCGATGGATTGACGTGCCGCCATCCTTCGCGGGCCGGCGGATCATTTGGCACTTCGACGGCGTCAACAACGGCGCGGAGATTTTTATCAACGGCGCCCGCGTCGGCTACCACGAAAGCGGGTTCACCGCCTTCGACATCGACGTGACCGATGCGATCAAGCCGGGCCAGAGAAATCTGCTCGCTCTGCGCGTAGCCAAGACGACGCCCACCGCCGTCCTGGACAAGGGAGACTTCTGGGACCTGGGCGGGATCAACCGCGAAACCTACCTGGCCGCCGTGCCGCCAACTCATGTGAGCGACGTCACCGTCGTCACCGATCTGGACCGGGACTACCGCGACGCGATTTTGAACCTGGCCGTGCAATTGACCGGCAGCCCGAATGCCGCGGTAAAGGTGACCGGGTCGCTCTTCGATTTCGCGGGCGAACCGGTGCCGAATGTCAATTTTTCTCTCGGCACGAACCTGGATGCCAAGGGCAACGCGACGCTTCATATCACGGCGCCGGTCGTCTCGCCCAAGCTCTGGTCGGCCGAGAAGCCCAACCTCTATTACGTCGTGCTCGCCCTGGATGCCAACGGCGCGGCGGTTGAACACGTCCAGGAGCGGTTTGGCTTCCGCAAGATTGAAATCCGAAACGGCGTCGTGCTCTGGAACGGCGTACCGATCAAATGCACCGGAACCTGCCGGCATGAGGAATGGGCCGCGTTCGGTCATGCCCTGACCGAAGATTGCTGGCAAACCGACGTCAAATTGATGAAGGCCGCCAACATCAACGCCGTCCGCACCAGCCATTACAACCATGCGGCGCGCTTCCTGGAGCTGTGCGAGGAGAAGGGGTTTTACGTGCTGGATGAAGTGCCCGGTTGCTGGTGGGACGTCCATAATCCCGCGTACAAAGACGCTTTCCTCCAGCGCTCCAGCGAAACCCTGGCCCGCGATAAGAATCGCCCTTGCGTCCTCGCCTGGAGCATGGGCAACGAGAGCGGCTACGGCCCCGACAATCTTGCGGGGTTTGAATTCATGAAGGCCCACGACCCCACGCGCCCGGCGTTTATCTCCCAGTGCGGACCCTGGAACAATCGCCAGCTTGACTTTGCCGACTACCACTACCCTTCCATTGCGACAGTCAGGCGCATTGCGACCGAAAGAGACCGCCAGACCATCCCAGCCATCTTCACGGAACAGCCTCACATCTTCTACATCACGGAAGCGGAAGATTACGATTACGGCATTGACGATTTCTGGGGAAACGCGCTCGTGGCCAACTGGAACGTCGTGTGGAAGACGGACTCCATCGTCGGGTCGTTCATCTGGGAATGGCAGGATCAGGGAATCGCCGACAAAAATCCCGACCGGGGCGCCGGCCTGCGAAACAATAACAACAAGGGAATCGTCGATGGCTATCGCAACCCCAAGCCGGAATATTGGCAGGCCAAGATGGCCTACAGCCCGGTGACGACGTCCGCGCGCGAAATTGATCCCGCCGGCGGAAGCTACGCCGTGCCGCTGGAAAACCGATACTCGTTCACCGATTTGTCCGAGCTGACCTGCAAATGGCAGGCGCTCGGCGGGGAAAGAGAATTGGCCTCGGGCGAAACGCATATCGCCTGTCCGCCGCGCTCTTCCGTCAGCGCGGCGTTTCCCGCGACGGCGGGCATGGACACGTTACGGATCGAATTCATTCACCCCGACGGCCGCAGCATTTACGCCGCCCGGCTCCGCGTGAAGGGATTCCAACCTCCCGCGCCGCCCTCGCTGGCCGCGGGCAGCCCCGTCACTTTCCAGGAGAAGGATCACCATCTTCAAATCACCACGGCAGCCTCGCTTCTGGTCCTCGACGAGCAGACAGGCGCGATTCAATCCTGGGGACCCGCGGACCATCCGGTTCTGGTGGGCGGCCCCGTTCTCAATCTCGGCGAAGCCCGTGTCACCCACGGCGAACATGACGCCAGGGATTTCATCGCCAGTCGCCAGCCGCCGCTGCTGAAAGACGCCGTCGTTTCGACCAAGTCCAGCGGCGATTCCGTTGAAGTCTCCGTCACGAGCAACGTGTTGATGGCCGGTGATTCTCAGCCGCGCGGCCAGTTCACCTACACTCTGCTAGTTCATCCCGACGCTCAGGCGGACCTGGCATGGAGCTTGAAATGGACCGCGCGACGAGCCAATGCCTGGGAACTCGGCATCAAGCTTCCGCTTTCTTCGGCGCTGGATCGGATGACCTGGTCGCGCCAAGGTCTCTGGACGGAGTATCCTCCGGGCTACATCGGACAGGCCGATGGCTCGGTCAAGGCCGATGACGTCTCCTTCGCCTGCACCAAGCGCGATGCCCGCTGGGTTTCGATGACGGGCTCCGGCGTTTTCGGCCTCGCCGCGCTTGCCGGCGATCAGCCTCTGCACGTCCGGGCGCATCACGGCAAAGATCAAACCGTGTTGTTCCTCAGTTCCTTCATTTCACCCCCCTATGATTTCAGCACCAGTCTGCTGTCTTCTGATGAGATCCACCTGCTTCCCGGCCGGACTTTCACTGGCGGATGCCGCCTCCGTTTGACATCTGGCCAAACAATTAATTGACGCTCACCGCCTCTTTCCCCCTCCCCATGTACTCAGGGGGAGGGCTGGGGTGGGGGTCGAACGTCGATTGTCAGACCAAACCCCCTACCGCCGCCAACCCTCGCGTTGACTCGCCGATGACTCGGCGATAGAAGCATGTTCTGTCCGTTCGTGGAGGCTACGTGAAATCCATCGCTCTTTGGCCTTTGGCCGCGTGCCTGATGTCGCTGCTCATGCCATCCGCCGGCGCACGTGGCCAAACCGATCAGAAACTGAATCTATCCATTTTCTACGCCGGCCATCCTGGTTCAGCCCGCGAAGCGGACTTTCTTCAATTCTTAAACTCCCACTTCACGCATGTCGACAGCGGCGACCTGGCCAAGTTCGACGGCTCGCAAGCCGCCAAGGGCGACGTGGTGCTTTTGGATTACGACGGCGAAGCCATCGACGTGATGCAGCATGGCCCGCGCCCCGCCCTGCCCGGCAATTATTCCCGCCCCACCGTAACCATCGGCGTGGTCGGAGGCCTCATCTGCAATCAGTTGCGGCTCAAAACCGGTTACATGTGAAACTGCATGAGCGATGCGGCTCAGGGTGAGCCGTCCCAGCACGAAGTATTCCGCACACCGTTCAAGGTCCAGCCCAAGTTGGAGAAATGGCCCACGCCGGACCAGCAACGTGAATATCCCGGCGGCAAAGACCTGCCGGATCAGTTGACCGTTTGGCGCGTCCAGAATTCGGGCAAGGACTATGGTTCGGTGGTGTCGATGGGATATGGCTTCGGCGACTCGCCGGACGCCGAAATCCTCACCGTCGGCTACGCCCCGGGCAAGCCGCCCGGCTCGGCAGGCGTCAGCCGCCACGGCAACTTCCTCCAATGGGGATTCTCCTCCCCCCCGGCCCAGATGACCGACGCGGGCAAGGCCTTCTTCCTCAACTGCATCGTTTACGTTCACAAGTTCGACGGCAAGAGGCCATTGATCCACGTGCAATCTTCGGATCGGACTTATGCCGTGTACCTGATCGGAATAATGGACCGGTTTAACGATCCGCAGTTCGGCGCCCGCATCGTCGGGTCCGACCTGGCCAAGCAGTACGCCGACAAGGCCAAGGACTTGGCCGCGTTGTATCTCCAGCAGATCGAATTGGTTTACTGCGATGGCCAGGGCCAGTTCATCATCGACAAGCAGTTGCAGGATTTGGGCATCACGTCAAACCGCAAGGTCGAGATGCTGGACAAACTCGTGAATTTGCTGGGCCAACCGCCGTACGCCGACGCTGCCCAACAGGCGTTGCAGCGATACACCGGCCTCTCGCTGAACACGCCCCAGCGATGGCAGCAATGGCTGACCGCCAACCGCCCACGCCTATTCTTCAGCGATGTCGGCGGCTACAAATTCTTCGTAATCCCCGAAGGATATCTGGTCGCACCCTCTTTCCGTTAGCCCCCGGCTTTGCCGGGGTTTGAGCGAAAATGGATCGGCCTTTTCGCTCAACATGGGTTGCGCTGCGCTCATCACGGAAAACCCCGGCAAAGCCGGGGGCTAACGGGAAAAAGCTGCTCCGGTCGTTAAACGGTATTGCGGCTAACCTCATTGTTGACTTCCCCTGCCCCCCGCGTGAAACTTATTGCATCGTCGACGTCTATAAGTAAGGAGGCGTCGCATGTCCAAATGGGCTTTGATCTGTGCCTTGGCGGCAGGCCTGGGGATATTGGCGGCGGGTGCGACCCTCCAAATGGCCGATCCGACGCCGCGCGGGCCGTATCACCTGGATTTCACGGCTTACCTCTACCATGGCAAGGTCACGATCGATCCGGGCTCGATCCGCCTGCTGGGCAAGAATGGCGGAGAATGCGTCGGGTGGCAATACGACAGGACGTTCGAGCCGCAGGTGGTCATGTCGATCGGCGGCAAACAAATTTCTCTGGAGCGAATGAAGTTTGCGTGAGGGGGGGGCCGACCTTGCCCGTACTCCGGCGGAGTACCCCAAGAGCTTCTGACTGATAAATCCGGCGGCGCCAGGGTTACGATTGTCGCCGCCATTAACGGGTTCGGCACTGTAAGCGGCCAGGCCAACTTGGCGCGGTGATTGGCCGCGCGCATTGCCGCAAGAAAGTCGCGGAAGATTTGAGACCAATGGAGGCAACTGGTGATTAAGACTTTGCCTGTCGTGATTTTTCTGGCGGCTGTGGCGTTTATGTGGCGAGCGGCGATGGCGGACGCGCCGACGACCGCGCCGGCGGCATCGGCGGGTGAATCGCTCACCACACGGCCGGCTCAGCCAGTTCCCGCCCCGCTTGAGGGGAAAGGCCGCTCAATCATCGGGCGCGTTGTGAAGCCCGAGAGCGCCAAGCCCGCCTGGGAATGTCGAGGCTATCTTGCGGGCCAGCGCACGACGTCCCCACCCCCCGCCGAGCTATTGGCCGCCGGCAAGAGATTGCGGCAGACCATGGCCGACCCAAAAATATCGCCCCAACTGAAGCAAGCGTGGATGAGCCAGTGGCTGAGCACCTCCGATGGACAGGCGTACCAGACCGCACTAAATGCTTACGAGCAGAGCACGAACCAGACCAGTCAGCCGCTGATGCTCTCCATTGCCGCCGACGGCTCCTTCCGCACCGACGACGTGCGGCCGGGCAAATACCAATTGACAATCTACCAGGTGCAAACTCCCGATGCCGGTGGCTCGGCCCAGATTTACGCCATGATCCAGCGTGAGGTCACGGTATCCGGCCCCAGCGATGATCCGATGGATCTTGGCCAACTTAAGCTTGCCCTATCCAACCCCCCGGCCGGCGCGGCCGAAGCCCCGGCGATTTCCTTTGACGCGAAAACGCTGGATGGAAAAACTTTCAAATTGGCCGATCATCGCGGCGCATTCGTGCTCGTGGATTTGTGGGCGACCTGGACCCCACTGAGCGACACGCGCCTGGCCGCTCTCAATGACGTCTTCGCGGCGTTCGGGCAGGACAAGAAATTCGTCATGATCGGCCTTGGCGCCGGCGACTCGGTGCAAGCCGTAACGCAGTTCGTCCAACAGCACGCGATGCCGTGGATGCAGGCCAGCCTGGACGAACCGACGGCCCAGTCGGTTGCCGAAATGTTGGGCGGGCATTCGCTGCCGGCGGTGGTCCTGATCGGCCCCGATGGCAAGGTGATCGCAACGGGTCTGCGCGGCCCGGGGATCAGGACCGCGGTGCAGGAAGCGTTGAATGCTCCGTGAAAACCAGACAATGCGTAACGGCTCAAGCCGTACGAAAGGATGGTGTCTTATGCAAGGGACTGTTCGATGGACTGCCCGAGCCATGTTGCTCGTGCTGGCGGGCGCCTTGGCGGCGCGTGCCGGCCCGCCAGGCGAAAGCGTCTCGGCGCCTCTCAAATCCGTGCCGTTGGACTCCGGCGCCGCCGTGGTCTCCAAGTCCGATGTCGCCGTCGCTAAACCCCAGATTGCCGATGATTTCCTCGTACCCAGGCTGGAAGTGCAGTTCAACCCCGTGGTCAAGGAATATGGCCTGACAATCGCCGGGCAAAAGGTGGTGATTGTCTCGACGGACGATGGCTTCATCGTCAAAGGCGATAGCGGCCAAACCCTCTTGCATAAAAACGGCGTCGGACTTGCCACCATCGCCCTGCCCATCCCCAGCGCACAGAAATATTTCCTGGCCTTCCCCTACGGGTATAGTTCCCCGGAATGCGGGTTTCTGATGGTGCGCGGCGGCGGGACCGTCCAATGCCAGATCGACGGCCAGACCGTCATGTTTTATGACGACAACCTCGATGGCCGCTACACTCTGGCGGACGATTCCTTCCGCGTCGCCTGCGCCGATACCCCCATCGACGTCTTTGCCCCGCTGTCCGAGTTCTTTTCCACCGGCCGGTCGATTTACCAGATCGACAGCCTCGCCGAAGATGGCACGGCGCTGCAGTATTCCTCTTACCATGGCGCCGTAGGCAAGCTGTCCGTCGTCAGCCCCTCCTCCGATTGGGCCATGGTGGTGGCCCTGGCCAACAGCAACGGGCAGATGAATTTGGTGAGCGAAGCCGGCGGCTCATCCTCCGATTCCATGGTGGTGATCCCCGGCCAATACAAGCTGCTCTATGGCGGTGTGTTTTCCAAGAAAACCGGCGCTTTGGTTGCTCTGGTGGCGCCGGGTTCGCTCCCGGCGGTGGAGGTTGCGACCGACCAGACCCAGACCGTCCAATTGGGCGGCTCACTCCATCTGGAGTTCACCGTCAATACGCCGGTGGCCGACCAAATCGGCATCCAACCGACCTCAATCCACGTGAAAGGAAAGGCCGGCGAGGAATATACCGCCGTTAATTTCGATCGATCCAAACCTCCGGAGGTTTTCATCTCGCGCGGCGGCGCCAAGGTGTCGCTGGGCAAGATGACATTTACGTGAGGGGGTCTTTGCCCGTACTCCGGCGGAGTACCAAAGATTGAAGGCAATGGCCAAGCGAAGATCACCATCTCGGCAACGCTGCAAGGGCTCGGCCCCATCGAGGGCGAAGCGCCCTACACGCCGTGATGACCCACCCAGGGACGCACCCGGCACGGAGAAACTCCACCCGTTTCCCCGTGCCTTTTTGTTGCGCTTTTCTTCTCTGGCAAAAATTAACCGCGAAGCGGCTGTGTCTAATTTCAAGTGGTTTGGAGTTGACATTTTGGACTCCATGTAAGGCCGTCGCGGGCCATGGCGTTGAGAATGGTCAACAATTTTCGCATGCAGGCGGTAATGA
>Ga0181518_10000164_pt1 | contig 75643 bp, 71 predicted proteins | sample PEATcosm2014_Bin_28_FD_119751 | JGI IMG/M metagenome (GOLD analysis project Ga0181518, IMG submission 119751) | Peatland microbial communities from MTU Mesocosm Facility, Houghton, MI, USA - PEATcosm2014_Bin01_60_metaG | ecosystem: Environmental > Terrestrial > Soil > Wetlands > Peat | place...
CATCGGACACAACCTCCGACTCGTCCTCGCCTGGTTGAGGATTCTTTTGTGTCTGATCCTGGCGGCGCTAAACAGCGCACTTGCAGCCGATCCCAAACTCAAATTGGCTTCTTAACGGACGACGAATGATCGCCTTCGTGTCCGTTATCAGAGGTACAGCCGCCACGACTGCCACTAAGCGGTGCGGCGGTTCATGACCCACAGCGTCACATGCCACTGTCAATTGCCGCACGGCGGAGGCTATGGCACAAGAAACACCCGATCACGCGCTGCTCAACAAACCGCCCCCCCTTTAGTCATCGCGATCGTCGCCACGATTGCGGCGATCACGTCGTGCGTGATCTTGACCCCTTCGCTTTGTAACCGGTTCACTACGTCCAGGATGATGTCCTCGTTGCCGCTCTTTTCGATCTTGCGGCGAATATCCTCTGGCAGTACCATGGCGCCTCCTCAAAACGAAACGGACGAAGACCGGAATCGTCTACTGCGAGCTCAATCCAGGGCTTTGGCTGAAAAGGCGCGACCTTCCTCAAGTTTCAGTAATGACGAGCGCGATAGCGACCGCCGTAGTATCGGGCGGCATAGTAGCGATGGGCGTAATTAATAGGGACGGGCGTAATAGGGACGGGCGTAATAGGGACGGGCATATGCGTAGCCAGGTGCGTATGCATAGCCGGAGGAATAGCCGTAGCCCGGAGCATAGGCGTAGCCGGGAGCGTATGCGTAACCGGGAGCATAGGCGTAGCCCGGAGCATATGCGTAGCCGGGAGCGTATGCGTAGCCGGGGGAATAACCATAGCCCGGAGCATACCCATAGCCGTAAGCCCCTGATGCAATTGCTCCGCCGATAATTGCGCCTGCTGCGAGGCCTATGCCGGCGCCGGCCCAACCGCCGCCCCCGCGCCATCCACCACGCCATTGAACTGTTTCGACTGACGCGGTCGCGGCGTTTCGCCACGACGATGGTGGTGCGGCGATGGGTGCTGCAATCGCTGTTTCAGCGAGCCATGGCAGGCTGCCGGCCAGCAGAAGGGCAACGAGCCTATTGGATGGGGTCTTCATGACGAACTCTCTCTCTTCGACCACGCGGGAACGGGCGCAGTCATATTGAATTGCAACGTCCGTCAAACCGCATTCGTTCCAAAATAGATGTGCTGTCACGACGTGACCGACTTGCGCTCAGGCTATCCCACTGACCGATGTCGATGGTGCAGCCGTCGGCTGGTTTTTAGTATACCCGGATGAGGTGCTTGCGCGGGAAATCGCCCTCATCCGCTGCGCTGAGCGCCTACCTTCGTGTCCGTTATGAGGGGTACAGCCGCCGCGCGTCCGTTGAGGCGGCGCGGCAGAAACTGACTCAAATCGCCCATTGCGATGAGACTTCGTTGCATCACAGTCGCTGCCGCGCCAGCCAGTGACCGACGCGGCAATTCATGACACAACTCAATCAATCAGATGCAACGCGGACTGTCGCGGTCGTGCACCTTCAGTAGCAAGGCGGATAGGGGTAGTAGCCGCAGGCGGGGCGGGCATAGCCCCCATAGGCCCCCACAGCGGCCGCTCCTGCCGCCGCGCCGTAGTATGCACGCCGATGAACTCTTCGGTTAACACCAGCAACGCTCCCCGGCGTCAAGGGTCGTCCTACTCTCGCCTCCGCTTTATCGAGCGACAAGGATAGCGTCTTTGCCGGCGACCAATGAAGCGAAACCGGAGCCGCTGCAAGCAGCGCGCCGCTAAGGACGACACCAAGCAGGATTAGCTTCTTCATGGCATTCTCCTGATCTAGTTTTGAGGATCAGGGGACCAACGCTTTTGCAATTGAATATCGAGCCTCTCTTCAGTCATTCTGGAGACAACTTTTTGTGATGCACCTTTTCCTGTCTGAGCAAATTAAGTCGTCACAGAAACGCGAGACGGGCAGATCAAGGTGAACAGCCATTCATGCGACGGCGCCAAAGGAAAACTCTCGTTTTGATCCTAATCAAAGTTCCGATCGGCTGACTGTGGCTTAAATGATCAGTCTAATCATTCGTTACGTCGATTGAGGAGAATTGGTATGAGTGAAAAAATCAAAGTGGAAATGATCTCACGTCGAGAGGCATTTTCGCTTTTAGGACTAACGGCCGCGTTGGGCTTTGCAGTGCCAATCGCGTTGCTAACGGGGTCCGATGCTGAGGCCCAGGCTCCGGCCCCGGCGCCGACTACTGCCCCAGCGCCGACCGGCGGGACGTTGGGCATGCAGCGCCGTCACGAGCGGCGAGTTGGTCGCCATGAGCGGCGCGAGGAGCGGCGCACTGGTCGCCATGAGCGGCGCGAGGAGCGGCGCGGAGGTGGCGAAGTCACGCAACCAAAGTAGTAGAGACGTCCCCGACCCGAGCGAGCGAGCAGGCCATGGGTTGAGCCTGGCAATAGATCGCCCGAGCCGGGGACTTTATGCAGTCTTTTACCGCAAGTGCGATCAATTCCGCCGCGTATTTGCGAAGGTTAGCGAGATTGCCCCCTGCCCAGCGGGTCTCGATGTGCACGTTGCGGCCCTCTGTCCAGCCCAATTGCTGCAGCTCCTGCAGAAACGCCGCGACGTCTGCCTGCCCTTGGGCATCGTCTACGCTGGTGCCACTGAGCACGCCGATGCGCCGCATGACGGACGCCCGCGCCGCGAGCGGCCACGTCGCAGCTACGCCAGCGGGCGCGGATACGAATTGCCGTCTACCGATGTCGAATGCCATTTGATCCGTCCGTAAGGGTCAGTACGGCAGCAAGAATATCAGGCACCAACCGGCAGGTCTGCGACCGACTTTACGGTGGTCCGTTCGCTGCTTTTGCTGCAATTGCGTGCGGCAGTTCATGGCCCGGAGCGGCGTTTGTTGCCCGCACCGACTTGGTCGCGATTGGGGGCAAAGCAGACGCCGCTGGAAGTCGCGCGAATGACGCGATTGACCCATAGCGCGTCATTTCGCGACTGTTATTTACCGCAGTGCGAAAGGCGTTATTCGACCGCCTCGTCGGCAGTCGCAAGCAGGGCCGACTGTGTCGCCGAGCATCATACTAATCTCTGCCGACACAATGCTTTCATGGCCGGGAGATGACGCAATCATTCTAGTCCGAAAGAATACCGCCACTCGCTGCCCATATTATCGTCGGTGACGGGCTGTTCGCCGGCGGTGCGGGCAAGGATATCCGAACAGGGCTCGATCGGCCGCGGATCATTGCGGGCCGTCAAGCTTGTCTCCCAAGCCTGAAGCTGGTCCAGCTCGGCGCGATCCGAGCTGCGCGAGGTATCGAACACCGGACGGCGATCGATGCGATAGGCCTCCAGCGTGTCTCGCCACCGCGCAAAATTCCAGCGGATCGGCAAATCGGAGACGACCATGTGGTTGAGGAAGCGTGCCCCGTCGGCAAAGGCGAGGCAGGCGGTGCGTTGGACGCGCGCGGAATCGGTCGTGTTATAAAAGAAAATCCCGCCCGGATTCAGGTGCTGCTTGATGAGGTCGAGAAAATCGCTAGAAAGGAGATTGGTGACGTTGGCACGGTAGTACCATGTCGTGTTCGAGACAATGGCGTCGAAGCGCCGGCCAGAATTGGCGCGCAGCCAGCGGCGGCCAGCGGCGGCCATCGTCGGTCACGAGCGTGACCTTGGGATTGCGCAGGAGCGAGGCAACTTCAGGCTCCTGCGCAATGAGTGACAGATAGCCGGGATTGATCTCGACCGCAGTTAGTGAGGCGACGTTCGGATTGTTGGCGATGACTTGCGCCCACGAGCCCGAAGACAAACCGATCATCAGCACGTCGCGCGGTGCCGGGTGAAATAAGCTCAGCGCATAGGGCCGCACGATACCGTTGGTGTCGTGCGTAAGGTCGGTATCGAAGCGCCCGTCATACATGCCGTTGCCGTATACGGCACCATCCGCCGCCACGGTGATGATGCCGCTGCGGTTTTCTACAATGTGAACGAGTGGCACTCCCTGCGGCGCGCCTTTCCATTGCAGCGCTTCGAGTATGTTGGCCGACAATAGCGGGATCGCGACCACTGCCAGCACGGCAAGTCCCGCCGCTAGGCCGGCCCGCTCGAGCTTTTCCAGACGCGGCAAGGGCAGCGCTGCCGCCAGCAGAGCGGCGCAGGCGCAGCTCGCGACGACCAGGACCGAACCGAGTACGGTCAGGCTGAGACGCTCCGTCAACACAAATCCCGTGAGGATCGAACCGGCGGACGCGCCGAGAATATTGGCGAGGTAAAGCAGCGCGGTGCGCATGCCGGCATGGCCATCGGCGGCGACGCCGAATTCGGCGAGGTGCGGCAGCAGTGTGCCCCAATAACGGGCGATGAAATAGACTAGCACGAAGGCCACCCCGGCAACGCCGGCGCCGAGCCAAGCCAGATGGTCGAGGAGCGGCAGGAACAATAGGCCGAGCAAGCTTGCTGCCATCAGGGCGCCGATTGCCCGCCGCATTACGCTCTCACTTGTCAAAGCGCAGTTGTCGCCCGCTTGCCGCGATCCCGAAGCGAGTCCGATCAGAAAGGCTCCGAGCGTCAATGCGAAGGCCGTCGCGCTCGAACCGTTGAGATAGGCTACGGTGCGGAAGAAAAAGATTTCGTAGGATAGCGAAACAAAACCACCAGCGCTGGCGAGCAGCAAGACTGGAATCAGGCCGAGAAGCGGCTGCCGCGGCGCCGCTGTCTCCGACGCATTCCGCGAGGCGATGGTCGGATCATGGAGGTCGCGCCCGTAGGCAATGAGCGCGCCTGTCGCCACCGCAACATTGATTGCGACCGCGACATAGATCGCTCCTTGCATGCCGGCGAACGGAAACAGTATCGCGACGCAGGCCAGGCACGCCGCACCGGCGCCGAGCGTATTCACATAATAAAGGAGCGCGACCGCGCTCCCCACATGTCCGCCATGGCCGGAACGCCGGACGAGATGAGCGACCAGCACCGGCAGCGTCGCGCCCATCAATAAGGTTGGGATGATCACCAGCGCCAGACTGACCGCGGCCATAACCGGTAACGGCAGACCGATGGTGAATTCACCGACGCGGTCGAAGATTTCAAGCGAGAAGACACCGAAGGCGCCAGTCATCAGCTCGATCGCGGCCAGCATCGGCAGCAGCGGAATGCCGCGCCGCTTCGATAGCCAGCCGCCGGCGAGACTGCCAAGCCCGAGGCCAAGCATGAATGCGGTGACGACAATCGTCACCGACTCGATATTAACGCCGAAGATGCGGAACAGCGCGCGCTGCCAGGTGAGCTGATAGATCAGCGCCGGAAAGCCCGAGCAAAAGAACAGCACGCAAAGGACACGCGTTCATCGGTCGAGCCGATCGGTTCGGTGCGCGTCCGTGGCGTTGGCAGTCCATTCGAAGGTCGTCATTCGGAAACGGGTCTCGTGTTGTGACGGACCCTAGCTACTGAACGTTACTTGACCCTCAACAGCGTCCTTTGCTCGAATAACCGCAATCGAAGGTAAGCAATTATTTCCCTTAGCCTCAATGCTAGGCGCCGGGGGAAACCCGGAGATTGTCGACTTTTGGCCCGGAGTATCGCTTGGTGCGACGCAGCGGCCTGACGCAGTTTTCTTGGAAACCGTTGGAGCGGCTTCATCGGATTTTTACCGCTCGCCCCCATAGTTCCAGAGCATGTCTGTGTTACCGCCACCACACTTCGGAGTTGCGACACGAGACGCTCCTTCCGGCAAATCGCCTGTCGACGAGTTTTATTTCAAATGGATGGTCGGGGCGGCAGTATTCTTCGTCGCGCTCGAGGTCGCCTATCTGACGTTCGCTGGCCTACCGCCGATCGGGAAGCCCTGGGTCGACGCCACCAACTTTGTCTATGGGCGCGACTTCATTAACACCTGGATGGGCGGCCGCTCGATGTTCGCCGGCGGTCCGGCGGCTTGGTTCGACTTTGAAGCCTATAACGCCGCGCTCCGCAAAATGCTGGGCACCACCGATTATCTGCAACATTTCTGGTCGTATCCGCCGCACGTGATCCTATTCATCTGGCCGTTCGGCTTGTTGCCGTATTTGCCGGCCTATATCGTGTGGTGCGCCGTCGGCATCGCGCTCTATTTGCTTGCCTGCTCCAGCGCCATCCCGCGCCAGCGGATGCTGTTCCTCGCGGTCGCGCCTGGCATTGCAGTCTGCATTTTCTTTGGCCAGAACGGCTTCTACACCGCGGCGCTGCTCGTCGGCGGCCTGCTCAACCTCAATCGCCGACCGGTGCTGGCTGGCGTGCTATTCGGCATCCTCACCGCCAAGCCGCAGCTCGGCCTGTTGCTACCGGTGATCTTGCTGCTCGATCGGCGCTGGCTGACGATCGCGTCAGCCGTGGTGACGACGGCCGTCCTGGTCGCGCTGACATCGATGTTGTTCGGCTGGCAAGTGTGGGTCGAGTTCTACCAGAAGGTCGTGCCACAACAGCAATGGCTCACGACGCACGCCGGCGATTTGCTGTTTGCGATGGTGTCATCGGTCTTTTTCGGGGCGCGCCTAGTGCATCTGCCGCTGAGCATCGCCTGGGCGCTCCAAGGGATCGTGGCGGCGCTCGCGATCGCCGCGCTCGTGTGGACCTATTGGCGGCGCCGTGATCCGGCGCTTTCGCTGGCGTTCCTGGTCACCGCAACGTTTTTGGTCACGCCCTACATTCTCAACTACGACATGGTCGTGTTCGGCTTCGTGGTGGCGCTCCTGCGCGACCGCGCCGACAACACGATCGGCGATCATTGGTTGTTGATCGCGGTGTGGACCCTACCGGTCGCAATGATGATTGCAGCCGTCGTCTGGATACCGCTGGCGCCGATTGTGTTGATCGCGTTTGCCGCACGACTGATTTGGCGCTTGGCGCAAAGCGACGGCCGTGAAGTCGGTCTGCAGCCGCTACAGGCAACGGGCGTCGCCGCCTGACCGGGATAGCGGTCGCAAGGAGCACGCTCCGCAAGCGCCAATTTAACTCTGTTTTAACGCTCGTGGCGTTTCATTCCGCGGATGCAGACGTCGCGCCTTCCGCATCTGACGCTCCCGATCGCGCGAAGCTTCGTCGCCGTCGCGGCGGCGATCTATCTTTACGATCTGTTTCAGCAAACGCGCGATCACTTTACCAACGGCTTGGGCCGTCCGTTCGGCGACGATTTCATCAATTTTTGGTCCGGCGCGTATCTCGCAGTGCATGGGCACGCGACGCAGGTTTATGATCCGGCGGCGTTTCATTCGTTCCAGCAATCGATCGCCGATGCTCAGCTCGAGGGCTATCTTTACATTTATCCGCCGGTACTCCTCGTTCTCACCGCGCCACTGGGATTTGTTCCCTACATACCTGCGCTTGTGCTGTGGTTGTCGGCTGGCTGGTATGCCTTCTACCGTGCCGTGCGTCTGGCGTTGCCGGGTCGTGGAGCGCTCCTACTCGCGCTGGCTACGCCCGCGGTGTTCATCAATACGATCGCCGGACAGAACGGAACTTGGACCGCGGCGCTGTTCGGTTGGGGTCTTGGTCTCCTCAACCGCCGTCCAATGCTCGCGGGCGGATTGCTCGGATTGCTGGTCTTCAAGCCACAGCTTGGAATTTTGATTCCAGTGGCACTTGCTGCAGGACGACACTGGCGGGCGCTGGCCGTTGCCGCCATTACGGCTGGAGCGTTGCTTGCCGTCAGCGCTGTGTGGTTCGGGACAGACATCTGGATCAATTACATCCGGCTTGTCGGACTGCTGCGACGGTTGATCCTGGAGGAGGGGACCGGCGTCTGGTACCGCTTCGTATCGGTATTTGTGGCCGCGCGACGGTTGGGCGTTCCTGTTGAAACGACCTACCTGGTTCAAGGAACTGCGACTGTGCTCGCTGGTGTCGCGGTGGCGCTAGTTTGGTTCCGTGATGCGCCCGCCGGTATCAAGAACGCCGTGCTTCTGCTCGGCACCTGTCTCGCCACACCGTTTTTGCAAGACTACGATCTGGTGTTCGGCGCATTAGCGGTGGCATGGATCTGGCAGGCATCGACTTCTTTGGCAACCGCCCTCGCCGACAATTCCGAACGAGCGCTGATCTATTCCTCAGGCCTGTTTTTACTGCTGCCGTTGTTTGCCGCATCGCTGGCACATATTACAGGGCTTTCGTTCGGCCCCTTGTTCATTGTGCCGATATTTGTCGTAGCCCTGCAGTTGAGCCTACGTAGCATCCCTAATGAAGACAGTGCTTTAATAGTCGGGACAGCGGAAACCTGATTAAAAGCCATCCGCGCACGCCACGTGTTTGCATTAGCAGAAATGCACCAGCACGTCAGCTAGGCATCGAACATTGGCAGCCAGTTAGGCCAAGCGTCACCTTTTACAGCAGGTATAGGAGCGCCAGATGATGAAAGCATTCCGGGATATTCCAGTCGCGAGCGCCATCGTATTTTGCCTCATGGGCGCCGTCACTGCAGTCGCACTCGTCAGGCTCGTGCAGCATTTCGACGCGCAACCGAACCCCACCTATGGCAGCATTTCTAGCACGATAAAATAACGCAAACAGACGGGTGGCCATTTGGAACTCCGCGGCGATATCGACGCTAACACTTCCTTATGCCCGGCCGCCTTAGACCGTGGCACACCCATGCGCCGCCGAGTAGCGGAATCTCAAAGCCTTTTCCGCAGGATGGCGCGCAGAATGTCGGAATAGTCGTCAGTCCACTCTGCGACGCCGGGTGTAGGATCAAGCTTGTGCCAGCCGCGCCAGGTAGGCAGGTCGTTAAGATCAGCAGTGTCACGCGCGAGAACGACTACCTCGGCATTGGCGTGGTAGTCGGTGGTAAAATTGTTGGCCTGGTCATCTTGCTTGTCGTAGGTCGCATACCCCTCGGCTTTGCCAAACGCTGCAAGCACGCTCGCAAGCTCCATGTGCCGGTTTGACACGTGAAAGGCGATGATACCGCGCGGCATAAGCCGCGCCACATAAATACGGAGTGCTTCGCGGGTGAGCAGGTGAACCGGAATGGCATCGGAAGAGAAAGCGTCGAGTACGATCATGTCGTAGCGGTCGGAAGCTGCGGCCAAGGTCAGACGGGCGTCACCGAGCACGATCCGTTCGTCCGGCGCGCAGGCCGACAGGAAATGGAAGTTGCGCGGATCGCGCGCGATCCGAATTACTTCGGGATCGATCTCGAAGAAGGTCCAATGCTCACCATCGCGCCTGTGACAGGCGAGGCTGCCGGTACCCAGGCCAACGACCGCGACTTGGTCAAGATGGTGCTGCGCGCCACGCCCGGCCTCGATGGCCTCTGATATCGGGCCGCCGAAATAGTAGTAAGTCAGGGGTTCCGGTCGCGCGGGCAGCAATTGTCCGGCTTCGGCGCGGATACGCTCGGCGCCGTGGATAGTGGTGCCATTGAAAAGAAGGCGATGAGTGCCATCCGAAGTGTCCACCACCTGATGCACGCCGAAGAAACTGCGAATGGTTACGACACGACCCAGTCCGGGCTGCCACAGCCCGGTCAGTAGGAACGCAAATACGACAAGACTCGCGAATCGCGCCGGCCGTTTCGCCTGAAATAGCATCAGTGTCGAAAGCGCCACGAGCGCCACCTGCATCGGCCACTCGGCCGCTAGCGGCAGCCGTGCGCTGAAAACAAGCCACAACGTGAGCGCCACCGCAGCAGCGATCAGTCCGGGAGCGGCCTCGCGGATGAAGTGTCGCGCACCGCCGGCGAACAGGCCCGGCAGCACCGCGAGCGCGGCCACGATCAGGATGGGATATTCGTAGGTATAGTTGAACAGATGCGGCGCGGCGATGCCGGCGAACACGCCTCCCAGCACGCCGCCGAAGGACGTCCACAGATAGAACTCGGTCAATCTGTTCGCCGCCGGCCGCAGGCGATAGGCCTCGCCATGGCAGGCCAGCGCAATCAACGTGAACGCGGTGAGATTCAACAGGACGTTGGCAAGCCAGTATGTCTTGCCGCTGCCGAGCACGCTGATCGCAAGCGGTGCCAGCACGTAGGGCAAGAGGCGCAGAACCAGCACATGAGAAATCCATGGCCGGTCGCGGAACACCGCGACGAAGGTCAAGAGATAGAGCGCCAGCGGCACCACCCATAGGAACGGCGCCGCAGCGAGATCGGTGGCGATGAAGGAGGTCACCGCGATGCACAGACCCGCCGGAATTGCCGTCAACAACGGCCACGCGGCGCGCTGTCGCCATGTCGGGCGCTCGCCTTCCGCCGCGGTGTGGATGAACGCCGTTCCGGTGGCGGCGAAGCAGGCGGCGGCGCCGATGCAAAGCGCGAGCAGCGAGAAGCCAAGCGACCACAGCAGCGTCTGCGTGCGCAGCGTGAAGAACGGCTCGATCGCAAACGGATAGGCGAGCAGCGCGCAAAACGAGCCCAGATTGGACGCGGCATAGAGCACGTAAGGATTTTTCGCCTGTGGGTGGCCGGTGGCGACGAACCAATGCTGCAGCAGCGGTGCCGTCGCCGACAGTGCCATGAAGGGAACGCCGATGGAAAACGCGAACAGCCCGACGAGCCAGAGCATCACGTAATCGTCTGGGGGCACGCCAAAGCCGGACGCGACGCCTAGCGGCAGTGTTAGCGCGACCAGCGAGAGGAATGCGAGGTGCAGCACCGCTGCTTGGGCCGGCCTGAGCAAACGGGCGACGAGGTGCGCATAGGCGTATCCGGCAAACAGGAAAGTCTGGAATGCCACCATGGCGACCGACCAGACCGAAGGCGAGCCGCCGAGCCGCGGGAGCACCATCTTGGTAAACATCGGCTGAACGATGAACAACAGAAGTGCCGAGACGAACAGCGTCGCGACATAAAGCGCCGGCGCGACGCGCCGGCTCAATCGCGGGGCATGCGTGGCGGCCAGCGAGGATGTCACATCAAGTGAACTCATGGCAGACGATTCTTCTCAGGGCTTTGCAGAGGGAATATTGGCACCGCGTTAATCCATGATTACCGCCGGGAAAAAACTCGCCACACCACAGCCAACTTTTGCATCCTTGGGCGGCGTCCAATGCACATGTGAATATCTACTACGCTCGTCTGACCGCTCCACCCGCCCTTCTCGTCGACGCCGACATAGTGCTCAAATAAAGACGCCGTTTGCTGCACTGCATGAGTCCGCTGTTGGCCCTAAACGGCCGCGGAGGCGAACGACGGCCGTGTCCGCTTTCAGGGGTATAGCGACCGTCGCTGTAGCGCGTCACGATAGACACTGCGGACAGCGGGGCCGGCCGAATGCCCGCCCCGCGTTGCATACTCAATTCCCCTTTAAAGTATCAATAAAAGCAATAACGTTTTGGCGAACTGGTTTTTGTTTGATCGAGAGAAAGCCGCGCACAAGAGCGGCGCCTTCGCGAGTCCCGAGGAATGAAACAATTGCGTCTTCAGATAGCCCACTTTCCTGCGGCGCAGGTTGCTTCTTTCCGACCGATGGTGCGTCTTCAAAGAAATAAGATGGTGGGACGCCAAGCGCCTCACTGAACTGTTGCAGGCGGGACGCCCCGACGCGGTTTGTTCCCTTCTCGTATTTCTGCACTTGTTGAAACGAAATACTGGCCGCGTCGGCGAGCTCCGTTTGGCTCAATCCCAATAAGGTTCGGCGGGCGCGTATCTTTTGCCCGATGTGAGCATCTACGGGAGTCGTGCGTCTGCGGTTGATCGATGCCTTTGCCATGACGGAAACCTCGCATCCTATAAAACGCTAGGGTTGCATATGGAGTTAGTCGCGTCAAAGTGGCGGGATGAAGTGATACTCGTTATCCACAATCGCTCATCGGTTCGGCGGGAAGTAGCCGACATCGAACATGGCCCACAGCAATTCGGGCTCGGCCAGGACGGCTTGCGCTTTCGCCACCACGTCCGCGGCCGAGTGCTTGCCGCCGGCAATGTGATCGTCGAGCAGTGCCTGGACTTCGGCCACGCGCTCGTCGGCGCGCGAGAAGTGACTGGACACTCACCCCGCGCTGCTGTGTATGACACCGAAATCTGTGGACGCAGTTTTTCGGACCCATGACTTGCTCGCGAATCAGCTTCACCTTCCAAAAATTACACGGGGCAGGGAGCAATGGAGTAGGTGCGCGTTACACACAAACAAGCGACTGACTTAATAGATCAAATAGTGGCCCAAATGAACCCAGCGGAGGCGGGTCAAGGGCGGCGCTTGGATGAAAAAATAATTGCAAACAAGCCAATTACGGCGAAAAAGCACGTACTGGAGGTAGTTAATCAGCTCCTGTGCGAGCTGGAGAGGCTTGAGCCGTTAATAGGCAAAACCGAAGATGAGTTGGGCCTGCCGCGGTCAAGTGAAAGCGATCGGTGGGACGACCGCCTTGGTCGCATTCGCGACCGGGTGGTTTCGATCCGTTGAACGAACGACGTCACATTTGACGAACGAGTGATTGCGATCGGTCGGCGCGCTAACTATGCCGGCATGGTCTGAGCCAACCGAATGTCCACGTCTGGCTCAGCGCGTCGGTTGTCGTGATGCAGCAGTTTGGTCGCTGTCGGATGCAAAGCTGACATTCCCGGCGGGTGCTCAAAGCGTCCTTATTGACCCATAGCGTCATTTCGGAAACGTCAATTGCCGCATTGCGAAACGTGGATCCGGCGTGATGTTAAAGCTTCGATCCTCTGAGACGCGGCGTGCTTCATGTCTTCGGCGCCCCTGGCCAGCTTCGATCGCAGGCGGGGCAGGAGCATGGCCGGTCGCTATCGGTGGAGAAGCGGACATCGTTCCTGACCCAAGTCGACATTCGTCGCGGTCATTACAAGCCGGTTTTGGATTTGCTAATATCCTCGGCAGGTGGCGTTCCATGCTCGCGAATTCCGAACACGTACAGGATGACGGCCAGAAGGCTAGAATCTTCATATCCTATTCGCGCGAGGATATGGCCTTCACAGATCGGCTCGAAGCTGCGCTCAAGGAGCGCGGCTTTGACCCGCTGATCGACCGAACAGAGATTTATGCCTTCGAAGATTGGTGGAAGCGCATCCAGGCACTGATCGTGCAAGCCGACACTGTCATCTTTGTGCTCAGCCCCAGCGCGGCGGCCTCACGTATCTGCGCAAGGGAAGTCGCATTTGCCGCCTCGCTTAATAAGCGCTTCGCGCCTGTCGTGTTTCGACGGGTTGACGACAAGCAGGTCCCGGAGGCGCTGTCCCGCCTCAATTTCATCTTCTTCGACAACGAGCAGTTTATCGGAAGCCTCAAGCGCCTTTGCGAGGCGCTTTCGACCGACATCGGGTGGATCAGGAAGCATACCGAATATGTCCAAGCCGCCCGGCAATGGGCTGCCGCGAAGCATGCGAGCGGCCTATTGCTGCGCTCGCCGGTACTAGAGGAAGCCGAGCGCTGGATCGCCTCGCGTCTGGTCAACGCGCCTGCATCGACCGTGGAAACGCAGACATTCATTGCAGCAAGTCGAAAACGGAAAAGACGCTTCGAACTAGCCCTCATCAGCGTGCTGTGCGTCCTCAGCGCCGCGGGGATCATCTACGCCCTTTGGATAAATTATGACTACTTGAAGGTGCGACAAGAGATATTGACCGATACATTATGGCCTAAAAAGCTTACGGCGGCTGTTGAGCGGCGTTACAGACAGGTGGCTCTCCGACCTGGGCAAATCGTCAGCTTCCGTGAATGTACGAGGTGTCCTGAAATGATAGTTTTGCCTGTGGGGCAATTCCTCATGGGGTCGACCCCAAACGAGACGGGTCGATATGACAACGAAGTACCCCAGCATAATGTGGTCATTCCAAACAACTTTGCTGTCTCTAAATTTGAAGTGACCTTTGACGAGTGGAAAGCGTGCGCCGATGCTGGCCGTTGCGAAAATACATGGGACCAAGGTTGGGGAGGCGGCCGGCGTCCTGTAATCAACGTCAATTGGCATCAGGCCAAGCAATTTGTGGACTGGTTATCCTATCGCATCAGCGAGCCTAGTGGATATCGTCTGCTTTCAGAAGCTGAGTGGGAATATGCGGCCCGCGCTGGTACCACCACGCGGTATTCGTGGGGAGACAGTGTTGGAAGTGGTAATGCCAGCTGCGATGGCTGTGGCAGCCAGTGGGATTTCCGGCAGTCGGCTCCGGTCGGTTCCTTCGCAGCCAACGCATTTGGCTTATACGATATGCACGGCAATGTATTTGAGTGGGTGGAGGACTGCTATCACTCAAACTATATCGGAGCACCCGCTGATGGTTCGGCTTGGACCACATCTTGCGAACAGGATTACCGTGTTCGTCGTGGTGGTTCCTGGTATACCGCTCCTCGGAATATCCGATCGGCGCTGCGCGATAAGAGTGTCCCTGGTGACCGTGACAACGACCTCGGATTTCGGGTTGCGCGCACCCTCAGGCGCTGATCCATTCTTGCCAGGGACGTGACCTAAGCGTTCTCTGCAAAGTGCTCTTTGCAAACCCAGCCGGTTGGGGTCAAGCACTTTCAAACTATCCACCACCACACTGTCGATGTCGTTCGCGGGCTCGTGCTTGCGGCTACAGCCGCCCCGAAGCGGATTTCTCGGACCAAGGGCAAACTGATCGGAACGAGACCGCCCCGACGGCAAAAGCACGTCTGGGCCAACCGCCTAAATCGACTTCCATTTTTGGCTCGTTGCGTCACTTAAACGGACACGAGTGCCGAACATTCCCAGGCAGCGAAAGCTCTGGTCAACTTTCTTACATCTCCGACAGCGGGTTCGATCTTCAAGTCGAAGGGCCACCAAGCAGGTTGACCGGGGAATACGAGAGTCTGCACATGATGCTGTATGTCACTCAGTGCGGCGCAGCGATCCAGTCGCTATCAGGGTAAGATCGACATCGCGGGAACACTCGAAACCGGTCGCTTTTGACCCTTAGCGTCACTTCGCCAACGTGAATTGACGCAATGCGAAAGGTTCATTGGCCCTTGTGTTGGCTATCTTAGAAGGCTTTAAAGCGATCTATAAGGTCGCTACCATTCATCTGGGTTGGTCCGGGAATAACGCTTCAAAGCGACAGCGCGCTTCTAGGAGCGCGCGACGAGCGAGGAATCGCCATCCATGTCACATCAAGGCTGGTCGGGCGCCGTACTGGGGTTAGGCATTATTTCTGCGCTGGGCATTGGCGGCTTTTCCTTTGCTCAAAATGCTGCGCCGACGAATTTAGCGCCCAATCCATACCGATCGTTCGACAACTGGGCTAAAATGCCGGAAGGTCGAACCTGGGGCTCGACGTCGGGCGTCGATATCGATCCGGACGGAAAGAGTGTGTGGGTTGCCGAGCGATGCGGGGCATATGCGCCGCCGTCGCAATTTAGGCCGGGAGAGCCGTTCGCCTGCGACGGCTCGAGCCTCGACCCCATTCTCAAGTTCGACGCGTCCGGCAAGCTGGTGAAGAGCTTTGGCGCCGGAATGTTTATTCTTCCCCATGGTCTGCACGTGGACCGCGCCGGCAATATCTGGGTGACCGACGGTCTGGGACGTTCCGGCAAGGGTCACCAGGTCATCAAATTCAGCCCGGACGGCAAGGTTTTGCTGACGCTCGGCAAGGCCGGAGTCGCCGGCAGTGGCCCCGACGAGTTCAACGCGCCGTCCGCCGTCTACGTTGCACCGAACGGCGACATTTTCGTCGCCGACGGGCATGGCGGCGACACCAACGCGCGCATCGTTAAGTTCTCACCTGATGGCAAATTCATAAAGACTTGGGGTAAGAAGGGCTCGGCGCCCGGCGAGTTCGATATTCCCCATACGCTTGCCATGGATTCGCGCGGGCGGCTGTTCGTCGGCGACCGTCAGAACAATCGCATTCAGATTTTCGATCAAGACGGCGTCTTCATCGATCAGTGGTTTCAGTTCAGCCGGCCGAGCGGCGTCTATATCGACAAGCAGGACATTATCTATGTTACCGATTCCGAATCCGAATCGGTCTCCAAGAATCATGATGGCTGGAAGCGTGGCATCCGTGTCGGCAATGTCGGCGACGGCACAGTGACAGCCTTCATTCCAGATCCGGTCGAGAAGGCAACGGGAACAAGCGCAGCCGAAGGCGTCGCGGCCGACGAGGCAGGTATCATCTACGGCGCTGAGGTCGGACCGAAGCGACTGATGCGATATGTAAAGAACTGAGCGCGCCTTGGGTATGAAATTCTCACCGCCGCGGGAACGAATTCACGCGGCTCATTAGAACGGCAAGCTCGACAATTCGCCTAACGGGAACTTTGGAACATCGGGGCGAGCGGGCAAGTCATTCCAGCTTGATGTTGGCCGCTCGGATTATCTTGGCCCACTTCTCAGTTTCGTCGGTGATGAGCTTGCCGAACTCCGCGGGCGTCATCGGCATGGCCTCGCCGCCGAGGTCGGCGAGCCGCTCCTTGATCTTGGGATTGGCCAGTCCTGCGGTGATCTCGTTGTTGAGCTTGCTGACGATATCGGCGGGCGTATCTTTCGGCGCGCCAATGCCGAACCATGCCGTGGCCTCGTAGCCGGGTACGGATTCGCCCACCGTTGGAACGTCCGGCAGGGCCGCCGAGCGCGTGGACGATGTAACGGCCAGCGCGCGCAATTTGCCGGCGCGAATGTAGGGCAGCGTCGACAACGTTGGCTCAAACATGACCTGGACCTGTCCGGCCAATAGATCGATGAGCGCGGGTCCTCCGCCGCGATAACCGACTTTAACTAAGTCGAGGCCGGTCATCGACTTGAACAGCTCGCCGGCGACATGTGGCACGCTCCCGTTGCCAGCCGATGCCATGTTAATCTTGCCCGGATTGGCCTTGGCATAAGCGATGAACTCGGGAACCGAGTTGGCTGGCACCGATGGATTGACCACCATCACTTCAGGCACACGCAGAATTCCTGCGACCGGCGCGATGTCTCGAATGAAATCGAAATTGAGGTTGTCGTAGAGCGTCGCGTTAATTGCGGCCGGCGCGGGTACCAGGAGGAGTGTATAGCCGTCTGCCGGCGCTTGCACGACGAGTTCGGTGCCGACATTGCCGCCTGCACCCGGCCGGTTCTCGACGATGAACGGCTGCCCAAGCCGCTCTGACAGCCACTGACCCATGAGGCGTGCGGAAATGTCGTTTGGGCCACCAGCGGCAAAGCCTACGATCAAGTGCACAGGTCGTGTCGGATAATCGAGCGCTGAAGCCGTACGTGACAAAGCCGACAGCACAGCAGCACCCGCTGCCAGATGCAGAAAGTTTCGGCGGAGAAGTTTCATGACGATACCCGTGACGACACCAAAGCTATCCCAATTGCCGTGTCTGTGAAAAGCCGCCGCGGCAGGTTTCGACCCTTCGCTGTCTACTTCTTGCCTTTGGGGTCAGATTTCGCTTTCAATTGTGCCAGCTCGCCATTCAGTTTCTCCACTGCCAATTTCAGCGCGGAAATTTCAGCTCGGGCAGCGGTAAGATCGTGATCTGCGGCGGCGATCCTCTCCTGAGTTTCTCGGGCAAGTTTGATAAGCGCCTGCTGAAGGAACTCGACATTCGCCTGCAGGCATCCGGTACGACGCTCCATCTGCTTCTCGGCAGTGCAAACTTCTATCCCACGAATGTCCTGTGCGCTTGCGGGAGACAGCGACGCTACGAGCATTAGTCCAGCGGGGCGCAAAAATTGCGTGACATTGGACCACGACCGCCGAAAGTGCCGCCGACCGCGTTTCATGCCAGACGTTCTCAGGTCAACATTTGAGAATGGTGGTAATCCAGTCAGAAAATGCGTGCATGAAATCTTGCAAGAATTTGCGCGTTCCTTCGTTGACGAGCTTGCCGTCCGCGTCGAATAGCTTGTCGGCTCCGCCAATATATGCCTCCGGCTGCTGCATCGCCGGCACGTTCAGAAACACCAACGACTGCCGTAGATGATGGTTTGCGCCGAATCCGCCAATTGCGCCGGGTGATGCGCTGACCACGGCGCCAGGCTTGCCGTTCCAGGAACTTTGACCGTACGGGCGAGAACCAACGTCTATCGCATTCTTCAACGGGGCAGGCACCGAGCGATTGTATTCGGGTGTCACGAACAAGATGGCGTCGGCCTCCTTTATCCGCCGCCGGAATGCGGTCCACTCCGGAGGCGGTTTGGCATCTTGGTCTTGGTTGTATAGCGGGAGATGGCCAATCTCGATGATTTCAAGCTCGAGCGAAGCCGGTGCGAGCTCACGGAGCGCAGTGGCAAGTTTGCGATTGATTGAATCCTTTCGAAGACTGCCGACCAGAACGGCGACATTGCGTGGGTTGGCCAAAGACATCTCCTGCAGGCTTCGAGGGCGACTGTCGAGCCTCAGGTAAACTGTTGGGCTGCGAGAACAATATTAGGCAAATTCAGGCGTAGACACCAGTCTGGAAACTGCGCGAGATCAGCTGGCGATTTGGTCGTTATCGGGGGTTAAGCGGACATGGCGCGGCCACCGCAAATCGGTCGCTAGTGACCCATTCCGACGTTGAAGTGATGGGATTTGCTGCGCTGCGATGAAGCCACTTCCGGTACGCTAGTCCACTTGTCCGGTGCGTTCTGTAGACCGGGCGTCTTCGCCGTCTGCCGGTTGATGATGGGTCTGAAGGTGTTCGACTGCTCGACCGGGACAGCCGCATCGAGATTGGCAGAACGGCGCCAACCGGCAGGTCGCCAATTTTAAAGCTGGAATCTTTTAACCGAATCCGTGACAATAGCCTCCATGGCACGAAAGATTCGATCCAGCCGACAGCTCACCGGGCTCTATCATGCCCGGGAAGCGCGCCACATGAGCCGGTCGGAGCTCGTCCGGCTGTCGGGGGTTTCCAAGCAGCAATTGTCGCGGCTCGAGGGCGGCCAGATCAGGATGCGGCTCGATCACCTCAAGCCCTTTGCCAAGCATCTCGGCTATACGCCGGAGCAGATTTTGCTGTGGGGCCGCTATCCCGGCACTGGCGAGGGAGAATCGAGTGGAGCGCGCGACGAGCCGCTCCACCGGGTGCCAGAACTCGATACCCGCACCGATCCCGGCAGCGGCGGCCCAAAGCGCGAGGTTCGTAAAGACGGCCGGCACGCCGACCCAATAAAGCCGGAAAGTTGGATATTCCCGGCGAGCTTCGTGCGCGAGCAATTGCGCGCTTCTGCGGAGCGGCTTTTGGTGGTCGAGGTCAACGGCGACAGCATGGCGCCTACCATCGTATCGGGGGACCGCGTTATCATCGACACCGGGCACAAGACACCCACACCCGATGGGCTTTACGCCATACGCGATGCATTCGCGGGCATCGTTATCAAACGACTGCAGGTGATGCGTCCTGCGAAGCAGGCAAACGTCAAGATCATTTCCGATAATCCCAAGCAAGGCAGCGAAGAAGTTCCGCTTAGTGAGTTGGAAGTCGTCGGAAAGGTGGTTTGTTGTCTTAAGCTCTTTTGAGTTTGGGATACGTGTTTCACGCTCGACAATGTGATCATCAATATTATGGTTCTGAGCGCTCCATCGCGCGCGCCTCAGCGCGGCGGTCAGTCTCAGGCAGCACGACCAATCGATGTCCCTTGAAACTCCACCCCGACTTGAGTGCTCGTGCGCCAAGCGACTTGGCAAACGCGTATCGTTCGAGCCTTTTCAAATGCCACTTCGAACCGATCCGGGATTGATGTCGTGGTTGGGAATTCAAGGCGAGCGCCGAGCGTGGAAATATCCCGGACAAGACAATCGTACGTGTGCGACGGTCCTGTCATAACCTTGGCGGCCATCAGCACGGGAGTGCGAGGAACTCGTCGTCGGTCCTGCATCGGGTCATTGTGTAATGGATATATTTCCAAATCGAAAATGCTAACTGGGCTAGAAAGTTAATGTCGAACCGGTAGGCCAAGATAGCGCGGCTGCTTTGCGATGACGCCCGATAGACTAGACAGTACGGCGTACTGAACCCTTTGCAAACGCGCGCACTAAGGCCGGGGAGGGGAGCCACGTCGACGAGGCGGCACGTTATACTCACGCCATGGACTTCCATCGCCGCTATGGAAGTTAGGGATGCCCAACTGCGCATTCGAGCGCGAAGCCCAGCAGTCCCAACCCGCCGATTAATAGAATGCCGCCCATAGTTTCGAAAGCTTCGCGATGTCGTGGGTAGCCCTTCGCCAAGTAGGCGATGGCTGCGCCAAACGCCACGCAAAATGCCGCGCTAAATCCTGCAATCATTGCTGGCCCATAAAATCTAGTCAGGAAGCCGGAATCATGGCGCGTCTTTGCGGATAGTGTGATCTGCATGCCTTGATTGAACGTGCCTGCTAAAAGTTAGTGATAATGGCGGCCCATTTTTGGCTGTGACACACGGCACAGCCATCATTGTCAGATGCGATTACTGATCAGGGTGCCCAACGTGTTTCTCAACGCGAGGAGGGACACCATGATGCACCGCGCATTTATCATGTTTGTCGTTGGTTCGGTGAATTCTCCAAACACGGGGATATTCAAGAGCACGGCGAATCTGAGTGGGGCCCGTTTGGGCCGCCTTAAAAGTCGGATCTTCGAATGGCGCCGCCGCGTGCATTCGCGCGGCGAGCTGATGAGCCTCAGCGACGCGGAATTGCGTGATATCGGGTTGTCGCGCAGTGAGGCGGAAATCGAAGCTACGAAGGTGTTTTGGCTGCCGTGATGGCGAAGGAAAGGCGAAGCGTCGGCAACCGAAGATGAGTTGACGGCGCTCAACCCTCGTCCGCGCGAGGCGTTAAAGATTTTTGCGCGATGGAGATGGTCGGCAATGTCAGGGACAAGGGCGCCCGTCCGATAACGTCTGTCAGCCGTCCGCAATTCCTCGAATTGGCTTAGGGCTGCCCGGCGGCAATCTCGATCACCAGTCTAGCTGCTTGGCTGACGTCCCAAATTCGATTGGAGCTCAATGCGTCCGAGGCTTCCCGGTCTGCTCGAATAACTTTGCGACCTTATCGGGTAATGGATGGTGATCACCGCGTGCAGCAGGGAAATCTTTCGGCCCCTTGGGGTATCCGGGCCAGGGCACACATTCGTCAAGGCCGGCGTCGGCACAGACGTCGCGCCAGATATCAAATGCATCGAGCCCTGCCGCGCGAGCCCATTCAGCCACCGAGCCGTGGCATCTATCGAGGTAGCCGCTATCTGCAAATTTTTTTATCAACCGGGTCATCAGCAAAATCTGATCACGCGCGTCTAGCTGTTCAAATCTCTTCATGACGGGGCGTTTCTCGTCCGCAATCCTCTGCATTTCGTCAAGCACGATGGCGAGGATTCTGATGACTTTCCACCGGCCGAGCTCCGGAAACTCCCGCTCGATCGCCCCGCACAATCTGAGCCCGGTCAACAAGCCGAGGCGCCGTTTTTGGTCTGGCTTTGTAGCCGGTCCCATAACTGCCTCCGCCGTCGGACGTCCAAGATTGATACCGGCCATTTGCCTAAGAAAGTCTCGGGGGCTTGGGTGTCCACAGATCTCCGTCGTTGTCCACAATGGTGGTGGGCTCGCCCGGCCGGCTTGCTCGGCGAAGAAAAGCGCCCATCAAGGATGAATTGAGGATTGCCAGCAGGGATATGCCAGCGCAAATACACACCTGCTTCACACCGCCAAAGTCCAAAAAAATATACCCGATTTGCGCTACTTGTTGATCGCTTCCACGGTGCAAGCGAAATGCCGATCGGCTAGGTGATTAGCGCCGTTGCCCAAGCTTGTACGGCCGTCGGCGGCTCGGCCGACTTGCCGGTCACGGCGGACGACGGCATCCTTAACGTTAATGTCACTTCGCCGCTGACAATCACCGTGCCTGCGGCGTCGTCGCGCGTCGGCTCGATCACCTTCAAGGTGCTGATCGGATCGGCGGCGGTGACCCTGGTGCCGACCGGCGCGGACACGTTCGACGGCGCCACCTCGCTGTCGCCGCCCACGGGGTCGCGGTTCGAGCTGATTCCCTTCAGCGATGGCGTGAATTCCGGCTATGGACTATGATGGGATGGACGACGCGATGACCAACGCAGCAAACAAACAGTCCGGCCTGTTGCGCCGCTTCGGATTGACCGGCGCCATCGTCGTGGCCGCCGGCCTCGGCGCCGGCGCCACGTTCCTCGGCTACGGCGTCGACGCCAACCTGCCGTGGCCAGTCACCGCGAACACCACGATCGCGGCGAAATATTGCGGCGGGACCGTGCTGGCCGGCACCGGATCGACCGGGCAATTCACCTTGACGCTGCCGGCGGTCACGGGGTTTCCGTCGAATTGTTCGGTGCTGATCAAGAATGGGGATAATACTAACACGAAAACTCTATCGGGTTTCCCAGCCGATCTCTATGCAACGTTATGGTCGAAGCAATCGGTTGGGGTGAAAATGCGAGCGATTCTCGCCACGCTGGGCTTTTGCCTGTTCGTCTCGGCCGTGCACGCCGAGACGGCGTCGTATTACGGCTTCGAATCCGGCCGCCACACCGCGAGCGGCGAGCGGTTCGATCCGAACGCCATGACGGCGGCGAACCGCACGCTGCCGTTCGGCACGCTCGTCCGCGTCACCTATCGGGGCCGCTCCGTCGTGGTGCGCATCAACGATCGCGGGCCGTTCGTGCAAAAGCACGGCCATTTCACCCGCGACATCGATCTGTCGCAAGGCGCCGCGCGCCGCATCGGCCTTCCCGGCGTCGGCGAGAAGTCGTTGTTCTAAACTACTACGCGCTAACGACGGCGCGATTGTTCGTACTGATCTGTAAAATCTTGGCTTGGAGTTCGTCGGCACGAAACGGTTTGTTGATAAAACAAGTAACGCCAGCCTTCTTGGCCTGAACAATTTTATCTATCGAAGCATCGGCGGTCATCATGATGAAGGGCAAGTTCGCGTATTGTTTGTTTGTACGTACATTCTCAAGTAAGACTTGCCCGCTCATCGGTTCCATGTTCCAATCGGAAATTACCAAGCCAAAATGCTTCTCCGATATTTTTTTAAGCGCAGCTTCGCCATCGGATGCTTCATCGAGATTTTGGTATCCTAATTGCGTCAAAAGCTTCCGGACGACGCTTCTGACTGCTCCGCTGTCGTCCACAATCAAAATACTGCTGAAGTGATGAATAGTCATTTCCCGTCCCCTTGACCTGGCTATCCGGAGTGGTTCGCACGTGCACGCGACGGCTTCGGCAAATTACGGCCGGCGCGATGTAATCAAAACTGCCGACTTTTGAGCCCCAGCCACTCGGAAATGCAACAGACCCATGCAATAGTCCGTTTAACATGATGCGCCACACCCGTTGAGAGAACCTTAATTCGCGCGGCCATAGTACAATTTCAGCTCCAGGCCCGGCGGCGAGGTGCCAGCTGCCAGGTCATGGGGCTTCTAAATGGCTGACAACCGGAACACTCAACGCCACCGCGTTCTCAAGCCCGGAACGATTTCATTCAATCGTGGCGGAGGCATTGACTGCACGGTACGGAATCTAGCGGGTACCGGGGCTTGTCTTGAAGTCGCCAGCCCATTTGGCATCCCAGATGAGTTTATCCTGATGATCGGGGGCGATCACGATCGGCATCCATGCCGTGGCGTATGGAGCAGCGAAAAACGGATTGGCATTGCCTTCAAATAGCAAAGGGGTATTGGTGCAATTTCATCCTTTGTGGTAATGTCCGATGGTGCGATGGGAGACAGTGGCGTGGCGTCAATTCTGCCGTTCATCAGGCCCGACGACGGCTCGTTCGATGACGAGATGACGCGCAACATGGGCGAAGCTTTCAACGCGACGGTCAAGTTGCTCCGGCGCACCGCGCAGCCCGCCGTAGTTTACGCCAGCATTGCAGCTCGCATCATTGAGGCGGCCGGTCGCGGCGAATGCGACCCTGCGCGCTTGCGGCAAGCGGGTTTGATGGCCCTCGAAGGCCATACCTAACAGCCGAGTGGCACGGCCACTGAAGTGTGCGAACACACTATAATGTCTAAAGCGAATGCTTTGATAGGCAAAAGCCCTGCGAAAACAATTGGCTGGGGAACTAGGATTCGAACCTAGATTGACGGAGTCAGAGTCCGCAGTTCTACCGTTGAACTATTCCCCAAAACCCTTGAACATCCGAGACTTTTTGCGTTCTGCAAAAGTTCTTAGCCTCTGAATAGCCTCTGGCGCTTCTGTGCAGGCGTGGTGCACCATTTAGGGCATTTAGGGCCGGTTTCCAAGGCCGCATTCGATGCCTAGGCGGCATTCTCCAAAAGCGTTCGTACCTCCGTCACCGACTGCCGAAGCGCCCACGGCGAACGCTGAAATATGCTCGGAAAGGCGTAGCACTGAACATCCTTCTCTTGAGGGGCACGTTCATATTTTTCGGTCAGGTGCGTCACGTGGGAAGCCCGCAACCAGAGCTTCAGGAGGCTACCTTCGCAGCTCGCGTCACCGAGGTAGACAAACTGGTCAGACAGACCAACGCGTTCTAAGAACGCTTCTGGATCATCCGGAATATGGGTGAAGCAGCCGGGGTCGAGACCCCAGACGAACGTGGCAATCGGACCCCATTCGGGACTGCCGTCCTTGCCCACAAGGGGAATGGGTTGGCGCACAACGGCGCGTATCTTGTCCGTGTTGAACGTGTAGACAATGCCGGTCTCGACCTCGGTGAGTTCCGCGAACGTCATGGTTGGTCCTCCATTGAAGCCGGCAGAGTAACGTAGCGGCGGGGGAAAGGAATCCCTCTCAACGCTTATGCGGAGGGTCGGGATGCTCGCTGATGAGCATAATTCCCTGCCGCAGCGTGAGCTTTTGGTCGGGCCACTGCTTCACTGCTTCCTCGAAAGCGGCGCGCGCAAGAAACACAGATCCCGCAGCGGCGATGACCCAGCGGATATGCAGCGCGTGCTGGTCCCATAGTTCGACACGGAAGCTCATGTTGCGGATGTCGTGCAGGTTCGGGTTCTCGATCTCCCGCAGCAATTTGTCCACGCGTTCGTACAGGCCACCATACGCCCCGCGCACAAGGTTAGCCTCGGAGCGCAAGCGCTCCAGCAGGCCGAGCGTGTGGAGCTGGCCGTCCTCGTCGCCGGGGTCTTGACTCATGAGAACAAAATGAGAACATTAGGGGCAAGAGTCAAGAGTATCGAGGCGTGCGATGACCCATGAAATGACCGCAGAGCTTAAGGAGCGGCTGCATTATTCCGCGATCTGGTTCCTCGAAAAGGGCGAATACAGCCCGCTGACGGACGAAGAAAAAAGGAGCGTCAAAACGTTTTACACGCTCGAAGAATCCGTCGATGCGGCTTCAGCTACCGTGATTGAGCATATGCTGGAGCTGAACGAGAAGCATCCCGAGCTATTCGAGTTAGGCTTTCTTACGATAGTCGCCCGCGTAAGCGATAAATTCCGGCCGGCGACAGCTGGCGAGTTCGTGGGGTCGCTGAACGACTTCATCCACGATCTCGTGGAAAAGACGAAGTGTCCGAAGTGCGGCGAACAGCTAAAGCCGGAAATTAGGCCGCTTGATCCTCCGCGCTTTCATTGCGGGACGTGCGGGTTTAGCGCCGTAGCGGCCAACTAGGCCACCGACTATATTCCGCTCATGTGCGGGCGTGCCACCTACAAGCTGACTTGGGAAGAGATCGTTGCGCTGTACCGGCTCACGCTGGGACCGCCGCCGCACAATTTCCAACCGCGTTTCAACGTTTGCCCGACCACTACCATTGACGCGATCGTGGTCGAGGACGGGAAGCGGGAGCTGATCCGCGCTCGCTGGGGTATCGTGCCGGGGTGGTGGCCGAAGCCGCTCAAGGAATTGAAGCTGGCGACATTCAACGCGCGTGCGGAAACTGTCGATGAAAAGCCGATGTTCCGAAACGCGTTCAAACGCAAGCGCTGCCTGATCCCGGTCTCGGGCTACTACGAATGGCAGGACACGCCGGGAGGCAAACAGCCTTGGTACTTCACCGCGCGGGATGGGTCGCCGGCACTGACGATCGCGGGCCTGTGGGACGAGTGGACGGACAAAGAGACCCTTAACCGGCTTAAATCCTGCGCGATGATCATTACCGAGCCCAACAAATTCGTCGCGGAAGTCCATGACCGAATGCCGGTGCTGCTCAGTGAGGAGCAATTCGATCCGTGGCTGAGCGGGGAGGCGGGCGTCGAATATTTGAAGCCAGCGGCCAATGATTTTCTGCAAAAATGGGCCGTGTCAAAGCGTGTGAATAGTTCCCGTGCGAGTGACGATGATCCAACACTCATCGAACCAATAAAGGAGAGGGTGTAGCGCCCAATTGACAGGTATCGAGCACGCGAGCTTGAGAACAAAGTAGGAACATTTGCCAAATAGGTCAAGAGGCCACGCGTTGTACTCCGCCTGCGAGGGCATATTGGAGGTTGCGGAATGCCTGTAGAGTGGCGCCCGCCAGGAGGGGGAATGGGTACCGTCAACGTCGGCGACCTGGGCGGCGATCAGATTGTTATTCATTTTGGTGGCGCTCTTACGAGCGTTGACGCCTATACGTTTGGCAATTCCCTCATTGCGTTCGCCGATACCGTTCGCGCGGTGAACGGTGTCCTGAACCCTGAGCAGAATATTGAAGTCCGCCTTGAAGCGGTCGGTCCGGGAAGTTTCCGCGCAGTAATCAAGCGAATGAAGAAGGGTTTCGGCGGCTTCTTCGCTCGCGGCGCTGAGGCGGTGTTTTGGGGAATCATTGCAACGCTGATTTACGAGAACCTGCTGAAGCGTGATCCGCACACGACGATACGAGTCGAGCCGAATGAGGTGATAATCGAGAAAGGCGGCGACACCATCATCATTCCTCGGACCATCTATGACCAAATGCCGGCGGTGCGAGCGAATCCGGAAGTACAGAAGAATCTAAGCCGCACATTCCAGGTCATTGAGGAAGATTCGGCCATTGAGAATTTCGGTCTGACGCCGAACCTGCAAGATGAGAAGCCGCTCGTGCAGGTCTCGCGTACGGAATTTCAGGTGCTCGCTGCCACGGATTATGCACTGGAAGTGACGGAGGACACGCGGCGCCGGATCAGAACCGAACGGGTCCGACTTGTAATTCTGAAAGCATGGTTTGTTTCAGGGAATAGGAAGTGGTCGTTCGAGTGGAACGGTGTTCCACTCTCGGCGCCGATTATGGACCAGACATTTTTCGATAAACTAGCATCGCATGAAATTCTAATAGGCCAAGGCGACGCGTTGGATGTTGAGTTGACATACGAGCAAAACTACGATGACGCGTTGGGCTTGTATGTAAACGATCCTCATACATTTCAGGTGATGAAAGTGTTTGCGCCAGTGCCGCGGGCGCGACAGATGAGATTACCAGGGGGCGATTAGTGTAGTTTCCAACAGGAAGGGGGCTTCGCAAGCTTAGGGGTAGATAATGGTGATCGACGGCTCACAATTCGACGTCCAAACATGGTAGTATGATTTTGTCGCACTGAACCCGCAATCTTTCCGTATCCGCCCATTCATCACTAGAAATCGGACCTCATGCTGACACCTGGTACCCCAATTGCGCCAAAAAAATTCCTGACAAACCAGGGTGAAAACACCCTGAGTAAACGCTTGGAAAAAATCCTGCCCCTGACCGAAGGTTTTGATTGTCTGGTGGGGTACTTCTTTATTAGCGGCTTTTTCCGCCTCTATCCCGCACTCGAAAGTGTCAGCAAAGTACGCATCCTGATCGGGCTAAAGAACGAGCAGGTTATCCACGGACTAATTCGAATTGCCAACGACTCGGAGGATAGCGCCCCATCGACCGCTGAGATCAAACAAACATTTGGCGGGATGATGCGGAGCGAGCTCATTGAGGCGCAGGACTCGCTCGCAATAGAAACCGGTATCCGAAAATTCATTGAATGGATTCGATCGGGAAAGCTGGAAGTGAAGCTATATCGGGAGCAAAATATTCACGCGAAAGTTTATATTATGACGCCGGCGCATCCGGTGCCCGATGTGAACCATGGGTACGTCATAACCGGGTCAAGCAATTTTTCACACAGTGGCCTGGAGGGGAATTTAGAGTTTAACGTCTTGCTCGCGGAGCCGGAGGAGCACGACTACGCACTGCATCGTTTCAACGAATTGTGGGCGGATGCCGTAGACGTAAAAGACGTTCACGATACGATCATTGCCACGGTGGAAGAGGAATCTCCCTTTGCCTTTTTCACTCCGTTCGAACTGTATCTGAAGTTTCTCGCCGACTATTTTCGTGATTATTTGGGTGATCGCTCGAAGCTAAACACCGAAAATCTGCCGCAGAATTTCAAGAAGCTGCAATACCAGGAAGACGCCGTCTTCACGGCACAGCAGATGTTGAAGACCTATGGGGGCGTCTTTTTGTCCGACGTTGTTGGTCTGGGCAAAACTTTCATGTCGGCTCTACTGGCTCTACAACTTGACGGGCGCTGTCTCGTGATTGCGTCGCCAAGCCTCCTCGATGAGAACAGCCCCGGCTCCTGGCCCCGCGTGTTTCGCGACTTCTGTATTCCAGGGCATAAGTGCGTTTCCATCGGAAAGCTCGAAGAAGTGCTGGAGCAAGGCGTTGAATTCTACAAATACGTATTCATCGATGAATCCCACCGTTTTAAGGGTGACTCCACGCAACGTTACGAGTTGCTGACGCGCATCTGCCAAAACAAGGGAGTAATCTTGGTTTCAGCTACTCCGTACAACAACACACTCGATGACATCTACAGTCAGCTGAAGCTGTTTCAGCCTCCGCGTAACAGCACCGTCCCCGGCCTCCGCAATTTGGAGGCGTTCTTCGACAAGCTCCGAAACCGCATCAAGGGATTGCATCGCCTCGACGACGCTGAGAAGTACATTACTGCGGTAGAAGAGAATGCCCAAGAGCTGCGGGATCGAGTGCTTAAATATATTATGGTGCGCCGAACACGTCGAGAGATAGAGAAGTTCTATGCCGACGATCTGAAAAGGCAGAAGATTTGGTTTCCCAAGGTCAATGATCCCGTTCCGCTGCTTTATCAACTCAACCGAGTCGAGAGCGCGGTCTTCACGAGCACATTGGAGAGCATCACGAGTTCAGACTTTCACTACGCCAGATACCAACAATTGAATCCGCTCTATTACACTGGGCAGATAGAGGATCGGGCGGTGCAGGGACAGCGCAACTTGGCCACGTTCATGAAAATTCTCTTGGTCAAGCGGCTGGAAAGCAGCTTCCACGCATTCCAGGAAACCCTCGGCAGGTTTATCAAATCTCACGAACTGGTGCTACAAGCCTTCGACGACGGGTTCGTTTATACGAGCCAGAAGCACAGCCGAAAGGTATTGGAGTTCCTAGAGGAGGGTGACGACGATGCAATCGACGATCTTATTCAGGAAGAAAAGGCCGAAAAGTTCTCCGCGTCGAAATTCACTCCGATCTTTCGTGAGCACATCGCGTCGGACCTAGCCGCATTGCGTGCGATCCGGCGGTCTTGGATTGGTATCAAGCGAGATCCAAAATGGACGGAGTTTAAGCGCGAACTCACGACCCTGCCGATATTTAAGACCGGCAAGCTAATTATTTTCAGCGAATTCGCGGACACTGCCGAATATCTGGCGGAGCGGATCAAAAAGGAGGTGGAGGAGAAGACGCTGCTTTTCAGCTCTGCATCGAGTCCTGAGCTTCGTCGCGCAGTTATTGCGAATTTTGATCCCAATACGAGAGATCCTCGGGACGATTATCGCATTCTCGTCACCACCGATGTTCTGGCGGAGGGTGTCAACCTGCATCGCTCAGCCACGGTCATTAATTACGATATTCCGTGGAACCCAAGCCGCATGATGCAACGTGTAGGGCGCGTCAACCGCGTCGGCACCAAGTTTAAGAATCTTTTCACTTACAATTTTTTTCCAACCGATGAAGGTAACGACGAGATCGCTCTAACCGAAGCGGCCAAGTCGAAGATTCACGCATTCATTGCTCTACTGGGTAACGATGCGCGCCTACTTACCGGCGACGAGAAAATCACCTCGCATAACCTCTTTGACCGCATTAATTCCAAGGAGGCGGTTGAGGGCGATGCCGCCGAGCCGAAGAGCGAATTAAAATATCTGCGTCAGATTCTCGACGTAAAGGAAAAGCAACCTGAGCTTTTCCGACGCATTCTTGCCCTGCCGCGGAAGGCGCGTTCGACGCGCTCCCACGTGCCGGAACCTGCGCCGGCGGATCATCCGGACGCTGCGCCGCCCGCAGACCGCCCCGCGCTCATTACCTATTTCCGGCAAGGCCGTCTCGATAAATTCTTTCTATCGCACGGCGGCAGTCAGTATGCCGACGAACTCGACTTTTTCACAACAGCCGAAACCCTGGAAACGACGGCCAGGGAGCGGAGGCAAGAAATACCGCCCGAGCAGTTCTACCCGTTACTGGATAAAAACAAGAAAGGCTTTCAGTCAGCTACAACACCTAGCATCGAAACATTGCTTCCTGCGACTGCCTCCGGCAGTGGTAACGAGGCTATTATCTTGAAGAGGCTTCGCGCCAAGAGTTTCCGAAGATCTGATGCGTTGAGGCCGGAGGACCGGAAATTTGCGGCTTCCGTTCACCAAATTATTTCGGATGGGCGCGTCGGTAAGGCCACCATTCGAAAAGTGAAAGAGGCCTTCGATAAAACCGCTGATCCCGTCGAGATGGTGGCGATCCTTCGAAAAGAGGTCGCGAGCCAATATCTTGTGGGCGCCGGTGAAAAACCGGATAAGAATGTGGCACCCGCGCCGCGGGAAGTCATTCTCTCTTCTTATCTGGCCTAACCATGGACAAGGCGACAGCCCAACGCATCGTTCGCTACACGTTCAAGGCGGGATTCGATCGTAAGCGTTACCGCGATTTTATCAATGAAGTCTGTAACGGGTTCGATGAATCTACCGCACAAAATATGGGTGTGCCGGCGGCCTTCACCCCGCACATCAAATCGTGCCAGCGCTTAGGAACCTTTGAATCGCCGGAGGGCGAACTGGCCGATGTGCTTATTGTTCAGCTGACCGAATCATACAAACTGGAGCGTACTCGCACAGCACTTCGTGATTTCGTAGCACACGCGCTCAAACGCGGCGAGGGTGGTGAGAATTTGTACAAAGAGGCCGGCCTCGTCGCATTCGTTGCTCCGGACTCTGAATCGTGGCGCTTTTCGTATGTCCGCATGGAATACGAGACCAAGCGCAACCCGAAGACCGGCAAGATTAGGGCTGAAGAACGCCTGACGCCTGCGCGTCGTTATTCCTACCTCGTCGGCGCTGATGAGGAATGCCACACAGCGCAGACCCGTTTTCTTGTCCTTCTTCAAAACACCAGCGACAGTCCGACGCTCGCCCAGATTGAAGAGGCCTTCAGCGTCGAGTCCGTCACTAAGGAGTTTTTCCGCGAGTACGCGAGGCTCTTCGAAGACACCGAGGGCGAACTGGCCGCTATCGTGAAGCGTAACAAATCCGTTCGCGACGAGTTCAAGGCCAAGGGTGTCAACACCGTGGACTTTTCGAAGAAGCTTCTCGGCCAGATCGTGTTTCTCTACTTCGTGCAGAAAAAGGGCTGGCTGGGCGTCGCCAAGGGAGGAAAGTGGGGCGATGGTCCGCGCAATTTCATGCGCGTGCTCTCCGATCGAGCTATGCAAGAAAAGAAGCATCTTTTCACGGATATCCTCGAACCGTTGTTTTACGACACCTTAGCCACGGATCGGGGTCATGAGGCTTGGTGCGCTACGTTCCAGTGCCGCATCCCATTCCTGAACGGCGGTCTGTTCGAGCCTCTTGCCGGTTATGAATGGGAAACGGCGGACATTGATCTGCCGAACACTCTGTTTACGAACAAGCAGCTCTCGCTAGCGGGCGATACCGGTACCGGCATTCTCGACGTATTCGATCGTTACAATTTCACGGTGAACGAAGCTGAGCCACTTGAAAAAGAAGTCGCCATCGACCCCGAGATGCTCGGCAAAGTATTTGAAAATTTGATTGAGGAAAACAGGCGCAAAGGTCTCGGCGCCTATTATACTCCGCGCGAAATCGTTCATTACATGTGTCAGGAAAGTCTTATCAACTATCTCGATAATGGGTTGAACTGTCCTACCAAACCTATTGGCGCCGCGACGCCACCACCGGAAAATCAGCCGCCGCTTTTTATTAATTCTGCCGAGAAGCGGAAGCCGAAGCTCGGCCAACTGGAATTTACCGAACCGGGAAGCCGCACTGTGGTTTCGCGCGCTGACCTGGTGATTTGGATCCAACAGAGCGACCAATTCGCGCACTACGCCGCCGCCATCGCGGCTGGCACAAAGGGGGATCATTATCCCAAGCCTCCCGATTCGATTCGCAAATATGCTCAAGAGATAGACGCTCTGCTCCGAGACATCACTGTTTGCGATCCGGCCATAGGTTCCGGGGCTTTTCCGGTCGGCATGATGACTGAGATCATCCGCGCACGCACCGCGCTGACGCCCTATTTTAAAGACCTGGCAGAACGAAGTGTCTACCATTTGAAACGCCATACCATTCAGAATTCGCTTTATGGCGTCGACATCGACATAGGCGCGGTTGAGATTGCCAAGCTACGCCTTTGGCTCTCGCTGGTGGTCGATGAGGAGGACGTGCAGAATATTCAACCACTACCAAACCTCGATTATAAGATCGTGGCGGGAAATTCGCTGCTCGGCGTCGAAAAGACGCTCTTTAACCAAGAGAAGTTCAATCGTCTGGAGGAGCTAAAGCCGAAGTTTTTTAATGAGTCCGATCGGAAGAAAAAAGCGCAGTTCAAGAGGCAAATCGAGGCGCTGATCCACGAGTTAACCAACGGCCGGGAGGATTTCGACTTTGAGATATATTTCTCCGAGGTCTTCCACGCCAAAAACGGCTTCGACGTGGTGATAGCGAATCCGCCATATGTTTCCGTTGAGAAGTTTGCACGGACCGCTCTGCAGACCGAGTGGAAGCGTAAATTCAAAACTTATGCGTCACGGGGTGACATCTATTGCTTCTTCTATGAAAAAGGCCTCTCGTTGCTCCATGAAGGCGGGCTCCTGACTTTCATTAGCTCCAACAAATTCCAACGCGCCGGATACGGGAAGGGCTTGCGCCAACTCCTGACTTCCCAACGGATTCGTACTTTGATTGATTTTTGTGAGCTGCCGGTTTTTGCAGCAGCTACCGACCCAATGATCGTTATCGTCGAGAAGGCTGCAGGAGCGCCTCCCGTGGGAATTTCCGTTTTGGTTGTTAAAGATCAAGCTGAGTTTGGCTCACTCCAGCAATCGGTCACGTCTCGGGCGTCTCGGTATATGCCGGACCAGTTAAGGGCCGAAGGCTGGTCACTTGAAGGGGTCGACGGCCTCGCGCTCGTCGAGAAGCTCCGGGCTAACGGTACGGCATTGATCACTTATGTGAAGCGGAGAATCTATTACGGCATTAAGACCGGTCTAAACGAAGCGTTTGTTATCGACCGCGATACGCGAGCCCGCTTGATCCGGGAAGATCGCAAGTCGGCTGAACTCATTAAGCCGTGGATTCGCGGCAAGGACATCAAGCGGTGGACTCACGAGTTCCATGATCTCTATGTCATCGTTTTCCCTCACGGCTTCCACTCGGAGCTAAAGAAGTATCCAGCCATTCTGCGGCACCTCACCGTGTTCCAGACCAAACTTAAGGCGCGCGGCCAGTGCAAAACATCCCGTGGGAGTGCAGATGAGGGACAGCATCACTGGCTGGAATTGGATAACAACCCCTCAAAATCCTACATCGAAGCGTTCGACGAGCCAAAAATCGTCTTCAACGAAACGTCGAAACGGCTGCATGCCTATCTTGATAGCGAAGGCAACGCCATCAATAAAACGGGCTTCATTATTTTGTCGCCGGAGGCACATTTTGTTTTGGCCGTGCTGAATAGTACGCCGTTGGATTGGTTATACAGGTCCACATTTCCGTCCTGGGGCGATCCTTGGAATGCAGGTCGTGTCCAATTTCGCGGAAATCTCATGAACCAAGTGCCAATCCCTGCTGCTAGTCCGGCTGATAAAGCGCGTCTTACAAAACTAGCCGAGCGCGCCGCCAAGTTGGCGAAAGGAGGCGACGTGACAGCGCTTGCAACCGTGGAGAAAGAAATCGACGATATTGTATACCGTCTCTTTGACCTGACAACCGGCGAAATGGCTCAAATCGAAACCGCCTTGGAGATGACTCACGCTGGTATCTCGGAAGACGAGGAGAGTGACGAAGAGTAGCTGTGACGGGGCTACGTACCGCCTTGGGTCGGAAACTAATAACCTGGTCTAGCGGCCGCGAAGATGACTCATGATTCCGATTTCAAAAACAACCTTCCTCCAATTCCAAATGTGTCCAAAAGACACTTGGCTGCTACTGCATAAACCAGAGTTGGTTGAGAAATTTGTCCTCACCGAATTTGAGAAGCACCTTTTCGAACAGGGAAATGAGGTTGAGGAGTGCGCGCGTAAATTGTTTCCCGATGGCGTCAGCGTCTCAGCGACCGGTGACGCAGCGATCGAGGAAACGCGGTGGCTGATGGCAAGTGATGCCAAGACTATCTTTCAGGCTACCGTTCTGGCTGATGGATTTTTCGCTAAATGCGACGTGCTTCAGCGGAGCGCTGTGGCTGGATCGTGGGATATATACGAAATCAAAGGGACTAATTCCAAGAAGGAGGGGAGCGAGGACCGGGATCACATCTCCGATCTTACATTCCAGAAGCTACTCTTGGAATTTGCGGGGGTCACCGTCGGGCGTACCCATATCGTGCACCTGAACAAGGAATACGTCAGGGCGGGATCGCTCGACATAAAGGCGCTGTTCATCTTGGATGATAGCACTGAGCAGGTCAACGCGTTGGCCGGCGCCTTGCTCGCAGAGATGCGCGCAGCTCAGGAATACCTCAACCAAGAGAGTGAGCCGAAAGTTGGGTGCGATTGCCATTTGAGCGGACGTAGCCGTCACTGCCGGACGTTCTCATACTGTCATCCGGAAATTCCAGACTACTCCGTACATGACATTGTCCGGATCGGTTCGAGTAAGAAAAAACTCGAATATTTTATGGATCAACGCATTTACGCTATCGAAGATGTGCCAGACGATTACAAGCTCGGAGATGCGCAAAAGTTGCAGGTGAGCGCGCATAAAAGCCAAAGGCCGATTATTGACCGCGGCGCTATCGCAACGGCGCTGAGCGCGTATGTATTTCCGTTGTACTTTTTCGACTATGAAACATATGCGCCCGCCATTCCGGCGTTTGATGGGTATTCACCGTATCGGAAAATTCCGTTTCAGTTTTCATTGCATATCCTGCGCGAGAAAGGCTGTGAGCCGGAGCACGTGGAATTTCTGCATCCCAAGCGCAGCGATCCAACGCGCCTGGTTGCCGAGTTACTGGATGGACACATTAAGCCCGGTGGAACAGTCGTCGTTTGGTATGCTCCTTTTGAAAAGGAGGTGAACAAGGAAGTTGGTGAGCGTCTTCGGACCCATAGCGCCTTAATGGAGCGGATTAATGACCAGGTGCAAGACCTGCGAGACATTTTTGCGAAGCAGTACTACGTAGATCCGAAATTTCGCGGCAGTACGTCAATCAAGGCAGTGATGCCGGTGCTCGCGCCAGAGCTTTCCTACGACGATCTGGCGATCAGTGAGGGGGCTACTGCTTCAGAGCAATGGTGGAAAATGACCGCCGATGATACCGCGGTGGGCGATCGACAGGGGATTGAGACGTCGCTGCGGGAATATTGTGGACTGGATTCGTACGCGATGTACGCGATTTGGAAAAAGCTTCATCGCGTAGTTAGCGGTGAGGCATGAGAGGATAGTGTGAGTTTCGGCAGCCAAAATCCACGTCCTCGCGGAGTGCCGCTCGGTAGTCTGCAGGAGCTGCTTAAGCCGACGTCACTCAAGACCAGTCGGGAAGGGGACTCGCTGGTCGTTAGGCATGAAAATCTCATCTCTCGTGTCGAGGTAACGGCGCCGGCTAACCCAGAATTGGATGCAAACAAAATAAGTGCGATCGTCACGATCAAAACGCTGTTGCCAAAGGATGTAGAATCGCTCTTGGGCCCGCCGGGTATGACGATTTCTTTGAATATACTGGCCACGCTGAGCGCGTTATACCGGGAGCAAAACGGCCTTTATATCGGCTCCCGGTTGACCGTGTACGAGCGCGACGATGCTTGGAACATGCAGGTACCACTGCTTCTATTGTCGATCATTGCCGGAGTCGATACTCTCCTTGGTGGAATTCGGCGGGTATTCTCGAAGGAGAGTCCAAAGGGAGGTTACTCTGAATGGACCGAAGGCGATTTTGATTTCATCCGTTCATATTTGTCGAGATTAAGTGTTTGCACCGGCGGCGGTCTGGGACTCTCAGCGGAATTTGGACTAAAGACCGGGGAGTTCGCCGCAATAGGTGGTCATCGCAATACGGCGTTGTGGGAGATGTCCGCGGAGCAGCCGCACCCAGAAATGGGCGGTGGGCTTTTCTGCCTTCTTCAATTGCCGTACCAATTTTCGGACCAAACGAAATTAGATCGCATCATTAATGAACTAAACAACATGGAAATGGAGCCCCACGACCTTCCGCCGCACTTCGGTGCTTGGTGCAGAGGCCGGTCAAATAGCAATCCTGCCTATGTGTCATTCCTTCCTAACGCTCTGCATTCTGTGTCGGGCATAGGTGTCAATTTCTCGATTTGGGCAATGGCGAGAGCACACTGGGCCGACGCGATGTTGATCACAATGGGTGCGCGGTAAGAGCGCGGCAGCTCGCAGGGCGCCTACGATCATTGGCAAGCCGCGATTGATCATTGTTCGAGCCACCGAGCATATGCGCGCACGTTGATCATCGGAACGGTCGCAAGCTCCTGGAGACGGGCGATGAGTTCTAGAAGGAATGCCGTTGCAGGCTTCTTTTCGGCGACAACGACGAATTGGTCGTCGGCTCGATAGAAAATGCCGTGCGCCGCTACGCACCCGATGTCCAACCGCGAAGCCGCGTCGCCGCCGGAGAGCGCCTTTTGAAGGGGGTCCCCGAGCGGCGCCTTCCAGTCGCTTTCGAACGTGAGGATGCCGCCGAGGATAGGCTTCGGTGGCTTCGGGTCATACGTGCCCCCGGCATGCGGAATCGGCAAGCTCGTCCGACGAAGCGTCCTCACGCTGGCGCATTTCTCCCGCGCGTAGCGAACCAAATCGGCATTGATGGTCTGCTTCGCCTCAAAAACCGCGTATACGCTTTCCGCAGGAATGATCTTCTGGCCTTCGAACGTAAAAATGAACGGGGAATACTGTCGATCGAAGATAACGACATGGATCTGATCACTAAAGTTTCCTTCGCTGTCGACGACGTGCGCGGATGCGGCCTGGTATCGTTGCGGCAGGTATGTCGTCAGGAGATCGAGCCATACGCTTTCGCTCGCGTCGCCCTTGCTTGGGGCGTGCCCAAACGACGAGCGCGCGGTCGAAAGGCGACGCTCGATGTCCTCGTGAAGGTTAGACAAAAGTCGCGCTAAGGACCAGTCATTCATACTACTATCTGTTCCCACTGAGTCGCTTTAAGGGCTTGGCCGGCAGCCGTCGCAATTTTGGTCTTGTCGGCAGCGGAGAGATCGTCCGATATGATGTTGTTGGTGTTGGCGGGGTCAACGACGCGGGCATTGGGAAAGCGGTCCCGCAAATATTCGAGCGCGGTCCACACGTTTTGCGACAGCGTTCCGCGCGCACCGGAGAGGGCGGCGATCACCGTGAGTTCGAGATAGAAGGACGGGAAATCGAGCTGCTTCTGATTGCGCCATAACTTGAGGACTCGCGATTCCAAGGTTCTGCCGGCTCTGGTCACCGTCGCGATGTGCTGTTGGACGTTGGTTTGTGTCCACGTATCCTTGCGGCGGCGGTAGAGGCTGTGGTCCTGCGAACTGCCGCCCTGGTGTTTGGCTGGGACCAGATCAACATCGTAGCCACCCACCCGGATATTTAGCGAGACGTTCTGCTGCTTCGGAGCGTATCCCTTCTCCTTCAATTTGTTGAATAGCGTGGTGTAGATTTCTTTGAGCGTGTTTGTCGTGTCGCTCTTCAGCGAGACGAAGAGGTCGATATCCGTCCCACTGTGATTTGCCGTTCCTTTTGCGAATGAGCCGCTTGGCTGGACTGAGCGTAGCTGCCTGCCGGCCCACTCGTTGAGCGCCGGCCGCAGAACGGTTTGCACGTCGCGAACTGGTGATGTCGCGCTGGTATCGACAGCTTCCCGGCGGAGTATGGCGTATAAATATTCGTCGGCCGTCATGGTGGTTCGCGTAGTATAACTTACCCATTTCCCGGCGTGAGCATATCGATTAACAGTCGCCAAAGCGATTTCTTTGGCTTCGCATGAATTGCTCTGTGCTTTTCAGCGATCTCATGACGTCCTGTAACGACAAACCCGCCGTGATCGCCAAGGGCGACGAGAGACGGGTATAGGCACGTCGGCTCGCAGACCTGGAATAGAGGTTTGTCGAATATGGCTGGAACGAAATGGTAGCTTTGTTGTCCAGGGTCAGAAATGCCCATGGGGGCGATAACCATGCTCAGCATTTGAAGTACCTCAAAGCTGGCCACGTTCATGCTGAACGCAATTACATTTTCGTTTCGCTTTAGGGGATGGTCGTCTGGAAGGCCTTTTATGTATTTGGGATCGTCCAGATATCCCTCGCGCTCAGCCTGAACTAGCCCGGGATTGTACTGCTCCAAGCATTCAAGGCACCGTCGCCCCGGCATGACAGTGTGCATTTTCCAGTCCGCACGCCGCAAAGTCTGTGCAGGGGTAACTTCGACAAGAATGCCGCCATCAATGACGGGAATAAGATGTGCAGTAGCGATGTAGTTAAGGACGGCGCGAGCCCAAGGACGATCAACGCAGCTGAAGATCACATCGCAATCCAAAGCCGCGCGATATCCTTTTTCCTCGGCGACGCTGTAATCGAATTCCAGAACGTTGAATTTGTCCGCGGTCGCCCCTTTCCGTATACCCGCAGCCAACGAGCTCACCTTGGATTCCTTCCGTTCAGCTGTTGCTGTTGTCGCGTGCAACAATCGGTCAAGGTTCAGATTTTCCACTGTGTCAAAGTCGATTAACGAGATGTTTTGAATGCCGCTGCGTGCGAGCGTCTCGGCAATGATCGTACCGACACTGCCGGCGCCCACAATGCCAACGCGTAAGCGGGCGAATCTTGCCTGGGCTTCCTTGCCCCACGAAGAAATTGTGCGCCGCAGCTCCTCTTTAAACCGGGGCGGCGGCCGCAATTGGTCTGCGTACGTGACACCGAATGGGTCGCCGACGACGCGAACATTCTCGCACCAACGTCTTTCGTACTTTTTTGGTCCCGTCTTCTCCCAGAAACGTGCGCTCCAGGCGCCATCGGTGCCTAGGGTGAGCCCGACAAGAGGAAGGCCCGTTGCGCCCTTGGTGGGTGCCGCGTGTCCCTCCTCCGCTCGGACATCATCGCTGCTCATCCCTTGCCAGCCCGGGACAGGGTGGCTGTGCAGGAATGCGAGGCCTCCTTGTGCCTCTACGGCCTCGCCTAAGGCACGCTCAAAGTATTCGGGAGAGAAGCTTACGTTGCCGTGAACGGCGCGCTCGCCTGGTCGCGGAAGGATAAGGCGATGAAGCAGAGCAGTCGTGCGCGCACGCCCTTCACTTGGATGCCAAACAGCAAAACACAGATCCTCCTGATGATCTGCACGAATGAGATGGCTGGCCGCTTGCGCGTACAGGTCAAAGGTAAATGCGCTGCTGAAAATCTGGGTCATTGTGTATCGAAGAGGTGCCTAACGTGGGCGAGAACGTCCTTTACGGTTCGTTGGGTCTGAGCCCAGTGTTGGAGCGGCCTGCTCCAATACTGCCAATCAGACCCAAAGGGGCTGTTGTCCTGAACGCCGTGATTGGGGTGCGGTCCGGCATTGGGGTTGGCGGGTAAGAGTTTCGGCGTGATATGCGGGCCAGTTGGCGGCGTCAGGTTGAAGTCTGGCGGGACCGCAAATCCTAACCTGATTGCTGTGTCCGCGAACTTTCCGACGGGAACGACGTAGGGGAAGCTGACTTTGTTTTCCCCGTGATCCGTCACATCGTAGCCGAGCGCTTTCAACTGGTCGATGAAGTCGGAGAGTGGCATTAGTCTGAGACAGGAGTTGGCCCGGTCGAGACGGAGATAAATTTCATCCCGTTGCGCATTCTGATTTCTTTATTCGGATCGTCCTTATAGGAGATGCGTTCTTTGCCTTTTATTTGCACGAGATAGTGGTTCTTTGGATCAATCTTGGCGTGGTCCAGTATCTCGGTCGCCGTCAGCTCCTCTTCGTCCGTCTCCTGACGTTCATCGTCGACAAAATAGTGAATTCGTCCGAAGGATACGGATAGGAAGTGCATCCCATCGTGAAGTTTGATTTTCTGATCAGGATTGTCCTTGAACGAAATTCGCTCCTCGCCCCTTAGCTCGACAAGGTAGTATTGTTCCGGATCGATATTGGCATGGCGCAGAATCTCACGGGCCGTGAGCTCTTCACTCTCGGTCGTCTGCGATTCGTGATCGACGTGGTAATGAATTTCAGCCATGCGATTCCATTATGTGATGCCTCTAGCTTATACAGCACGCGCAAGTTGTCAATAAAAGGACGGCGCCACGGGAGCGGCCGGCATAGAAAGGCTGGCTAGCCGAGCCCTAAAACCCCCTCCCAAAATAGTCGGCGCAGCGGTTGCCGCAGGCGGCAGGCGTCGCAGGCGATTGCCGGCGCGGCGTCCAGCCCAGGCGGGATGTGTTCGGCCCACCCCCGCCGGAGAGGCGGCGGGGGCCGGTGTGTTCGTGTCGTGCTACAATTCAGTCAGGCTATCCAACCAGGCGTTCCAAGTCCTTCGCAAGCGAACCAAACAGGCTTTGCGTGTCGGCGTGGTCAGCGAAGAGCTTGATGACGTAGCTACGCTTCAGCGTAGCCAGTGAGCGGCGCATTTCGTCCGCTCGGTCATCGAATTCCACGAGTTGCTTTGTTTTCGTGCCGGACGTGTTGACCGTAAGGTCTCCGTGGTAGCCGACATCGTATCCGAGCGCGTCGAGCCTCTCTTCTAATTCCTCTCGCTGCTTCACCGCGAGATTGCGACGCGCGAACAGCGCCTTCGCGTCTGCGGAAGGTGCGCGCTCAAGTCGTTCGATGAGCGCCTTTCGTTCTTCGTTGGTAATCACGTCGTAGCGCGCTGCTGCCGAGTCAATGTCTTCAATCAGCAGCTTTTCGAGCTTGCGCTTTTCCTCCATGTTGAGCTTGCGGGACTCTGGTGCCTCCGTTGTTTCCTCTTGCTTCTCACTCTTTGGTTTTTCCATAAGGATGATTGTGTTTATTTTCTAATTTCGACCGTTGCCGCCCTCTCGCCGCGACATACCTGTGGCAGCGCGCGTCGCCGGCGCGGCGTCACGAGGCAGGCCCCGATGAGGGCGAGCAATAGGGCTCCGTAGCCCCGAGCGAACAATCGCGAGATACGAGACAGAGGTGCCTTGACGCCGCGACGCGATGCGCGATCATAAAATTGCGGCGAGAGGTTTTGAGTTTAAAAAGGTCCTTGGACATCAGCGGAAGCATGCCTTACCCGCCCCGTCAGGGGCGGGTAGGAGCAGGCTAGTAGCTTGCGATGATACGGCAGGGCTCACCGGTCGCCGCCTCCTTGCGCTCGCACAGCTCGACGAAGTCGACGAACGACTTCTGCACTGACGGAAGGACGCCGGAGGCGATGAGATTTTTCGCAGTCTCCAGACTATCGTCCGTCAGGGTCTCGACGAATGCGAGGTGCGACATGTCGGGTACCTCGTTCTCGAAGATGCCGACAACGCATTTGAGCAGCGCGCTGGCGTCGGAACCGGCATCGAGTTTCAATGCCTCCGGATCGCCTTGGCCATACACCTTGTGCTCGCGGTACATCGACATAAGGACCGCTGCCGGCAATCGCTCGCGTAAGACGCTTGCGGGTATCTCGGCTTCACCTGTCGCGCTGTTGAACGCCTCGGCCACGAGGTACTTCGTCACGTAGGGTGCGCCGTGATACGCCTCGCGTAGGTAGCCGACACAGCCGTGCTCGATGCTGAAGCCGGTAATTTGCGCAGCCTCCTCGGCCTCGGTTTGGTCCGTCCACTCGGCGTAGATATCAATTCCCATACGATTGATGATGAGGGCTAATAAGTTCGAGCTCTCACTCGCGCCAGCGCCGGCCTCTGCCGATGTACGGATTGGCCGGCTTCGGAAGGTCGGTGCGCGGCACATACTTCGCACAGCCGCACCCCGACACCAGGCATCTCCCGCGCAGGCGCCTCGGATGTCCGGACTGGCAGTCGCACTCGGTCGCCGAGCACGGGGGAGAGGTCCAGTCGTGATGCAGGCCGCTGTGCGGGCACAAAGCGCAGATGGGCATAAGCTGGATGGATGAGAGCTGATAAGGTCGACCTCTCGCAGCGTGTTCGCTCCGCGAGACGCTCTCTGGCGCAGCGGGCGACTAAGACCGCAGTCAAGGGCTTGTCCCTTGACGGCGGGCTGCGCCCGCTACCATGAGAGAGCGTGCGGAGCGAACCCTCGGTCTACGCGCGCATTTCCTGCCGGGGATCCTTTAAAGCGGCGGCACGGAGGTTCGTCGCCGCAGGCGACCTCCTCCGGGCCGAAGCGCTGTGCCCGACGCATCGGGCGCGACGGCGGAGCCGACGCGCGGGCGGCGGGCACCTTGATGGGCGGGCTGGGCGGCAGGCGTGAGACAGCGCGTAACGCGACGCCCGCGGCGGACTATCGGACGGCTCTGCTGTCCGATAGCCCGTAACGCGGGTGTTCGTTATGCTCCGCTTGTATCCCGGCGATCACGTCTTTCCCCGGTCGTCCTTCGCGCGTCAACCGAGGGCCCCGACCTTTAGGTCGAGGGCCCGAGGCACCGAAGGTGCCGAGGTTCGGATTCAACTCCGAACTTCAATCTTCCAACTTTCCGCCTGTCGGCAGCGAACGCGAAACAAAAACAAATCAATCAATAACAACCCCAGTCGCGGCCAGAAACTACGCGAGGCGATTTGAGATCACGTTGAAATATCGAAGATTTTTGCGGCTACCCTATGGATACTGGCTATGGATACGGTAGCAACGTGCGTATCCACAATAGTAGGAAGACGGTAAGCAGGGCAGGGGAGCCACTTCAGGCTCGTTCCACGCCTCGCCTCCAAAACGCAACAGCGGATATATGAAAAAGAGCCGTCGGGATTGCCGGCGGCTCTTGAGTCTGCCTCGCCTCTGTGGCGGGCGGCTACCGGCGTCGAGAGCCGGATTTATTGTTTTGACTGGTGCGCTCCTGCGGTTGGGGTTCGTCATCGCCCTTCGGCGGACGCAAAACGATCTTGCACTGGCCGTCCCCGTTAGGGATCGGCAAGGCTTGCAGGACCACGTTGAACCCGTCGCCTGACTGGTGCGCAAAGGCCGCACCAATGGCGAGCCAAAAGTCATCTTGGCCTTCGCCACGTTTGACGACGGTGTAGGCACGATATGCGGGTTGCTGGTTGGCCATTGCTGGCCTCCTTTCGGTTTCAGTTGGGGTTAGTACTCGTCGGCGCGCATAATGGTGAGAACGCGCGCCGTCTTCTCCGGGTCGGCGGGATCTTCCGAGCCGCCGTCCATGTCGAGGGCGTAGTAGTCCATTTTAAAGAAGTAGCTTTCGCCCTCGATCTCGAAGCTGCCGAAGTCGTGCTCGCGGTGCGGGTCGTTGTCCTCGCTAAATTTGTCGAAGGATTGAACGGCCAAGAGCACGCGAGCTTTCGTTGCGAGCGGCAACCCCGCGACGCCTTGCGTCATGACAACCTGGCCGCCGATGAGCGTCGTGCGGAAATTGTCATTGAGAAGCCGGATACGGTCTGCCGTTTTGAAGGCGACAGTGTTATTCATCGCCGCCTCCTCAACTGAGGTTGGCGGGAATGCGATCCGGAACGACACGGACGTGCGTTCGGATGAGCGCGATAATGTCGTCGATCGAGGCGACACGATCGCAGGCGATCTCTTGATCGAGGAGCTGGGGTTCTTGTTCGTCGACGGTCGTAGCCGTCAGCGAAACAAGAATCTTGCCGTCAATGAGGGGCGCGAGTTCCATTCTGAAGAACTCAGCGTTTCGAATGACGGGAGGTTGGCAACCCGCGGATGCGCGGGTGTGTATGTCAAGCATCTATTCCTCCGTCTTGCTCCGCCGAAGCCCGAACAATTCAGGCGGCGGCGTACAAGGCGGAGGGCTGTCAAAACTATACACCTGACTATCAAGTGCACAATCCACAGCAGGGGAGCGGGGACGGGTTACAATAATGATATGTACTTGGAGACGAGAGCACGGGGACGATTATTCGAGCGACCAGCGCAGCCACGGCCGCTTCGAATAACGGAGCGCGATCTAGGTCTTTTGCGGAATCTATCGCACTTGCGGTTGGCGTCGGCCGGGCAATTGGCGGCGCTCGACGGCGGGAGCGAACAGAATGTATCTCGATCACTGCTCGCATTGTGGGAGCACGCCTATGTCGAGCGTGCGATCGGCCAAGTCGAGAGCCGGCTGTTATACAAAGGCTCGTATCCGACAATCTACGGATTGACCCGCAAAGGGGCATGGCTACTTCGGAAAAACGGATACGAAGTGCGGCGCCGCCTTCTGTACGAAATCGACAAGCAACGCGACGCCGGTTGGCGGTTCATTGAGCATCGGGTCGAGATCACCGCGTTCATGGTGAGCCTTCAACTCGCGGCTCGCGGCCGAACCGATATCGCCGTGCTCGATCGGAAGGAAATTCTTGAAAATGCGCCCAAGACGCGCCGCGACCGGCGGGTCCGCCTGCCGGCCAAAGTGCGGATAGACGGCGCGCTTGTGCAGCACTCAGCTGATCCCGACGAGTTGTTTGGATTGCGGTCCCTTGAGACAAAGGAAGAGAGTTACTTCATGTTTGAGCGCGATAGGGGAGAGATGCCTGTGCATCGGCGCAAGAGCAAGGATCAAACGTACTACGCAAAGAAAATGCTGATCTATTATGAGGCATTCAAAGCAGGGGAGCATCGTCGCAAACTCGCGATCGATAACTTTCGCGTTGCCACGGTAACGACGACGCCGGAGCGAGTGGCGCAAATGATCGATGCCCAAAAGGAAATGACAAACGGGCGCGGATCAAATATGTTTCTGTTTATAGACGAAGCCACATTGGCGGCAAGCAATCCGCTCGATGTCTATTGGACGACAGGAAAAGGGGAGAGGGCACGACTCATCGACTAGACCTTCTCACAGGCTTCGTCTTCGACCGGCCTAACGGATCGCCTGCATCGACTATTTCGGCGGGGGATTTGCCATTCAGGGAAACGTGCGGGAAATAATGCCAGACAGCGACCATGACGAGGAACAGCGCGTCTTTGTCAACGGCCGCGGGCGCCTTGGCAAACATGGAAGTCATTTGCGCGAAGAAAGTATTGAACCGCGAGTGGTGATAAGACGAAACAACAAATTGGACCATCTCGAATGTCTCGATCGATTGGGTGAACTGTGCCCGCTGAAGTAAACGCAGTAAGCGGGTCTTAGTAAGTTTTCGGTGGCTGGAAACGTCGGCGAGCAGGTCCGCATCAATTCCCATATTTAATTGTGCGACTTGCGACGAGCGGCGCCAGTTGTCCGAACGGTTATGCTCAAAGAAACAGGGTACTTGCCGGCGGCTTCGACGGGGAGTGGGTCGCCGCGCGCTGCGAGCGTGCGGATATAAAGTGCAACAGCATCCTGGGCGTGCTTGACGGCGTCCTCGTAGGTCATGCCCCAGCTGTGACAGCCCGGCAACGCCGGGAACGTGGCTAAATAGCCATCGGGATGTTTTTCGATTGTGAGCGAGAAAGTGTGCGTCATGCGATGGCTAATAGGTGCTCGAACCCCGACGTTTAATCGCGGTAACGATAATCAGCTTCTTGGGTTCAATGAGTTCGAAAAGGATGCGCCAATCGCCGACCCTTCGTCGGAAGCTTTTCAGGCCGCCCAATGCCTTTACATCGCGGTCGAACGGGTCCGCGCACATTTCGGTGAATGCGGCATCAATGGCATCGCGGTCTTTGGACGGGAGCCGGTGAAATTGCCGCTTTGCCCGGCTACCGATCACGAGACCCCATTTCATGGCGTAGTTGTTCGAGCGTAACAAAATCGCCGTTTTGGAAATCGCTGCGGCCTGCAGCAACAGCTTCGCGATCTCCTGGTTCCGGCTCTTCCTCTAACTGCAGGATCACGGCACGTGCAGCGCTGTCCTGCATCGGCGTCGGCAATTGTCGTAAACGATGAATCGCTTCCTCAAGTAATTTTGTCATGGAGAGATCATAGCATAATGACGCGCAGGCGGCACGTCGGTTGCAACTTCGTAAAACAGATATTGTGCGTAGTTCTGAAAGTGGCTCTGTTGAGCCATTCCCTGCCAAGTAAGTTCATGGCAAAATTTATTAGCGACTCATGGAAATCGGACGGTGTCGATGATTTTGGTGAGCCACGAGCCAAGATTGGGGTAGGTTAGAATTTCAAACAGATAGCCATCGTGGGTGAACCATAGGTGCCGCGTCGGACCGAAATCAGGAAGGTCGGTTGCGAAGGCGACGGCCGCGGTGCCGGTCGCAATGGTCAAGCTTTGCGTCCCCTCCATTTTGAGCGTCGGAAAATCAAGCTCGATATCTCCCGGTGTTAGTGGGTCATCTCCCGGGTCAGGCGTTATAAACATCTGAAAGCCAACATGGTCGTTTGGTTTTTGAAATACGATCGATTTGGTGCCGCCTCCCTCGTCATATTCGGAAACCAATAAATTGGACGGGTACGTGAGAGAGAAATCGAACGTGGAGTTGGTATAGATGCGTGTGCTGATGGGCGCGTTTTGTACTTGCGAAGTAGTCGCGGCACGCGGTGAAGACGCGGATGCGTCGGTAGACGAAGAGATTTCAGTAGCTTCAGCGGCCGCGGCGGGTTGCGGTGATGAAGCCCAGCTTTCTTTGATAAATACAAAACCAATCAGAGCAACGACACAAGAAACCACAAGAAATGCCTGATAAGCGCGTGTCATTCAACATATTGTACAGGAGAGGAAGGATACTCCCAATGTTGATGTGATCAGTAGCCGGGTGACACAGGAGATGTCCCGCCCAAGCGCACGCCGCCGACAATGCGCAGGCCGCCGACGAGACGGATGACGCGGCCGGTGGTGGCGGGCGGCGAGGCAGCCTGGATGGCATCGCCGATCATGAACCACCCATCACCGCTCGTGAGGGGCGCGCCGAGCTCGGCAGGGATATTGGATTGTGCCGATGATACTAATTCATATTCGGCAAAAGTAGAGGCAGCAAAAGCGCAGGCACCGAACAAACTAGAATCGATGCTTGTATAGCCGCTACCGTCTACGAAGGGGGCGGCGTCATCATCGCTTCCATACGAGCCGGTCCCCATGAAGCCGAGTATCATCGTATTCGCTTCAGCGGTCGAAATACCCGACACTGATGGTGTAGACACGCCGCTGGCACTCGAAGCAATGGTCGGCAAGGAGCCATTGGTATCCCAGGGGGTCGCAGTGTTAGCTCCATTTACTCCAAAGGCGACGTACGAAATGCAGTCGGTCGTACCGCTTAGCGTTGGGACAATGGTATCCGAACTGAGCTGGGCGGGCGCGTGAGCCCACCATATCTCCATATCGGTTGCATTCACGCCTTCATCTGCATATTGCTGCATGGCTGGAGATGTGGTTGCCGTACGTAAGTGCCAGGTCAGACCCGCACTGTCGCTAACGGAGGATACCGTCGTCGGTATGTTTGAACCGTCGTTCTCATTAAATATTTCGAAAACGACGACGTCGTTCGCGTCAGTAGTTGTGAGCGTTACCCCCGCCCCAGAAAATGGGGCGCCATCATCGCCGCCGTTGGCGTGGCCGTCGAGACTCAGGGCGGCGAATGCTGAGTGCGGCGCAACCGACAAGGCGGCCAGTAAACTGAAAGCGATTATGAAGAGACTCTTTCCCCCTCGCATCCTGAAAGTATAACTCGTTCTTCGCATCTATCACGGGAATGCCGTCGGATTGACCGTGTTGAGGAACGAATGCAAGAGGCTGTAGAGATTGCTCACGTCGCTTGAGGTAAGCCCGGCGCCGTCGCCGCCGGCGGCAAGATTGCCACCAAAGAAAGATGTAAGTCCTCCCCCAGCGAGGAAGAGGATGTGCGCACTCGGCACGGCGACCGACGTGTTGGAAGAAGATGAGCCGAGGTCGGTGCTGTTCTTATAGATATCGACTTGCGCACCGGACGTGCGACTGACCGTATAGAAACCCGCTCCAGCTGTACTGTACCCACCCGGAACACTCTCGGTAAGGACCGATCCCGAGTTGACGGCTGCGCCGGTACTTGCCCCAAAACTGTACGGTTGAAGGTAAACATCAAAGTCGTTGGAATCGGATATGCCGACCGCCGCACCGTTATCGACGCTCGTTTCGGTTGACCAGGCAAACAATGACGCGGAATTTCGCGAATAGTTGGTGGCATTGGTCGAGACGTTGTAATTGCTGTCAATGTAAGTGGAACTCCCGTTTCCTGCATAACCGGTGTCGGCGGTAAAGGTCGGGCTGCTCGAAGTCGAAGCGGTAAAGCTGCTGCTGACAAGGTTCTGGAGCGCGGCGCCGCTGTTTTGGGTTGCGAAGACGTACAACGTGTCGAGTTTGCTCCAGACTCCATCGCCGACCAGCCCGCAGATAAGCGACTTGTACGCATTCTGATGCGTGGCATCCACCGTGACGCGTGAGAGGAATTGTGTCCCTTGCGAGCAGTTGTTCGAGACCGGGAGCGTCGTGGTGGCAAACACGGTTGAGGAGGCGGATTCGTTGCTGGACGTGTCAACCGCGGTAACGTAGTAGGAATACGAAGTGTTCGCGAGAAGGCCGCTGTCGTCGTAGGTTATCTGCGACGTCGAAGCGAGCTTGGTACTGTTGCGATAGATGTTGTAGAAGGCGACCGCGACGTTATCCGTGGAGCTCGCCCACGACAGATTGATGTCATTGGTTGATACGATACCGGTGAGGCCGGTCGGTGCCGAGGGCGGCGTCGTGTCGGGCGTGCCGGTGGTGAAGGTCTGGTCGCTTGAGGTGGACGTATTGCCGAACGTATCAGCCGACACGACCGCGTAATGATAGGTTGTGGAAGACAAAAGTCCGGAGAGGGAGATCGAGTGCGAAGTAACAAGAGATGCGCTGCTTGATGCCGAGCCGTAGCCTGCGGTCGTGCCGTAGACGACCTTCGAAGAGGCCGTATCGTTGGTCGTCCAGGTAACAATGGCGCTCGTCGTGCCCGGCGTTCCGGACGATATCGACGAGATGACTGGCGGTGAATTTTGCACAGTGACGCTTTCGCTGGAGGTTGCATAGAGGCTGCTGTTGTCCAGGGCGACCGCATAGAGCGTATGCGCGCCGTCGGAGACGCCTGTCGAATCCCACGTGACGCTGTAAGGCGAACTCGAATCGGTGCTGATGGTTGTGCCGTCGACCATAAACTTCACTTGAGTAATGGTCCCGATAGAATCCGATGCGGTCGCCGACACGGTGACAGATGAGCCGTGGACTGTTGCGCCGTTCGAAGGTGCGGTGAGCGATACGGATGGGCCGGAGACCGTCGGTAGTGCGGGCTGCGTCGTAATGTAAGACGAGAATGCATTTGCCGTCGCAGTGATCTGCGGACTCATTACGCGCTCGATGATCGTCCCCGTGTTGCTCCAAGGATACCCGCGGTAAATACCCGCCTTCAGATACGCGCCCGTGTCGTTGTCCCAGAGGGTGGTCGGGCCGACGCTGCAGATCTGTGGAAGTGTCGTGCCATTAGGTCCCGCATTGATCGTAAGCGTGTCGCTGGTGTGGTTGGACGACCAGAACCCAGTGCCCACCACGGCATACGTCGTACCGGGAGTGATCGTGAATGGGGATCCGCAATTCGTCACTACCGGATTCCCGCTCACGGTACGCTGCGTCTGGAATTGCCCCTGATCCCCTTTGCAGCTCAAGGTGACAATATCCGGCGCGTCGGCCCCGGAAAGCGCGTTGTTGTAGTGGATCTGAGCGGTGTAACACCAGTCGCCCTGTTGGTTAGGAAGCTGTTCAAAGTCAAACTGGTAAAAGAATGAGAAGCTGTTCCCGGGCGTCACATACACGGTCGATTCCGCGACCTCGGTGCGCTCAGCCTCGGTTATGTTGATGTCGCTGTCTCCCGGCGCATCGATGAACCGCCACATGGTCGCCGTGTTGCCGATATTGGTGGCATACGCGATCGATGGCCACGTGTAGCCGCCGGATTGCGGGTTCCACGTCAGACCAAATACGTCGGGACCGACTGAAGAGCTGCCGAACGCGTTGTTGGGAGCGGACGTGTAGCCCGGCAAATAATCGGCAGTCATATTGAAGCCGTCAGTCGTACTCGTTGCAAACGGGAACGAAATGCTGTCTTCAGTCATTAGGCTCTGGGCCATCGTCGTGCGCGAAGCTTCGGTGTTCGGGAAGAGCACCATCGTTTCGAAACAACTATTGCTCGTGCTTTCGCTGCCGTTGGTATCGGAGAACAACGACATCCCGACGTTAGTCGAGTACGTGACGTTGGCGGTGGTATTGGTGAGCTTGCCGAGGCTGACGCCGTCGTAGTCGAGCTGGGTCGTATTCGTATCGTAATCGTAGACGGCCCATTGCCCGCGCATGCCCTGCCCGATAACGCTTTGATATTCCGATTGGTATCCGATGGTTCCGTTGCGCGGGGCAACCCAGTCGCTCGGGAACGCATCATCGCCGGCTCCGACACCCACGCCCCAATATGCGGTCGAATCATAGCTGGAACTTGCCGGACCGTTGACGATCCACGCGCCGGGGATGACCGCGTTGTGGACGGTCAGCGTATCGCCGTTTTGCGAGCCGGTCGGCGACTGGTCGCCGGGAGCGAACCCGACCGTAGCGGTGGAGCCGGAGGGCAGCGCCGAGATGTAAGCGGCGATCGGCAGGAATCCGCCCGAATCGGTTATGCCGGGTTCCGAAGGATCCTCAGCAGCCGTTGAGATACCCACCTCGGTCGAGAGCGCTGTGATCGTAGCTGAACCGTTGCTGACGTTTCCCGTAATGCTGAAGGACGGAGTCGTCGACTGGGACCAGCGGCTGTCGTCGTAATTGAGCTGGGCGACCGCGAACACCTGAACCTTCGGCGTATTCACCGTACTGCTGTACGAAGTCGCCATCGATGACGTCGGCTGCGGACACACTGCCAATGTCCCGTTCGTATCGACGATCACCCGCGGCATCTTCGAGAACGTCGTCTGCGTGGCGTTGATGCCATTGACCTGATCGTTGAGCGTCGTCACGTAACAATTGGTGTTCGAGCAGAAGGAATTGAACGCCGCGACATTGACGTTGCCGTTGGACAGGAAGCCGATGGTGGTCGTCGCGCCGTCGCTTTGCCGGACAATGCTGCCCCAATTCCCCGCATACGCATTGCTCAGTTTGTACGAGGAGAAGCCCCACGTCGCGCCAAGACTGCTATAGGTGTCGAGAAAGCCGGTGTAGCCGCTAGAGGCCGTCGTAAAGGTCTGATCCGTCGATGTGGATGTGTTGCCCTGACCGTCGGCGGACACCACTGCAAAGTGATACGTAGTCGAAGGCGAAAGTCCGGAGAGCCCGATCGAGTGCGATGTCACCAGTGACGCAGTGGATGACGATGAGCCGTAACTCGTGGTCGTGCCCCACACGACTTTCGAACTCGAATTCTCGTCAGTCGTCCATGTGAGGGTCGCGGTCGTGTTGGCTGTCGAAGAGGCGATGAATGAGATCACGGGCGGCGTGTTGTCATCCGTCACCGTGATCGATGAGGATGTCGCGTAGTTGTTCGATGTGTCTCGCGCAACCGCAAAGATGATCTTGCTGCCGCTCGATGTCGCGGTGGAGTCCCACACAATTGAATACGGAGCGGATGTATCCTCGCTGCCCTGCTTCACGCCGTTTATATAGAAGGTGACGCCCGCGACTGCGACGTTGTCGGATGCGTTCGCCGAAGCAGTCACTGATGTGCCGGACACCGTCGCACCGTTTGACGGCGCGGTCATGGCAACGGTCGGCGGCGTTGTGTCAGGAGTGTTCGTCGTGGTTAGCGTCTGATCCGTGGAAGTCGAGGTGTCGCCTCCCGAATCCGCGGAGACGGCGGCGAAATGATACACGGTCGAGGAAGTGAGGCCGGAAAGGATGACCGAGTGTGAGGTAACGAGTGTGGAGCTAAGCGTTGAAGCCGAGCCGTAACTTACCGTCGTACCGTAGAACACCTGTGAACCCGAAGGACGATCCGTCGTCCAGGTGACCGTGGCGCTCGTCTGCCCGGTCGATGAGGCGATCGAGGAAATAATCGGATCTGCAAGTGTCGTGGTGGCGACGGCGCCCGATTGCGATGAAACATTGTCGGACGTGTCGACCGCTGCAACGGTGTATGAGTAGGAGGTGTTGGGTGTGAGACCAATGTCGTCGTATGTTGTGGCGGCGGGTGTTGCAATCTGCACGCTATTCCTGAGGACCTGATAGTTTTGTACTGCGACATTATCGGTACTGGCCGTCCACGAAAGATCTATTTCGCTTTTGGAGATCGGCGTTGCTGCAAGATTGCTTGGCGTGCTCGGAGGCGTCGTATCGGAACTTCCTCCTCCTCCGCCGCCACCACCACCACCGCCGCCGCCGAGAATGGTGACCGTTGTCGTGGTTGCTGTTGATGTTGCCGTCGTTTGCTGTGTAGGAGTTGCGAGCGAAAAAGCCGGAGGACTTCCCCCGACACACGAAGAGATCAGTGAGGAGATCCGCGCTCTCGTTTTTGGTCCGACAACTCCGTAGCCGGTGGTCGAAGCGGCCCCCGATGAAACAATGTTGTACGTTCGCTGGAACGATTTAACGGCAGTCTGCGTGAGCGTGCCGAAATATCCCGTTGCCGATACGTGCAAATCCCCTTGGTCGATCAGAAATTCCTGAAGCGGCGTCACCTGTTGGCCGGTAGAACCGAGTGAGAGTGTTTGAGTGATCGCAACGCAGGATGACGGTGCGAAAGAACCTTCAAGCTGCGCGATCTCCGCTTCGAGTACCGCGAGCTCCGCGTAGAGCGATTGAATGAGCGCTGCATTGGAAGAAGTTGCGGTAATTGCGGTTGTCGTCGGGGTTGGGACGGGAGGCATTACCGCCTGCGGAATGATGGCATTTTGCGGAACGAGGTTGGCGCCAAAAACAATCAGTGGTGGCAGAGAGACGCCGACGGGTACGGAATTTTGCGGCGCGCTCGTGCTCGCAGCGATCGGGGCGGTGTATTGCGTCGGTGCGGGAGACTGGAGGGATTGCAGGAGGAGCTGTGCCGCGGTGAGCTGACTGGTGCTCGTTGGGTTGGCGGAAACGAAGGTTGGCGAAACGGTGGTAACAGCAAAAAAGAGAATCGTCGGCAGGATCAATAGTCGCGATTTCACATGGGAATTATGACCTGCATAGACTCGGTAAATGCGATAGGAATGGGGATAACTGGTGAAGCCACGATGGAGGACCTGGTCGTTGCGCGGACATGAGGCCGGTAACAGGCCGGCGAGAGATGCTGCATTGTTCAAGCATCTCGATAGGGCGGAGCGACAGCGATCGCTGGCGGCGGAGCTCAGGTACGATAACGGGCAATGGTCTCGGCTGGCCGAGATGGCCCTACATCCAAGGTTTCTCGGCAGCCCGAGTAACGGACTTGAGCCACGCCTGGCAATCTTCGTTCTTCCACGGCACGGATCGGTCTACGAATTCGTTACCTGCCTTCTCTTCTCGACCACTTCTCTCGGCCGGCCAAACCGCTGTCGGCTCTGCGCGCGGATGAGTTCGCTCGTGCCGAGCGGTTCATACAGTTTTGGTTCGGCGAAGATGCGGTCGCGCCCTATGCCGCGTCGCAGCCACGCGGTGTACGGCTCCTGGTCGGCAAGCGCGCCGCCGTCCATGGGCCGGAACTCGGGCGCGAGCAGTTCCGCATCGCGGCTGCCGACACGGAAGACGACAAGTGAGCCTGCATTTCCGATTACGGCCGAACGTACGTTGTGCGGAAGCTGATCGGTGTATTGGTTCGCGAGCGTGAAGTGGGTTGCGAACTTGCGCGCCTCCGACAGGAGCGTTGCGAATGCGTCAGAGCTGAAGGTTTGGAATTCGTCTACGTGCACAAAGAACGGCAAGCGCTTGTCCGGCGCGAGCGTGCCGCGCTCCATGGCGACAAGTTGCAGGTGCGAGACGAGAAGCGACCCCAACAAGTTTGACGCCTGCTCCCCTATCGCTCCCTTGGCGAGGTTCGCAATCAGGATGCGCCGATTGTCCATCGTGAATTTGAGATCGAGGCGTGGAGCGACTTGGCCGAGGATCAAACGCAACTGCGGCGAGGCGTTGACTTGCCCAACCTTGTTCAGGATCGGGGCGAAGGCCTCCGAGCGAAATGCTTTCGTGTAGCTCGGAAACTCCTCCTGCCAGAAGCGCAGTGTTTCGGGATCCTCGACGCTGCGAAGCAATCGCTCCCGAAAATTGTCGTCGGTGTAAACGCGCGGCAGATCGATGAGGCTCGCGTGTTCGCGCGACACGAGCGCCGCAATGCCATGAAAGAGAAAGTGCTCCAACCGCGGTCCCCACGAATCCGACCAGAGGTGCTTGAACGCGGAGACGATGCCGGCGGCCGCAAGCGCTCGACGTCCGGGCGCGACTTTCGTCGCCGGGTTGAAGCCGACCGGCCGCTCGCTGTCGGTCACGTCGAGATAACACACGTCATTGATGCGAGAGCGCGGGATAGCGTCGAGAATATCGAGCGCCAGGTCGCCGTGCGGATCAATGACCGCGACGCCTTCCCCTGCCAGAATATCGCCCATGGCGAGATTGAAGAGGAAAGTCGATTTGCCGCTGCCGGATTTTCCCACGATATAGACGTGGCGCTCGCGCTCCTCGCGCGAGAATACGACGCCGGCACCACTGGCGGTCGTTGCAATGGGAATAATAATGTCGGGTTCCATAACGTCGCGTCAGCCTCCGGTGAAAACTCGCGTTGCCTCTGCAACCCGTGTTTGCCGTCGTGCGGTCAAGCTCACTTGTGGAGTGGAGCAATACCGCGGCTCACCGAGCGACCTATGATGGGGTGTTGTCGGTGACCTACCCGAGGCTGTCGCCACGCCGTGATACGGCCGTGGTCTGTGCAGTGTAGCGCCGATGGAAACCGGCGAGATCGCGTCGGTGTGGATATGATGCGATGTGCCGCTCTCTCCCCTGCCCATTTCCCCTGGTGGGACAACGGCGGCATTTCCCCCGGAGCCGACGCGATTGCGCGTGCGCGCCGGCAGCGCCGGTCAATGTCGGGCGAAGGCCGCCCGCAAAGCGGGTTGCATTGACGGGCGCAGTGGACGGCGCGCTAGAATTCAGATTGCATTTCGCGCAGTTTGGGCAGGCACGGACCCGCTCACCTCATTCGCTGCGCAGCGATATTTTCGGTATTGTGGGGAACAGCGGAAGTTGCGGGAGCGCGCTCAAGCCGAATCGAAGTCAGAGAGCTTCATGTCAAGAAAGTCAAAGAGGGCGCGAAGGCGAAGAAAATGGGCGCGGCCATAAGTCCATTGGATGAGATGAATCAAGCGCTCGGAGAATTTCTAACGGAGATGGGCAGGGTCGAGTTTACCGTGTTGATGGTGGTCGATCTCGTTAGCGATGCAGGGATTGAATACCTGTTCGACGAGTATGCAGCAAAGACATTTGGCGGAAAGGTAAAGTGGTTCAAAGAGTGGTGTGCCCACTGCGATGAGAATTTTTCTGACGCTAATAAAAAGCTTTTGCAGAAGGCCTACAAAGATTTAGATGCGCTGCTACCGAAAAGAAATTCGCTAGTGCACGGCGAGACATACGAAGAGGAGTTTCGCGATACAGGCAAGCAAACCTATCGTGTTGGAGTCGAAAAAGACAATTTAGAATATCTGGAGGAATTCTCTCGCGGGAAGAAAAAGGGCACCATCTTTAACGTCCAGCAAGTTCGAGAGGCGGCCAAATTGTGCGCGCGAATGCGCGCCGACTTGAATGCGATTAGAGGGGTAACTACCCCGCTATGGTAGCGTTGCCCGGCGTAGTGGCGGCGTCATTTAGTAGGCATCCAATTGGGATCGTTCGGGCCATAGAGCTTCAATAACCCAGAATTACAAGCGATCGCCCAATAATCGGTGGACGTATATCCCGGTGTCTGAACGATGGTCGTGATGTCAAAATACGAGCTGTTGACAAATTTTGTTGCTATCGAGAAGTTTAAGCCAAGGGGGTTTGGGGTTGCTTCCTGAAAGATGGGTAGATCAGGGGGTGATGCAAACCTTTTGACGAACCAAAGTTTTTCGTCGGCGGCATGTCCGGTCGGTGGGCTGGCTCGGTCAAAGCCAACATTTACGGGTACTCCGAAATCAACATCAAGGCCCAGGTATACCACAGCGTGGTAAGCAGGCTGGGGCGATCGGTTTGTGACGAGTAAGCTGAGAGTAATAGGTTTAGAGGTTTCTTGTTGATGCGCGAATTGCAGCTTCGCCGTGCTATTCGTGCCGATGCTGAGCATAACCTGTAGGGTCGGCGTGGTGGCGCGGCGCAGCGTGTCGCGGATTTCGTAGTCTTCCATTGGCGACGACTGGAAGTTCTGGCGCTTATAATACTTTTTGTCGGGTGCTTGGTGAGGCGCACGAAATGTCGCTTGGGGAATTGTTAGAACAAAGCCGAAGCCCTTGGCGAGCTGTACAGGCGTGATGATTAAGCCATCGATTCGCGGTTGCACGCGGGAGTCGATCACCTGCTCTATCCATTCCTTGGTGATGGATGGGTCCGCGCCGTCGTCAACCTTGATTGGGAGAGTTTTATTTTCCTCCATGCCGTAAACGATTTGACCGCCGGCCGAGTTGGCAAAGGCCGTCACGTCCTTGCACAGTTCATCGCGCTGCTTGCTGTCTTTGCCGAGCGAAGGAGAAGCCTTGTAGTCGAGCGTTAGGCTTTCCGCGACACCATCGGCGATGAGCTTCTGTAAATCGGCCACATTTTGGAGCTTGAGCATGGAGTCTTCACTGCGAGTTTCAATGGGGGCGTGTGCGCAGCTTTTATATCGGCCTGAAAGTACACGAAATCAACCGGGCGCTGGGTCATTGCATGTCATTTGCGACCGGTGTTCTCGCCCCCGCTTTGTCGGAGCCCAAAGCAAGGAGCCGCGCTCCAGCGCGGCGACATTGCGACGGCGTCCGGCGCAGCCGGCCGACCCCGTGCCGCCAGCCCGAGCACCACAGTCAGCAGACGAGGAGCGCAGCGGCCGCCAGCTTTGCCAGATGCATAATTGAGGACAGCTATTATAGGCAAAGTGGCGGCGCGGGGTCGGGCGGCTCGCCCGACAAAGCGGGGGCGAATTGTAAGGACAGAAAAGAACTTTCCGGTTTGATGAGGGTACAAGTCAGGCGTACCCCTGTTGTACCTGTGACGCGGCCTATTGTTTGTCGGTCCGATTTAGGATCGTCCTTATTAGGTGTATTTGAGTGTCGTTTTGTTATTTGAAAAATGCATTTCCCTACTGGGTATTATTTATATGAGTATTCTTAGATGCGTATTCTTATATAGAGAGAGCGGCCGAATTTGCCGGTCAAGAGCGGTTACAGTTGCCGTTCCAGAGCGGCAAAATTTGCCGGTCAGGGTCGGCGAGGCTTTTGCGGTTTAACCGTGAGGTGGAGCCGGTAAAGATTGGTCTTTCCAAGCCCCCTCTGTTTGATCTCCAATAGCTCAGCCGTTTCAAGCTCCTTGAGGTAGGTGCGGACGCTGCGTTCTGCGGCGCCCATGTCCTGCGCGAGTGTGATCTGGCCTGGAAAGCATGCGTCGTTGGCCCATGCGTATTTGAGAAGCATCGCGTAGGCGAGCTTGGCGCCGACAGAAATATCCTTTTTTGTGAGAATGAAATTCGGAACCTGCGTGAAGCCATGGCGCGTCGCAAGATCGGCGCCGACGATTTCGATGTTGCGCTCTCTGATGATGTCGCCGATGGGACGCGCCGACTGATATTCCATACGTTGTTATTATACGTGCCGTGCAACGCGCTATTCGCTGCTTATCCCCTGTTTGCGGCCCGATCGGTGGAAAACGTCGACTGAAAGTTATTTTTGTGAAGCGTTCGGAGTTGGTCGCGGCCGGTCGCGACAGGTCGCGACGGCGCACCGGGCCGTCTTCGGGAAAGCATTGGTAGTCGTTTTAAGTTAAAGCAACTGTGACGCGTTTGAGACCTTTCAGCCCCAATTTATGTAATCTGCCGAAAGCTTTTTGAACTCGCTGCTCGACACGCACTTGGGGTCGGCGTCAATATTTGTCAGCAAAAAGTCGAGGCACTCAATGAGTCGCTGGTTGATAACGTTGGCTTTCACGATGGTCAGGGCAGCTTTGGCATGTTTGCGGCAAGTCGCATTTCCAAGCCTGTTGCGCAATTCGAATTCCGAGAGTGCCACCATGACGTGGGGCGCGTACTTATCGCCCGCAAGAGCGAGAATATTGTCATAATACGGCTTTCCGCTTGGGGAAACTCCTTCGCGGTAGCTTACGCCGTTCCCAATCCGACACATCAAAATCGTTTTGAAAAGGCGTTGAGCCAGATTCTCCAAAATCGACCCTTGATCAGGTACGTAAGAATAGAGCTGTGAAGCAACGGGTGGCTCGTGATGGAAATTATCCCAGCCATTATGCTTATCGCGCAATTCGGTGATCAATTCGTCAACAATTACGACGCGTTCGGACGTAGAGCGAAACGCGTTACCGCCGACGACGTCGAAAAACTGCTTTCCCAGTTCATGTTTATCTTTGTAAAGGTTGACGTTGTAGCCCTCCAAAACAATACCCAATTTGTATTTGGCTTCGTCCGGGCAAGTATTCCAAAGCGCAGGAGCAATAAGAGAGATATTTTTTCTTACTGATGGGTCGGTGTCGGCGGCGACGTAGATGCCAAAAATTGTGCGCAACAAGCTGCCGCAAAGATGGCTGGGAAGTTCGGAGAAATTCTTTGCGATGCCTTGCTGTGTCGATTTGTCGAGGGCGTCGGTTTTAGTGCGAAGGTTCTTTATAAATGCCTGAACTTGCAAGGCGGCTTCGGTAGGATTGTCGTTAAGTACTTCGGAAATGCAGGTTTTCAACCATCCGAGTAGCTCAAACGCGTTAATGGCGTAATTGGTGGGATGTGAAATGCCGATATCGTTTCGCATATCGAGGATATGCTTCAACTTCTTATAAGTTGTATCGGAAATCAGCTCAAGCTTCCGGCACGTATCAAGAAGAACGGAGTCCTTGATCGAAGCCAAATCGTCTTCTGTTTTGTAATACTCTCTGGCCTTGCTGCCTCCCACAGCGGAATCGAAGAAAATGTCGAGGCCGTAAATGGCCGCTTTCTTTCGGAGGTTGATGACTACTTCATTCCAAACGGCATTCAACGAATAATCAAAAAGGCCGAAGCCCGCACCGATGACAAATTTGGACAAATAACGAGCGTCCTTTTTCACCTCATCCGGCAAATCGCGGATTAGCCCGTCGAGATTATCTCCGATGGTTCTCCTTTCAGCCTGATCCGCAATGATATTGTCAAAAGGCAGACCCATCTCCTTGAGAAAGCCCACAAGCATCTGCGCTTGCGGGTCGATAAGGTCATTGGACTTCTTTGGCACGATATTGGGCATGCTCACCCTCGCGTGGCGGTTGGTGCGTCCGGGAAGTGGGCGCGTTATACGCGACGTCGGACCAGTCCGCCATACACGAGTATAGGGTTTAAAGGTCCGGGCATATTGCATCGTGGAATTGCTCCAACGTGCGTTGGCCCGCAGCACCACGGGAAAGAGTGCGGCGATGGGGCTCCTGTAAAGCTCGGCTATCGTAGGTCAGATTGTTGATTGTCGTCGGGGCGACCAAGTAGCGGAGTAAGCATCTTCTGCAATCCAGCGATGAGATGGTTTGTCTCGCGGGCCCGTTCTGTGAGGTCCTTGATCTGGTCATTCTTCACTGCGACCTCAGTTCTCAGGAACGTGATCTCCCCGTCCTTTTCGTCCAGGCGCTTTTCGAGCTGCCCCACATATTCGGTCGCGACCTGTCGCGACAGGTCGGGGCTTGTCGGTGCCCCCTGTCGCTCCTCGTCGTGGCTCTCTTGCGGGGCGACAGGTGTCGCGACCTGTCGCGGCATGTCGCGACCTGTCGCGACAGGTCGCACCTCCTCGATGTAGGCAATATGCTTGTCTACTGACGCTGGAGATATGAGGTATTTTTCGCCGAATTGTGTTTCGATTCGGCGGCAATCGAGATGGCCTTTTGCGCAGTAACGCTGGACGCTGCGCGGCGTGCGCGGCAGTCCGGCGCGCGCATAGCGCTCCAAGGCTTCCTCGATCGTCAAGGTGAAATCGCTGTCGGGGCTTGTCGCGACAGGTCGCGACAGGTCGTCGGTCATGGGTCTAATGATAACCGGCTTCGTTCCACGCCTCGCCGGTTATCCCCAATGAGGGTGCGGGTACCTATCCGGTCCTGGCTTTCAGTACGACCTGCTCGCGGAGCTCTTCGAGATTAGAAGGCGGGTGTACAAAGAAGCGAAAGGCTAACTCGTGGATAGTCGGCGCATTGCGTTTGATGATAGTAGTTGTCGTGAATTTTCCGGCTAGGTATTGGCTTATGAGTAAGGCGAGGGCCTCTGAAAGGAAAAAGCAATAGAGCCCGGCGACTTTCAATACGTCATTCCACACAGATACCAAAGCGGTGCGCCAATCGGCTGCGGCATTAATTGCCAGCAACGGTTCGAGAGCGATAAGTGAAGAGAGGTGCGAAAATACATCGCCATTGTAAGCACTATCGGTCACATAGATGACGGAATCAGTATCATCAATAGATGCGAGTTTGGCGATATCCAGCGCCGCCGGATAATGAAAGGAATAGGAATTGCGAATAGTGCGGATCGTCGGCGCGGCCAGAGCACGATTAATTTCCTTGCGAAGGGCTTTAAGTTCGTCGGGCAGTGCGAGCGCGTGAATGGTCTTCGCGAGGTCGCCGGCCCGCACCTTATTCCATCCTTCGTAAACCTTGGCGGCGAGCGTTGTCGCGATTTGGACCGTGAGAGCAAAGTTCGCTTGACCGTCAGGACCATCGCCGATCGACACCACGGAGATTGCCAGCAGTTTTCGGAGCCAATTCGCCTCGTTGAGAAAAAGGCCCAAAAGAAAAATGGCTGATCGCTGATCGGGCGTCAGAGCTCGGAGCGCCCCGACCGGAAGTGTCAGGGTGCGGATGGTCAACGGTCGTTTCCTGACGCGATTCTTTGATGTTGGATTTCGCCGAGTTGCAGTTTTTGCTTGCCGGCGAACGGGCGAGCCTTTCTTGCGAGCGGCGGCCTTGGGTGCGATGCGGCGCATTGATTAGTTGCCTTCTCTGACGTTTCGCTCAGTCACGGTATGGGCGGTAGCGAAGCGGAGACCATTCGCTAGCCCGGAGACCGGTTTAACAGGGTAGCCGCAGGAGTGGGAGTATAGCGCCGCCGCAGGCCGGACGCGGGACCGACTGCCAGGGGCGAGGGGTTCAGTACGCCGGTCGAAGGGAGGGGTGCTTGCCCCGATCCGCGATCCTATGGTGTGCTACTCTACCGGCAAAAGGGAGCGCAAAATGACGAAGCGTCTTTGCAGTGTCTGCGGAGAGAACCAGGACATGGATGGGGGCAAAATATGCGAAAAAGGGCACTTCATTTGCTACAAGTGCCAAAAATCGATGTCGAGGTGTCCAATGGATAAGACTAAGCTGTCCTGAGGTGTCTCCGAACTACATCGGAGAGCTGCTATCTATCTAGGCTTCCCCTCAAGAAGTCGTAGTACTTTTCACGCGCCTCATCGAGGCTCGGATGCTCCGGGGAATACTGCTCCCGGAATTCTTCCGCCCTATCACATATGGGACGAATGCCTGGCGGCAACGATTTGTGGGGCAGCGCTGCCGCGATGGCATCCCATTTTGTCTTGATATCGTTTAGGGACGGATTTTCGGCTCGAAATCTCAGCATTGTAATCAGTTTGTTTCTCGGTACGCCAATGTCCGCTCCGCGCAGGACCTCGACATCCATTTGTTGCAATGCCTCTTTCGTTGCGTCATCGATCGTAAAGTAACCGTCAATTATCTGTAGGTCGTGCCTCTGACCATGAAAGCCCGACGACGTGGTCGCGTAGCCCTTCTTATACATCTCGCTCGCGGCGGCGCGGACTTGTGGCTCAAGCCATTCTTTGAACGCCGCCATGTAAAGCTCTTCCTCCGTTGGCCTGGGATTCTCTTTAAGTCGAATTTCCTCTTCGGCATTCATGGATTGGTGGACCGATCGTCGTAAATCGGAGAATTGTCGGCGAAGTGTCTCTTGTCCGCGTGGCTTGCCCAGCCTCTCCGTAGATGACATTACGCGAATTGTATCAAACAAACGGTCGTACGCTCGGCGCGAGAGATCGTCACCGCAGGCCGAGAGCCGGCTCCCGCATCCGGGATCTGCCGGGGCACGGTGAGCGACGCGAATAGAGCCCGGCCGGCAGGGCGCGCCCAGCTGACTAAATTGCAGATGCCAACACATCGTCGATCGCATAGAGGGTCAGAACGCGGAGCGTCTTTTCGGGATCGGCCGGGTCAGGCGAGCGGCCTAAGCCGTCTTTGCCGCGGTATTCGATGCGCCACTCGAAGGCGAAGCCGGCAAAGATGAAGACGCCGCAATCGTGTTCGCTGTCAGAAGCGAATTTGTTGTATCGCGCGAGCACCGAGAGGGCGCGGCCGCGCAGTCGATCGTCGAGGTCGTAGACGCCACGCGTCATCTGGACCCAGCCGCCCTTGAAAGTGGTGCGGAGCTGGTCGTTCAGGGCCACGACTTTGTCTCTGTGGTCCATGCTGTGTCAGCGGTCGAGATGCAGTGGAGAGTTGCCGACCCGCTGCCATGGCTCGGTCAGCATGTGTCCGCCGGCCGGCGGCGGTCGTTCGGGCGACGTGAAGCTCGGGAAGGTTTTGAACAGCAGTGTCTTCGAGCCACGGCCGGCGGTCATGCGATGGAGCAGGTCCATCATGGTGCGCAGCCGGGCGTCGTTGGTGGTGATGAAAGGGACAAAGAAATTGGGAAAGCCGAAGTGGGAGCGGTGCAAGCCCTGTTCGGCAATCGCCATGTAGGCGGCGAGCTTCTTGGCGATTGACGAGCGGGCGGTATCGCCGGCATCGATCGGCTCGCTGGCGCAATCGGCCTCGATACCGGGAAAGAACAGGTAGTTGGTCTTGCCGTCGATAGTGCGCTGCAAGCCGAACGGTCGGGCGTCGGCATTGATTTCGTCGCAGCGTCGTTCGCCGCGCAGGGAATAGGAAACCCGGATCGCGGCCGGCGTCGCCGATTCGCGCGTCGCGGCCGGCATACGCTCGTGCGTCAAGATTTCCGGCCAGGTGATGAGCCTGACACTGGCATTTGCCTTGGTCCCGAGCTCGATCGAGGCTGTGATCTGCGCGACCATCAGCTCGTGGGCAAAATTGTGGTGGTGGCTCTTCGCGAGAAAGGGGAAACCGCGCTCGCGCAAGACGCGCGAACCGCGCTCGTCCAATTGATAGATCAGCGGCCGATAATTGGCTCCGGCGTTCTGCCGCTGTTGGTGCGGGCGCGAGAGATAGAGGTTAGGTTTGCGAGACAACAGATTAAGGCGATGCAGCAGCGCCTTGCCATTGCCGCCGACAAAGGTGTGAATGTAATCGCTCGGCAAATAGCGGTAACGCACGAGCAACTTGAAAATGTCGATATCGCGCTCGGTCGGAAATACGGCGCGCGGCGCCCCGGCGCTGCCGATGACCGGTTCACGGGACCATCGTGAATTGCGTGACAATTTTTGCGGTATCGCATCCATGGTGGATGCATTAGAGAACGGCGCGGCAAAAATCGACGGGCGCGGCGGTGCGCCATGTAGAGTGGCGCAGCACCCTGGGGAACCGCGGACAATAGAAATTTATTTTTACGCGCTACCAGTTATCCGCGGGTTCACCGGGATCGGCAGCGCTGGTTGTCTCGGTGTCGGATGTATTTGGCTGAGAAGATGGGGCTGTCTTGGTCGCTTGGGTATGCTCTGCCGGCACCGCGGGCTGCGATGTGTGTGATGTGGACGGCGTGCTGGAAGCAAAATCGGTTTTCATGCGGGCGCGGATGGCATCGAATTCTGCGGCGGTCATCTTCGGAAAGGCGTCGAAGTCTACCTTGGACACTTTGAGCTGGATACCTTGTGGTGTGAGGTCGCGGATAAACGCGCCGAATGTGCCGCGCGGGAGCGATTGTAATACTTCAGTGTCCATCCGAAGTTTCGATGATAGATACTTTGCCTCGTCGTCGCTGTTGGCCATACGGATCGCGCAGTTGGCGACGGCATCGAGGACGGGCGCGGTGAGTTGAGCGGTTCGCTGATGTGCCAAGATGAGTGCGATCTTCTGGCTCCTGCATTCATCGAGGAGTACAGGTATCCGGGTGTCCTTGGCTATGACGGACTGGCACTCGTCGATGTAGACGTAGCAGGCTTTTTTCGTCGCAGCGGGCTTGCCGGAGCGTTGCTGCGCAGCTCTGGCGATAAGGGCCACGAAGAAACGGCCAAAAAACTCGGCGCCTTCGTCGCCCAATATGGCCTTCGAGTTATTGATGATAATGACCTTGCCGGCGTCCATCTCTTTGCCGAGATCGAGCCGTGTATGGGTCGCGGAGAACATAGTTCGCATAACAGGATTGGTGAGGAGGTAGTCGAGGCGCCATACGACCTCTTTGCGGGTGCTATCGTAGGTCTTGGAATTGAAGCCGGTCTCGCGGTTCTCGAAAAATTGCCGGGCATGCGGGTTTAGCTTGTCGAGACTGGGCAGCCCCCTGACCATCACTTCCTTGAAGGTGTAGAGGGTCGGGTTGGGGATCGCCTCGATGATGGCCGGTACGACGTTCCTGAAAAGGGTGGATTGCAGCGCCGTAAATTTGGCGTCGAGCAATCCAGCCATGATGTACTCGATGAGTCCCACCGCCTGCATGACGTTTGTATGGGAAACGTCCAGCGGGTTTAGAGCAAAAGCGGCATCGGGGTTGGGTTCGATGAGGAGCAAGCGATCCTTGATCGAGGCGAGGTTTTTTATCGGCTCGATGAGATCACCTTTGCTGTCCATTAGGACGACGGCGGCGTCTTTCTCCAAATCGTCTACGACCAGCGTGTGAAGCAGAGTGGTCTTGCCGCGTCCGGGTGGTGCGATCATCCAATGGCCGGCGAAGCGCTGTTCCTGAGGTAGGCTAAATGGAACCTTGGCTATAAAAATATCATAGAGGGGTGTGTCTTTAAGAAATGTGGCGGCGATTTCTTGGGGAGTAGCCCGATATTGGCTGGGGGCAATGAGATTTTTTGCGCCCGCGCTGGCCGCTTGGGCATTTTCCTTAATGTGCGCCTGAAGCCAACGAAACAACCCAGCTTCCCTAACTTCGGGCGTGTCGAACGGAGTTAGGGCGTCTTCGATGATGCGTCCGACGTCAGGCAGCAGATCTATGAGAGGCATCATCATTGCCGCGTTTGTCTCGTTGTCGCTCTCCTGCGCGAGCGGAGGCAGGTAGGAGGCGATGACAACGAGGCAATCAGTTATTGAGTTTTCCAGGGTGTCGAGAGTTTTGTTTGGAAGCGCAAGCTTGCGCTGGGCATGAAGGAGCAAGTCGCGCATCTGGCCGATCACGGCCGTATCGCCAAAGTTGGAGTATGCAGCCGGGTTCGGGGGCAGGTCTGTGAGGCGCTCTGCGGCGTACAAGGCAGCAGCCGCACCGAGCATTTGAAACCCGAGGTCATGGTATGGGAGCGCTATGCCGCGCTCATCGCACCGTTGAATAAATCTTCTACCAACGCGCTTACAGAATGTCGTGGGGTCGGGTAGCCGTGCGGCCTCTAAGAGGGCCTTTGTATTCGCATAGAGTGTTTGATTGTCGCCGAACGGCCCCTTGAGGGCTTTATTCACGGCTTCGAGTCGTTCCTGCTCGCGTTGCGCGAAGAAATTGAGTTGAGAGGGAGGTTTGGAAAACCAGCCCATCAGAATTCTATTGTGTCGGTCTTTTTGTGGGATCGATAGCGTTCTAGGGTGTCTCGAATTTGGGGAAGTATTTTCGTCTTTAGTTTATCGGCGTATTCGTTCGCTCCGGGCGCGGTTACGAACTCTCGACTGAATGGAGCGACAAGGTAATCACCGAGGAACGTTTGCTTGCGCTCTGCCCGTTGACTGTCGAGAGCCAATTCGGTTGACGCGGAAATCGCCGCTTTCAAATAGTGGTCTTTGGCAGCCTCTACTTCATTGCGGTATCCTTCTTCGATCTGTCGAAGCTCCTCTCGCGTGTATCGAGGCTCGTCCTCAACGAGTATGCCGTCTAAGGAGTGCTCGCTGATTATGGCGCGGTCATGCTCGGGGAGCTGCAAGATCATATCGACTGTGTAGCGGACGTGCTCTCCGGTTTCGACGTACTCGAATGTGTCCTCTCGAAAGAACTTGCGTATGCGGCGCTGCTCGATAACCGGGACGCGGATAGTGTTGATTTGAATGGTAGCCCGCATTCGCTCCGGGGCACCCTTAGGTGCGGCCTCTGCGAGTGCGGCGAGCTGTTGCGCTCTGGCTTCCACACGCTGTTCTTTGGGGGTCATCGAGGCCTCTATGGATGAGATGAGGGCGCCCAGTGGCCACCGAGCGCCCTCGGTAGAAAGGTCTTCCGTCAGGAAAACACGACGTTCTCCGGAATCGGCAGTCCATGCCGCTTGAAGTAGTCGAGGACCGCAGGCGTGTACCAGATCGGATGGCTGTTCCGGTGCGTGCCGAGCTTCCGGCAAGCCGGGAAAGCATCGTGCGCGTAGTCGGGATCAAACATCAATCGACCTGTTTGCGTCCTGCTATAAGGCCATCCAACAACGTCCTTCAACTGTCGCCAACTAAGGTACAGGGGCAGCTTTACCGAGGTTTGCATCGATATCTCCTTTAGGGAGACACCGGTGCTCCATGTGGTTTAGCCACTAGCAGCGGATAAAGTGTAGGGCTGAATCGGCGGCAACCGCAAGGTGCGCATGGTGCGCCATGGTGCACCAAATCTTGGTCTTTGAGGGTTTACGGGGGTGGGGGCGCGTTGCTATCCGGCAGGCCAATGCATATTTCGCTCGCTATCAATCGCGGGTGAGGCGGGCGATGCGGTTTCTGGACAGAGGTGCGTGGGCGAATAATGCGATTCTTCGTCCGGTAGAGGATGGGGGGTTTTTCACGCGCCAACAATTAGAGACGATGACCATCGAGGCGCTGAAGGGCTATGTGAGGCGGCGAATTGGGGGTTACACCGTCGCAATAAAGGACATGCGTACGCTCACACTTTACCGAGCAAGGATATGCAAGGAACGTCCCGAGAAGACTGACGACGTATCATATCCGCCGGCTGACAAGGTGATGAAGCTGGGTCGTGCTAATCGTGTTGGGCAGCCAATGTTCTATTGCTGCGTGGGGGCGTTTCCTGTGTTCTTTGAGGTGCACGCGAAAGCCGGTGACTTGATCGCTTTATCCGAGTGGGCCGTGATAGAACCACTCTGGATGCACAATCTTGGCTATCACCCTGAAGCGCTCAGCCGGATCGGCGCGCCGATTCCTGCCGCGCGGTCACCGCTCATCTCTCCCATTCCAAATGAGAGCAACCGAAACAGCCGCTTGCGAAGGCGAATGTCGGTGGCATTCACCAAAGACGTTCCTGATGGGCAGGAGTTCCTATACAAGGAAACGATAGCGATCAACGAACTGTTGTTCGATGGTGCTTCGGCCATTCCTAATCACGGTTTGAACAGCCCGAGAAGCGGGCGCGTCGCGGGCACTGCCTATCCAACGGTTCAGATGAGAGGTATGGCAGACAACGTCGCCATGTGGCCTGAGTTCGTGGATACTAGCCTGAAAATCAGGTCGGTACGTTATATTTTGATTGAGAGCGTGCAGGAGGCACCGCTCTCGTATACGTTCATCACAATCGCACATGCGAAAGAGTTTGGTGGCAAAGCCATCCTCTGGAATGAGACGCTTCCGCCAGAAGGCGAGCGACGAAGCCATGTCGCATTCGAGAACGGGCAATGGATTTTTCGGGACGGCGCTGGCCACATCTATGACACGCACTGATTATGACCGAACCCCCTAATCTCGGGCATTTTACCATAGGCTTTGTAAAGCCCGTGGGCGACCGCGGCGTACCACTCGGCTCCGGGACGCTCCTGAGTTTCGGCAGATTTGATGGCATCCTGACCGCCGCTCACGTGTTGGACGAGATCGCAAAAGCTGGGGAGATCGGTATTCTTGAATTTCCAGTGCGACGGGAGCAGATGCAGCGACTGCGCATTAAGTTCGACAATTTGGACTATGTCCGCATCGGCAATGCCCCGTACGACGTCTGCGGTCCCGACCTGGCTTTCTTGAAGCTTCCTACATCCACCGCGACCGCGTTGAAGGCGAACAGCTCATTTGTTAGCTTCGCAAAGCAAGCCTTGATTGCATTTGCCGCCCCGCCTGCGGGAATGGGGAGAATGGACTCTGTTGTGGGAGTGATTGGCGGTTGGAGACGCGATCAGATCATTGAGAAGACGATAATAGTTACGCCGATTGAATGCTTATTGAACGTGGGTAAGGCTACTGAGATTGCAGCGACAAACGATTTCGATCGATTGGAATTTGAGCCTCTGAAGTCGCAGGATTTTACGCCACCGCAAAGCTATGGAGGAACCAGTGGCGGAGGGCTCTGGCGGTCCTTTAGACAGAGGAACGCAGACGGGACAATTCATTTCGACGAATTGCGCCTCTTGGGGGTCGCGTTTTTCGAAATAAAAAAGGCCGATGGCGATCTCAACATCATCTGTCACGGTCCTAAGAGTGTCTATCACCTATTGGCAGACAAAATTCGCGATAAGTGGCAGTATTGAATTTCTGGGCTGGGCCGCAATCGAGGTGGCTGTAACGATCGCATCTTTCGGAATTAGCGATGCTCTTCGAGGACCGGGAAAGAACTCGCACGGAGCCGCTCAAGCGGGGAGAGAGCTTGTGGGAGTTCTACGACGGCTGCGCACGTTCGGGCTATGACGAGTTTCGTTCTATCGTCAATCAATGGCTCGCGGAGATGTCCGACAAAGATAGCCAGGAATTGATTAGCCGCATGAAATACGGAGGCGACCGCGAATTTGGTGCCTGTCTGTGCGAGCTTTCTGTGCATGCGTTCCTTATTAAGTCGGGGTTCAAGGTCGCGGTGCACCCTGATATCGCCGGAACGTCAAAGCATCCGGATTTCGCGGCGCTCGACGATGCGGGAGCCGTAGTCGCATATGTAGAGGTCACAACAGTCAACCCGCCGGACGCACAGGAAAAGGAGGAAAACAGAGAGAACCTCATTTACAATGCAATCGACGGAGTAAAGCTGCCCCCAGGCTGTGTGCTCGGGTACAATCTTGTACGCGCCGGTAAGAGCAGCCCTGCATTGAAGCCCCTGGTGGCGGACATTGAGCGTTGGGCTAAGGAGAATGCCGAAGCGGCGAAGTCAGCGGAAGTGAGCAAGACATTCGCGGCCGGCGAGTGGTTGGTCGAATTGGAATTGTTCGCGGGGGGCAAGAGCACCGAGCCCGCGCCGGGCGCAATCGGGACTGCGTTCCTGCGAGGCGGCATGATCGAGCCGCACCGAGACATGAGGGAAGCACTTGAGTATAAGGCGAAACGCTACGGTGACTTGAACGCGCCGTACGTGGTCGTAGTGGCGGATGGCAAGGATCAATTATTTAATAAGGACTCGATCAAATCAGCTCTTAGGGAGGCGGTGCTAGGCGACGAGATTATCCAATTTAGAAGTGGCGGCCGTGCGCATCAAACATTCGCACGCAACGGATTTTGGCACGGAGCTGCAGGAGCGCGAAATCGCCACGTTAGCGGTGTTGTACTACTTCCAGACACCGAGCTTTGGAAGCTACGAAATCAAAATCGACAACCCACACTCGCGGTCAACCCCTGGGCGCGGCATCGCCTTCCAGAATCGTTGCGTAAGCTCTCTCGTTTCGAGCCCGATAATGATCTGTGGGTATTTCGGGATGGTGAGCTGTTCGCCGATATTTTGAAATTGCCAAATCCGTGGCCGCCGGAAGAAACTGGTGGCGCTGGCACACAATAAGGTTGTCTGCAGAGGACACTACTATGATCGAGTCGGGCCGTGAGACAGATGCTGGTTTAGGCCGCAGCTGCCAGGTTCAGCAAAGTGGTCAGCTTATTTTCCCATAGAGTTACAGCTTGGCGCATCTCCGGCAGGTACTTGGCGAGATTGTAGACCTCGGCCACATCCGTCAGAACACTGTCCGTCTTGATTGCCCCGAGTCGGTGGTTCAGCAGCTTTTCGAGGATGTGCGGCAACACACCTAGCTCGGCAAGCTTCGTCGCAAACGTCCGGCGTAAATCGTGCAGCGTCCATTTCGCGACCCCGCACCGCTTGTCGAATGCCTTCTTGTCTTTCGACCAGCCGGCATAGGTTGTCGTCGGTTTGCCGCGGACGTGAGTGCGATACGGCGGGAAGTACAGGTCGCCCTCAACATTCGAGAGGCGGTTCAAGAGGCCTTCGACATGCAGGCCGTAGGGGAACGTATGCTCCGTCTTGTTCTTTGTGATGTGGTCGGGGAGGGTGATGAGACGTTCCGAGCTGTCGCACCAGCTTTTACGAATTGAGACGGTCTCCGTCCGGCGCTGTCCCGTCAGGATCAGCAACGCGACGATGTGCGAGAACGTGTCCAACCCTTCCAGAGCCGTCGCATAGACCGCACCGAGTTCCGCATCGCTTAGAATGCGCTTTCGGCCCTTGCGCTTGGTCGGCACCATACCTTCGCAGGGATTGTGCGGAATGTAGCGCCTCGGCGGCTTTTGGCACCATCCGAGGAACACCTTCACGGCGACCAGCGCGTGATTGCGCTCGGCCGGCGCTTTGATGTTTGCGAGTTTCCGTTCGATGTCGTCTGGCGTGATCTCGGCGAGCTGCTGGCGCTTGAACGCGAAATGCCGATTGATGATGCGCCTATAGTCATCGACCGTGCGCTTGCGGTTTTTTTCCTCGCAGGCGGCAAGGTACAGCTCGAACGCCTCGTCCCAGCGGGCGGTTCGCGGCCGGTGCCTGCCCAGGATCATCTCGGCGAGGAGGCGTTTGGCCTCCTCTCGCGCGTCCGCGAGCGAGATAACCGGGTAGCGGCCGATCGTGATCAGCCGTCGATCGAAGCCGTGCTGGACCACAAAGCTTTTGGTGCCGCCTTGCGAGACGCGGCAGCCGAAGTTTTTGAGGGTGTCATCCCAATGGGTTTTCTGCCCCTTTGTCGGCGCAGGCAGCGCACGCACACTTATATCTGTGAGTCTCATTAGCCTCTCCCTAGCCTCAGCAAACAGGCGCGTTGGCACGCCTTTCCCTGAAGCACGGTGGTTACGAGAGAGGACTATTCGTTTGGAAAGTCAAAGGCTTGCGGGGAACCATGGAGAACCATGGTGCGGATGCGACACTTAGTCAGAGTCCGCAGTTCTACCGTTGAACTATTCCCCAATTCCTTCACGCAATCAGCATATTAGCCGAGATCATGAAGCTTGCTTGTCGGCGCCGGAGCAGCCATTCAAGCTGCTGCCGGGCGAGGGCACCATTTAGGCCATCTCGGCCGATTTTCCAAGTAGAGTTGCTAGCGCCGCGGCTTGGTTTTGCCGCGGCTCTTTTTTTGAGACTGCTTGGTGCGGGCTTCGGCCAGCGCCGGCTTGCGTGGCGCGGTCTGCAGGCCGTGATGGACCGGCGCGGTGGCCGGCTGCGCCAGGGCTTGCGCGTGTTGCGGCGAGCCGTGGGACATCGGGCCCCACCAGTTCGACGGCGTGTCGTCGCCCCAGACTTTCGGCTTCTGCGGGCGGTCCTGGTGCCAGGGCCGCGGCTCGAAGAAGCCGAGCTCTTCGTCGTGCATCTGGTCGAGATCGGTGAAGAACTCGATCACCACGCCGTCCGGGTTCTTGTGATAGATCGCGATGTTGTGGCCGATGATGTGGCGGATCGGCCCCCAGGTCAGCTTGATGTCGTTGCGCGCCAGCATGTCGCAAGCGCGCTTGATGTCCGACCAGTCGCGCACTTCGAAGGCGATGTGATGGATCGCGGTCTTCTCGTTGTGCAAAAAATTCACCGTGTGATGGTCGCGGCTGCAGCGCAGGAAGGCGAAGAAATCCGAGCGCCAGTCCGACACCTTAAAGCCGAGCACGTCGCAGTAGAATTTCACCATGCCCTTCACGTCCGGACACTGATAGGCGATGTGGCCGAACTTTATCGGCATGACGCCGGTGAAGGTGTTGTCCTCGGGCGCGAATTTGAAATCGGAAAAGATCTCGATCGTGGTGCCTTTGGGGTCGGCGAACGTCAGCGCTTCGCCGATGCCGGGCGTGATGTCGGAGCGCCGTTCGCTCTTCATGCCGGCTTTCTTCAGCCGCGACGCCAGCTCGCCAAGATCGCTACCCGGCGCCACCTGGAGCGACAGCCGCGGCGCCTCGACGGCGCCGCCGCGCTCCAGCACGATCGCCTCAAGGCCGGATTTGGTGGCGAGGATGGCGCGGTTCTTCTCCCGCGCGGCGAGGCTCAAGCCCACGATGCGGGTGAAGTAGTCGATCATCCGCTCGATATCGGGCGTGGTCAGCGTCGAATGGCCGGCCCGTTTGATCTGCAACATGGCATTCTCCCTTTGCGCGCCGCTCAGGCTGGAACGCGCGCTTCGCTCGGCACGCGGCCGGCTTCATGGGCCCGCACGGCGATCTTCAGTTCGCCGAGCACGGGCGCCGAGCGGCAGACGATGACGTCGCCGGGTTTTACCGGCCCGACGCCGTCGGGCGTGCCGGTATAGACGAGGTCGCCTGGATAGAGCGTGTAGAACTCGGAGGCGAATTCGATCAGCCGGCGGCAGTTGTAGATCAGCTGGCTGGTATTGCTATTCTGCCGCGTCTCGCCGTTGACGGTGAGGCTGAGCGGGATGTTGTCCGGATCGGGCAACTCGTCGGCGGTCACCATCCATGGGCCGAGCACCGCATAGCCGTCGACCGATTTGCGAAAGCTGCGATCCTCGCGGCCGCGCACGGTCATATCGAGACCGAGCGCGTAGCAGGCGACATAGTCGAGCGCCTTCGATTGCGGAATGTCGCTGCCGGTCTTGCCGATCACCATGACCAGCTCAACCTCGTGATCGTTGCGCCGGTTCGGAAAACGGATCGGGATGCCTTCCGATGGGCCGACCAGTGCCGAATTGGCTTTCAGGAACATGCCGGCCTCGAGAATGTTCGGCGACTGGTGACGGACGATCTGCGAGCCCGGCTGCTGCGATGCCTTGTCCATCTCCGCGATATGGGCCTGGTAATTGGTCGGCGCGCAGGTGAGCTTGGTCGGCCGCGCCACCGGCGGCAGCAATTTGACCTGCGCGATCGGCTTGCCGGGCGCCTTGTCGGCCATGCGCTCGATGCGCTCACGCCATTGCGGCAAAGCCGCCACCACCGCATCGCCCTTCATCGCATAAGGCATGGATTTGCGGATTTCGGTCTGCGCCTCGGTCACGTCGTGGACGAGGTCGCCGCGCACAACTCCCATCAGGTCATCATCGTAGCGGCAGATTTTCATGAATGTCTCCTTGAGTGCATGCTTCCGTTCGGCATCAATGGCGCCCGAACAGCTCGTTATAGGTCTTTTGCCATTTTCTCTGATCGTCGCCGCTGAATACCACCGGCATGATTTTTCTCTCTTTGAGCATCTCGCCGACTTCGGGCGGATTGGTCGTGACATCCGGCCGGGTCGGCAGGCGGCCCTTGCGCGTCATGAACGTTTCGCCTTCCTGGCTTAGCACGAAATTGCCGGCGAGCTTTGCCGCATTAGGGTGCGGCGCCAGCGTGTTGACGCCGACGGAACCGAAGATCAGCGGCACCGGCTCGATCAGCCAAAAATCGGTCGGGGCGCCGGACATCTTAACGTTGAGCGTCAGCGGCAGGTAATTGTTGAGCGCCAGCCAATATTCGCCGGACCCGACCGAACGCGCAAGCGCGAGATGGCCATCGGTGATGACCGGGTCAAGCGCCGCGACGATGCTCTTGACCAGCGCTTGGCCGCGCGCGTCGCCGTAGAAGGCGCAAATCGCGGCGAGCCATTCGTCGTCGGTGTCATCGATGGCGATCTTGCCGGCCCATTCCTTGTGCGCGGCGAACTCTTCGTAGGTTTTCGGCAGATCCGCCTTGTGGACGAAATTTGTGTTGTAGGCCGGTGCATTGTAATTGGCGTAGCCGCCGTACCAGCGGCGGTTGGGGTCGCGCGCCTCGGCCATCAGGCCCTTGGCTTCCGGCGGATCGAACTGCGCGAGATAGGCGGAGGGAAGTTGCGGCACCGTGGTGGTGAAGGCGATGTCCCAGGTGTGCTGCCCGGCGCGGTTCTCGATCGCCACCTTGGCCATGATCTGGGTGTCCGAGGAGCGCACGTAGCTCACTTTTACGCCGGTTGCGTCCTCGAACAGCTTCCACAGCGGCAGCGCCTCCTGCTCGTTCATCGAGCCATAGACGGTCAACGCGCCTTCGGCCTTCGCTGCGTTCGCCAGATCGGGGAGCAGCCAACTGTGCTCTTGCGCGTGGGCCGGTGAGCCGGCAGCGAGCGCGATCGCGATCGCCGCGCCGAGACACTTCAACGCTGTAGCGTTGCGACCGTTCATTCCTCCCGCTCCCGAAATCGAATCCAAGTCTCAGTGAACCTCGCGGCGCGAGAATCCGAACGTCACGGTCGAGATGCAGATGATGCAGACGGCGGCCGACAGCATGAAGACCGCGAGCGGTTGGCCGTGATCCATCAGCGCGCCATAGACGATCGGCGCGATGCTGGCGCCGATATTGAAGCCCATGCTGACGAAGCCGAAGACGCGGCCATAGGCGTTCGGCGGGGTCACGGCACGCACCAGCATGTCGCGCGACGGATAGGTCATGCCGACGCAGAGTCCACTGAAGCCCATGAGGAGAATGAGTCCGGCGGGCGGCAAAGCGAACCAGCCGATGATCGCCGTCACGGTGCCGCCGACGGCGAGCCCGGTCGCCGCGACCACGGCGTGATGGCTGGTGCGTCCGGCAAGCACGCCGCCGGCGAGCACGCCGACCGCGTTCATGGCGAGCAGCGAGGTCAGCGCCATATTGGCGACGGCCGGCGCGGTGCCATGCAAGGCGCCGAGCGCCACCACGAGATAGGTGTTGAGGCCGCCGCTCATGATCGACGTCAGGGTGAAGTAGGCGAGATTGAGCAGGATCGGCGCCGACAGCAGGAGCCGCCAGCCGACATCGGCGACGGCCGGACGCCCCTTCGCGGAACTTTTTACGCTGTGCCGGATTTCGGTGGCGGGCTCGGGTTGCGCAATCAGCACCAGCAGAACCAGCAAGCCGAAAATCGACGCGCCGATATAGGCGCCGCGCCAGCCGAACATGCTTTGCATGTAGAGCAGCGTCACCGGCGCGATGGCCGAGCCGACCATTCCGGCGAAGGTGTGGAACGAAAAGACATGGCTGAGCCGTTCCGGCGGCGCGTGATGCGACAACAGTGAATAGTCGGAGGGGTGAAACACGGTGTTGCCGAGGCCGGCGACGCCGTACATCGCGATGAAGATCCAGTAAGAACCGACGATGCCGGCGACCGCATAAGCGATGCTGGACAGCGCCA